>Ga0194131_10002402_pt1 | contig 30751 bp, 28 predicted proteins | sample TA2KigO120mmetaG_FD_148631 | JGI IMG/M metagenome (GOLD analysis project Ga0194131, IMG submission 148631) | Freshwater microbial communities from Lake Tanganyika, Tanzania - TA2015053 Kigoma Offshore 120m | ecosystem: Environmental > Aquatic > Freshwater > Lake | place: Tanzania: Lake...
ACGGCACCAGTCGGTCAGCGGTTCGAACGGCCTACCGACGTCGATGCGGCGGGTTTTCATCTGCGCACGAAATTCGGTAATGGGCACGCCGGTACGCACGAACAGGAAATTGCCCTGCGAGTCGCTGCACTCCATGCCGAGTTCACGGCAGACCGCGGTCACCCGCCGTCGATCGGCGATGATGTGCTCGCGCGACTGGGAAATGAATTCGGCATCGCCCAGACTCGCCGTTGCCGCAGCGAGACCGAGTACATTGAGGCTGACCATTTCCAGCGCACGTAATTTTTTGATGAGGTCAGGTCGCCCGATTGCATAACCGACGCGCAGTCCGGCGAGCCCGTGCACCTTTGAAAAGGTGCGTAACACCACGAGTTTGGTGTCGCCGCGCGCGAGATCGATCATGCTCTCGGTGACACCCGGATCAACCAGATCCATGTAGGCCTCGTCGACCACGACGAGGGTGCGGGCGGCGAGCTCAAGACAAAGTTCACGCAGGGCGAGGCCGGGCAGGACGGTACCGGTCGGATTATTCGGGTTACAAAGATAAACGAGCCCGGTACCTGCGGGCGTGGCGGCCGCAATCGCGCCAGCGTCATGGCGCAACTGTGCGTCGAGCGGCACGCGGCGAATCGTCGCGCCTTGTTTTTCTGCAAAGCTCATGAGCTGGGCGAAGGTCGGCCACGCGCAAGTCACCGTGCTGCGCGCGCCCCAACCGAGCGCGAGCATATGCAGCAATTCACCCGAGCCCGAGCCCAGACAGACCCGCTCACCGGGGACGTTTTCGCGGTTGGCGATGGCGGCGATTAGCCGCATGGCGTAGTCCACACCGTAGCGACAACCATCATTGATGGCGGCAGCGACGGCCTCGCGCGCTTTGGGGCCCGGGCCCCAGGGGTTTTCGTTGAAGCCGAGCCGCAACGGGAACCGCAGCGGCGTCGTGTCATTGAACGTTGTGGTGCTTGCGTTACCCAGCCCGGCCGCAGGCAGCAGCCCCGCACCGAGTGCCAGCTTCAAAGCCTGTCGACGATCTACGCTGGTCATGCACTTTCTCCCGCCCATGCTCTTAACGAGAGGCTAGTGCATCGGTGGAGTCCTCGCCACCGCCTCATGCATACTGGCAGCCGATGGGTGGAGCGTAATCGCTATGTCGAGTCTTGGTGAAGGCCGGATCGTGGTGGGCACGGCGCGCGGCGAGCGCGGCGACGTCATCGATCTCGTGCGCCGTTGGTTCGATGCGACCGCCGCCCGTGATCTCGGTACGGCCGCAAGTCTCATGTCATCAACGGTGCGCATCACGATTTCGGGGGGTCATCGTTTCAATAGCCTCACCGATTTCATGGCCTTTGGCGCCGCGCGGTATCACGAAGTCCGCAAGCAGTGCGACAGTTTTGAAGCTTGCGAGGCAGCGGGCGGGTTTGCAGTCTACGTACGCGGCGAGATGACAGGCAGCTGGCTGGATGGCATGGCGTTTTCGCGCGTGCGCTGGTGTGACCGTTTTTTGGTGCAGGGCGGGCGTATCGTCGATCTCGAGACTTGGAGCGACCTCGCCGAAACTCGCCTGCAACTTTGAAATTTTCGCTGCGGATATTTCCATGACAGTTCAAAAACTCGAGCGTTACGTGGCCCTCGCATTGCAGGTCGATTGCGACGGCGTGCATCCCGATCGCGATCGCCAGAGCGCCGCAGCGCGCATGGCCCAGTCCATCGCCCGCATCGAGCAGGCCATCGCTGGCGCCAAACGCTGGATCGGCGCCGATCTCAAGCTCGTTGTCTTGCCCGAATACATTCTTTCGGGTCCGCCTTGGGGCGAGACCATCCCCGAATGGGCAGCCAAAGGTGCCATTGCCCCTGACGGTCCGGAGTACGCGGGTCTCGCAGCCCTCGCACAAAAGGACGGCATTTTTTTGGCCGGCAATGGTTACGAGACCGACGCGCACTTTCCGGGTCTCTACTTTCAGGCCTGCTGGGTGTTCGACCCGGCGGGCAATCGCGTGCTGACCTACCGCCGACTGATCTCGATCTTCGCGCCGACACCGCATGATGTTTGGGACAAATATCTCGACATCTACGGACTCGAGGGCGTGTTTCCGGTGGCCGACACCGCCATCGGCAAGTTGGCGGCGATTGCCTCCGAAGAAATCCTTTATCCGGAAATCGCCCGCGCCCATGCGATTCGTGGCGCCGAGGTTTTCTTGCATTCGACCAGCGAGGTCGCTTCGCCCAACCTCACCATCAAGCAAATTGCCCGGCGCGCCCGCGCGCTCGAGAATCTGGCCTATGTGGTGTCGGCAAATACGGCCGCGCTGCTCGGTATCGATGTTCCGGTGGATTCGAGCAACGGTTATTCCGACATCATCGATTACCACGGTAATCAGATGGTGCTCGCGGGTGCGGGCAACACCTCGGTGGCGTCCAGCTTCCTTGATCTCGCAGGATTGCGCGCGTATCGGCGTCGACCCGCCATGGCCAACATGCTCTCGCGTCAAGCGCTGGAAATGTTTGCCGAATCTTTCGCCACCGCTGATCTGCGTCGCCGTAACGGCCTGCTGCAGGGTGACAAGTTGCTGATTCCCGATCGCGCCTACTTTCAGCAACGGCAGGCCGATGCAATCGCCCGCATGGTCGAGCGCGGTATTCTTTGACGGCGAGTACTGGCATGACCGACCAGCAAAGGCAGTGGGCGGTCGAAAGTCTCGGTCGCGGCGTATTTCTCTTTCGTTGGCATCCGGGCTTTTATCTCAGTTGTTTTATTGTGGGGAACCGCGGTGTGACTGCGGTCGACCCGATCGATGATGCGGCCGCCGTCGGCTATCGTGAGGCGATCGCCAGCGTCACCGACCTGCCACTCACGCGCATCATCTACTCGCATGATCATCGCGACCATATTTGCGGGGGCGCGATGTTGCGCGCTGGTTTCGATTGCGAGATCTGTGCGCACGAGTCTTGTCGTCACCGGCTGGAGCAGCGCGGCGACACAGACATTCCGCGACCGACGCGCGATCTCGGTGATGGCGAGGTGATCGCCGATGGTGGCGCGCAAATCGAGTTCCGCTATTTCGGTCCTAACCACTCCAACTCCAATCTGCTGTTGTTGTTGCCGACGGATCGCGGACGCATGCTGGTCTGGGTGGATGGTGTGGAGCCCGGCGTGGCCCCTTATCGCAATCTTCCCGATACCGACTTTGGCGGTTATCTGTATTCTTTGGCAGCGGTCGAGAAACTCCACTTTGAACTCGTTTGTGGCGGCCACACCGGCCCGGATCATCGGCGCTGGGTCACCGACTATCACGATTATCTGCTGCGACTACGCGATGCGACTGCGGTCGCCTTTCGTGCGGGCGGCGGACAAATGCTGCGGCCAAACGAAGATGGCGTCGCCATGACCGAACGCGTGCGCATCGAAGTGACGCAGGCAGCGGCAGATGCCATCGCTGATCGCTATGGGTCTTGGCGTGGGTTTGCGGCCTGGGCGCCGCAGACCGCCGATCGCATTCTTAGTTACCTCATCACCGGCAACTAGGCTCCGACGCGCATGCCAAAGAAAGCCGTACACGATCGCTATGGCGAAGCACGCGACGTGCTGCGCGTGATTGACGTACCGGCCGAGATGCCCGCTGCCGGTGAGGTGGTGGTGCGCATGGAGGCTGCGGCGATGCACATCGCCGATCTGCGTACCATCGCCGGCGCCGATACGTTTCGTTTTCCGCTACCACGGACGCCGGGCTTCGAGGGGATCGGCCATGTGGTACGCGTCGGCGAGGGCGTGAGTTCGCCGCGCATCGGTGAGCGGGTATTTCCTGCGCTGGGCAGCGGCACGTTTCGCGAAGAGATCCGTTGCCGGGCGGAGGCCTGTCTGCCGGCGCCGGCGGGCGATGCTCATCAATTGAGTCTGCTGACCGTGAACGGTCCGACGGCCTGGGTGTTGCTTGAGGACTTCGTGGCGCTGACGCCGGGCGATTGGCTGATTCAGAACGCAGCGAACGCGAGTTGTGGCCGCTATCTCATTCGCTTGGCGCGTCGTCGCGGCATTCGTACCATCAACGTCGTCCGCCGACCGCAGATGATCGATGAGTTACGCGAACTGGGCGGGGATGTGGTTTTGCTTGATGGGTCCGATCTTTCGGCGCGGGTAGCCGCCGCGGTGGCGAACACCCCGGTCCGACTCGGTATCGATGCGGTCTCGGGTGCGGCAACGCAGCGCATTGCCGAGTGCCTCGCCGCCGATGCACCTCTCGTCAGTTATGGTTCGATGAGCGGTACACGCTGTGAAATCGATTTTTATTTGATGTTTCGGCAGGGCGTTATGTTGCACGGCCTCAGTTTCGTGCGCCAGTTTCGCCATCGTACGCCCGAGCAGGTACGAGCTCTGTATGCGGAGCTCGCCTCGCTGATGGCGAGCGGCGAGCTGGTGGCGCGCATCGCCGGTGTTTACCCACTCGATAAAATCGTCGACGCTTGCGAACACGCCGGCAAAACCGGCGATGATCGCGACGGTAAGATCATCATTTCTTTGAACAGCTGACCGTCGGCCGCCATCGAGTCGAGGGACGCGGTGGTCAGCGCCGCGAAGTCATGAAGTTCGTGAACGCCGTGTGGTACTCGTCAATGAAAGCGGCGCTGACCGGATCAGTCTGCAGCTTGCGCCACCAGGACCCGAGCCGCGGCAGGCCGTCGTAGGGGTCGACCACGCCACACGCGCCGGCGACCGAGGCCATCATTTGCAAGCAGGGCATCATGGCGACATCGGCATAGCCGAGGGTACCGCCGACAGCATAGGGCCCCGGACCCATGAAGTGTTCGAGTTGCTCTAGCGACTTGCGATAAGCCAGCACGCCGGCGGCGACTTCATCGGCTTTGCGGGTAGCGGGATTCATGTTGGTGAAGAAATAACGAGCTTGGGTCGTGACGTAGAGATCGACGATGCGCCCGAGCAGTCGCGATTGCGCGCGATCGTAGGCCGAGGCGGGCAATAACGCGGGTGTGGGATAGGCGTCTTCGAGATAATCGAGCAACACCATCGATTCGGCGAGTGGCCGACCGTCGATTTCCATCGCCGGCATCTTGCCAATGGGATTGAGGCGCAGGAATTCCGCGCTCTTGATGCCGCCCGGCGGCAGTTCGGGAATGAGGGTGAGACCTTTGAGGCGAGCCGCAAAGGCCACGCGGGCGACGTAAGGTGACACGAGCGAGCCGTAAAGTTTCATGGAGCCTCCGCAAGGATGTCGCGCAGCGCCAAAAATGAGGCGCGTCGTAAATAAGGCGGCGAACTATGTACGGACGGCTGCGGCAACGTCAACCCGCCGCAATGACCACAATACGAAGAAAAGCAGCGGCAGCGTCAGAAGATTGAGTGCTTGCCAGCCCATCGTCTCGATGGCGGCGCCCGCAGAGAGCGAAGCGAAGGCCTGCAAGCTGAACACAGCGAAATCATTGAAGCCCTGGGCACGGAATCGCTCTTCGGGGGTGTAGGTGGAAGACAGCAGCGTGGTTGCACCGACGAACAGCAGGTTCCAACCGACGCCGAGCAGCAGCAATGCGGCGAAATAGTGGATGAATTGATGGCCAACAAAGGCGCAGACCACTACACAAAACAAATTGATGCCGATCCCTGTGAGAATCATGCCGCGCACACCCAGGCGCGCAACAAACCATGGCGTCGCCAGCGAGGGTAGATACATGCCGAGCAAATGCGCCGTGATGACAGTCGTCGTTTCGGCAGTCGAGAAGCCGTCGTGGACATGCATGCTGAGCGGCGTTGCGGTCATGATGAAACTCATCACCGCATAAGACGACAAGCCGGCGAGCACCGCCAAATTGAAACGCGGGTCGCGCAGCAACTCGCGAATGCTGCGACCGTTACCCGTCGTTTGTGTGACGGTCGTACTTTGCTTGGCAGGCAGCAAAGCGAGGATTGCGGCAGCAATCACACACAACACGGAAAGCGAGAGAAACGAGGCGGTGTACTGCGGCCATGCGCCGAGCTCGCTCGTCAGACCGCCCAACATTGGGCCGACGAAAGCAGCGATCAAAGTACCGATCATTACCGTTGAGACGGCCCGACCCGAGTCGGCGGGCCCCGCATACTCGATCGCGGCAAATCGATACTGCTGCACGAACGCCATATTGCTGCCGATGAGCAAGCCGGCGAAGCAAAACAAGACGAAGCTTTCGTGGGCCACGGCCCAGGCGCAGAGGAGTGCTGCGATGGCGGCGACGAAGGCGCTGCCTATGAATGCGCGTTTACGACCGATGCGCTGCATCAGCAACGCTGCCGGCAGCGACATGCCTGCAAGACCCAGCACCGACATCGACAATGGCAGTGTCGCGAGCGCCGGCGCCGGCGCGATGTGTGTACCGACGATGCCGCCGAAAGTGACTAGGGTGATGGTGCCGCAGGCCGCAAAGGCTTGGGCGAGGGTGAGGATCCAGACGTTGCGCATGCGACCAAAGCAATCGTGGACGGAAATATCCCCTGCAGTATATCGACCGCGTTGTCCTCGGTTATGCTGAAGCCATGAGCGACCGAAAACTCCCGACGCCTGCCCCAGAGCCGGCGTTTTTCGATAATCCTGCCATCGATAATCTGATCGCGGTCACCATGGAGTTGGGCGCCGAGCTTTGGGTGCAACGCGAGCGCATGCGGGTCATCGAGCGCTTGCTTGCCGAGCGTGGCGTGATGACTGCCGAGGCGATCGAGCAGTACGTGATGTCGGCGGAGGAAGCTGCACGTGTACAGACCGAGCGCGACGCCTTCGTGAAGCGTCTTTACGCGGCATTCACGCGCGAGACCGTACCGGCGACGCCGGACGGTCCCTGAACATCGTGATGTCGACCACGGTTGCTGCGGAGTACGTCGAGCGCATTCTGCGAGCGCGAGTTTATGACGTTGCCATCGAGTCGCCCCTCGACAAGGCGGCGCGTCTGTCCAAAAGACTCGATAACGAGATCCTGCTCAAACGCGAGGATCTACAGCCGGGGTTCTCGTTCAAGCTGCGTGGTGCCTATAACAAAGTGGCGCAGCTCTCCGCCGTGGTCGCGGATCGCGGCGTCATCTGTGCCTCGGCGGGCAATCATGCGCAAGGTGTCGCGCTTGCTGCGGGTCGTCGCGGCGTTCGCGCCGTCATCGTCATGCCGGTGACGACACCGCAGATCAAAGTTCAAGCAGTGGTTGACCTCGGTGGCGAGGTGGTGCTGTTCGGCGATGACTACGACACCGCGTACGAACATGCGCTAGGGCTGGCGCGCGACCAACAGCTCGCCTTCGTGCATCCTTTCGACGATCCGGATGTGATCGCCGGGCAGGGCACCATCGGCATGGAGATTGCGCGACAAACCGGCGGCAATATCGATGCCGTGTTCGTGCCAGTCGGGGGTGGTGGCCTCATCGCTGGCATTGCAGCCTTTCTGAAACATGCGCATCCGTGCGTTCGCATCATTGGGGTCAATGCCGCAGACTCGACAGCTATGCACGATTCTCTGCGTGCCGGCGAGCGTGTTTCTTTGCCGCGCGTCGGTATTTTTGCCGACGGTGTGGCAGTACGCCGTGTCGGCGAAGAAACTTTCCGGCTTGCGCGCGGTTTGGTGGATGAAATGATTCTTGTCGACACCGACGAGATCTGTGCCGGCATCCAGGATATTTTCGAGGAGACGCGCTCCATCGTCGAACCCGCGGGTGCGCTCGCAGTCGCGGCGATCAAAAAATTCATCGCTCGCGAGAACTGCAAGGGAAAGCGTTTCGTCGCCATCAACTGTGGCGCCAACATGAACTTCGACCGACTGCGGCACGTGGCCGAGCGTGCCGAAATCGGTGCGCGCCGCGAGGCTCTGTTGGCCGTCGAAATTCCCGAGCGCCCGGGCAGCTTTCTCGAGCTTTGTCGAACTTTGGGGCGGCGTAGCGTCACCGAATTCAATTATCGTTACGAGCGACCTGCAGCAGCACGCATTTTTCTCGGCTTCGGTATGCAGGGTGGGCGAGACGAACGCAAGGAGGTGATTGCAGCGCTGCGTGCTGCAGGTTATGGCGTCACCGACATGACTGACAACGAGCTCGCCAAGCTGCACGTGCGCTACATGGTGGGCGGTCACCCCGAGGGGCTCGCCGACGAGCGTCTGTTTCGTTTCGAATTTCCCGAGCGGCCCGGCGCCTTGCTGCGCTTTCTAGAGGCCGTAGGTTCGCGCTGGAACATCACACTGTTTCACTATCGCAATCACGGCTCGGATGCCGGGCGCGTGATGGCGGGCATTCAAGTGCCCGAGGCGACGCGTGAGGATTTCCTGCGGCATCTAGCCGAACTGCACTATCCCTGGATCGACGAGACGGCGAACCCGGCTTATCGCTTGTTTCTCGGTAGTTAAGACCTCTGCCAGTGTCCGCTTACCAAGCCGTCGTACCGCCGCGCGAACAGGTCATCCCGATCCGCGGGCTCGCGCATCGCTTGCTGCACTGGGGGCCGGACGACGCGCCACTGATTTTTTTGTTGCATGGCTTTCAGGACTGCGCCGACACCTTCCAGTTTCTGGTCGACGCCTTGCCGCGTGGGCTGCACTTCGTGGCTCCGGATTGGCGCGGGTTCGGCGGTAGTTCACGCAACGATGCGCCTTATTGGTTTCCGGACTATCTCGGTGATCTCGATGCCATGCTCGATTTCTTTGTCGGCGCGCAGCCCACCACACTGATCGGGCACAGCATGGGTGGGAATATTGCCGCGCTGTATGCCGGCGTGCGGGCGGAGCGTATCGGTCGCTTGATCTCGCTCGAGGGCTTTGGTCTGCCGCGGGTCGACGCCGAGCGCGCACCCGATCGATTCGTCGAGTGGCTCGATCAGTTGCGCAAAGGCGTCAAAGAGTCGTACTACGAAACTAGCGCTCGTCTGGCCCAGCAGCTGCAGCGTCGCAATCCGCGCTTGCCCGACGCCATTGCGCAGTTCGTAGCTCGAGCGTGGACTCAACCTGCGGCCGACGGCGTGATACTGCGCTTCGATCCCTGGCATCGACTCACCAATCCCGTGCTTTACCGTCGCGAGGAAGCCGAGGCCTGTTGGCGACGCGTTCGGGCACCGACCTTGTTGGTGCTGGGCGGACAGTCGGAGTACCGCCGCCGTCTCGAGAGCCATGATGGCGTCAATGAAGTGAGTCGCTGGCAGTCGTGTTTTGCCGATCTCGAGGTACGGGACTTCCCGGGACTTGGTCACATGATGCATCACGAGGATGCGCCGGCCGTCGCCGCCGTGATCGAAGATTGGCTGCATCGCCACTGACCTTCGCAAGCCTCGCCAAATCGGCGACACTTAATCCCGATGACTATGCACAGCGATCAAACTGGTGTGCGCTGGGGCGGCGTGAGCGCCGGGGCGCGCATCGCCGGTTTCTTGGGTCTTGCACCCTTCGGCCTGGCGCTGCTCTGCGTGACTTTGGGGGCCGACCACGACTACCGCGAGTTCGGTAGGCAGCTCGCGATCGCCTGGGGCGCAGTCATTCTCACGTTCGTCGCCGCCGTTCACTGGGGACTGGCGCTTGCCGGTCGTTGGCAGTGGTCGCTATCGACCATTGTCGGGTCCACGTTGCCATCGGTCATCGGTGCGCTCGCGGTATTGTTGGGCGGCGAGCGCGGCATCGCGGTGCTGGTCGCGGGCTTTGGTCTGTTTTGGTTGTTCGAGCATCGAACACGTGGCGCAGAGTTGCCCGGTGATTACCTCGCCTTGCGTCGCACGCTGACGCTTGGCGTGTGTACGCTACTAGTCGTTGTGGCATTTGCTGCTGCTGAGGCTACTGCAGGGAGCATTCGATGAAACTCGAGGAACTGATCGACAGCCAGTGGCTGCGACCGATGATTGTCATCAGCTTCGTCGCCGTTCTTTTGTTGCTTGCGTTTCAGGTGCTGCAGCCGTTCATCGTTCCGGTGATTTGGGCGGTGATCCTCGCTTACGTTACCTGGCCGATGCACGAGCGGCTCGTCCGACTCTGCGGTGGGCGGCGCACGCTGGCGGCATTTTCGATGACCGTTTTGTTGAGCGCAGCCATCCTCCTGCCGCTGGTGTGGATCGTGCTGCTGCTCAAATCCGAAGCCTTGCCGTTCTATCGCGAGATCCTGCCGATGCTCGCACGGGCCAAACTGCCCGAGTTCATCGCCGATCTGCCGCTGCTCGGTCCTCGGTTGCAGGAAATTCTTGCGCAGATCGCCCGTGATCCCGGTGCCGTCGATGCCGCAGTGCGCGATTTCTTTGCCCAATCTTCGGTTGAGATCAGAACGCTCGTCGGGGGTGTCGGCCGGAACATCGTCAAGATGGGCATCGCAATGGTGTCGCTGTTCTTCATGTATCGCGACGGCGAGCATTTCGCTGCGCAGGTGGAGCGGATCCTCGAACAATTCTTTGGCCGGGTACGCGTGCAGCACTATCTCGAGGCGGTCGGCAACACGGTGAAGGCGGTGGTCTACGGCATCGTGCTCGCCGCGCTCGCGCAGGGTACGCTCGCCGGCCTTGGCTATTGGGTTGCGGGTCTGCCGGTACCCGTGCTGTTCGGGTTGCTGACTTTTCTCGTCGGGCTGGTGCCGTTCGTCGTACCTTTCATGTGGGGTTCGGCCAGCGTCTGGCTGTACCTCACCGGCGAGACGACCGCTGCCATCGGTCTGGCCATCTGGGGGCTCACCGCTGTCAGCTGGATCGACAACATCGTCAGACCGCTCGTGATCAGCGGTGCGACGCGCATCCCATTTTTGCTGGTGTTGTTTGGTGTGCTCGGTGGTCTGACGGCATTCGGGCTCGTCGGCCTTTTCCTGGGCCCGGTCATTCTGGCGGTCATCATGGCGGTGTGGCGCGAGTGGCTCGCCGAGAAGCGTTCGCAACCCACTGTGGCGTCTGATTTCTAGCGCCGGGTATTCAACGGGAGTTGTCCATGGCTTCTATTTTCCGTCGTACCACTTTCATCGTCGCCGATGCACAGCGTTCGGCGGCGTTCTACGAAAACGTCTTCGGCTGGACGCGTTTCTACGATCATTCTTTGACCGCCAAGGCAGGCTTTCCGCCGGTGGGTCCGCGCGACGAGTCGGTCAAACTGGTGCTGCTCAAGGCGCAGGATCCGCAGATCGGCATGGTCGGCTTTCTGCAATATGTGGACGCGCCCTTCGATACCGGTGTGGCCACGCGTCGCAGCAAGGTACGCATGGGCGAGGCGATTCTGGTGATTCAGACCGACGATGTGCGCGGTGCGCACGAGCGCGCGGTCGCGGCGGGCGCCACCATTTCGACGCCGCCGACCGACTGGAGTGTGCCGTCGCACGACGGCAAAAGCACGATCCATCTGCGCTCGATGTCGATGTTCGACCTCGACGGCATCTACTCGGAAATCAACCAGCACCTCTAGTACCGTGTCGGCACTTGCCAGTGGCGCTGCGCTGGCGCTCGCTAGGCCGTGACCCGGGTCAGTACCTGCGGCGTGTCGGGCGCGCGCCAAGCACGCATGCGTTCGAGCAGTCGCGCGGCATCGTCGTCGATCAGCAACATGTCGCGGACGCCCTCACGCAAAAAACCTTCGCGATCGACATGATCGAGAAAGCCGGAGAGGCCCTGATAGAAACCATCGACATCGAGCAGCGCACACGGCTTGCGGTGCAGCCCGAGGTGGGACCAGGTCCACACCTCGAAGAGTTCTTCGAGCGTGCCGACGCCGCCCGGCAGGGCGATGAAACCGTCCGCGAGCTCAGCCATCAGCGCCTTGCGCTCATGCATCGAGCCCACCACCCGCAAATCTTCGAGGTTGCGGTGCGCAACCTCGTGTGCCAGCAAATTTTGCGGAATGACGCCGATCACTTCGCCACCTGCGGCGCGCGCCGCATCGGCGAGCGCGCCCATCAGACCGATGCCTGCACCACCGTAGACGACGCCGACGCCGGCGTGCGCAAGGGTCGCGCCCAACTGTCGCGCCGCCTCGAGATAACGCAGACCCGTACCCGTGTTCGCGCCGCAGAAAATGCAGAGCCGCTTCACCAGCCCATCCCGTAATAGGTGATGGTACGACGCACGTTGTCACGCACAATGCCGTTGAAGCCGCGCAGATGTGCAAAGCGCTCGCGCAGTCGACCCGCGACCACTTCCGGAATTTGGTCTAACGGCGTACCCGCGTCGAGTTCACGACGCGTTTCGGTCATCAATGCCTCAAGGTATTCGCGTCTTTCCGTAAGACGCGATTTGGGGGCCAGCGCAATACCATGACCGCCCACATATTGCTCGAAGGACCAGCCCTCGAGCTCGCGCAGGCTGCGCACCCAATTGTGCAGCGAGTAATCGGCGATGAAGGGCAGCGGCATGCCACCTGCCGTACCGAGGTCGACGATGAACGGCACGTTCACGTGATCCGGCGCCATCACGATCAGACAATCACCATGGTTGACGCCGAGCCAGCGCAGCTCAAGCTTGCGCTCGCCGAGCTTCAGCACATAGCGATCGCCACTGAAGGTGCGCGTCGGCATGACGATTTCGGGCTCCGGTAAATCTTTGAAATGGGCCATACAGTTGCGATGACTGATGAAGGTCGCGCCTTCTTCGGCAAAGATCTGTCCACCACGGACGTGGTCCCAGTGCTGGTGGCTGTAAATGACGTATTTCACCGGCAAGGGCGTGAGCTTGCGAATCTCTTCGCGCAGCACCGCAGCCGCTTCGGGTTCGATCGGATCGGTGACGATCACGCCGTCGCAGGTGATCAAAAATACATTGCGGGCACCTGTGTAGCGGAAGGTGTAATACCCCGGACCGATCTGCGTGACCTCGTGACCCTCGGCCGGCGCGGGCAGGGCGCTGCGGGGTGTTTCGGCGCCGGCGGGCGCTGCTCCGCAGAGGGTCGACCCGCAGAGGATTGCGAGTGTGCCAAGGACGACGAAGGTTCGCATGCGAGTTCTCCCGTATTCAGTGCGAGCGTAGTCAGTGTGAGCCATCGAGATTCGGCAGCAGCGTTGCTGCCCATTTCGATTCGGCATCGGGGAGCAGCACATGCTTGGCCTCGGCAAAGTCAGCGGCCGCACGCCAGGTGTTGTCGCGCTGCGGATCAAGATCTGAAGCGGCAAATACGATCGGCACGGCTGCGCGTCCCAATGCGCTCGTCAGCCGCTTGCGCAGCGGATAGTCGAACTGCGCGCGTGACAAACGCTGCCAGCCCGGTGAGCGGAACAACTCAAGTACGCGCTGCTGCACCTGTACCGGATCGACCTGAGGCTCTTGCCGGATCGCGGTACTGCCCTTGCGCTCATACCACGGAAAAAACAGCGCCTTGTCGCGCAACAGATGCCAGGCCTTGAGCAAATATCCGCCGTACCAATCAGGTTCGATATCCGGCGCGACCTGTTCGACAAGATCGGCCGCGAGCGTATCGCTGACACAGGCCACACCGACCATGGCCAGTGCGTGCACGCGATCTCGGTGGCGCAGGGCAAGCTCGAGACCGACTGACGCCCCCGCGCCGACGCCCACGACATCGACCGTGTCGAGACCCAGCGCGAGCAGCGCTTCGTTGACGCTTTCGGCGTAGGCCGCGATCGAAGATTTGCGCCGCGGTAGCGTATCGTCCGACTCGCCGTGACCCGGCAGGTTGAGTGCGATCACCGGCCGATGACCAATGAAACTGCCGGCGACCGTCGCCACGGTTTCGCTGGAGCCGACGGCATCGTGCAGCACGAGTACCGTACGTCCGTCGACATCGTCGTTGCGGCGCAGACGTAGTTGGCCACCCGTGATGTCGACGTAATCCTGTCGCAGCCGACAATGCAGCTTGGCAGGTGCCGTAATCTTTGGTCCCTTTGGTGGTTTGTGTCGCTTGATGTAATCGCGACATAGATCGAGCGTTTGCTCGACCGTGCCGCCCGCTTTGACCGTGACGTGTTCGCTTGCATTGCGGATACGCGGCAAGTGCGCCGAGAGCACATCGGTGTCGTAAGCGGTGACCAGCGTCGGCGTTTGCATGTTGCGCAGCGCGAGATCGGAACGCATCGTGAACGCCGCGCGATAGCCCACGCGGTAGTGATCACCCGAGCGCATGAAATCGAGCAGACCCGCATGCAGCACCTCGGCGGGCGGCACATCACCGCGCAGCCGCGCCGCCTGAGACTTGGCAAACCACGGAAAGAAAATTGTTTGATCACGCATGCGTGACCACAACCACACGAGATGCGAGCCGTCCCAGGCCGGCACGAAAGCGGGCAGATAGTGCTGCAGGATGTTCGTTTTCTCGCTCTCGGCGAGGATCACGTAACCATTGGCCGCCGCGCAGACGATGCGCTCGGGATACGCCGCCGCAATCGCTCCCGAAATCATTGCCCCAGTATGAAAGCCGTAGACGGCGGCACGCTCGACGCCGATCGCATCCATGAATTCGATCGCCGCTTCGGCGAAATCGCCCATTTCTACCTGACCCACGCCCATCGCATCGGACAAGCCAAAGCCCGGCGAGTCCGGTGCAATGCACGTGAAATGCGTTTGCCAACGTTCCATCGCTGCCAGCATGTCGCGTGACGACAGCGGCGCCTGGTGAAACATGATCACCACCGGCCCCGAGCCGACGCAGCGGTAGTGAACTTGCCTCGCACCCCAGCGGCCCATGGTGATGGAGGCAAAATGACGGGTGATGCGATTGGTGGACATGCGACACTCCTCTAGGCAAACGCCCGCCGAACTTACCACTGCCTCATGAGCCAATCGACCGAACCCGATCTCGGGTCCACCGACAGGACGTCGGACACCCCCAACACGGGCGTACGGGCCGCGCTGGCCCACCGCGATTTTCGCCGTTACACGCTCGGTCGATTTTTCGCGACCCTCGTCTGGCAGATGTTGGGCGTCGCCGTCGGCTGGCAGGTCTACTCGATCACCCGCGATCCGCTCGATCTCGGGCTGGTGGGCCTCGCGCAGTTTTTGCCGTTCTTCGCTCTGGTGCTGCCTGCGGGGCAGTTGGCCGATCGTCGTGATCGACGGCTGGTCATTGTCGCGGCGTATCTAATCGAGACCCTATGTGTGCTGACGCTGATCTGGTTTTCGTGGAGCGGCAGCAAAGACGTTCGCTGGGTGTTTCTCGCGATGGCGTTGTTCGGTGCTGGCCGCGCGATGTGGATGCCGGCGAGTCAGGCCATGGTGGTCAATCTCGTGCCGACTGCGGTGTTTCCGGCTGCTGTGGCTTTCAACTCGACCTTGTTCGAGGTGGCTGTGATCACCGGCCCCGCGGTGGGCGGTCTGCTCTATGCATTCGGTGAGTCGCGTCTGCAGATGTCCGGTGCGTTGCTCGTGTACTGCACGGGTTTTGTTTTGCTGGTGATCGCGATCACCCTGATTGCCGGGATTCGCCCGCGACGCGCCGCTACCCCGACCGATCCCGTCTCGTGGCGGGAGTTCACGCTGGGATTGCGGTTCGTGTTTCAGCGGCGCACCGTACTCGGCGCGATTTCTTTGGACTTGTTCGCCGTGTTGTTTGGCGGAGTAACTGCCTTGTTGCCCATATTTGCCGCCGATATTCTGCATGTGGGTCCCGAGGGACTGGGCATCTTGCGGACCGCGCCCGGGGTCGGTGCTGCGCTCACAGCCCTCTGGCTCGCCCGGCGACCGATCAGCCGACACGCAGGCGCTCGGATGTTCGGCGGCGTAGCGGTATTCGGCCTCGCCACCATCGTGTTCGGTCTGTCGACGTCGTTCTGGTTGTCCGCGTGCGCGCTGTTTTGTCTCGGAGCCGGCGATATGGTGTCGGTATTCGTCCGTCACCTGCTGGTACAGCTCGAGACGCCCGACGCCATTCGCGGGCGGGTGAGCGCAATCAGCGCGATGTTCATCGGCGCGTCGAACGAACTCGGCGAATTCGAGTCCGGCCTGACGGCGAGTTGGTGGGGGCCGGTGCGGGCGGTGACCTTGGGCGGCATAGCCTGCCTCGTGGTGGTGGCGGGTTACCTGAAACTGTTTCCGGAATTACGCCGCCTCGATCGGTTCCCCCAGGGGCCCTGAGCCCGGGGGTCGGCAACTGTATACATCGACAGGACGGCCGGATGCGCTGTCAAGAATCGCAAAGGCTCACTGCGCGGGAACCGGTTCTCGCTGCGGCGAGTCAAACAAGAAGTCGCTGCGTGGCATACTCGCCCAACCCTTCGGAGAATCCTGATGCACGCCGGTATCGCTCGTCCTGCTGTGCTCTGCGCCGTCCTCGCAGTCAGTCTCGCGGGATGCATGACCGCGCGCATCGATGAGTCGCGAGAACTGCCCACGCAGATCGCCTCGGGCGAGGCGGTGGTGATCCTTGCCAAACCGCAGATCGAGGGAGCGACCGCCGAGGACGAATTCATGGACTGCGTGGGTCGCGGTCTCGGCAAGGGCTCGAGTCCGATCCGCGTGCAAGACAACAACCAGTTCGTCGATTCTCTTTTTCCTTGGTTCGAACCCGCGACCGCACCGCGTCGACCCGAGGCCGTGACCCAACTTTTGGCCCGTCCCGGTGTCAGCGAACGCGTCGCCGCCTCCGGTGTGCGCTATCTCGTTTGGCTCGATGGCGGCACGCGCAAGACCGACGGCGGCGGCAGCATCGCCTGCGGCGCAGCGCCCGGTGCTGCGGGTTGCATCGGCTTCGGTTGGTGGGAGAACGAGTCGAACTACGAAGCGACCGTCTGGGATCTCAAGCAAGCAAAGTCCGCCGGTAGCGTCGGCACCAATGTTTCGGGTACTTCGGCGCTGGTTGGCGCCGTCGTGCCCCTGCCGTTCATCGCCCGCGTGCAAGCCACCGCCTGTCAGCGGCTCGCGGATCAACTGCAGAGTTTCTTCAACGGCGGCACTGCCGCCCCCTGATCGATTCGCATCATGATCAAAATAATCGCTCGCAAAGAATTGGGTTGGTGTGCGTTGATATTGCTGCTCGATCTCGCAGGCTGCGCCACCATGCCGCAGACCGGCGGCGGCTCGACTGGCGGTCTGCCCGGCAGCATGCCGGGTGGCATGCCTGGCGGCATGCCGAGCGGCTCTTCAGGCGGCTCCTCGGGTAGTGGCACTACGGTGACTTTGCCGGGCGGCATCGTGCTCGGCGGCGAGGGCGGTGGCGGTACCAGCGGTGGCGAAACGCGCGGAGACAAGGGCAGCGGCGGCGCGGCGACCACGGCCGATGAGCGCCGCGGTGCCGCCGAAAAAACGCTCGACGATTCACTGGGCGAATTCGACAAAACTTTGGAAGACGAGCAGCGTCGTACCGCAGAAAATCGCGACGCGCAGGCGGCAAACCGCACTGCATCTGCAGGAACTTCGGGTGATGCCGCGAGCGGTGGCCTGGGTCGCGGCGAGGACGATCTCAAATCCGAGCGCACGGCGCAGGTCGGCACCGGCGGTGGCGACGCAGCCGGTGGCAACCAGCGTGATCGCGGCACGGTGAGCGGCGGTGGCAGTGGCGGCCCCGATCGTAGCCGACCCTCGGGCGAGGATGACGACATCGTGGCGCGGCGGCTGCGCCGCGCTGCCGAGCAGGAGCCCGATCCCGAGCTCAAAGAAAAGCTCTGGAAGGAGTACACGGAGTACAAGCGGAATGTTCAGGGCAAGGGCTGATTTCTTTGGCGGCGGCGGGTTCTGGCGTGTGCCGCTGACGGCAGCGCTCGTTCTCTTTGCACTCACAGGCTGTGTGGTCAAAGAGACCAGGCCTTTGCCCAAACTCGAAGCTGTGCAGGCGAGACAGCAGATTCCCGATGCCGAGCTGCTCGACATCAGCGTGCAGGCCTTCGACACCAACATTCCGCCGGCGCTCGTCGACAACGAAGAAGCGCTGGACAAGCGGCGTATCTACCCCGAAGTCCGTCGCGCCGAATCGCGTTTGCTGGCCGCTCGTCTGAAGTCGACTCTCGAAGAGTCGGGCCAATGGGGCGCCGTGCGGGTCGTGCCTGAAGGCGTGAAATTCACCGACGTGCTGGTCAGCGGTAAGATCATCGAGTCGACCGGTGGGCGTCTCGAACTCGAAATCGATGCCGTCGATGCGATGGGTCGCGTCTGGATCAAAGACAAACGCTACGCGGGGGATGCCGATCTCGGTTCCTACAAGACCGACGCGGCGATGCGTGCACGCGATCCGTTCCAGAACGTCTATGCGCAGATTGCCAACGATCTCATGGCGGTGCGCGACAAACTCGGGCCGGGCGAGCGCGGCGAAGTGCGCGAGGTGGCGCAACTGCGATTTGCGCAGGATCTCGATCTAAAATCTTTCAGCGGTTATCTGCAAACCGACGCGGCAGGTTTGACGCGAGTAGCACGCTTGCCAGCCAAAGATGATCCCGCGCTCTCGCGCATCGGCAAGATCCGCGAGCGCGACGCGGCGGTGATCGATACCCTCGATGGCTACAACGAACAGTTCAATGAGGGTATGTTCGACTCCTACGCGGGCTATCGACGCACCATCCGCGAGGAAATGGAAAAAGAAGACAAGGTGCGTGCACAGGCGACGACGCGCACCGTGCTCGGCGCCGCTGCGGTATTGGCCAGCATTCTGGTTTCGAGTCAGTGCGGGTCCACTGACTACAACTGTCAGCGTATCGAAGACGCCGTACGTTACGGCGGTGGGGCTGGCGGTGTGGCAGCCGTGATGTCGGGGATCAAAAAATTTGCTGACGCGAAAACAGCGGCGCAATCCGTCAGAGAACTTGCGCGCAGCTTCGAAAGCGAGGCCGGCACGCAGGTGGTCGAAGTTGAGGGACGGACACTCAAACTCACGGGTACGGCCGAGGAACAGTATCGCGAATGGCGGCGTTTGCTCGCCACAATCTACGCCGAAGAAACCGGTGGCGTAACGCCTGCAGTGGCGCCGCCGGTAGCAATGCCGCCTGCCGGTAAGCCGCCCGCCACCACGCCGAAAGCGCCACGCAGCTGAGATTCCGTGGCGGCATTCGCGAAAGGACAAAAGCTGCTTAATCGCTTCGTTCTGCTCGAGCCCCTGGGGCAGGGCGGACAAGGCGAGGTGTGGCGTGCGCTCGACGAGCAGCGTTCTGCGCAGATCGCCGTCAAGATCTTGCCCGCCACCGAGATTGAAGCCTTGCATGCGCAGTATCTGCTTGCACAGGCCGCGAAGGGACGCGGCGTACTCGAATACTTTAAACCGGTTGTTGATGATGCGTTTGCGCTGCTGCCCATGGAGTTGGCCGCCGCGGACGCCCGCTCGCTGCGGGCGCGCTCCTGGACGCAGTCGCTGGGGTTGCTGCACGAAGTAACCGACGCGCTCGCTGAGCTGCACGCGCGCGGTATCGTGCATCGTGATCTCAAGCCTTCGAACGTGCTCATCGGCTTCGACGGCCGTGCACGTCTGGCCGATTTCGGCAGTGCGGCTCGGGTCGGTGAGTATGCAAGCAATCGCGTGCTCTCGCCCTTCAGCGCGAGCCCCCAACAGCATGGCAGTGCCGCGGCCAGCGTAGCCGACGACCTGTTCGGGCTTGGTGCTCTTGCCTATGAACTGCTCGGTGGTTACCCACCCAATTTCCCAGACACCGCCCGTGCGCTCTCGGGCCTGCCGCCGCTACGGCTTGTCACCGCCGTGACAACGCCCGCGCCGCTGATCGACCTCGTAATGTCTTTGCTGGCCGGCAATCCGCAAGCTCGTCCGCATAATCTGCGCGAGATCGCCAGCCTGCTGCAGGCGCTGGAGTCGCAGCGCCTCGCACCGGTGATCGCCGCCGCGGTCGTACCCCTCGAGGTGGCCGCGGCGAGCAACGAGAGCGGGTCGACGGTACGCCCTTCGATAGCCGCGTGGAGCGGACTTGCGGCGTTGCTGGTGATTTTGGTTGCGGTATTCGTGCTGCTGCCGCGCTATGTGACGCCAATCGTCGCAGCGCCCGCAGCCAGCAGCGCGGCTGCGGGTACGAAACCCGCAGCGACCTCGACCGCAGCGACGGCAGCGAGCAAAGTCGAAGCCGATCGTGAACTGCAAGATCGCTTTGCCGAAGCCAGCGGTCGCTATCGCAGCTTGCTCGATGAGCTAGAAACCCAGGGTGCAGGAGTCTGGGGTGGGGCGACCTTTGCTGCGGCGAAATCTTTGGGGGCACTCGCCGTCGAAGCCGAAGCTGCTCGCGATTATGCGCTCGCCCTCGATCGCATCGGCGTTGCCAATCAGCGTCTGATCCGCATCGTGGAGGAGCGTCCGCAGGCCTTGGTCAAAAAATTACGTGACGGCGAGGCTGCGCTCGATGGCGGTCGTCTCGAACTCGCGCGTCAGGCCTTCGAGCTTGCGCAACTGATCGAGCCGACCAATGTCGATGCGGGCCGCGGCATCGCCAGAGTCACGGCGCTCGGGCCTGTATTGCCCGCACTGGTCGCTGCAGAGACGGCCTCTTTGACCCTCGATCACCTGACGGCGCTCACTCGTTACGAAGAAGTGCTGCGCGCCGATCCGCTCAACAGGGTGGCTCGTGAAGGCGCTGCGCGTGCGCGTTCGCAGCTGGGATCCAATCGCTATGCGCGCGACATTGGCGAAGCGCTGGTCGCCTTGCGCGCCGGCCGTACGGCGGACGCGCGGGCGGCAGTATCGAGGGCGCGAACGCTGCGTCCGACAGGTGCAGAGCTCGCACCCTTGCTGGCACAAGTCGAGGCTGCTGGCGAAAAGCGTGACTTCGAGGAAATACAGGCCGAGATTCTGCTGCTCGAAGCGGCAGAAAAATGGGGCGAGGCTTTGCTGCGCTATGACGCGCAGCTAGCGCGTGATCCGAGTCTCGGTTTTGCACGCAATGGTCGAACGCGCGTCGCGCCACGCGCCGATCTTGCGCGACGTCTGTATGCCCTGCTCGCCAACCCGGTGCGGTTGACCGCACCCGAAGTGAGGCGCGAGGCCGAGCGGCTGTTGACCGACGCCGGTAATGTGAAGGGCGCTGCACCCGTGCTGCGTAACCAATCCGAACAATTACGGGCTGCGATCCGGCTCTACGATCAGCCGGTGCTTGCGGTGATCGAGTCGGATGGCGTGACCGTCGTCAGCGTGCAGCGCGTTGGCAGCTTCGGTGCATTCACGCGCCGCGAGCTGCAACTCAGGCCCGGGCGCTACGTGGCAGTCGGTAGTCGTACCGGTTTTCGCGACGTGCGTCGTGAGTTCATGGTCACGCCGGGGACGACCGCCGTAGTCGTGCAGGTTCGGTGCACGGAGGTGATCTCGTGATGTCTGCCGCGACAACGAGGCTGACCCTGCGCGAACCGGCGGGCTCTCGCGAGCTGAGTCTGCCCTGTCGAATTGGCGGCGTAGCGGGCGATGAAATCATTGTTCCGGGTACGACGGGCAGCGAATCTTTGCTGCTGCATGTGCTCGATGGCGAGCTTGGAGTCACGGTAGCGCCTGACACTACGGTGTTGTTGAACGGCGTGCCGCTAATGAGCAGCGTATTTGCACCACTGCAGAATGGCGATATTGTTGCTCTCGGTAGCGCGCGTTTGCTGTTGCACGACCAGGCCTTACTCGAGGTCCGTCATCTGGTCGGTAACGACACCCTCGCGCCGATCACCGTCGACACTGCGCGCGAGTTCACCGAGTCGGTGGGCGATGAGCAGATTTTTTTGGCGGACCTTGCCGCTGACACGGCTGCAGAAACTGCGCAAGATCCACGCCAGGTTTCGGCGTCATTCGCAGCCAATCGCCGGCTCTTGGCGATTGCCGCCGCGCTGCTTGTGGTGTTCGGAATCTTTGCACTGTTGCTGTCCCGTCTGCAAACCGTCCGAGTCACCGTACTGCCCGCAAGCGCCGAGGTAACGGGTTCGGGCTTCGGCTGGCGTTCGGCCGATACTTTGCTGCTGCTGCCGGGCGAGCGACGGGTTCGCGCCGAAGCCGACGGTTATCTGCCGATTGAGCGTGTGGTCGAAGTAAAAGAGGAAGCGCCTTTGTCGCTGCAGCTGCAGCTCAAAGAAAAACCGGGTGTACTCGAGATCGACATCGGTGGCATCACGGCTCGCGTCTTTGTCGACGGCGCAGAACTCGGTACCGTACCCGGCGATGTTCAGATTCCCGGTGGCGAGCGCACGCTCACCTTGCGCGCCGAGCGTCACCTCGATCTCGTACAAAAAATAACGGTCGCGGGCCGCGGCACGCGCCAGGCCTTGAGCCTGCGCTTGCAGCCCTCGTGGGGTGCGCTTGAAGTCCGCGCCAGCACGGCAGGGGCGAGTGTTTCGGTCAACGATGCGGCACCGGTCGCGTTGCCGACGCGGGTCGATCTGCCCGCAGGTCTGCATCGACTCAGGATTTCGGCGCGCGGTGCCCGCGATTGGCAGAGTGCCATATTGCTCAAAGCAGGCGAGACACAGCGGATTGGTCCCGTCGAGCTCGGTGCTCCTGACGCTCGTTTGCGAGTCACGTCGCGACCCGCCGGCGCCGATGTCACGGTGGGCGGGGTATTTCGGGGTCGTACGCCGGTCACGGTCGGACTGCCTGCGGGGTCCGAACATGACATCAGTGTGTCTTTGCAGGGTTATCGATCAGTCGAGCGTCGGGTATATGCCGCAGCGGACAAAGATATCGCGCTGCCCCTCGTGTTGCAGTCGGTGCCGGTGCGCTTGACGGTACAGGGCGATCCGCTCGATGTCGAAGTGGTGATCGAGGGTGAGGTTCGTGGCAAGACGCCACTGACCTTCGAACTGCCTGCTCGTCGGCACAGCCTCGAAGTACGCAAAGCGGGCATGCAGGCCGAGCGTATCGACGTTGATCTCTCGGCAGCGGTAGATCGCACGGTTGACTACAAGCTGGTACCGGTCGGTCGCGCGCGTGACTGGAAGCCACCGCCGCCTGCGCTACGTGCGCAAACTACCGGCACTCTGCTACGCCTGATTACCGGTGGCTCATTCACGATGGGCAGCGAGCGTCGCGAGCAGGGTCGTCGCGCCAATGAATTTCCACGCAAGGTCACCTTGGCGCGTCCCTATTATCTCGGCACGCGTGAAGTGACCAATGGCGAGTTTCGTCGCTACAAGGCGGACCACAATTCCGGCTTTGTCGGCAAGCGCACACTCGATCTCGATGGCCAACCGGTCAGCAACGCGAGTTGGAGCGATGCGGTGCAGTACTGCAACTGGCTATCGACCCAAGAGGGACTGCCAGTCGCCTACGAACAAAAAGGCGGGCGCTGGGCACTGATCGAACCGGTCACCACCGGCTATCGCTTGCCCACCGAGGCCGAGTGGGAATATGCCGCGCGGCATGCAGGCCCGGGCGCGCGTACCCGGCGCTATGAATGGGGCGATGCGCTGCCGCCGCCCGCTGGTATCGGCAATCTCGCAGGCAGCGAAGCCATCGATGAAATGACTCGTGTGCTCGACGGTTGGCAGGACGATTACCCGGCTATTGCACCCCCCGGAAAACTTCGTGCAAATGGCTTCGGTATTTTTGACATGACCGGCAATCTTTCCGAGTGGGTACACGATGCCTACGTATCTTTCGATGCCAATGCAGGCGGCACCGACCCGCTAGGGCCTGCGGCCGCCGCAAACATGCGGCGCGTGATCAAAGGCAGCCACTGGCGTACCACAACTTTTGCCGATCTGCGCGCAGCCTGGCGAGAAGGCTTTGATGGCGCCTCACAAGAGGTCGGCTTCCGGGTTGCGCGTTATGCGGAGTAAACCCATGCAGAGCAAGGTCATGCAAAGCAATCACAAGACTTGGCGGATGATCCTCTTCACGGCAGTGGCCGCACTCGTCTGTTGGGGCGCTTCGCTGGCGATGCTGCGGGTGTTCGCGCAAGACGCCACGCCCCCCGCAGCCGAAACCAACGAGGCCGAAGAAATCCAGCGTCGCAAAGCGCCCGCCAAAAGTTCCGACGAGGAATCACCGGAATATCGTGATTCTGCCGACAACAACATCAGCCTGCCCATCGACATTTGAACATGAACAAAAAAACTCCCAACGAATTTCTTTTCACCATCGTCGCGCTGTTGCTATCGATCGTAATCGTCCACACGATTTACTTGCTGCACGTGCGTCCGGTTGCCGCGGCTACGCTGCAGGCAGATCGCGAGCGCATGCTGGTCGATCCCAACTATGTCGCCCAGCGTTCACTGGAGGTGGTACTCAAAGATTACGAACAAGAGGCCGAGATCATCCTCATGCTGTGGGCACTTGCCATCATGGGCTACAAGGCGCAGGTGCAGCGGCGTGAGCAGCAAGCGCTCGATGCCGATCTGCTGCGTCTGCCGGACGGCATGAAGATCTTGCCTGAAGACACTCGCGAGTATGCGAGACAGATCGAGAATCTGCCGCCCGAGAGTCGCGAGCTGCTCGTGCCGCGCGCTTTACTCGGCGCGCTGGCGCGCTTTGGCGCCACGCGCAGCGTCCAGGACGCCTCGACGGTAGCACACGGTTTATGTCAGTCGGAGGCAGACCGACTCGATTCCGATCTCGCGCTGCTGCGCTATATCGCCTGGGCCATTCCCGCGATCGGCTTCATTGGTACGGTACGCGGCATCGGTGATGCCTTGTCGCAGGCCCACAAGGCGGTCACCGGCGATATCTCGGGCGTGACCGAGGGACTGGGTGTGGCCTTCAACTCGACGTTGATCGCCTTGCTGCTGTCGATTTTGTTGATGTTCCTCATGCAGCAGTTGCAGCGCGTACAGGAGCGTCGCGTTCTCGATACCGAAACCTGGCTCGATCAAAAAGTCATTCGTAATCTGCAGGCGCGTTCATGAGTGTGATCGGGCTGCATCTGCTTGACGCAGCGCTCGCCGTGGCGAGCGATGGCAGTCTTTTGACATCGTCGCCTTCTGTTGTACACGCAGACCCGGCGCGTGTTGCCATGATGGGTCGCTCGGCCAGCGATATCGCCCGTTTTGCCCCGCAGCGGGTGAGCAGCGACCACTGGGCGACGATCGCGCGCGAGGGCGGGCGGGCGTCAGTAGCTGCCATTGCCGTGGCTCGATCTGAATTGCGTGCGCGTATCGATGACACGCAGCGCGAGTCGTCGTTGCAGTGCGCCGTATCCGCCGCACTCTCTACAGAATCTTTGGGCGTGATCCTCGCCCTCGCGAGGCGCGAGGGCATCCGTATCGGCGGTTTTCATGATGCGGCGGCGCTGGCGGCGGCAAGCGTCGGCTTGACTGGCACGACGCTGGTGCTCGAATTCGGCCTCGCGCACGTGGTGGCAACGCGAGTCGAGCACGTCGATGACCAACTGCTCAGGCGTGCGGCGGTGGTACGTCGCGGCGCTGGCTTGCTCGCGCTGCGGCAGGCCTGGCTGCGGATGGTGAGCGAGGCGATGGTGCTGCGCACGCGCTTCGACCCTTTACACGAAGCCGCGAGCGAGCAACGTCTCTATGACTTGCTTGATGACGCCGCAGCACGTGCGGCAACCGTAGGATCGACCGATATCGAGCTGCCCACGGTTCGTGATCCGGTACGCGTCAGCCTCAGCCGCGATCAGTTCACGGAAGCCGCCGCCGATGTTTATCGCGAGGTTCTCGCTGCACTTCACGAACTGCGTCCCGCGGGGTCTCGCGTCAATATTTTGCTTGACGATACGGCGGTACGTTTGCCGGGGCTTCTGCATCGACTTGCCGAGCTGCGTGGCTGCCGATTTTATTCCCGTAGCTCAAGTTTGATCGCGCGCGCCGCATCGCTCGTCAGTGCGCAAGTCGAGGACGACGGTGGTGTCACGCTGCAGCGCGGCTACCCTGCCGGCGTACCACTCGAGGCAGCGCTTGAACTCGATTTATCGACACTGGCGAATTTCGTCGATACCGCGCCCACGCATGCGTTGTGGGAGGGTCGGGCCTTTGTGTTGCCGCAGAGCGGCGCCTTGGAGATCGGCCGCGACCCTGCATTGAGCGGCATTCGCGTGGGAGAGGGTTATGCGGGTGTGTCGCGCCTGCATTGCTCGCTGCGTGCAGAGGGCGGCACAGTCACGCTGATCCCGCACAGTGCACAAGACACTTGGCTCAACGACGAACGCGTACCTGGCCGAGTCCGCGTGCAGTCCGGAGACCGGCTGCGCCTCGGTACACCCGGTGTCTCGATCGAACTCATTGCGGTCGGCGGAGCAGGCCATGGCACGCCGCGACGTTGAGGTTTTCAGCCTTTCTTTTCTCGATGTGATCTGCTGCGGCTTCGGTGCCGTCATTCTTTTTTACACCATCATCAGCGCACAGAGCGGCATCGAGCGTACTCGCAAGGCCGAAGATCTGAGTGCGCAAGTATCCAAGCTCGAAGAAGAAGTCATTACCGGGGCCAAAAATCTGGTGGTCTTGCGTAACACCCTGAAAAAGACCGAGACCGAGACGGTCTCGGCCTCGTCACGGGCCACGCAACTCATCGAAGAACTGCAGCGCAAGCGCGAAGAAAGTTTCATCTATGACGCTGAAACGCTCGCCAAGCGCGAGCGGATCGAAAAGCTCAAGGCGGACGTCAAGGCGCTCGAAGAAAGCAGCCGCCGACTCGAGGCGAGCGCCAAGGTCGCGACACCGCGCGGCGAGCTTACCGGTGCAGGCAAATCGCGGGCGAGCCGTCGCTACATCACGGGTCTCACGCTGAAGGGTCGACGTATCCTCGTGCTGTTTGATCGCTCGGCCAGCATGCTCGATGAAGATCTGGTCAACATCATCCGCTTGCGAAATTCGCCGCCGGCGGCGCAGCAGAGTGCCGAGAAGTGGCGACGTGCGACCGATATCGCCAGTTGGGTCGTCAATGAAATCCCGGACAGTACGCGGTACCAAGTCTATGCGTTCAACACGTCGGCCACCGCCTTGCTCGAAGGCTCGGCGGGCGAGTGGATTCGCGGCGACGATCAAGCACGACGTGAAAAACTGCTGGACTCGATGGCGCAACTGGCGCCGGCGGGTGGCACCAGTCTCCTCAACGCTTTCGCGGCCATCCACGGTATGAAGGTTCCTCCCGATCAGGTGATCCTGATTACTGACGGCTTACCGACGCAGGGCGCGACGGCACCGGCGCTGCGTCGCTTCGTCGATGCGGCCGACCGCGCCAAACTTTTCGATGAGGCCATTCGTGGTCTCAATAAAAACGTTCCAGTCGACGTCATCTTGCTACCCATGAAAGGTGACGTGCCTGCGCCACACCGATTCTGGGGTCTCGCGCGACTCACCAAGGGTGCGTTCGTCATGCCGTCACCGGACTGGCCATGAAGCTGAAGCGACGCGACACCGAAGTGTTCAGCCTGTCGTTTCTCGACGTCATTTGCTGTGGTTTCGGCGCGATCATTCTGCTGCTCGTGTTATCCGAATTCGGCCAACCGATCGTGATCGAACGCTCTCGACAAGATCTCGAATCGCAGATCAAGAAGCTGCAGGAAGAGCTGTTCGTCATCCGCGGCGACAGTGAACGTCTCGAGCGCGAGCTCAAGGGGCGCGTTGATGTATTGGTCCGCGAGCGGCGCAATCTCGCCAAAGTCGCCGGAGATTTTTCCAGTATCCGCGGTCAGTTCGATGCCTCACGGCAGGATGCAGCCGTCAGCAATATTCTCGAAAACGAATTGCTCTCGGCCTATCAGGAACTCGAAGCGGAGAACAAGAAGTTGATACAGGTCTCGCGAACCCGCAAACGCATCACCACCCAAGCGGTCGGCGGTATTCCGGTCGATAGCGACTACGTGATTTTCCTCATCGATACCTCAGGCAGTATGCAAGGTGGCCACTGGGAAACAGCCATCGAGGTGATGCGCGAAATCCTCGATATCTACCCGCGTCTCAAGGGGGTACAGATCGTCGATGACAACGGCCGCGAACTGTTCGGTGGCACACGCGGCCGCTGGCTGACTGACTCGCCGGGTCTGCGTACCGATATCGTCCAGCGCATGCGCAATTGGCGGTCGTTCAGCGACTCAAGCCCGGCTGACGGGATCGAGCTCGCGATCAAAAACTATTGGTCAACCGACAAAAGAATCAGTATCTACGTACTCGGTGACGAGTTTACCGGCGAGTCGATCCAAGGGGCGCTCGATGCCGTCGATCGCATCAATCGCCCCGACGCGAGCGGCCGCCGGCGGGTCCGTATCCACGCCGTCGGCTTCCCGGAGGCGCCCGGCATGACACCGTTTACAAATATCCGCTTCTCGGCCTTAATGAGGGCGATGTGTGAGCGCAACGATGGGACATTCGTCGGCCTGACGAATACCAAGAGCTGCGCCTTCAGCATGAACGTCGGAGGCATCACGACATGCGTCGGTGGAAATTAGCTAGCATCCTGCTCGGATTGGCGTCGCTCGCCGGTTGCGGCGGCGTACAGATTGCGCCAGACCCAGATCTACCCAAGGCTCTCGTCGAGTCGTTACCGGCAAAGATTGGCTTGGTGATGACCGCCGAGCAGCGTAACTACACCCATTCGGAAACCCGCAGTGGGGTATCGTGGATCGTCGAACTCAGCGCTGCACAGCAGGAGCTTGCGCGCACGGTGCTCGGTGCCACATTCCGGGAGGTCAACGAATTCGTGGATCTCGACGCGGCGCGCGCTGCACCGGGCCTGCAGGCCGTGTTCGAACCCAAGATTGAGCAGTATTCGTTTGCGACCGCCCAAGAAACAGGCGGTACCTATGTCGCGGTCACAATCCGCTACCGCATCAATGTGTTCTCGCCGAATGGCGAGCGCTACGATTCCTTGACGCTGACGGGATACGGCACCGCGCTTGCCGATGGTCTGAGCACCAGCGCACCGATGGATGAAGCTACCAAGGCTGCCATGCGCGATGCGGCATCGCGTTTTCTGGTGCAGTTTCCTGCCACCGAAACCGCCAAAGTGTTGGCAGGTGGCCAGCGACTCGAGGTCAGTGCCGCAGACGCCATGCGGGCACTCGCGGCGAGCGGGCTGCGCATCGAGGCGCTGCCGATCAGGGTTTCGCGACGGGTGGATCCGAACTGGAAGCCTGGGGCGAGCGCTGGATTCTGATCATCAGTTGCTCGCGTAGCACCACCCCTTCGGTCTCGGCGGGTTCCCCCTCGACGATGCGCGGCGCGAAGCGGGTCTTGCGCGCTGCAAGCACGGCCGCCTTGGTGCTGTTCTCCGGCGCCGTCGTGCTGGCGACGACGACATCCTGCACTTTGCCGTCCTTGCCGACCTTTAGTCGCATCTCGATATCTTTGATCGCATAATCGTCGGGACTCTGCACCTTCATGCGTGACACCGATCCTGAAGGCGCGCGGTAGACGAGCACACGGGGCGATTCCAGCAAGGCGCGCAGTTGCGGCGTGCCGCTCGCCGTGGCTGCGTTCGACAGCGCTTTCCAGCTGTCGGCATACGAGACGTAGGCCCGTCCGAGATTGCCACTGACCAAGTACCAATCGCCGATCTGTGCAAGCAGCTCGCCGAGCTGACGTTGATCGACCGGCTTGCTGCGATTGACTATGTCGACCGCAAAGGTGAGTGTACGCAAACCCTCCGAGTTGAGCCGCGTCTGATTGGCTTTATTGACGAAGGGATCGCTGCCATCTTTGAGTTCGAAGGCGGGCTGGGCTTCGACTTCGGGGCCATAGATGGCCTCGAGCAGCCAGGTTCGCGCGAGACCGCGCAGCGCCGGGATGCCGACCACGGGCTTGTCTGCCGACAGCTCCTCGGCGAGCTGCAGCGCCCGCGCATGCAGACCACGCGCCGTGGCATAGCGACCTACCGACTCAAAGAAATGCGCGTAACGATCGAGGGGCTCGATCAGCCGCAGGTCGCGCTTGCCAAAACTCGTTTCGGCAATGCGGAACGCGTACTGGTGCTCGCGCTCGGCCTCGGCCTTGGCGCCGATGTTTTCGTAGGCTTCGATCAGCGCGTCGACGGTATCGAGTTGCGCGGCGTTGTGGAGCCCATCGAGGTTGCGCGACAGATCGACCGCGCGCTTCAGTGCTGTGGCTGCGTCGGCGGGTCGATTGGTGACGAGCCAGGTTTCACCGAGACCCTGCAGCGGACGGATCAGCAGCCGATCGGCCCCCGAGACTTGGCCTTCGATGAGTGCGATCGCCCGTTGATAGTGCGCTTCAGCGGCGGCGAAGTTGCCGCGGCGGAACTGCACGGTGCCGAGATTGGTGAGGGGGTTCACGAGCTCGCGTGAATCTTTGCCGTGCTGCGCCTCGGTGAGTGTGACGAGTTCCTCGGCGCGCTGGCCGGCCGTCGCCAGATCGTCGGCCTCAAGTGCCGATTTGAACCGAGCAAAGATTTGCAGCGGTTCGTTGGGCGCAATATCGGCGGCCAGCACAGCGCTCGGGCAACTGCCGAGCGTGATGAGGGTCAGCGCCGCTCGAAGAGGTAGTGAGATACCAGCCATTGGCGTCCGCCTCGATAACCAAAGAGTTCCGCACACGACATGAAAAAAATTCGCCAGTAAACCCACCACTTGAGTGCTTGATCGTCGCCATAGGCGTGACCCAGCACGGGCATGAGTTCTTCGCGGCGCGCATCCATCTTTTGCAGCCAAGCCTCGGAGGTGAGTTGGTAATGCCGACCGTCGACCTGCCAGTGATCTGCCAAACGCAAATGACGCTGGAAGTAATGCAGCAAATCGTCGCTCGGCATGATGCCGCCAGTGAAAAAGTATTTGGCCATCCAGTCGGTATCGTCGCACACCTCGAAGGTATAAGCGAACCGATGATGGGTGAAAATATGTACGAACAGCGTGGCTTCCGGCGTCATCCAACCGGCGATACGCGCCAGCAGCGACTCGTAGTTACGCATGTGCTCGAACATTTCGACCGACACGACCCGGTCGAAACGGATCTCGGGACCAAACTGCAGCTGATTGATATCGCAGGTGATGATCTCGATATTTTTGAGACCGCGCTCTTTGGCGCGAGCATCGATGAAAAGCTTCTGCGTACGCGAGTTG
>Ga0194131_10002404_pt1 | contig 30737 bp, 24 predicted proteins | sample TA2KigO120mmetaG_FD_148631 | JGI IMG/M metagenome (GOLD analysis project Ga0194131, IMG submission 148631) | Freshwater microbial communities from Lake Tanganyika, Tanzania - TA2015053 Kigoma Offshore 120m | ecosystem: Environmental > Aquatic > Freshwater > Lake | place: Tanzania: Lake...
GTCGGCGTCGGCGCGGCCCGCGGCGGCGAGCCCTGCCGCTGCCAGCCCGGCCCGGCCGCCCGAGCCTCGGTCGCCCCTCGACGAGCCGCCCCCGGAGCCCGCAACGGGCAGGTCGGGGATGCTGATCCTCGGAGCCGCCGTCGCCGCGGGCGTGCTCGGGGGGCTCCTGATCGCCGCGGCCGTGCTCGGCTACACCTGGTACTCGTCGCGCGAGGCCCCGGCGGTCGCCCCCGTGGCGAGCGCACCGTCCCCCTCGCCCTCCCCCGCCCCGGCGGCCGCGAGCGCTATCGCCGCCGGGCCCGACGACGTCACCTTCGTGTCCGCCGCCGCCGACACGCTCAAGATCACCGCCTCGTGCGGCGGGAAGGACACCACGGGCGACGGGTCGGTGGTGGTGGCGGGGCCGGTGGCGGGCCCCTGCGTGGTGAAGCTGGTCAAGAAGGACCGCAGCCGCGTCATCGCCGAGGTGGCCTCGCCTTCGGCGGGCACCTACACCTGCTTCGCAGGCGACGCGAAAGCCTGCGTACACTAGGCCGTGCGCCCGGTCGTCATCACTGCCACCGCGGTCGTTTCCGCGGGGCGGCCCGATCGTCACCACGGCCAGCCCGACGACGACGCGGCGGCGCTGGGCGTGCCCGCCGTGGCACGGGTCGGCGGGGTCGCCGACGACCCCGACTTCCCCGACGACCGCAAGGGCAGCCTAGCGAGCGCTGCACTGGCGCACTTGTCGCGACCTGATGGTGCTCGAGTGGGCATCTACCTCGGCACCGGACTCTCCTCTCTCACCCCGGCCGAGCTGGCCGCCGACCTCTACCCCTACCTCCGCGGCGGCCGCTTCGACCGCGCCGCGCTCGCCGCCGACCTCGACCCCACGCGCGCCGCGCCGCGCCGCCACGAGCCCGATCGGGTCACCCGCGTGCTGGGCGCCCGCCTCGGAGCCATCCGCGCCGAGACGAACTTCTCCGCCTGCGCCGCTGCCGCCCAGTCCATCGCGGCCGCCGCGCGCGCCGTCGCACGAGGGGATGTCGACGTGGCCTACGCCGGCGGCCACGACTCGATGTTGCACCCCATCGGCTACCTGTCATTCGTGGTGCTCGGCGCGCTCTCCCCCACGCGGGGCCGCCCTTTCGACCGCGCGCGCGACGGCTTCCTCGTCGGCGAGGGCGCCGCCGTCTTGCAGGTCGAGCGGGAGGACGACGCGCGTGCCCGGGGGGCTCCGGTACTGGCGCGGCTGCTCGGCGCGGGCAGCTCGGTCGATGCCTACAACGTCACCGCGCCTCACCCGGAGGGCCGCGGCGCGGCGCTGGCCATGCGACGCGCGCTGCGCGACGCTGGGATCGCCGCCGCCGACGTCGACTACGTCAACGCCCACGGCACCGGCACGCCGGTGGGCGACGTGGCCGAGGCGCTCGCCATCCACGAGGTGCTCGGCGAGGTGCCGGTGTCGAGCTTCAAGGGCGCGTTCGGCCACACCATCGCCGCCGCCGGCGCGGTGGAGCTGGCCTGGTGCGTGCGGATGATGGGGGAGGGGACCACCTTCGGCACCGCGGGGCTCGAGGAGGTCGACCCGGCGATCCGGGTGCCGGTGATCGCGCGCGACCTCGACCGCTCGCCGCGGCTCATGGTGTCGAACAGTTTCGGCTTCGGGGGACAGAACTGCGCCCTGGTGCTCGCTTGTCCCTAGTTGCCGTCGCGCTCGTGTATGCCCACTCCGCGGAGTTCGGCAGCACGCTGGTTCGCGGGCGCCCGGAGGCGCCGGCCGAGCTGTGGATGCTGAGCGAGGGCTGGGGCGTGCTCCACTCCGGCGACGCGGGCGAGAGCTGGGACTGGATCTGCGAGGAAGCCCTCGGCACCGAGGCGGTGTACGACGTGCAGGCCTGGGCCGACAACACTGCGATCCTCGGCACGCGCGAGGGCATGGCGATGGTCGACGACAGTTGCGCCGTCACGCCGTACACCGGCCTCGACGGCGGGTTCGTGCTCCGCGCCGAGCGCTGGCAAGACAAGGCGGTGGCCCTCTGGGTGGGCGACGGCGTGGGCGGGGTGTTCACGTGTGACGCTTTCGACTGCGTCGCGACCCCGCTCTACGGGGATGGCTACTTCCCCAAGACCGCCTTCGTCGACGGCGACACGCTCTACGTCACCGTCGTCCACACCGAGAGCCTCGCCGCCGAGCTCTACGCCACCACCGACGGCCTCGCCTGGGACACCCGCTACCGTTGGCCGCTGGGCGACACCGACCCGCGCATCCTCTGGGCCAGCGGAGACACGATGTACCTGTGGACCAAGCCGCGCAGCGACGCCGCCATCCCCGCGTTCTCGCGCAGCACCGACGGGGGACGGAGCTTCGAGGCCACCTTCGAGACGGGCTACTACACCGACGCCGCGCCGGGCGTGCTGGTGCGCGACGGGGGTAAGACGGTGCTGGTGGGTAGTTACTACGGCGCGCGGACCTGGAAATCGACCGACGGTGGCCAGTCCTTCGAGGAGCGCAGCCCCGATTTGCCCTCGGTGCGCTGCGGCCTCGATCTCGACGGCACCTCCTACGCCTGCGGCGATCACCTCGCCGACGGCTTCGACCTCGCGGTCAGCACCGATGGCGAGAACTTCACGCCTCGATCCTGCATCGAGGAGGCGCTGCCCGCTGATTGCGCTGCGGCGACGTGTGGCGCCTACGTGGACGCCTGGGTGAGCGCCGGGGCCTACGGCGGTGGCCAGTGCGACGTGGAGCAAGACACGGGCAGGGCGCCACCTCCGCCCGGCGACGAGTGCGGCTGCGAGAGCGGCAGCGCCTCGCTCCTGCTGCTCCTGGCCTACTGGCCGAGGACGAGGAAGGCCTGGCCGGAGAAAGCGAGGTCGTCCACGTCGGCGTAGGGCGCGCCGACGAGCAAGTCGGCCTTGCCGTCGCCGTCGTAGTCGCCGCCTCCCTCCACGGCGCGCCCGGCCCCGTCGCCCTCCACGAGGCCGGTCCAGACGGCGGTGGCGGCGCTCGACGAGACGGTGCCCGTCGCCAGGGGCGCGTGGAACACGTAGGCCACCCCCGCGTCGAGACCGCTGCGGTCGGAGCCGTAGGCGCCCACCACGATGTCGGGGGTGCCGTCGCCGTCGACGTCGCCCGCGCCGGCGAGGGAGGCGCCAAACTGGTCGTCGTTGCTCTCCCCGGCGAGGATCGTGCTCGCCGTGCTCACCGCGCCGCTCGTGCCGGGCCCGTGGAACAGCCACGCCTTCCCCGCCAGCGCGATGTCGCCCGACACCAGGATCTCGTCGTGGCCGTCGCCATCGAGATCGCCCACGCCGTCGGCGAAATCGCCCACGTACTCGCCGTCGGCCTCGCCCACGTAGATGACATCGGCGTCGCGAATCGACACGTCGCCCGCGGGCGCGGGACCGAAGAACACCGCCGCCAGCCCCGCGTCCGCCCCGCCCTCGTCGGCGCCGTTCACCCCGAGCACCAGGTCGCCCAGGCCGTCGCCGTTGAGGTCGCCGGCGCCGTTGAGCACCGATCCCACGCCGTCGCCCGCCTCGGGCGCCCCGTGACGCACCGCGCTCTCGTTGCTCTGCCCGTAGAACCGTGTGTCAGCCTCGTTGGCCCAGAGTTCCGCCGCGCTGAAACCGCTGGCGAACAGGTAGGCGCGGCCGGCGCCGGGGCCGTAGTCGTCGTTGGCGGGGGCGCCGAGGAGCAAGTCGTCGTGCCCGTCGCCGCCGGGGTCGCCCACGTAGGCGGCGGCGTTGCCGAGGTAGTCGCCGGCCACCTCGGCGTAGATCACGGCGATCGCGTCCTGAGCCGTCATCTCGCCGCTCTTGCCCGTCACGTCGAACACGTAGGCTTTTCCGGCGTAGGCCCCGGCCTCGCGCCCACCCACGGCGCCGAGGGCCACCTGCTGGCCGCTCACCGCGATGCTGGCGCCCATGTACTCGCCGCTGCCGGTGTTCGTGACACACAGCGGCGCGTCGAGGATCGACATGGTGCCCACCTGCCCGGAAAAGCGACAGGCACGGCTGGTGAAGTAGGCCGTCACCCAGGCCTCGCCGGTGCCCGAGGCTCCGGGCGCGAAGGCGAGCCCGAAGCCGGTGGCGGAGCTGGCCTCGCCGTCGATCACGAGGTCGGCGCCGCTCAATGGGCCGCCGCTGTGGGTGCCGGTGTCGCCGGTGTCGGCGTTGTCGCCGGTGTCGGCGGTGTCGAGGTAATCGCGGTCTTTCCCGGTGTCGCCGCCGTCGCAGGCGAGGAGGAGGAGGAGCATGGGCGGCCATGATAGCCCCCCGTCCGCCGTGCGACCCGTCTACCTCCAGGCGTATGCCGCCCTGCTCCCCGCCGAGGCCGGGGGCGCGGTGCCGGGCTTCGACCCGGTGGACGCGGGTATCCCCCGGAAGTCGCTCAAGACGATGACCCGGGCGGTGCAGCTCGGGGTGGCCTGCGTGCGGCAGGCGCTCGAGGGCTACCCTGCCTGGGCGTCGATCCCGCCCGAGCGCCGCGGCCTGTTCGTGGGGGCCTCGCCGCAGCAGGGCGAGGCGAGCGATCTCGCGCCCGCGCTCCAGGCGACCGGTCCCGTGCCGGACTTGTTGGCTTTCGCCGAGCGCGGCGTGCCTCTGGTGCCCCCCCTGTGGCTGGTGAAGGGCCTGTCCAACAACGTGCTCGGCTACGCCAGCGCCAACCACGACCTGCGCGGCGACAACGGCAACTGGTGCGACGGGCGCCTCGGCGGCGCGGTGGCGGTGGCGGCCGCCATCCACGCCGTGGCCGAGGCTCGCTGTGACATCGCCATCGGCGGTGGGGCCGACGCGCTGCGAGGAGCCGAGCCCATGCTCGGGCGGCCCTGTGGCGAGGGGGCGGTGTTCTTCGTGTTCAGCGCCGTGCCCGGGCCCTGGCTCGCCACCGCGGGTGTCCCCGGGGAGCAGGGCGCCGCGAGCCACCTCGGGGAGCTGGGCGCGGTAGCGGTCCCCGCCTCGCTCGCCCTCGGGCTGCCCGGGGACGTCGCCGCCGGAGGCGTGCGCTTTCGCCCTGTCGGTCACTGACCAACCCTTTGCGTGACAGGGGGCGCGTTCATCGGGTAAAGGGGGCGGTCGCCGAGGACTCGATGTTCAAGCCCGTTGGAAGCGTCAGCGACACCGACCCCGCCATCTTCGCGAGGGTCCAGGCCTGCTTCGCCGACGCGCTGGGCCTCGACGCCGACGAGGTGGCGTTCGACAAGACGGTGCTGGCCGACCTCGGCGCCGAGAGTCTCGACCTGCTCGACATCGCCTTCCGCCTGGAGCGCGCCTTCGACATCCGCATCCCGCGCGGCGGCATGGAGCAGAACAGCCGCCAGGGGCTCGCCGAGGGAGAGCGGTACGAGGTGAACGGCGTCCTCACTGCCATCGCGCTCGGCAAGCTCGCCGAGATGATGCCCGAGGTGCCCGCCGCCGAGTTCCGCGAGGGGCTGAAGGTGTCGGAGGTGGCCACCCTCTGGCGCGTGGGCACCTTCTACAACATCTCCGCCGGGCTCATGGCGCAGAAGGCCGCCGGGTAAGGCCACGACGCGGCGTTTCGCCTTCATCGTCCACCCGCTGGTGCCGCTGGCGCGCCAGGTGTACGCGCTGCGGACGGGGCGGCCGGGCTTGCTGCTCGGGCGTCGCGACGGGACGAGCCCCGACGACGTGTCGGTGATCGCCCGCGTGGGCTACCGCGACGTGGAGGGCGTGATCGTCGGCGTGCCGATGCTGCCGTCGCAACTGCTCGCCGACCAGGAGCAAGCCCTGCGCTCGATGACCCGCGCGGTGCAGGTGATCCAGCCGGTGAGCGTGGTGGGGCTCGGCAGCGCGCTGAGCGTGGTGGCCGGGCGGGGGACGGCGCTCCAGGAAGCCACCGGCATCCCGGTGACGACGGGCAACGCCGCCACGGCCTGGGCCGCGTGGCAGACGGTGGAGCGGCTTCGCGCCGGTCGGGAGGTGGCGGTCGTGGGCGCCAGGGGCAGCGTGGGACGCGCGCTCGTGGAGCTTCTCGGCGCCGCGGCCGACCCGCCCGACTTGCGGCGTTTCCCGGTGGTGGTGGGCGCGCACACCACCGGTGGGACGGTGGATCCCTCGGCGCTGGCGCCGGGGACGACCCTCGTCGACGTGGCGCTCCCGGCCACGCTCTCGGGGCCCGCGCCCGGGATCACCGTGGTCCCCGGCGAGAAGTTGCCGCTGCCCCCCGGCTACCGTCGCGACCTGTGGGGGCGCCTGTTCCACGTCGTGGCAGGCTACGGCCACGGCCACGTGTACGCGTGCCTGCTCGAGCCGCTGGTGGCGGTGCTCGCCGGGCGCAGGACCCCGTGGGCGCAGGGCCGCACGCTCAGCGCCGCCACCGTCCGCGCCTTCGGCGAGGCATTCACGGCCGCAGGGCTGGCGGGGTAGGGGGCGGGCGAGATGCCCCACTTCACCGGGCCGGACGGCCGCATCGACATCAAGAGTCTCGAGCTCGTCGAGATCGAGGCGGCCTTGCAGGGCATGGGCTCGGAGCGTTTCCGCGCGCTCCAGGTGTACAAGTGGCTCTGGCAGCGCGGGGTGCGCTCCTTCGACGAGATGACCAACGTGGCTAAGCCCGTCCGCGCCTTGCTCGCCGAGCGCTTCTACATCTCGTGGCTCACCACGCTGGCGGTTCAGAAGTCGGTGGACGGCACCCACAAGTTCCTCTGGCAAACGGAAGACGGCCATCGCATCGAGTCGGTGCTCATCCCCGACGACGAGCGCATGACGCTCTGCGTGAGCACGCAAGTGGGCTGCGCGATGGCCTGCTCCTTCTGCCTCACCGGCGACCTGGGGCTCCGTCGCAACCTGCGGCCCTCGGAGATCGCCAACCAGCCCCTCCAGGTACGCCAGGCGCTGGAGGCTCAGCTCCGCATCAGCAACGTGGTGATGATGGGCATGGGCGAGCCCCTGCACAACGTCGACAACCTCATCCCCGCGCTCAGGATCTACCTCGACGAGCAGGCGCTCAACTTCTCGCATCGCAAGATCACCGTGTCGACGGTGGGGCTCGTGCCGCAGATGCAGAAGCTGGCCGACACCCTGCCGGTCAACCTCGCGGTGTCGCTCAACGCCACCACCGAGGAACAACGCCGACAGGTGATGCCCATCACCCGCAAGTACTCGATGATGGCGCTGCTCGACGCCTGTCGCGAGTTGCCCCTGCCCAACATGAAGCGCATCACCTTCGAGTACGTGATGATGGCCGGCTTCAACGACTCGATGGACGACGCGGTGCGCCTCGCCCGGCTGATGCGCGGCATCAAGTCGAAGGTCAACCTCATCCCCTACAACGAGAACCCCGACCGCGAGATCCGTCGCCCGCCCGACAGTCGCGTGAAACAGTTCCAGCACTACCTCGTGAACCACGGCATCCAGGCCAGCGTGCGGGTCACGCGCGGTCGCGACATCTCGGCGGCGTGCGGGCAGCTCGGGAAGGCGGCGGAGCGCAGCGACGTGGCGCCCGGGGAGAAGGTGGCGGCGGTGCGCATCCGTCGCGAGGGCGAGGGCTACGACGCGAGCTTCCTTCCCGACCCGTGATCCTGGGCGAAGGGGCGGGGCGCGGCCCCGGGGCTGGGCTATGGTGGCGCCCATGCTCCTTCTTCTCCTCGCATGTACCGGTGACGACGGCAAGGGCGCGTCGATCTCCGTCGACACCTCGGTTGACGACAGCGGCGACAGCGGCTCGGTGAAGCCGCCCGACATCGTGCTCGGCGACCCCTACGTGGTGATGGTGGCCGCCACCTCGCCCGGCAGCCTCGACAGCACCTGCGAGCTCGATCTCACGCTCACCAACAAGAGCGACGGCACCGTGGCCGCTACCCTCGCGCTGCAGGCCAAGGGTCGCGACTGGGCCGGCGTGGGCCTCGTCGGCGGCACGCTGTACACCGCGAACTTCATCGAGACCGGGTGCAACGCCGGCGACGACAAGACCTACGACTCGGGCTCCTTTTCCGGCCAGGAAGGCATCCTCTTCGTGCTCTGGTACACCGGGGTGAACGTGGGCTACGACGCGCTCGAACAGGGCACCGAGGGCGGCGACTTCCGGGGCGGCGAGGCCACCGTCACCGTGGCCAACAGCACGCCCGACGCCAACGTGCAGGCCCTCGCCGCGGAGCTCGGCCTCAGCGCCGCGCTGCAGTCCACCGACGCCTCGGGCAACATCTACTTCCTCTCGTGGGACACCGAGCTGAACGTCGGCGAGGTCCTGTCCACGTTCACCAAGCGGCTCGACGACGAGTACGTGTCGGGCACGCCCACCTGGCTCACCGAGCCCGACTGGTGGTAGTCCGATGCTGATCTTCCTGGTCCTGGCGTGCCCGCCCGCCGACGAGGCGAAGGACGCTGACGACACCGGCCCGGTGGAGATCCCGCTCGCGCCGGCCTACGCCGCCGTGGCCGGGGCGACCTACCAGGACGCCTTCAAGAGCACCTGTTCGATGCAGATGGACCTCGTCGACGCGGCAACGGGCAACGCACTCGCCACCACCGGCGTGATCGGTGGCTTCGACGGTGGCCTGTGGGCGGCCTTGCCGCTCGGCGAGGGGCAGCAGTACAAGGCCACCATCACCTGGGATGACTGCGAAAACACGCCGGATGGAAGCGGCACGTTCACGTCGTCCACCTTCTCGGGCGAGCCGGGCGACCTCTTCGTGAGCCACTACGACGGCGTCGACGCGGGCTTCGAGTGGATGGAGCAGGGCGACGACCACCGGGGCGGGAGCGTGCACGTGAAGCTCACGACCGAGAGCGCCGCGGCCTCGGTCGCCGCCCAGCTCGGCGGCACCACCTACGCCGACGAGGACGACGCCACGCTGGCCCACATCGACTGGACGGGCGACGAGAACGTGGCCGGTGTGCTTGGTTCGCTGCGAGAGAGCGGCGATCTCGCGTGGGGCGAGCCCACCTGGACGGAAAAGCCGGCCTGGTGGTAGTCCGCGTCCCGTGGCGGGGATAGCCCGCATGGCGGCTTTCAGCGTCAAGAGGAGCGTCCATGCGGATCGGTGTCATCGGCGGCAGCGGGGTGTACGCGATGGATGGCCTGGAGAACGTGCGCGAGGAGCGCATCTCCACGCCGTTTGGCGACCCGTCCGACGCGGTGATCCTGGGCAGCCTCGGCGGCATCGACATGGCCTTCCTCCCCCGCCACGGCCGGGGCCACCGCTTCAACCCGAGCGAGGTCAACTACCGTGCCAACATCTTTGCGCTCAAGACGCTGGGCGTGGAGTGGTGCATCTCGGTGAGCGCGGTGGGATCGCTCAAGGAACAGATCGTCCCCGGGCACGTGGTGGTGATCGACCAGTTCATCGACAAGACCCACCAGCGCAAGGCCACCTTCTTCGAGCAGGGCCTGGTGGCGCACGTCGCCTTCGGCGACCCGGTCTGCGGCGAGCTGCGCAAGATCCTGCTCGCGGCGGCGTGCGAGGCCGGCGCCACCGTCCACGACGGCGGCACCTACGTGTGCATGGAAGGCCCGGCCTTCTCCAGCAAGGCCGAGTCGCTGCTGCACCGCTCCTGGGGCGCCAGCGTCATCGGCATGACCAACATGCCCGAGGCGAAGCTCGCCCGCGAGGCCGAGATGTCCTACGCCACGCTGGCGATGGCCACCGACTACGACTGCTGGCACCCCGACCACGACCACGTCACCGTCGAGCAGGTGGTGGCGGTGCTGTTGAAGAACGCCTCGCTCGCGCGCGACATCGTGGCGAAGGCGGCGCCGAAGATCGCGGCCTTCGGCGGTCCTGCGCCGTGCAGCAACGCTCTCGCCACCGCTATCCTCACCCACAAGGAAGCCGTCCCCATGTCGCGAAAGCGCGACCTCGCGCCCATCCTCGGAAAGTACATGCCCGCCTAGGAGCTGTCGATGCGCCGTCTGCTGTTCCTTCCTGCCCTCGTCGCGGCCACCTCGCTCGGTGGCTGCATCTCCGAGGCGCGCATCGCGAAGGCCGGCACCCGGGTCGACCTCGGCATCGCCTACCTCAACGAGAAGAGACCCGAGGCGGCGGTGGCCACCCTGCGCGAGGCGGTGAGGCTCGATCCCCGCAACTGGCGCGCCCGCGCCGCGCTGGCGATGGCCTACGCTGCCAAGGGCGAGCCCGAGCTCGCCGACGAGTCCTTCCAGAAGGCCCTGCGTCTCAACCCCGGCGAGGGGGAGATCCTCGTGAACTACGGGGCCTTCCTGGTGGCCCACGCGCGCGCGGCGGATGCGGTTCCCGTGCTCGAGAAGGCCCGGGAAGACCTCGACTACCGCAACCCCGCGATGGTGCTCTCCAACTTGTCGCTCGCCTACCTCGAGTCGGGCAACCCGGAGCAGGCGGTCGTCCACGCGCGCGAGGCGGTCAAGCGCGTGCCCGGCCTCTGCCCGGCCTGGTACCACCTGGGGCTCGCGGAGGAGGCGCGGGGGCAGGTCGACGCGGCGCTCGCCGCTTACGACACGCTCACCCAGACCTGCCCCGACGAGGCCATCGGCGGCTGGCTTCGAGCGGGCTGCCTCATGGCCCACCGGGGCGACAGCATCGGGGCCGACATCGCCCTGTCCCACGTGGTGGGCCACTCGGCCGGCACGCCGCTTGCCGACGAGGCCCGTGCCTGCCTCGCCCAGGTGGGTGGGTGAGATGTCGGAGCTCCGCCGCGCCCGCGAGCAGATGGGTCTCAGCCTCAAGGACGTGTCCGAGAAGCTGAGGATCCAGGAAAAGTGGCTCGACGCCCTCGAGCGGGGCGACACCGACGCCTTCCCCGCTGGTCCCTTCCTCGGCGGCTACACCCGCCAGTACCGAGCTTTCCTGGGCCTGGGCGACACGCCGTCGTTGCCGCTCGCCGCCAGCGAGACGCTGCCGCCGCCGACCACCCCTCGCGGCTCGCCGCGGAGGGAGCGCGTGCTCGTCCCCGAGGGGGCCGAGGGCCCTGATCTCGCCGATACCACGAGCACCAGCCCGCGTCATCGCGTCTCACGGATGTCGCGACAAGGACTATACGCCGCGCTCGCGGCCTCGGCCCTGCTGGCCCTGTTCCTGCTGGCGCGGGGCATGAGCGGCGGGAGCGAGGAGTCGCTGGGCGTGCCGCCCGACCAGGTGTTGCTGGTCACCTCGGCGAGCGGCGTGGGCGCGCGGGTAACGGCTGATGGCCGCCCGGTACACGAGGGGAAACTCACCCCGGGCAAGCAGGTGAAGTTCGCGGCGCACGACCGCCTCGAGGTCGAGCTCGACGAGCTGAGCGGCGTCACGCTGGTGTACAACGGGAACACCCTCCGGCCACTCGGCGCGCAGTCGCGACCGCGGCGGATCGTGTTCGAGGACGACCGTGGAGGGTAGCCGATGGCCGAGAACCTCCTCGTCCAGCGGGTCGACGCGATCCGGCGCCTGGCACGACGCGGTCACGCCGCGCCGCTTGCCAAGGTCATCGCCAAGTCGCGCGCCGAAGACCTAGCCGCCGTCCTCGGCCACCTCACCGCGCCGGAGCAGCGCCTCGTCTTTGCCAACGTGAAGGACGACGCCATGGCCGCCGCTGTCCTCACCTCCCTGCAAGGCGACGACCTGCTGCACATCGCCACCGATCTCTCGCCCGACCGCTTCGTCGCGCTGTTCGAGCACCTCGCCGCCGACGACCAGACCGACCTGCTCGCGCGGCTCCCCGAGGAGCTGCGGGAGAACATCCTGCAGCGGATGAAGGGCGAGGCCCGCGAGGAGGTGGAGGAGCTGCTCGGCTACGCCTCCGACACGGCGGGCGGCATCATGTCGCCGCTGGCCTTCCGCCTGCAAGACGAGATCACCTGTCGCGACGCCATCGCCGCCGTGCAGGAGGCGGCCGACCACGAGCTCATCTACTATGCCTATGTCGAGAACCACGACGGGCAGCTCGTCGGCGTCACCTCGCTCCGCAACCTGCTCACCCACCCGCCCAGCACCAAGCTCTCCGACATCATGTCGACCGACGTGCTCAGCGTGCGCGCCGAGACCGACCAGGAGGAGGTGGCCCGCGTGGCGGCCAAGTACGACCTCCTCGCCGTGCCGGTCGTCGACGAGGCGCGCCGCCTGCTCGGCATCGTCACCGTCGACGACGTCATCGACGTCATCAAGGACGAGGCGGCGGAAGACATGCTGCTCATGGCCGGCGTGCGGGAGACGGTCGACGAGCCGGGCGGCCGCGTGCGCAACGCCCTGCGACGGTTGCCCTGGCTCACCGTCACCCTGCTCGGTGGGCTCCTCATCAGCGAGCTCATCTCGGCCTTCGACGGCATGATCCGGGCCGAGATCGTGCTCGCGGGCTTCATCCCCATCGTGATGGGCATGGAGGGCAACGTGGGCATCCAGGCCGCCACTGTCACCGTGCGCGGCATCGCCACCGGGCGCATCGATACCGGCGTGGGCCGCGCCGTGGGCGCCGAGGTGTTCAACGGCCTATTCCTCGGCGTGGTGTTCGCGCTCGCCATCGGCGGCTACTGCCTGCTCCGCTTCGGGCAGGTCGACGTGGCGGCGAGCGTGGCGGTGGCGGTGATCACCGGGATGACCAGCGCCTCGCTGGTCGGCACGCTCGTGCCGCTCACCTTGCGACGCTTCGGGGTCGACCCGGCGATCGCCACCGGCCCCTTCGTCACCACCCTGATGGACGGCCTCGGGCTGACCATCTACCTGAGCGTCGCGGCGCTGCTCCTGTCCTGATGCGCGACCCCGGGCGCGAGCGGGTGGGCGTGGTGGTGGCGCGGCAAGCCTACGGCGACAACGATCTCATCCTCCGCCTCGTCCTGCCCGACGAGGGGCGCGTCGTGGCCTTCCTCCGCGGGGGACGGAAACGGCCGCGCGGCCTTGATGTCGCGACACGGGCGCGAGTTCGGCTCCGAGGCCGCGAGGGCGGCATGGACACGCTGGTCGACGCCGAGGTCGAGGAGTCGCGACTTGGCCTGCGCTCCGACTACGGGCGGCTCGCGCTGGCACAGTATGCCTGCGAGCTGGTGGGCGCCTTCGTCCACGAGGGACAGCCCGAGCCGCGGCTGTTCGCCTTGCTGGAGACGGCGCTCCTGGTGCTCGACGCCGCGCAGGGCACGCCAGGGCGGGCCTTCCTCGCCGCGCTCCAGCTCAAGACGCTCACCTTCGCCGGCGTGGGTCCCGAGGTGCTCCGCGCGATGGAGCGGCTCGAACGGGTGCGTCGCCTGCCGCTGCGCGAGCTGGTGGACGAGCCCCTGGACGCGGAGGCCGAGGCGCTCGTCTACGAGGCGGTTCGCGCCCACCTGGGGCACGAACTCGGCGCGCGCGCCCTCGTCGCCGGGCTAGGCTGAGCGCATGGTGCTCCTCCTCGCGGCCTGCATTTACAGCAGTGACGACATCGACACCGCCGTCACGTGGTCTGGCTGGGTGTACGCCAGCCCGGACGCCAGCGAGGAGACCGTGCTCGCCGAGGGGCACGTCAGCTTCTGGGCGGAGCCCTTCGACGCGGACCCGATCGCGGCGAGCCAGCCCTACGAGGACTACCCGGGCTACTGGCAGGTGGAGCTGGCGCCCGCCACGGCGGTGAACGTGCGCGTGAGTAGCGACTTGTCGCGACCTGCAGTGTGGGCCGGCGACGTGCCGGCCGACGACGGGAGCTGGTTCAGCGGCGCCCTCTTTGCCGCTGACGACGCCTGGCTCGAAGACCTTTTCGACGCGCTCGACGGCGACGGCGACCTGTGGGTAGACGGCGCGCGCGAGGGGGGCGTGCTGGTGCTCGGCACGCCAGCCACGGCCGACATCGACTGCGCCACGCTCACGGTGAACGACGAGGCCGCCATTTGCTGGGTCGTGGCCGACGACGGCAGCGTGACGCGCGCCACGGACGGGGTCTTCACCTACTTCGCCGCCATCGCCGCCCCGGGCGACGTGTTCGTGCGGGCCGGCGAGGCGGCGGAACACTATGTTGCCGACGCGGGCGACGTGGTGTTCGCCCTGTACTTCTTCGGAGAATCGTCGTGAGTCTCCTCCTGCTTCTCGCCTGCGACCCGATGACCACCGATGTTCAGATGACCGGCACGGTGCTCGACGCGCCGGCCAACGAGGGCAACGCGGTGGGCGAGGCTACCGTCACCTCGCTCAACGGCGCGGGCGAGCCCTTCGGCGTGGCGACCACCGGCAGCGACGGCAGCTTCTCGGTCACCGTGCCGGCGGGCGGCCCCTTCTTCGTGGGCGTGGAGAAAGACGGCTACGTGCCCACGGCATTTTCCGGGACGGCGGGCGTCAGCGACTTCGACGCGGGCGCGGGCTACCCCTGGCTGTCGACCGTCGGCTGGGCCGACGCGGAGCGCGCCCGCTGGGAGGGCTGCGCGAGCTACATCGACGAGGGCGGCTTCGTGTCGGGGCAAGCGCTGGCGATCGTGGCAGGAACGGACGATTTCTCGTCCTGGCCGCCCCTGCCCGACGCCGCGCTGCTCGCGTACGTCTCCGGCGACGAGGCGCTGACCGCCTGCTACCTCGACGACGAGGGCGTGGTCCTCGCCGAGGGCGAGTCGACGGGCAAGACCGGCGAGTACGCGATCTTCGGCGTCCCGGCGGGCCAGGTGGTGATCGAGCTGACGGTGGCGCGGAGTGACGGCGAGGCTGGCACCGACCTCTTCCAGTTCGTGGCCTTCGAGGACGGCCTGATCCCGGTTTTCCCCACGCCGGTAGAGTTGTAGGGTCAACCCCCCGCTCTTCTGACCGGCCGGGCGAAAAACCCGGCTAGTCCCCTTGCCCGGCAACCAAGCCCGCACTACTCTCCCGCCGCCCGCACGGCGTCAAGCCGCGGTGCGTAGGCCACCTTCCTTCCCGTCGGAGTTTCTTATGGGCGAAATGATTTCCAAGCCCGATGCCAACCCCATCATCCTCGCAGTCGCCAACTGGTTCGTTCCCGGTCTCGGCTACTTCCTCATGGGCCAGAAGAAGAAGTTCATGATCACCCTCGGCATCTGTGTGGCCCTGTTCGTGGTCGCGGTGTGTACCTTCGGCCTCGGCGGCATCCTCCTCTTCATCAACTTCGTCTTCGTCTACGACGCCTACCTGCTCGGCCAGAAGCTGCAGGCCGGCCAGTCGATCGGCGAGAACGAGAACGGCCTCGACTTCCTCAACGCGATCTTCAAGGACTGACCGCGGCGAGCTGAGCGGCGCCCGTGGCCACGGTCATCCCGCCTGCCATCGGCGCCGCCTCGTGCGTGCATGCCTGGTTGCTCCGCGGCTTCGTGGAGTGCGGGCTGCCCGACGTCACCCTCGGGGGCACCGTCCCCGAGGGTGGCGCAGTTAACGCCGAGAACATTCGACTCAATCGCGGGGTCGAGGGGGTCCTCCTCTGTTTCCCGGGCTTCGAGCCGGGCGAGGAGTGGGTGTACGGGGTGGCGGTAGCCGGGGCCGCGTCGGCCGTTCACGTGCGCTGTCGCGACACGTTGTTTTCGCAGTCCTACGCGGGCCTCCCGATCGACGCCATCGCCGCGCGCGTGTTGCTCGATGTGCGTGTCCACAACGAGGCCTTCGTGCGCTGGCGGGCGGGCGGCGGCGAGGTGTCGGTGGCGGAGTCGCGCACCATCGGCGGCGCGCGTGGCATCGAGTGCTCGCGCGACCTCGGCGACTTCCTCGAACGGCGATATCGCCAGAACCTGCTCCTGGTCGAGGGCCCCTCGCAGGGCTGGTGGATCGCGGGGATGTCTAGACAGGCCCGGGGCGCGCAGATCACCACGGGCGTAGGCAACGATCCCACCTACCGGCTGCGCGCCGAGGCGCCGATTCACGACCGTCCCGAGTACCGGCTGTACGCCGAGTCGCTCAAGACGCTGGGGACGGTGATGTTCGTGTCGGGCCTGGTGGGCCTGCTGGTGGCGGCCATCAGCTTCACGATCGCGGGCTACAACGTATTTTCCCAGCGAGTCGACGTGATGGTGCTGGAGGCCTGGGAAGCCAACCTCTTGCCACTCCTCGCCTTCCTCGGCGGCAGCCTCTACGGGGTGGCCCAGGTGCTCGGCGGCCTCCGGCTCCGCGCGCTGCGCAACCTGTGGCTGGTGCGGATCTGCGCGGCGGTGGGCCTCGTGCCCTGCGTGGGCACCTGCTGGCTGGTGGGCCTGCCGCTCGGGGCCTGGGTGCTGTGGAAGTTGATGGACGAGAAGGCGACGGTGATCTTCGGCAGAGGTTAGGCCCGCGGCCCCATGGCCAAGCCAAAGACCTTCCAGGACCTGATCCTGGTCTTGCAGAACTACTGGGCCGCCCAGGGCTGCGCGATCCTGCAGCCCTACGACAAGGAGATGGGCGCCGGCACCTTCCACTGGGCCACGCTCCTGCGTCCGCTCGGTCCCGATCACTGGCGCTGCGCGTACGTGCAACCCTGCCGCCGCCCGGCCGACGCGCGCTACGGCGAGAACCCCAACCGCCTCGGTCACTACTACCAGTACCAGGTGCTCATCAAGCCGAGCCCGCCCGACATCCAGAAGCTGTACCTGGGGAGCCTGGAGGCGATCGGCCTCGACCTGCGCCAGCACGACGTGCGATTCGTGGAAGACGACTGGGAGTCGCCCACGGTGGGCGCTTGGGGCCTCGGCTGGGAGGTGTGGCTCGACGGCATGGAGGTCACGCAGTTCACCTACTTCCAGCAGGTGGCCGGCCTCGACTGCGACCCGGTGAGCGCCGAGCTCACTTACGGGCTCGAGCGGCTCGCGATGTACATCCAGGGGGTCGACAACGTGTACGACCTCGTGTGGGTCGACCACCCCGTGCGCATCACCTATCGCGACGTGTACCATCGCAACGAGGTGGAGCAGAGTCGTAACAACTTCGAGCTCGCCGATGTCGCGACGCTCCTCGCCCAGTTCGAGGCCGCCGAGCGCGAGTGCAAGCGGCTGTTGCGTGGGGTGCCGCTGGTGGCCTACGACCACATGGTGATGGCGAGCCACACCTTCAACATGCTCCAGGCTCGCGGCGCGATCAGCGTGGCCGAGCGCGCCGGCTACATCAAGCGCGTGCGCGACCTCGCCGTGAACGTGGCTCGGTCCTGGGCCGGCGCGGAGGTGCTCGATGCCTGAGCTCTTCATCGAAGTGGGCACCGAGGAGATGCCCGCGCGCTTCGTGGGCCCCGCGGTCGACGGCCTCGCCGCCAACCTGGCGAAGTTGCTGGGCGGCCTCGCCTCGTCGCCCGCGCGTAAATGGGCCACGCCGCGTCGCTTCGCGGTGGCCTTCGACCACGTGGCCGCGCGGGCGCCGCGCACCGAGAAGCTGGTGACGGGCCCCGCGCTGAGCGTGGCCTTCCGCGACGGGGTCGCGACGCCAGCGGGCGTGGCTTTCGCCGCCAAGTTCGGACTCGCGCCCGAGCAGCTCGAGCGGGTGCAGGGGCCCAAGGGCGAGGTGATCGCGGCGCGCAGCGTGGAGGGCGGACAGGCGCTGGAAGAGATCGTCGCCGGGGGACTCGAGGCGGCGATCCTCGGCATCCCGTTCAAGAAGACGATGCGCTGGGGTAGCCGCCGCGAGGCCTTCGCGCGGCCGATCCGTCACGTCTGCGCGGTGCTCGACGGCGAGCGCGTCGATGCCGCGGTGTGCGGGCTTCGCACCGTCGACGACAGCGATGGACACTGGCTCCTCTCGCCGGGCCGTTTCAGGGTCCGCTCGGCCGATGGCTGGGTGGCGGACAGTCGCGCGGCGCGGGTGCTCGTCGACATCGTCGAGCGTCGCGACACGATCATCACCGGGTTGCACGCGGAGGCCGCGCGCCTCCGCGTCGACTTGCGCATCGACGAGGACTTGCTCGCCGAGGTGGTCAACCTCGTGGAGGCCCCGCGGGTGCTGGCCGGCGCGTTCGACGACTCGTTGCTCGACCTGCCGCCGCGACTGCTGGTCGAGAGCATGAAGGTGAACCAGCGTTATTTTCCCACCTACCGGGATGGTGCGCTCACCCAGCACTTCTTGTTCGCGAGCAACAACCCCGACGGCCACGCCGCGCTCATCGCCGAGGGCAACGCGCGCGTGCTCGCGGCGCGTTTCGCCGACGCGAAGTTCTTCTTCGAGGAAGACCGCAAGAAGCCCCTGGCCGAGCACGGGCAGCGGCTCGCGGGGATGATCTGGATTCGCGGGCTCGGGTCCATGGCCGAGCGGCAGGTGGCGGTCGCGACGGCGGCCGAGCGCCTCGCGCCGACGGTGGGGGCCGACCCGGCGAGCACGCTCGCGGCGGGCCGGTTGTGCAAGTGCGACCTCGCCACGCAGATGGTGGGGGAGTTCCCGGAGCTGCAGGGCCACGTGGGGCACCTGCTTGCCGCGCGCGAGGGAGTGGCGGCGGCGGTGGCGATCGAGGAGCACTACCACCCGCGCTTCACCGGCGACACGCTCCCCACCTCGGCGGCCGGCCTCGCGCTCGCCCTGGCCGAGCGCCTCACCCTGCTCGACCGCACCTTCGCCGCCGGGCTGCAACCCAAGGGCGGCGCCGATCCCCTCGGCTTGCGGCGCGCGGCGAACGGGGTGGTGGCGCTGCTCCCGGGCGCGGGCTGCTCGCTGCCGGAACTGTCCCGGGCGGCAGGCCTGGAGCCCCGCGACGACGTGGTCGATTTCGTGCTCGCCCGGCAGCGTGCCAGCTTGCAGGAGGAAGGCGTCCCCACCGACGTGGTCGACGCGGCGATGGGGGCCTCCTTGTTGCCCGGCGACCTGCTCGGGATGGCGGAGCGAGCGCGGGCGCTGGGCGCGCTGGTCCGTGACGGTCGTTTCGGCGCGGTGCGCGCCACCTTCCGCCGGGTGGCGGGACTCGTGAAGCAGAACCCCGGCGACGCGCCGGCGCTGGAGTCGCTCGACGAGTCACGCCTGGGCGACGCCGGTCGCGCCTTGTCCAGCGCCGTCCACCTCGCGTCCCATGACGGCGGTGTGTCGCGACAGCTAGAGGCCCTCCTGGCCTTGCGCCCCCTCGTCGACACCTACTTCGACTCGATGATGGTGATGGCCGACGACCCGGCCGACCGCGCCGCCCGGCTCGGCCTGCTCCGGGTGCTGGTGGCAAGGTTCGCGTCGCTCGCGGATTTTTCGAGGTTGGCGACGGAGTAGCGAGCTAGGGGACGGCGACGAGGTACACGGCGCCCTCGTCGCTGGTGCCCGCCTCGGGCGCGCCTGCTGCCCACCAGTTTTCCCCGGGACCGCCGCCGCCTCCGACAACTCATCTCACGACGGCGCCCCCGGCGCGTCGCCAACCAAGCGCCGGGCCCCGTCCCGCGTTAGGCCCGCGCCCCCCCGCGCGAGGTCCGCTCTCCATGAAATGGGTCTATAGCTTCGGTAACGGTCAGGCCGACGGCGATGGCAGCATGAAGAAGACGCTCGGCGGCAAGGGCGCCGGGCTCGCGGAGATGACCAAGCTCGGCCTGCCCGTTCCCCCGGGCTTCACCATCATCACCGACGCCTGCAACTTCTGGTTCAAGAACGGGGAATCCTACCCCGGCGGCATCTGGCAGGAGGTCGCGACGGCGCTCGCGCTGGTGGAGGAGCGCATGGGCCGCCGCTTCGGCGACGCGCGCAACCCGCTCCTGTTCAGCGTTCGGTCCGGCGCCCCGCAGTCGATGCCCGGCATGATGGACACCGTCCTCAACCTCGGCCTGAACGACGACACCGTGTTCGGCCTCGCCGAGCTCTCCGGCAACGCGGTGTTCGCGTGGGACAGTTACCGTCGCTTCATCACCATGTTCGGCGACGTGGTGCTCGGCATCCACTACACGCAGTTCCACAAGGTGATCGAGGAGCACGCGCATGGCAAGGAGCCGCGCGACATGTCCGTCCCCGAGCTGCAGGCGCTGGTGGAGAAGCTCAAGGCCGTGGTGTCGGGGACCGCCGGGGCCTTCCCGGTCGACCCGCAGGAACAGCTCAAGCTGTCCATCGAGGCGGTCTTCCGCAGCTTCAACAGCCAGCGCGCCCGCTACTACCGCAAGACCAACGGCATTCCCGACGACGTGGGCACCGCCGTCAACGTGCAGACCATGGTCTTCGGCAACATGGGCGGCCGCTCCGCCACCGGCGTGGCGTTCACCCGCAACCCGAACACTGGCCGCAAGGTGTTCTTCGGCGAGTGGTTGCCCAACGCGCAGGGCGAAGACGTGGTGGCCGGCACCCACACGCCGCAGCCGATCAACGGCGACACCGCCGACACCCTCGAGAAGTTCCTCCCGAGCGTGTACGGCGAGCTCGACGCGGTGCAGCGCAAGCTCGAGTCCCACTACCGCGACATGCAGGACATCGAGTTCACCATCGAGGAAGGCCGCCTGTTCATGCTGCAGACGCGCACCGGCAAGCGCACGCCGGCCGCCGCGGTGCAGATCGTGGTCGACCTCGTCGACGAGGGACTGATCGCCGAGGAAGAAGCCCTCAAGCGGGTGAAGGCAGCCGAGCTGGAGATGGTGCTCCGCCCGGTGCTCGACCCTGCCGCCGTGAAAAAGCGCATCGCCAAGGGCCTCGACGCCTCGCCCGGCGCTGCCAGCGGTCGCGTCGTGTTCCACAGCGAGGAAGCGCAGGAGCTTGCCGAGAAGGGCGAGCACGTGCTCCTCGTGCGCCTCGAAACCAGCCCCGAGGACATCCAGGGCATGACCGTGGCGCGCGGGATCCTCACCGCCCGCGGGGGACAGACGAGCCACGCCGCCGTCGTGACCCGCGGCATGGGTAAGCCCTGCGTCGTCGGTTGCACCGACATCCTCGTGGACTACCAGCGGCAGCTGTTCTACGCTGGCGATCACGTGGTGAAGAAGGGCGACTGGATCACGATTGACGGCGGCACCGGCGAGGTGTTCGAGGGACGGATTCCCACCCTCGCCCCGCCCACCGACGCCGGCGCCATGGGACGCCTCCTCTCCTGGGCCGACAAGCGCGCCCGCCTCAAGGTGCGCGCCAATGCCGACACCGGTCCCGACGCGGAGAACGCGCGCCACCTCGGCGCGGTGGGCATCGGCCTCTGCCGCACCGAGCACATGTTCTTCGAGCCCACCGCGCTGCGCGCCATCCGCCAGATGATCCTCGCCGACGACGAGCTGTCGCGACAGCGCGCGCTCGCGCAGGTGCTGCCCATCCAGCGGCAGGACTTCGTCGACATCTTCCGCGCGATGGACGGCCTGCCCGTCACCATCCGACTGCTCGACCCGCCGCTCCACGAGTTCGTCCCCAGCGACGACAAGGAGATGAGCGGCCTCGCCCACGAGCTCGGCGTCGGCGTCGAGAAGCTCAAGGAGCGGGTGCGCCAGCTCCACGAGGCCAACCCGATGATGGGCCACCGCGGCTGCCGCATCGGGGTCACCACGCCGGAGGTCTACAACACCCAGGTGCGCGCCATCTTCGAGGCCGCCGTGCAGTGCGCGAAGGAAGGCAAGGTGGTCATCCCGGAGGTGATGATCCCGCTGGTGTCGATTCCCGCCGAGCTCGAGCGCTGCCGCGAGCAGGTGGAAGAGGCGGCCGGCGCGGTGCTCGCCGAGTCGGGGGTGTCGATCGACTACCGCGTGGGCACGATGATCGAGTTGCCCCGCGCGGCCATCCTCGCCGACAAGATCGCGGCACACGCCGACTTCTTCAGTTTCGGCACCAACGACCTCACGCAGATGACCTACGGCTTCTCGCGCGACGACATGGGCAAGTTCTTCGGCGATTACGTGCAGAAGGGCGTTCTCACCCAGTCACCGCTGGCGGTGTTCGATAGCGAGGGGGTGGGCGTGCTCGTGGAGATGGCGGCCACCAGGGGCCGCGCCGCGAAGAAGAGCATCAAGCTCGGCGTGTGCGGCGAGCACGGTGGCGACCCGACGGGCGTGAAGTTCTTCCACAAGATCGGCTTGGACTACGTGTCGTGCAGCCCCTTCCGCGTGCCGGTGGCGCGACTGGCGGCCGCCCACGCTGCGCTCGAGGCCGAAGGCCGTTGACCCTGCTCCACCTCGCGCTGGCCTGTGTGCAGCCGGCGCCACTCCCCGACCTCGGCGACTGCGCGGACTACCCGAGCGGCGTGTACGAGTACGGCCAGGTGGGCATCGGCACCTGCCTCGCCGGCCCCTCGGCGGTGAGCTGGGTGGGCGACGGCAGCCTCGTGGCCGTCACCAACGCCAACCCCTGGCTCGACTTCACCTCGGGGAGCGTGCTCGCCTTCGACTTCGACAACGTCGACCTCGCCGCCGGGCGCAACCTCGTGTCGGAGCTCGACGCGAGCGCCGTTGCCCTGCCTACCTTCAGCGGCGCCTCGACCTGGGCGGAGCCCTACGGCGCCCTGCTGGTCACCAACCGTTTCAGCGGCGACGGGCGCACCCGGGAGGCCACCGACAGCCTGTACTTCGTCGAGGTGTCCGCCGCGGGACAGCTGTCGCTGTCGACCGAGATCGGCCCCGACGACGACGGTGGCAGCATCGCCGTGGGCTACGACCCGAACGAGGTGGTCTACGACGAGGCCACCGACATCGCCTGGACCATCAACCGCACCGACCACAGCGTGGCGAGTATCGACCTCGCGTCGCGACCGGCCCGGCTCGTGCCGCCGGGGGGCGACGGTCGCTTGACGCCCAGCGACTACGTCGATGTCGACGGCTCGGGCAGCAAGGCGAGCTTCGCGCGGCTCGAGGTCGAGGCCAACTCGGGGGTGGCGCCGAACACCTGGTCGCTCAGCTGGGCCGCCGCCACCGTGCGTGCCTGGTCGAGTCACGACGAGGGCATTTACCGCACCGTGGGTAACGGCGAGAGCGAGTGGGTGCGCAGCGGCGTGCCCTACGAGATCGAGGTCAACAGCGGCCGTGTGCCGCTCGCGGAGACGCGCGACCCGGCCTGGGCCGAGACCAACGGCTTCGGCACGATGGTGTTCGTGAGCGAGGGCGCGATCCGCTCGGCCTTCGAGGCCGGCGACGGCACCACCTACACGAGCTACGACTACGCCCTGGTAGAGCCGAGCGACGACGAGCCCGTGCTCGCCGACCCCTTCCTCGTGTACGAGGATGGCGCCTTCAGCCTCTTCTACGCGGGCGGCGACGGCACGCGTTCCACGATTCGTGTCGCGACCTCGGCCGACGGCGCCGATTACGACCGCGTGGGGAGCGTCGTGGAGATCGAGGGCTTCGCCCTCGGCAACCCGAGCGTGATGTACGACGTGCAGGTGGAGCGCTGGCGCATGTGGTTCTCCGCCACCGACAGCGCCGGGGCCTCGAGCCTGCGCCACGCCTACAGCGACGACCTGCTCGCGTGGACGGTCGACGACAGCGCCACCCCTGGCCTCGCCGCGCCGGCCGTCGCCTACTGGTCGGGCCGCTTCCGCTGCCTCTACGCCGGGCTCGACGGCGTACACGAGGCCACCTCGGTGGATGGCTACACATGGGTAGACCAGGGGCTGCGCTTCGTCCCCGAGGCCGGCAGCCACCCGGAGGACGGCGTGGCGCTTGAGGTGGCCGACGAGTCGGCCTTCCGCATGGTCGACCTCGACGGCGCCGTGTTCCCCTACGCGGTCAGCGCCGGGGTCACCTACAGCGAGAGCGCCGAGGGCTGGTCGGTGCAGGTGGCGGCCGGCCACGTGCTCGGTCCCGACGACGCGCCGACGCTCGCGCCGGGCGGCGTGGCGCTCACCTCGCGGCTCGGCGACCAGGCCTTCCTCGACCTCGTCGGCGATGGCGGCACGACTCGTATCGGCACCGCCAGCTTCGACGACGACGTGCTGCTCGCCGACGACGAGGCGCTGGTCGACGTGGCCGAGGGCACCTTCTACGCCGATGGTGTCCACGACGCCGTGGTGGCCGAGGTCAACGGCACGCTGACGATGTACTTCGCCGGCGACGCCGAGGGCGTCACCCGCATCGGCCGCGCCACCTCGGCGGATGGCACGAGCTGGAGCATCGACGAGGCGCCGCTCTACGAGGGCATCGACAGCTTCGAGTCGGTGGAGGTGAGCCCCTCGTCGGTGCAGGTGCTCGACGATGGCACGGTGCGCCTGTGGTACTCCGCGCACGACGGCGACACCTGGCGCGTGGGCTGCCTGGAGAGCACCGACGACGGCGACAGCTTCGCCCGCGTCGATGGCGCCACCGCCGCCTGGAGCTTCGACGGCGAGGCGCCCGGCAGCTGGGACGACTCCGGCGCGCGCGACGCCTTCGTGATCCGCGACGGCGACCTCGACCGCATGTGGTTCTCGGGCTTCGACGGCGCCACCTGGCAGATCGGCTACGCCGAGCGCGAGGTGGGCAGCAGCGAGTGGATCACCTCCCTCGGGGCCGGTGACGAGCCTCGCCCGGTCATGCTCGTGGGCAGCAGCGCGCTCGGGGCCGAGGGCCTGCAGCGCCCGGTGGTGTGGACCACGGCCACCGGGTGGGCCCTGTCCTACACCGCGATCGACGGCGCCACGCCGCGGGTGGGCCTCGCCACCGCCCGCGACGCCGACCGGCTGCATCGCAACCTGGCCTTGCCCACGGTGGCCGACACCTGGGGCTTCACCGTGGTGCCGCCCAGCGAGGGCGACGCCATCTCCCTCGACTTCTACCTCGACGGCGCCTACTTCACCGGCCGGGGTTGCACCTCGCTGGCCTTCGACGACGTCGCGGGCTTCCTCTACGTGGGTTGCAAGCTCGTCCCGGTGCTCTTCGCTCTCGACGTGCGCGACGACAGCACCAGCACCTTCGCCGACCTCAACTACCTGGGCGTGGAGTCCGTACTCGTCGTCCAGAGCTCGTCCGGAGCCGACAGCGGCATGCGCGACCTCGTGGTCGACCGCGCTAACGGGTGGCTCTGGGGCATCGCCGACGAGCCCGAGGCGCTCTACGCCATCCGCACCGACGACATCGTCGACGACGCCACCACCGACCTCGTGCGCGACCGCCTCATCGGCATGCTGCCGCTGCCGCGCGGCATCGTGCGCGACGAGGGCGTGGCCACCCAGGCCAACGTCGGCCCGGGACAGATGGCCATGCATCCCACGGAAAGCCTGCTTTTCGTCACCAACTTCAACGACAACAGCTTGTCGGTGTACGACCTCACGCTCGGCCCGCTCGGCACGCAAGTGGGGCAGGTCGACAACATCGGCGAGAACCCCTACGCCGTGGCGATCTCGCCCGATGGCGCCCACGCGATCGTCGCCAACTACAGCGGCGAGGTCGGCGAGCACGTCTCGAGCACGCTCGTCGTGCTCGACGCCGACCCCGCGAGCCCGAGCTTCCTCGAGCCGCTCACCTGGATCGCCAACCAATGACCTCGTTCCTGGCGATCCACGGGCTGTTCGGCCTGGTCGGCTGCGAAGACGCGCCCAGGGTCCCGCAGCATTTCGACGGCCCCGTCGCGGCGGCGGTGATCCCCGCCGACGGCCGCACGCCCTTCAGCGGCCCCATCGGCTTTGTCGCCAACAGCCGCAGCGGCACGATCGTCCCCCTCGACCTCGAGGAAGGCCGCATCCTCACCGACGACCCCACGGCCTCGTTCCTGCGCGCGAGTGCGGTGGCAACCGGCCAGTCGCGCCAGCTCCGCGACCTGGCCGCCTTCGTGCTCGGGGGTGACGATGGTCGTGGCGAGGTGTGGCTCTGGGCGCTCGACGCCTCGCGCGACCAGCTCGTGGCCGCGCCCTACCTCACGGGCGCGGGCGACGACGGCAGCCCGGTGGAGGTGGCGCCCGAGGCCACCGAGGCCACCTTCGTGGACGCCGACGGCAGCGGCGACAGCGCCACGCTCAGCGGGCTGGTGCTCCGCGAGGGCTACACCACCACCGAGGACTGGTCGATCGAGTACGACGGCTCGCGCTGGTGGGCGGTGGGGAGCCGCTCGGGCACGCAGGAGACGGAGCCGGTGGGCGGGACCAGCTTCAAGTCCGACTTCGGCGAGGTGGAGTTCCTCATCGAGGGCGAGGCGACGGCGGGCGACCGTTTCGAATTCGCCACCGACACCGGCCTGCGCGAGTTCAGCCTGTCCGGTCGTCCCACGGCGATACTCGGGGGTGACGGCGTGCTGTGGGTGTCCGTCGAGGGCGAGGCCCCCGCCGTACACGGTCTCGACCCGGCCTCCGGGGCCACGCTCGTCACCGTCGCGCTCCCTGCCGGGGCCGCCCCCTGGCGGCTCGCGGCGAGCGACGACGGGCGCTTGTTCGTGGCCGACAGCCGCTCGCCCGGGGTGTACGTGCTCAGCGAGGGCGCGCTCGTCGAGACGATCGTCACCGCCGGGGCGGTGGTCGACGTGGCCTGGCAGGCGGGCGACGACGCCAGCGGCACGCCCTTCGAGCGCCTCTTCGTCGCCCCGCTTGGCGCTCGCCGGGTCGACGTCTACGACCTCGCCACGGGACAGTGGGTCGACCCCAACCCGGCCGACGCTCCCGTGGAGGGCGTCGACCTGGGATCGCCCATCTCCGGGCTGGCGGCCAGCGCCGGCACGGTGTGGCTGCAACAGCCCAACGCCTGGGGCGCCACCCCGCGCGTACCCACGGTGGTGGCCGCCACCCAGGACGGCTTCGTGTTCCAGATCGACGCGGGAACGGGGTGCGCCGTCACCTCGCTGCGCGGCCCGCACGGTCCCAATGAGATCATCGACAGCTCCGACGCCTACGCCTACGCCGTGCTGGAAGACCAGGGCCCGGCGTCTGACGCCGAACTGTCGGTCGACGACAGCACCGGCGAGCAGGTGGCGGTGTCGTCCTGCGGCGGCGTGGCCCGCGGCGAGGCCTGGACCGTCACCTACGACAGCGCCTCGGTGAGCTGGATTGTCGAGGGCTCATTCTCCGGCGAGCAGCAGGGCCGGGCCTACACGGACGAGCGCTACCTGTCAGACACCGGCGCCATCAGCTTCTTCATCGTCGGCGGCACCCTGCCGCCCACCGATGGCGACCGGTTCGGCTTCGAGGTCGACCGCGGCCTGCTGGTGATCAGCGGCATCGACCACGACGAGGACGGCCTCATCGGCGCCGCCGACGACCCCCTCGACTTCCCGGCGCGCCCGCTGGCCTACGAGGACATCGTGGGCCCGAGCGGCGGCGGCTGGGACGCCACCGATCGGCGCGAGTACGCGCTGGTGATGGCGGAGAACCAGGACGTGGTGGCGCGCTGCCTCCTCGACGCGGGCGTGGCGCAGACCGGCTGGGAGTAGGGGCGCTCAGTACAACGTGAGGCGGTGAATCTCGGTCGACGACCCGCTCGACATGTAGAGGTAGCCATCGCTCGACACGGTGCAGGAGCCGTTGTTGCCGTGGTCGGTCGGGAAGTTGGTGATGGTCGACCACGAGTCGCTGGCCATGTCGTACTGCCACAGCGAGTTGCCCGAGGAGCCGCCGGCCGCGTAGAGATGCCCCGACCAGTCGCCGCAGAAGATGTCGTTGAGTTGCGGCTCGGGGATGCGTGTCATGCGGCTGATGCTGCCGGCGCTGATGTCGTAGCGGTACAGGTCCTGCGAGGCGTAGCCGCCGAAGTAGATGGCCTCCTCGGTGGGGTCGAAGGCCAGGCGTGTCTCGTAGAGGCTCCCGAGGCCGGAGTTCACCTCGCTCACCGTGTCGGTGTCGACGTTGTAGATGATGATGCGCCCATTGTTGCTGTAGCCATAGATGTTGCCGTCGCAGTCGGCCACCGTCTGGTTGTAGTCGTCGCCGCCGCCGTGGGTGGCCATCATGGTCCAGGCGTCGGTGGCAATATCGTAGTTGTAGACGGCGCCGCAGCCGATCATCCACAGGTCGCCGTCGTAGGGGGCCATGCTGTTCCAGGGCCGGTTGCAGGGCGTGCCACTCGCCACGCGCGTCCAGGTACCGGACGAGGGCGTGTAGTACTGCATGCGGCTACCGTAGCTGTTCCACAGGTAGTCCATGTCGTCGCCCATCCAGGTCATGAGCGAGTAAGTGGCGTCCGGGGCGGAGGAGAGGCGCGTCCAGGTCGTCCCGTAGGTGCCGCCGAAGCCGGGGCTGTCGCAGTCCCCGCTGCCGATGGTCACGCTGTAGCTGTCACTGGTGCCGTCGTCGTCGCCGTCGTTGGGGGTCACCGTGCAGGTCCAGACCTCGCCGCGGGTGGTGTCGGCGGCATCGACGGTGTCGCCGGTCTCGTAGGTGGTGGTGGCGCTGGTGTGGGGGGTGCCGTCGACCTCCCACTCGATGGTGTAGCTGATGCTGTCGCCGTCGTCGTCGCTGCTGGCGGTGTCGATCACGCACACGAGGTCGTCGTTGCCCGCCGGCGGGTCGGGATCGATCGACACGCTGGGCGCGGTGGGCGCGGTGTTGGCACAGGTGACGGAGTCGGTGCCGGTGGTACCGTAGTCGGTGCCGTCGTAGGGGGTGACCACCACGGTGATCACCTCGTTCTTGTCGAACCAGGTGAGCCCGGAGATGGCGGTGGCGGTGCTGCCGATGAGGGTGCCATCCACGTACCAGGTGTAGGAGAGGGTGACCCGGTCGCCGTCGGGATCGCTCGACGACACGGTGGTGCTCAGCGTCTCGTCGGTGGTGGGGTCGGCCGGGGACAAGGTGACACTCGTCACCGCGGGCGGCGCGTTGTCGATGACGATGGTGTCGGTGACGGCGGTGCCGTAGTCGGCGCCGTCGTAGGGGGTGACGGTACACACCACGGTGTCGCCCTTGTCGAAGCCGCTCGACAGCGAGGATCCCGAGCCCGCCGCGCTCCCGTTGACCGTCCAGGCGTAGGTGGAACGGTCGGAGTCGCCGTCGGCGTCGGAGAAGCCGGTGGCGGTGCAGGTGAGCGTGTCGGACACGTCGGCGGGGTCGGGGGTGATGTCGGCACGGGTGACGCTCGGGGCGGTGTTGCCGATGGTGAGGCTGTCGGAGCCGGCGGGGCCATCGACGCTGCCGTCGTTGGGGGTCACGTTCACGCGCCAGGTGTCGCCCTTGCTCGTGGCCGAGTCGGGGAGCGTGTCGCTGGTCGACGCGGCGGAGAGGGCGCCGTTGCGGTACCAGGCGTAGCTGTAGCTGATGCTGTCGCCATTGGGGTCGGTGCTGGGGCTGTCGATGCTCGCCACGAGGTCGTCGCCGGTGGCGGCGGGGTCGGGGCTGAGCGACACCGTGGGCGCGGTGGGCGCGCCGTTGATCTCGAAGCTGACCAGCCCGGTGGCGGTGAGGCCGGTGGTGTCGGTCACCGTCACCAGCACGGTATGGGTGCCGACGGCAAGGTCGGTGGAGGAGAACAGGATCGAGCCGGAGGAGTCGGCGCCCTCGGTGGAGAAGATGCCGTCGAGGTCGGACTCCCAGGTGACGTAGAGGTCGTCGGGCGCGTCCTGGCCGTCGTCGACCTCGGCCCAGAAGAACACGCTGTCGCCTTCCTCGTACTCGTCGCCGTCGAGCGGGGCGCGCAGGTCGAGCGTGGGGGGCGTGCTCACCGCGAAGAGCACGAACTGGGTGCAGGTGGCGCCTACCTCGTCGGTGGCCACCATCGTGAGCGTGTGGGTGCCCGGCGAGAGAGTGCTGGTGGTGAGCACGGAGTTGCCGGCGCTGTCGGCGGTGCTGCTGCCGAGCGTGCCGTCGAGATCGCTCGACCAGATGACCGTGATCCAGTCCTCGGGGACGTCGACGTCGGCCACCAGGCCCCGCAGCGTGACCACCTCGTCCTCGGCGGCGTGGTCGCCATCGGTGGGGGAGGTAATCTCGCAGGTGGGCGCGCTGTTGGGCGGGCCTACGCGGAAGGTGACGGCGTCGGAGCCGGACTTGCCGTCGGTGTCGGTGGCGGTCAGCGTGGCGTAGTAGTCGCCCGCGTCGAGGTACATCACGCCGCTCGCCGCGCCGCTGGTATCGACGGTGAGGTCGATGGGGAGCTCGCCGAGGCTGAACTCCGACCAGGCCAGGGTGAGCAGCTCGGGGCTGTCTTCCGCGTCGCTCACGGTCGCGGTGAAGTTGACCAGCCGGTCGGAGTAATACACCCCCTCGGTGGTGGGGGCGCTGATCTCCACGGTGGGGGCCGAGGTGGGCGTGATGGCGAGCGTGACGTGATCGTCGCCGGTGTTGCCCTGGGGGTCCCGGGCCACCACGGCCACGGTCACCTCATCGGGGTCGAGGGCGGCCTGGCAGAGGGAGGTGCCGTCGAGCAGGGGGGGGGCGGCGGGACAGAGCTCCCGGTTGCCGGCGACCCAGCTCGCGAGGAGCTCCTCGGGCTGGTCGTCGCTGTCGGAGACGATGGCGCGGAAGGTGAGGGTCTCTCCTTCCTGGACGGCGTCGCCGTCGGCGTGGGAGATGATCTCGGCCGTGGGCGGCGACTTCTGCACCGAGAGCGTGGCGTCGTTGCAAGCGAGGAGAAAGAGGCTGGAGGCGAGGACCAGGGTGCGTTGCGGCATGCGAGACCACCGGGAACGATCTCGTGAGCTTACCACGCGCAGTTCACGACTCGGCCGACACGCGAACCACGGCGGCGCGCTGGTCGCGCAGCATCCGGGCGCGCTCCATCGCGCCGAGGTGCTCCTCGAGGGCGGCCGCGTGGTCGAGGGTGCGGGCGAGACCCCGCCAGTCGCGAACGCGCATCTGCTGGTCGAGCGCGCGCGCGTAGCCCTCGCGCGCATCCTGGGCACGGCCGCACACGCCGCAGATGTCGCCGAGCAGGCGGAGGGCGGCGCCGCGGGCCACGAACTCGCCGAGGTTGCCGTAGAGGCCCACGGCGCGATCGACCGCGATCAGGGCGCCCTCGGGGTCGCCCCCGCGCAGGAGCGCGTCGGCGCGCCGTCGCCAGAGGTTCGCGCGGAGGAGAGCGTCGTCGCCGGCGGTGGCCTCGAGGGTGTCAAGTGCCTTCCGGATACGACTGCCCTCGCCGCGGACGAGGGCGAGCGACAGCTCGCCGAGGCGGAGGTTGGTGCGCTCGGCCACGCCGGCGCCGGCCGCCTCGCCCGCCTCGTCGTGCAGCGCGCCCGCGCCCACCCACTCACCCC
>Ga0194131_10002405_pt1 | contig 30731 bp, 25 predicted proteins | sample TA2KigO120mmetaG_FD_148631 | JGI IMG/M metagenome (GOLD analysis project Ga0194131, IMG submission 148631) | Freshwater microbial communities from Lake Tanganyika, Tanzania - TA2015053 Kigoma Offshore 120m | ecosystem: Environmental > Aquatic > Freshwater > Lake | place: Tanzania: Lake...
ATTCCCCCGACTAAGCCAGAAACGCTTAGAAACGGCAAGGGAAACGCAGGATGCAAAAGGATCAAAACGGAAACCTGAGGCTCCAAACGCTGGCCCAATAGCGGCCAGGTCAACCCCAGAGCGAAAACGCGAACCCCGGAACTCGAAACCCGAAACCGCGCGCCGTCTAGCCGCGCTTGGCTTGCAGCGCCTGCCACACCTTCGGCGGCGTCAGCGGCAAGTCCTGAATGCGCACGCCGACGGCGCGCGATACCGCGTTCGCCACGGCCGATGCCACCGGCAAGAGCCCACCTTCACCGATGCCCTTCGAACCAAACGGCCCCGGTCCGTTGCCGTTCTCTAACAGGATGGTTTGCAGTTTCTCAGGGACATCCTCAAACGTCGGCACGCGATAATCGACCAGGTTGCCGTTGAGCAGCTGGCCGTCTTCGTAGTGCATCTCTTCGAGCAGCGTGTGGCCGATACCGAACATCACGGCGCCTTCGTCCTGGCCTTCACATTGTTCGGGATTGATGGCTTTGCCAGCGTCGCAAGCAGAAACATACTTGAGCAGCTTCACCGTGCCGGTGTCCGGATCGACTTCGACTTCGGCACCGCCCCAACCGACTTCCCAAAACGTCGTCGTCGAACCCAGCACTGCTTTCGTGCTGCGTTTGTCTTTGTAGAGGCCCTTGCCGATGATCTCGCCGGCTTTGCTGCCAAAGAAATCAACGATGATCTTACTGTAGGGGATCGCCTGCTCGCTCGCCGTAATCACGTGGCCGTCGCGCAGCATCAGCTTTTCCGGTTTTTGCTTAAGCACTTTGGCGGCGCATTGGAGCAACTGCTTTTTGGCATCCTGGGCCGCGCGCAGCACCGCCGTGCCCATGACCACCATCGAGCTACTCGCGCTGGTGGAAATATCGTAGGGCGTGACATCGGTATCGAGCTGCGCCACACCGATTTGGTCCATAGGCATTGCCAGCTCTTCGGCGACCACTTGACTAAGAGCGGTGCGGGGCCCCTGCCCCACTTCGACCGTGCCGGTGAGCAGCATGACGCTGCCGTCGGACGACATCTTGACGGTCGCGCCGGCGACTTTATACGTGCCGCCGGCGTCTTTGATACAGCAACTTAGACCTTTGGCGCGATTGGGCTGGGAGCTTTTCTTGTTCCATTCGATGGCGTCGGCGACTTTGAGCAACCCTTCTTTTAAATCGCAATCGAGTGGCGTGTCGCCTTTCGTGTAAAGGTCGCCTTTCTTCATGAGATTCTTCAAGCGAAACTCGAGCGGATCGATGCCCAAACGATCGGCCATCATGTCCATCTGCGACTCATAAGCCCACGTGACTTGCAGTGCGCCGAAACCGCGAAACGCTCCAGCGGGGACGACGTTGGTGTAAACACCATAGGCTTCGACTTTGGCGTAAGGGATTTTGTAAGGACCCAGCGAACGGTAGCACGCCTTCTGTGTGACGCGCGGGCCCGCGTCGGCGTAGGCGCCAGTGTCCATGTAAACCTGACACTCACGCGCAACCAGCTTGCCGTCTTTCGTCACGCCGGTCTTGACGGTGACCCGCGACGGATGGCGCGTGACGGTCTTAAAGCTTTCGTTGACCGAGAGCTGCAACTTCACCGGTCGGCGCGTCATCCAGCTCAGCGCCGCGGAAATCGGCTCGGCTTTGACATAAAGCTTGCCGCCGTAGCCGCCGCCGACGTAGGGGACAATCACACGAATGCGGCTGCAGGGCAGGCGAAAAATTCCCGACAGATGATCGCGCAGCGTAAACGGATCCTGGCACGACGCCCACACCGTGAGCTTCTCGCCATCGTAGTAGGCAACGTTATTGTGAGCCTCCAGCGAATAGTGCTGGACTTTTTGAAAACGAAAGGTGTCTTCGAAAATATGATCGGCTTTGGCAAAACCTTTGTCGACGTCCTCACGGCCAAAGGTCAAGTAATAGCAAATATTGGTGCCGTTAAAGCGCTCCGGCGCGCCGTAGGTCGAGCCGCGCAGCTCGGCGCGCGCAACGCCGCCCTCATGGACTTGCATGGCACCCGGCGCGGTGGCTTCTTCAATATTGGTTACCTTTGGCAACTCGTCATATTCGACTTCGATCAACTCCAGCGCGGCTTCGGCGATGTCAGGATCCTCCGCCAGCACCGCAGCGACCGGATCGCCGACGTAGCGCACTTTGTCGACGGCGACGATCGACTGGTCTTTATAGGTCGCGCCATATTTGAAATTGAACTGCTTGATGTCGTCGCGCGTCAGTGTCGCAATCACGCCGGGCAATTGCTTTGCCTTGGAGGCATCGACTTTGACGAGTCGAGCATGTGCCACCGGGCTACGCAAAATCTTGGCATAGGCCATTCCCGGCAGCCGCACATCGACAGTGTATGCCGCTTTGCCCGTAACTTTTTCGATGCTATCGACGCGATGCGCGCTGGTGCCGGCGATCTTAAATGCGTGCGAGGTTTTCATAGGGCTCTTTTAAATAAAAAAAGGCCACGGCGAAGAGGAGAACATCGCCGTGGCCGGAATCGTTAATTTACTTACGAATCTTCGGGCTGTCTTTTTCCGGGAAATATTTGTCACAGTACGGGCAATGGAAATCCATCCCCGATCCCAGCATATGGGGATTGACGACAAACACCTTCTTGCAAGACGGACAGGTTACTTCGACTGCTTGACCCATGGTTCACCCCTCTTAAGAATTTTGGATTTTGGATTTGCGATTTTGGATTGTTGGATCGGAATTTCGGAATTCACCACGAAGACACGAAGGACGCGAAATTCGGAAAATAAGATTTTCTTTATTCTTTTCTTCGTGCTCTTCGTGTCTTCGTGGTGAGTCTTTCTTCTCTTCCTACGCCCAGTATGTCGTGCGGTCCATCGGGATGTGCTGCAGCACTTCACCCGGGACGTAGTCTTCCAACTTGATGCGCGCCATCGCTTCGTCGGGGCACTTGGACACCGGCGAGAACGGCCGGTCGGTCGGCCGAGTGGCGTCGACGATCATGCCCGAGGTCTTGATCTCGTCGCGCAGCGACGGATCCAAGAAGTTGCCGCGGAACAGCGGCTTCAAGATATTCACTTGCAGGTGCGGTTGCACGCGCGTCGCGATGGCCCAGAGAATGTCGGTCGGGTTGAACACGTCGATGTCTTCGTCAAACACGAACACGTTCTTGGTATGGTCGAAGGTCAACGCCGCGGCGGCGGCGCGCGCCGGATCGCCTTCGGAGAGTTTTTTCATCGAGATGAAAACATTGTAGTGCGCGTGGCGACCCTGCTTGCAGACCGCGGTGACGCCGGGCACCGCCTCGCGGCAGCGGCGCAGGTAGGCACCTTCGCGCGGCAGGTCCATCCAGGGCTTGTCGCCTTCCGGCGTGATGACCGATTGGTACATCGCCCCGTTGCGATAGTTGATCGCTTTGACTTCGTAATGCACGCAGGTGGTGTAGCGCTGCGGCCCCAAATAGCCCGGCGCTTCGCCGAACGGTCCTTCGACCACGCGGCCGCCTGGTTTAAGCACACCTTCGATGACGACTTCAGCGTCGGCGGGAATGAGCAGATCGTCGCCAAAAGTCTCCGAGGCGACCAAGCGCAGCGGTTCGCCAAGGTAGCCGCCGATAACGTCGTACTCGCTGACTTCAAACGGCCCGCTGTAGCAGGCGCCCATGTGAAACGCTGGATGATGGCCAAGCACGGTGGCGACGGGCATTTCCAGGCCGGCGTCCTCGTGGTCTTTGAAAATCTTCCACAGGTGGCGCGGCGAAGCGTAGAGCGCCGTCGAGTTCTTCGATTTCACTTCCATGCGGTGATACGACAGGTTGTAGATGCCCGACTTGCGGTCCTTGGTGATGGTCGACAAGACGATATACGGTCCACCGTCCATTTCGTGGTGGCGCATGATCGGAATCTGGTACATGTCGACGTCTTTGCCGACCATGGTGTTTTCTTTCACCGGCGCGTCTTTCCTCTGTATTATCGTCGGCGGCACGCGGTGCTCTTCCATCTCCAAACATTTTTCCGCCATCTCCGGCCGGGTCGCGTTGCGCGGCATGCCTAACGCGATCTGCGTCTTAGCCTGCGAGATCTCGCAGTTCATCGTCAACTTGATCGGGCCGACTTTGCCATTCAGGTTTAACGGCTTATCGAAGATGATGATCGGAAACCGCTTCTGCGCCCCGAGATGTTTGATAATCGCCGTGACATCGTAGTTGGCCGGGTTCACCTCTTTCGTGATGTGGATCACCTCGCCTGGCAGCTCGCGCTCACACTGCGCGATAAACGTTCTTAAATCCTTCGCCATGTATCTGGCCTCCTAGCTAAGTTATGAAAAATTTTATGCAAAAATCTTTATCGGATGGTCCAAACATTGTCAACGAAGCGGCGCCGTGGCCGCCGCGGTTTCGAGTTGAAGACCCGAGCTGATTTCGCGGACCTTGACAGACTATTCAAATACGACGGTTCGGTTACCGTGCAGAAATACACGTTCCTCTAAAACCAGCTTGACCGCCCTCGCCAGCACGATTTTCTCCACGTCCCTGCCCGCCTGGGCCATCGCGGCAGCCGTATAGGCATGATTCACCGGGATAACGTTCTGCGCAATGATCGGCCCGGTGTCGAGGTCGTCGGTAACGATGTGCGCCGTGGCGCCGATGATTTTCACGCCGCGTTGATAGGCCTGGTGATAGGGCTTGGCGCCGATGAACGCCGGTAGGAACGAATGGTGGATGTTGATGATGCGGTTACGGTAGCGTGCCACGAACGACGGCGTCAAAATACGCATGAATTTCGCGAGCACGATGTATTCAGGGCGATAACCTTCGATCACTTCCGCAATGCGTTTTTCGTGCTCGGGTCGATCGATGTCTTTGTGACTGACGCAGTGAAACGGGATGCCAAACGGCTTAACCAGCGCGCCAAGAGTCTCGTGATTGGCGATCACAGCCTTAATCTCCCCCGGTAGCTCACCAGAGAAGTGGCGGATCAAAAGATCGCCGAGACAGTGCGCTTCGGAAGTCGCGAGAATTACGATCGGCTGGCGCTCCTGCGACACCAGCTTGACCACGGAATCCTGCGGCAAAATCTGCTCTAAATAAGACACCACACGGTCGGGCGCGGTTGGCCCCTCGAACGCCGTCCGCATAAAGAAACGCTTCGCCTCTAGATCAACAAACTCCTGATTATCAAGAATATTGTAGCCGGCGTTAAAGAGCACGCCGGTGATTTTGTGAACCAGGCCCTGCTCATCAGGGCAATCAATGCGGAGGATATGGGGCGGCACGAAATGAGGCTCCAATCAAAACTTTTGATCGAATCGATTATCGCACAGGATTTGTGAGATATGAAACAACAGGCCGCCTGAGTTCTCGCATCACAGCCTTATTTCGCACCGGATATTTGAGAACGGCTTCTTTGCCAGGTGGCCAATCTCGAGGAACAGAACCTGAGGTTATTATACTTGAATAAACATTGAGAGGCGCGCAACCCCTCCCCTAGACGACCCCTTCACGCATGCCGGCGTTCGTTCGGCTTAACAACCGTGCCATTCAATGCCTTGCCGCGCCGTTTTCCGCGAGCCCAAACAACCGCATTGCGTTCTCACCCAGCACTTTCTCTTTGTCGACATCCGACAGAGATTTCATTTGTTTAATCACTTGCACTGTGCGCGGCCAGGTAGCCACGGCATCACCGTGGTCGAAGTCGCTGCCGATGATGATGTTGTGATTGGGCCAGCCGTTGACGGTGTCGGCGACATAGGTCTCCCAGGCGACACAGGCGATGTAAAACTGGTCGAAATACTCGCTCGGTTTTTTCTTGATGGCTTCTTTGCCTTCGAAGAATTGCTGCACCGCCACCGAGATCGTCGCATCGTTCGGCGTGTGGGCGTCGAGGGTGTGCATCAGCCACGGCACCCAGCCGATGCCACCTTCGAAGAAACCGAACTTCAAAGTCGGGAAGCGATCGAGCACACGACCGAAGATCAGGCGCGCCGCGCTGACCATATAGGTTAGCGGGAATCCTAACGCGGTTGGAAAATGTTGATAGCCCTGGTAGCGCTCCGAGCCTACGAGCCACGGATGGCTGTGTTGGGCTTCGAACACCCGCGCGGCCGGATGAAGTAGGATCGGAATGTTAAGATCGGCAATCTCTTCATAAAGCGGATACAGCACTTCGTTGTCGAGATCGCCGTCGCCCCAGCCACCGTTGAACTTAACCGCCTTCATGCCCAGCTCTTTGACCGCTCGTCGCAGCTCTTTGACCGATTCTTTGATATCCGGCAGATAAATCCACGCACAGCCGATAAAACGATTGTCGCCCTGGATATCTTCGGCCGCCGTATCGTTGTACGCGCGCGCCAACTGCCGACCCAGCTCCGGATCGCACTCATAAATCAACGGCCGGTTGTCAGGAATCAAAACCTGGACATCGAAACCGTCTTTCTTCATAAACTCGGCGCGCAGCGGAATGCTCCAACGCCCTTCTTTGAACGAATGAACCTTCTTGCCATCGCGATAATACGTCGCCACTTTGCCCGGCACCACTTCGCCGTAGCGCACCATGTCGCCCTTGTCTTCGACGACTTCGACATGTCCCTTACCAGGGTGCTTAACCTTGTCGATAAAACGTAGCGGCCAATAGTGGCTGTCGCCGTCGATGTACATGGGAACCTCCGAACGGAACGTCTAGCGTCCAGCGTCTTGTGTTTAGCGTGGGGACCGAACGAAAACGCCAGACCCCAAACGCTAGACGCTCATTTCACGCCATACCGATTCAGCACTTCGTCAATAAATCCGCTCTGATCGAGCCGTTTCATGATGCGATCGTCGATCAAGTTTTCGGGCTTGACGTTTTCGACTTTCGGGTTGCTGCGCTTCATCAGACGGATCACGTTGGTCGCGCCGGCGGGATTGGCATAAGGCCTACGATCGAGACCGCTCACCATGTCGCGGTAGCCTTCCTCGGCGTCTTTCTCCGAAACGCGCAAATACTTTTGTAGGATCTTGAGGGTGTTAGGCTTTTCCTTGGCCGACAAGCAAAATGCCGCGCCTTCGATCACCGACTTGATGACGTTCTCCACCATTTGTGGATTTTTCTGAATATAGGGGTCGCGTGCAACGATGGACGAGCTCAAGATAGGCAGATTGAGCTTGCCCAAATCGGCTAGAATGTTCAGCCCCTTAGCCGCCAAGGGTCGCGCCTGCACGCCGTCGAGGACGGTCGCGTCCACCGTGCCTTGGGCCACGGCTTGAGCCAACACCGATTGATCGCCCGCGGCGATAATCGCGATCTTGTCACGATCGGGATCGAGGCCGAGATGTTCGAGTGCCAGAATCGCGCCCATCCATACCGTGCCGCCGATAGCCTGGACGCCAAACTTCTTGCCGCGCAGGTCCTCCGCCGTCTTGATGTTGGGCCGCGCCACCACTTCATAGGTGACCCGATTGGTCAGCGCCGAGAGCACCTTCAAGTCCGAACCTGAAGCCACCGCGCCGATGACCGCGGTGCCGCCGGTGTAACCTACTTCGATTTCGTTGGACGCCATCGCGGAAACCAAAGTCGGCGCGCCACGCACAAACAACGGCTCCGCATCGAAGCCGTATTTGGTGAACAAGCCGCGCTCCTTGGGCGCCCAAAGCGGGCAGACCCGCGCATTCATGGCGGCGTAGGCGATAACGAGTTTCTTGCCGGGGGCCGCTGCGGCGGATGCTTCCTTGCGAAAGCTCAGAAGGCTCAAAATTAAAAGCAAAACTACTGACAGATTCAACATACGTTCTCCTCTTCCGTCATGCCGGCGTAGGCCGAAATCCACTTTGTCATCGTGCAACATGAGCCATGTGTGGATGCCGGCCTTACCCGGCATGACGGATGATACTCGACACCAATAATCTTCCTAGCCCGAATTATGCATGCGACGAGGAAAACCCATGACACTGTGTCGATCGAAGTGGAACTCTGGAGGAGCGAAGGCATCAGCGCAGATCGTTCGGTTTGATTCGCCGATGCTTGGCATCTCTTCGACCTTTTCACTGCCATTCGCAGAGCAGGGCGACCGCCGGTCGCCCCTACAGGGCGGCATCGAAGCGGATATCTGTTGCCTTCGCTCCGGAAGAGTTTCACTTCGATCGCGTTGCAGCGATGAATAATCCGGGCTAATAGGGCCGGAACAGCTCAGAGTCCCAACCCCAGCAAGTTAATCGCGTTCTCGCCCAAAACTTTTTTCTTATTCTCTTTGGATATCTTCGTACTCTGTGCCACAGGTCCGGTCACTTGGCCGGGCTTGGACGAATCCCAATGCGGCGAATCGGTGGCCAGCACCAAGCGATCGCCGCCTAAATATTCCACCGCCCATTCGAACAGGCCGTCTTCGAAGGGTTCGCAACCAACAAAGACGCTCTCGTTGAAAATTTCACTCGGCTTGCGCTTCTGCCACGGCACCAAGTGCGGCAGTTTTTCCCAGTGCTCATCCATGCGCGACAGCCACCAAGGCATCTGCGATGCGCCAGTCTCCAGACAGATGATTTTCAAGTCGGGATGCTTCTCCATCACGCCGCCGCAGAGATACACCATCAAGCAGACCATGCTTTCGATCGTCCGCCCGACCATGTGCGAGAAGAAAAAATTATCCGCGAAGCGATCATGCCCCATCGAGCCCGTCTTGGTGTCGTGGAAAATGATCGGCGTCTTGGTTTTCTCCAGCTCGTCGAAGATCGGATCGAAGTGCGGGTCCCACCATTCTTTACCGGGGATCGGCGTGGCTTTGACGTTCAAAGCCTTGCTGCCCAGCTCGCGCGAGCGGTGCAGCTCTTTGATCGCTTCTTTGGGATCTTGCAGGGGAATGACGCCGGCCCACATGAGCCGGCCTTTCTGCTGCGAGGAGTACCAGTGCATGTAATTGTTCTGTGCGCGAGCGTATGCGGCGCCGAGCTCGGGATCGTCAACGAACCAGAGGATGTCCAGCGCAGGCGAGTTGGGCGACAGCACGGCGACGTCAATACCATCGAGATTCATGTTGCGCACGCGCCCTTCCGGCGTCAGGTCAGCGGGTGTTACCCATTCTAATTTCTCAGCCTTTTGTCGGCCGAGCTCCGAGCCGATCATGATCTGGTTGCCGACGAGGGTCTTGCGCCGCTCGTTGTCTTTGGTCGGCAACTTTTTTGGCAAGAACTCTTTGTACTTCGCTTCGATCGTCTGGTCCCAGCTATCGAGATCGCCCACTAAGTGGCTGTCGAGGTCGATGACTTTCATTCCGTCTATGGCCATGTCGAATTCCTCCCTCGCTTAGAAATTTATTTTGCCGGCGCCTTCGCGCCGAGGATCTGATCGAGATACCCGCTTTTTTCCAATTCCCGCAGATAGGTTTCGTCAATGATCTTTTCCAGATTGATCTGGGAAACCTTCGGATTGCGCTCTTTCATGAAGCGCTGGATATTTTTCAAGCCGTCGACGCCGACAAACGGCTTGCGCTCGACCCCAGTGACATAATCCTCCAAGCCATCGGCCGCCATCGCCGGATCGCGTAGCCCCAAACGCTTGGACAGGATTTCAAGGATCGAGCTTTTGTTCTGCGGATTGAGCACGTAGGCGTGCCCTTCAACGAGGCTCTTAACCACATTGCGAGCGGTGGCACCATGCGCGTTTAGGTAGTCGGCCTTCCCCACCAGGGCCGTACCGGTAAGCGCGATTTTATCCGGCTCGCCGGGCAGATAGTAGCCAGCGCGCCTAAGCTTACGGCTAAAGACGCCGGCTAACGCGGCGCCTTGAATTGTCCCGCCTTCGAGGGCCTGGCTGATCACCCGCTGATCGCCGAACGATGAAATAGATATCTTGTCGCGATCGATATTCAGGCCGATCTGTTCAAGAATTAACAGCGCCGACATCCAGCCGGTGCCGCCGATGCTGGTGACGCCAATGCGTTTTCCTTTGAGGTCGGCTGGCGTCTTAATCTCCGGGCGCGCTACCAATTCACTCTGCACCCGATTGGCAAAGGAGGCGAGCATGCGCATGTCCAAGCCACCCACGACGGCGCCGAGCGTTGCCGTGCCGCCGGTGTAGCCGAAATGGACATCGCCGGTGTTCAAAGAAGCGATCAACGTCGGTGAGCCGGGAATAAAAATCAATTGCGCATCGATGCCATTTTTAGCAAAGAAGCCGCGATCCTGCGCCGCCCAAAGGGTCAGAACCACCGAGCTCATCGACGCGTGGCCGATGACGACTTTGCTGCGTGTCTGGGCGTGGATCGGGTTAAACGGAAGAAGCAGCAGAACAACAAGAAACGGGTTCACTAAGAATTTTTGGCTGGGCAATGCGCGCGCTCCTGCTATCGGCAACTACGTGTCCGATAACAAAGCGCTCCGCTGCTGTCAAACCAAGGTTTTTGAATAGATACAGCGGCGGGCCAGGACCAGGGTGAGATATTGGAAAGTCTTGTGACTACAGATGCGCGTTGCGTTCGATGGAGCGCTGCACCTGCCGGTAGGTTTTCAAGAGATCGGTGGACGTAACGATGCCCGACACCAGGCCGCATGCGTCTACCACCGGGAGGCAGTTGATCCGCTTCGCCACCATCAGGTCGGCGGCCACCGACAAAGAAACATCCTCGGTCACAGTGCTGGGTTTGGCGGTCATGAATTCGCTCACGGGGTGAGAGTGCCAGCCGCTTTTGACCGCGTGGGCGCGCAGAATATCGCGGTCTGAGATCACGCCTGCGAGTTTGCCGCCGGCTTCAACGACTAGGAAATGACGAAACGCATATTGATTTAACAGGCTGGCCGCGTCCGCCATGGATTGGTTCGGACTCAGGGTAATCAGGGTGCGCGTCATGATGTCGCTCACGGACATCGGCGCGCCGATCAGTTCGCGTTCATGGGGCGCCTCAGCCTCGCGTATCGCTGCGTTGTCGATTCGAATCACGGCAATCCTTTCTCGTTTACACCGCTTTTTGGAAGAAACGTTCCTCGATGGTTTGGCTTTTCCGGGCGCCTGCGCTTCCTACTTGTCGAAATTATCGGCGTGTGGGACATGGCGCTGAAGTCGACTAAGGAGCGATTTTCCCAACAATGCGACGAAGACCCTATTGCCGGGCGCATCCAGATGGGTTCGACAAGTGGGGCGCAATCGCCTATCGAGGAGCCGTTGGTCGAACTCTTTAAATCAAAGAACGCGAGGAGAATCCAAAAATGCCGCTCGTCTGGACTTTTTTATAATAGTAGCTCATGGTTTTTTCGCGCAGGAAAATGCCGGCGCCCAAACCTACCCTAAGCAGAAAAGTTGATCGCACAAATCCGCGAAGAACACCGCACCGTAGAAAAAATCGCCAAACGGGCGGGGCTTGTCAAATAAGTTTACACTGGCAATCGTTTTCGGTTCTCATAGCTGTCTATTTCTCGTAAAATCTGGGCGGCGGAATTATTCGGCTAGGCCGGTAAATCCAAACGGCACGGTGCGGACGCACTTAGGATAATTGCGAAAAATTATCCTAAGAAGGAATCACCGATGGAAAACAAAAGAAACGGTATCAACCTGCGCCTGGGGCTGGCGCTTGTGGCCAGTTTGGTCGCCGCCAGCGTCACATCATCAAGCCGTGCGGAAACTATTTACGGCGTTACCACTAGCAATCAGCTGGTTAGCTTCGACAGTGCCTCCCCCGGCGCAGTCAGCTCGCCGCTGGCCGTGAGCGGCCTTGGCGCAGGCGAACAGATCCTCGGCATCGACTTTCGCCCGGCGACGCCCGGGGTTCTCGTGGGCCTCGGCAGCGGCGGCAATGTTTACAGCATCAATCTTGGCAACGGCGCGGCGACGTCGATTCTTTCCGGCCTGAGTCTCAATGGCAGCGCCTTCGGCGTCGATTTCAACCCGGTGCCAAACGCACTCCGCGTCGTCAGCAACAACGAGCAAAACCTGCGCATTACCGCCGGCGGCACTGGCGTGATCAACAACGATGCGGCTCTGAACCCCGGCAATCCCAACATCGTCGGCGCGGCCTATAGCAACAACGTCCCCGGCGGCGTCAACGGTCAGACTACGCTCTACGTGATCGACTCCCTCACGGATCAGGTGCTCACGCAAGGCAGCGTGAACTTTCCCCCCGGAACCTCGCCCAACACCGGCACGTTATTCCCGGTCGGGGCCCTTGGTTTTGACACTGGCGAAAATGTCGGCTTCGATATCTCCGGCATCACCGGCGTCGCTTTTGCGTCGCTCACCGCGCCGACCGGCATTGCATCTCAGCTATTTACCATCAATCTTGGCACCGGAGCCGCCACCTTGGTGGGAGGGATCGGCGGTGGCACGGCGCTGCGAGGTATTGCGGTAGTCAACGTGCCGGAGCCATCCAAGCTCGGACTGCTCGCTGTTGGGATTTTGGCGTTAGCCGGCATTCCGCTTTTGCGTCGTCGCGAGAGCTTGGCGCAAAATAGTTTGTAACGACCCTTAGGCTAGCGACTTGACGCAGTCGCCATGCATTTCGCGCCACGATCGGCGCATGGCGGCCGCGTCAAGCTCGGTAAAACATTCGAGCGACAAATTTTCCGAGCGAGCTGCGTCGAGCCGAGCGAGGCCGTGCTCAAACAGCGGTCGAGCCTCCTCGTGCCGCCCCGTCTTGTGATAAGTCGCCGCGAGTGTGAGGTTGGTGAAATAGCAATCGGGCCCCAAAGCCAAGGCCAATTGTTGAACAAACTCAGCTTCCTTAAAGCGCTCCTCTTTTTGTATTTCGTAGCCAAAACGGGCAAGCAAACAGGCCACCTCTTCGGTCGCTCTGGCAGGCTCAAAGTCGCGCGCAATGTTTGGCAGTTTGTCTTTTGTATATCCATAGTCCTCCGCCAGCGAGACGAACCGCATGACGGCTTCCTTCGAGGCCAAGCGTACAATCAACTCACTGAGGAAGCCGTGCGGCAGATCCTTCCAACCGCGCCGCTTCATCAATATACGAAGCAAGGCTTCGCCTTCGGAAAGGCCGTTCCGCGCAAGTGCGTCATACTGCCGCAGCATCGAAGTCACGCGCGACTTCGGCGTGGCCACACGGCGAGATAACAGCCGGTAGACAGGAATGGCGACGATCAACGCGATGACGAGAAAACTAACGAATTCCATTGCCGCTTGGGCTTCGAGCCATGGCTCCTACAGAAGCGTTGCCTATTTGCCGCCAAGCACATTGATGAACGAGCGGTCGACCATTTCATCGAGCGTGACACGCCGTTTGATGCGCCCCTGATCGAACTCTTCGTTGGCGACGGTGGCGATGCCCTTCTCGGCGATTTTCCCATCGACGGGGAACGAGTCGCGGTATTGATCGTAGCCCGCCGGCGCATGGACCGGGTCCATTTTGACAAACTTTCTCAAAGCCCGGATCGCTTCATCGCGATTGTCGCGCGTCAGCCGCGTTCCCTTCTGATAGGCTCGTAAAAATTTCGTCACCTGCTCGCGCTCTTTGTTCAACCAACCTTCGCGCGCAGCAAACGCTTCGTAGGGCCACTCGGGATACATCTCTTTAAGATCGAACAGCTTACGAAAGCCCATGGTCTTGGCCTGCTCGGTCACCGGAAACCAAAGGATCGTCGCATCGACGCCGCCGGAGCTGAGCGCCGCAAAGCGCGCCGGCGTGCTGCCAATTTGGAGGATCGTCACTTCCTTGGGATCGATGCCGAAGCGCAGCAAACTCGCGCGGGTGAGAAAATCCGACAGCGAGCCGAAACGGCTGATGGCGAAGCGTTTTCCCTTGGTCTCTTTCATCGAAGTCAGCTTGGCGTGGGAATAGAGCTCGAAGGGCATCAAATTGCAGATACCCCAAAAGTTCTTCACGTCAATTCCCTGCGCCCGCCCCAACACCGTCTCCGCCACGGCGCTCGCCATAATCTGCACGTCGCCGCCGATCATCGCCTGCAAGTTGGTATTGCCGGAATTGAACATGACCGGCACCACGTCGAGGCCCTCGTCCTTGAAGAAACCCTTCTCAATCGTGACATAGATCGGCAAAAACGCGACGTTGACCGAAGAGATCCCAACCACGATGCGCGCCGAGGCGGCGGAGGGCAATATGATAAGCGTAAAGAGCAGCAATCCAAACAACGACGCACTCTTTCTCATGGCCAGTCTCCTTCACTCAATTTAAAGTTTTGCTATTACCTTCTCGCCGAACAACTGCATCGAAGCAAGAATCTCTTCCTGCGGTAAACCGGGCGTCCAGTCGAAGCGCGGTAAAAAATAACTCACGCCGAGCCGGCTCTCATATTCTTTCAATTGCTCGATGCACTCCTCCGGCGAACCAAGGATGAAGCGCCCCTGGGCCAGTTTGTCGAAAGCCCAGCTCAGTTCGTTGGGATCGTTCATCGCCTCGTTCTGTTTCCACTTGACGTAGATCGCCCGATAGAGCTGCTCCAAGCAGGGCCGCGCTTTTTCGACGGCTTCCTTGCGGCTCTTGGCAACGAAAGTCTCACGAATGATCGGCATCTCCGGGGCGCCTTGTTTACCGGCATCCCGCCAAGTTTTGCGGCACAACTCGACCTGCCGCTGCAACTCGTCGATGGCCGAGTGCGGCCCGATCATCCAGCCGTCGCCGATCTGCGCCGCGCGAACGACAGCGGCATCGGTGTTCGCGGCAATCCAGATCGGCGGCCGCGGCTTCTGCAGCGGCTTGGGATCGACGCTGACATTTTTCAATTTGAACGCTTTGCCGTCGAAGCTGACATCGTTTTCGGTCCACAGCCGTTTGATAATCTCGACGCCTTCGACAAAGCGATTGAAGCGGTCGCTCTTGGTCAGGTTGAAAGCATTCAACTCTTCCTGGCGGTAGCCCAAGCCAAACGCCGCAAAAGAGTTGCCGTTGTTCAAAACGTCCAGGCTCGCCAGCTCGCTCGCCACGGTCACCGGATGGCGCAGGCCGAGCAGCATCACCGCCGGTCCGACAGCGCAGCGCTTCGCCTCAGCGCAAAGCCGCGCCAGCGCCGGCACCTGATTCACCCGTTGCAAGCCGGGGATGTTATAGTGATCGCCCATCGAAAAGGCGTCGAAGCCGGCGGCATCGGCGACCCGCACCTGCTCGATCAAGGTCGGCATCAGCGATGCGCTTGGTTTGTCGATGGAAACTTGGGGATTGAGTTGCACGCAAAATTTCATAAAAGATCAACCTTCGTTCTTGTTCCCTCGCCCTCTGGGAGAGGGCTAGGGTGAGGGCGCTTTCGAGAGTAAAACACTGCCAAAATGAGCCCTCATCCCGACCTTCTCCCGGAGGGAGAAGGCACGATCACGATTTATTTGTAGAGTGTCTGAATAAACCCGCTCTTCTCCAACTCCTGCATCAAGCTTCCGTCAATGTAATCCTTGGCATCGCCCGATGCCTTCGCCGGACGATCCTTGCCGAGGAGCTCGATGCCCATCTTCACGGCTTCCGTGCTCGGATAGGGAACCTTCAGCATCTGTTCAATGACCACTTCCTGGAAACTGTCTTCCAGCGCCTCGCGGTCTTTCTTCGGGTCCATGCGCAGATGTCTTGCCATTACCGCGATGGCAAACTCTTTCTCCGCTTTCAAATCCCGCACCGCTTCCAAGTACGCACGCAAAAAGCGCAGCAACGTATCGCGCCGCGTCGCAATATATTGCCGGCTTGCCACCACGCCTTCCTGGGGGAACGGAATACCGAGCTTGGCCATGTTGATGATTGAGTTAAAGCCCGCCCGCTGCGCCGCGCTGCTGAGCGGCGGAATCACCACCGTGCCGTCGATGACGCCGGCTTTAAGCGCAGCGTAACGCTCGGTCTGGCCGCCCACTTGCATGATGGTGACATCTTTGTCGGGATTGATCCCCGAGCGCTGCAGCGCCACGCGCAGCCCGGCGTCGCTGCTCGAACCGAAGCGGCTGATGGCGAGCTTGGTGCCTTTGAGATCTTCGGAGCGCTTGATGCTTGGCTTGACAATCAGCGAGTAGGGAAACCGATCCATGTGGGTCGCGACCATGACGAGATCGGCGCCGCGCACGGCACCGCTCAGATAGGCTCCGCCCATGACGGCGAAGTCGAGGCTGCCGCCAACCAAAGCCTGCACCAACTGCGTGCCGCCTTGCATGACGATGATCTCCGCCTCCAAACCATGCTTCTTCAACCGCCCGCGATCCTTGGCCGCCCACACCGGTGTAAATTCCGCGCTGAGACCGGGAATGCCGATGCGGATGTTTTGGGCGAGCGCCGAGGTCGCTGCTGGAAAATGAAATACTAGTGCTAAAGCGATGATGGGGATTGCACCACGAAGGACACGAAGATCGGATAAAGAAATTTTGCAATCTTGTTCTTCTCCTACCTTCGTGTCCTTCGTGAGTTTTGTGGTGAAATGGATATTTCTCGTTCCCACAGCGCACCTCACTCCGTCTCGCAAAGCTTCAGCGCCGTCAGCGCGTACACTTTCGTCGACGCCAGCAGATCGTCAATCTTCATCGCCCGGTTGCCGGCGCCGCTCATGGGCTCGCGCTGGCGCGGCGGGCCGTAGCAGACCGATGGAATGCCCACTTCGTTAAACACGTTCAAATCGCGCCACATGCTGGTCTCCGCCGAGGGCGGCTCCGGAGGCTCGTTGTTAAACACGTAGCGGTGCGCTTCGCTGATCGCATCGATCAGCGCCTCGGCGTTCTTGGCGATGTAGCCGCGCGAATATTGGAACAGCGACACTTCACAGTTGAGACCCAACGGCTTGAGCGCAGCTTCGATCTCCCTCCTGACCGAGTTGGGATCTTTGCCTGGTTTAATCCGTACGTCGACGAAGACGTCGCAGAACGGGCTTGGCCGGTCGACCCGCCCTGAGCCGTGTACTTCGACGATCTGCGCTTTCGGGATGATGGTGCCGCCGGCGAACTTCATCGTCTCGCGCTTTTCGTATTCGATGGCCCAAGCTTCAATGGCATTGATCACCGGCACCGCTTTGATGAACGCGTTGGGATTTTCCTGGACGGAATTGCCGCGGATGTAGCGCGGGGTGTAAACCTCCCTGCCCCAAACCCGGACGCGGTACCAGCCCGCGCCACACTCGGCTTGCACGACGCCGAACCCCGAGGTCTCGCCGACTAGCGCATAGTCGGCCACCACGCCGCGATCCACCACCCACTTGGTGCCAAAGCCTTCGCCGGGAAAGTTAATGCCCTGATGCTGACCTACCGATGGCGCGCCGGTCTCGAACGCTACGGCCGTCAATGTGAGATCGCCTTTGAGTTTGACGCCGCTCCGCTTGATCGCGCGCATGGCGATCATAAAAGCGCAGAGCTGCGCCTTGTCGTTGATCATGCCCTTGCCGAACAGCATATCGCCGTCGACCCAGGCGGTTTCCATTTTTAGTTCGTCGTCCGTCGCATCGGGCCCAGGCTCAGGACCCGTGTCCATGTGCGCGTTCCAGATCAGGCTCTTGCCTTCCCCCGAGCCGCGCAGCGTCGCCACGGCGTTGACGCTGTCGCTGGTGATGAACTGCAGCTCGCCCTTGATGCCCGCGGCGCTGAGCCATTGCAGCACCGCCTCGCCAAGTTTTCGCTCACGGGCATGAAAGCTCGGCGTGTTGCCGAGCTGCAGACAGAGATCGACGAGATCTTTCTTTTGCTCGTCGATCGCCTTGATAATCTTTTCGTAATTCGCATTCGCCATCGCCTTAACCTCACTTGTATTCGCGCAGCGCGCGCCAGACTCGCTCGGGCGTCAGCGGCAGCTCGCGCATTCTGACTCCAGTGGCCCGCGCGATGGCGTTGCCGATCGCCGGCGCGATGGAGACAATACCCGATTCGCCCATCCCCTTGGCCCCGTAGGGACCGGGCCCGTCCCGATTTTCCACCAGCTTCGATTCGAAAACTTGGGGCAGGTCGGTAAAACATGGCACGCGGTAGTCGACCAAACCTGGATTCAGCAGTTGTGCCCCTTCGTACACCATCGATTCGAATAGCGTGTGGCCCAGTCCCTGAACCGCAGCGCCTTCGTCCTGCCCATGGCAATGTTCGGGATGGATCGCCTTGCCGACATCGGCGACGCTAACATATTTGTGCAGAACAATCGCTCCAGTTACGCCGTCCACAGTAAGATCAACGCCGCCCATGCCGGTCTCCCAAAATACCGGCAACTGGGTGTCCATGCCGCCGCCGGGACGAATGTAGCCGCGGCCGACCAGTTCGCCCCCCGGCATGCCGAAGTAAGCGCTGACAATCTTGGCATAGGACAATCGCTCGTCTCCAGCGCTAGCTTCGCCGTCTTTCAACAGGATTGCCTGTGGGCTGGCTTTGAGAACTTCGGCCGCTGCCCCTAACAACCGCTCGCGCAAATCTTCCGCCGCGGCTTTGACGGCGTTGCCCATGACGGTGGTCGACCGGCTTGCTCCGGTGGAGCGATCAAACGGCGTGTAGTCGGTGTCGGTGCCGCCCACGGTCACTCGCTCGACGGCTATACGCAGCTCTTCCGCGGCGATCTGACACAGAATCGTCCGCGTGCCCTGGCCCACCTCGGTGCTGCCCGCCATGACGATCACACTGCCATCGGCGAGGAGCCGCAGCAGCGCCACCGAGACCGGCATCGCCTCGGAATCGGTGACACCCACGGCCAAACCCAACGCGCGACCCGTCGGAAGATTTTTCCCCTCGCTCCAACCAATCCCCGCCGCGGCCTTGTTGATGCCGACGCGAAAATCGGCGTCGATCGCTTTGGCGCCGTCGCGCAAGCGTTGTCCCGGCCGCAGCAGATTTTTCAGCCGCAGATCGAGCGCATCGATACCAAGTTTTTCGGCCATGGAGTCCATATGCGATTCCAGCGGCCAGATCGACTGGGGACCGCCGATGGAGCGCATCGAGCCGGCGGGAACGGTATTGGTGTAAACAGCCAGTACATCGATCTGACAGTGCTCGATGTCGTAGGGCCCGTGCACTCGGTTGGCGACGCGCTTGGCGACGCGCGGTCCGTTGTCCGCGTAGGCGCCGGTGTCCATGATTACTTCGGCCTCGCGGGCGACGATGCGGCCATCGCGCTTCACGCCCGACTTGATGCGGCAGCGCACAGAATGACGCCGGATCGTCAGCATCGATTCGGCCACGCTCTGCGCCACGCGCACCGGTCGGCCGGCGGTTTTTCGCGCCATGGCCACCACCATCGGTTCGATCTTGAAATAGGACTTACCGCCATAGGCGCCGCCGACAAAGGGGACAATGACCTCGACGTTTTTCTGCGCATAGCCAAACATGTGGGCAATCTCAGAGCGAATCAAAAACGGGTGCGCCGACGACGTCCACAGCGTGATGTTATCGCGGATTACCTTGGCAATGGTCGTGTGCGGCTCCATGGTGTAGTGATAGATCATCGGAAATTCATAGTGCTCTTCGATGATCTCGTCGGCGGCGGCGAATCCCTGGGCCGTGTCCCCCTTGGTGAAGCGCTCGTGATGGCAGATGTTGGACTTTTCCGTATCCCCGACGCCGGCCATCTCGTGAAACTCGCCGACGCCGGCGACGTTCTCATGCAGCAGCGGCGCGCCTTCGGCCAAAGCATCGGCGACGGTTGCGAGCACAGGCAACTCCTGGTAGCGCACTTCGATCAAGCCCAATGCTTCATTGGCCGTTGCCGCCGTTTCCGCAGCTACGAGCGCGACCGGTTCGCCGATGTAGCGCACCCGATCGACGGCGATCAGCGGGCGGTCGCGCAAACAGTGGCCGTAAAAAGGATCGATACCCGTGAGATCTTCGCGCGTAAGCACCGCGACCACACCGGGAAAAGCTTCGGCTTTGCTGGCATCGATGGCAGCGATCAAAGCGTGGGGCACTGGGCTGCGCAGCACTTTCGCATGAAGCAATCCGTCAAGCGCCAGGTCACCCGTGAACTTGGCCTGACCGGTAACTTTTTCGACGCCATCGATGCGTCTTGGGCTGGTGCCGACGACGCGAAATGAAGTTGGCTGCGTGCTCACGGTGACTATTTCTTGATGCCGATAATGTCGCGCAGCTTGTTCGCCAGGCTCGCTTCGAGCTTGGTCAGCCCGGCCACCACGCGCTCGATTTCCGCTGCGTCGACGGGCTCCACTCCCAATTTGGCTTGACGCATTTCGGCAAGGAATTGTGGGTCCTTCATGGTTTCTTGAAAGGCGCGCTGCATGCTTCGCACCAAGTTTTTGGGCGTCGCCGGCGGCAGGGCAAACGGGCGCAAAATAGTCGCCTGGTCGTGGATGCCGACTTGAATCAGTTGTTTGCCTTCGTCGGTCTTGGCCTGCTCGATGGCCAACGGCACCTTGGGCAAATCGGCTTCGGCTTTGGCCACGGCCTGAATCACCACCCGCGCATCGCCGCCATCGAGCGCCTTCGCCCATTGCGCTTTCATCACTTCCCAGCCCCAGCATAAGCCGCCCAATTCACCGCCATCCACGGCCAGGCGAATATCCGCCGTGCCTTTGTAGCCGGAGACAATTTGCATGGGCAGACCCAAGGCAGCCTGGAGCACCCGCGGCACATCGTAGGTCTCGGAACCTGGACCGGTGGCGCCCAGCTTCACCGGCGATTTGGCGCTCATCCAGCTGCGCAGATCGGTTACCCCTGTGGCCTTGGTCACCGCGCACACCGCGTCCAACTTCGATGGCGCTCCCAGCCACTCAAATCTTAGCGAATCGAACTGCGCTGCCGGATTGCCGAGCAGCTGCCCCGTGACGACGCCGCCGATGAAGTGGCCGATGGTCAAGCCATCCGGCTTCGCTTGATTGTACGTATGATAGCCGCGATCAAACTCCCAGCGCCGGGCATGTTGTCGACGACAACCGTCGGCTTGCCGGCAAGATACTTGCCGTAGTGGCGCGCGATGGCGCGGGCGTAAGCATCGAATCCGCCGCCGGGAGAAAAGCCAACGACCATGCGGATCGTCTTGCCCTCGAAATTGGCTTCTTGGGCAGCAGCAGGGGTGACCCAAACCATTGCCATTAGCACCACTGACAGCAGCGAGGCAGCCCGCGATCTTGTCATCTATCCTCCGATCGGAAGCAAGATTTACTTGTAAAGAATGTCCTTGAAGCGATGCACCAGGCTCGGGCGCAGATGGAAAAGCCCATGGACAATTTTTTCAACCTCTTCGCCGCCGACGGGTTCGATATCGAGCCTCCCTTTCTCCGCGTCGGCCTTAAACATTGGGTCGTTGAGCGTGTCAAGAAACGCCTTGCGCAAGAGCGCCACACGCTCCTTTGGCGTCTTGGGCGGCAGAACGAAGGGGCGAAGCATGGCGCTCTGATCGTGGATTCCCACTTGGATCAGCTCACGCGCTTCAGCTGTCTTCGCCTGGTCGATCGCCAGGGGAACCTTCGGCAGATCCGCATGGGCCTTCAGCCAATTCTGCAACACGACAACGACTTCGCCCGATTCCAGCTGCTTGCCCAGGGGCCGCTTGGTACCATCCCAACCCCAACAGCCCCCTGCCAACTCGCCGCTCTCTGCCGCCACGCGAATCTCCGCCACGCCTTTGTAGCCGCTGACCAACTGCACGGGCAGGCCGAGCGCTTCTTTGAGCACCCGCGTCACATTGTCGGGCGTCGTCGATCCAGGGCCGAGACCGCCCATCTTCACCGCTGTTTTTGACGCCCTCCACCTATCCATGCTCGTGATACCGCTCGCTTTGGTAAACACGCAGACGGAGTGATCGATCACCGGGGCGCCGACGTATTCGAATTGACGCGCATCGAACTCGATGCCCGGCTGATCGAGAACCTGACCCAACAAAAGACCGCCGACAAAGTGCCCCATCGACAGTCCATCCGGTTTAGCAACATTGTAAAGATGGTTGGCCGAGATCAAGCCGCCGGCGCCGGTGCGGTTTTCAACTATGAAGGACGGATTTCCCGGAACATGTCTGCTCATATGGCGGGCGATGGTCCGGGCGTAGGCATCAAAGCCGCCGCCCGCCGAATAGCCGACGATCATCTGAATGGTTTTGCCTTGGTAGTAAGGTTGTGCTGGGGCGCTGCTCGGGATCGACGAGAAACCAGCAACAATCACGAACAACTTCATGAGCAGGACCATAAGAATGCCTCCCACCGTTGCGATTCGGAGAGAAAATTAGAGCTAAGTTCGCCCCACACTGTCAACCCTTGTGCTGCTTCTCCTTGCGGCCGCCGAGCGCGCGCCAGACTCGCTCCGGCGTCAGCGGCAAATCGCGCACCCGCACGCCGGTGGCGTTGAACAACGCGTTGCCGATGGCCGGCGCGGCGGACACCACGCCGGACTCGCCCATGCCCTTGGCACCGTAGGGACCCGGGCCATCGCAATTCTCGATGAGCGCCGAATCGAACTGTTCTGGTAAATCGGTAAAGCGTGGCACGCGGTAGTCGACCAGGCTCGCGTTCAGCGGTTGGCCGTTTTCATACTCGAGCGATTCGAAAAGCGTATTGCCCAACCCCTGTACCGTCGCCCCTTCGTCCTGTCCTTCCGCCTGCACGGGATTAATCGCTTTGCCGACGTCGGCCACGGTGACATATTTTTCCAGCTTGATCGCACCGGTCTCTTCGTCCACCGAAATTTCCGCGGCGCCCATGCCGGTTTCCCAAAATAGCGGGAAAGTCTTTCCCAGCGCGCCGTCGGGACGCATGGTGCCGCGCCCGATCAATTCACCGCCGGGCATGCCGAAGTAGGCGCTGACGATTTTCGCATATGAGATTCGTTTATCGCCTGCGCTGGCTTCACCATCTTTCAGCGAAATATTGCCCACGCTTGTTTTGAAACATTCGGCTGCCGCATCGATCACCTGCCGTCGCAAGTCTTCCGCCGCCGCTTTCACCGCGCTGCCCATCACCGTGGTCGAGCGGCTCGCGCCGGTGGAGCGATCAAACGGCGTCGCCAGCGTGTCGGTGCCGCGCATGATCACGCGCTCGACCGGAAGCGACAGCTCTTGCGCGACGATCTGACTGAGAATCGTGCGTGCGCCCTGCCCCACTTCGGTCGTGCCGGCGAGTAAGATCACGCTGCCGTCGGCGAGGAGTCGCACTAGCGCTACCGAAACGGGCATCGCTTCAGAGTCAGAAACTCCAACCGCAACTCCGACACCCTTGGGCGCTTTGCGCTTTGCACTCTGCCAGTCAAGCGGCGCCACCGCTGCTTTCGTCCCCTGGCGCAGATCGGCGTCCACCGCCGTCGAGCCGGGCTTGAGCGTTTCGCCGCGATCGAGCAATTGCCGCATGCGATATTCAAATGGCTCGATACCGCAGCGCGCTGCGATCGAATCCATGTGCGACTCCAACGCCCAGATCGTCTGCGGCCCGCCAATGGAGCGCATGGAACCGGCGGGAACGGTATTGGTGTACAGCGCCAGCACGTCGACTTTACAGTGGTCGAGCTTATAGGGCCCGATCATGCGGCTGATGACTCTTTTCGCCACGCGTGGCCCGTTGTCGGCGTAGGCGCCGGTGTCCATCACGACTTCCGCTTCGCGCGCGACCAGTGTGCCGTCGCGCTCGATGCCGGTTTTCATGCGAATGCGCGCGTTATGGCGCCGCGTGGTCAACATCGATTCGGTCACGCTCTGGACGACGCGCACCGGCCGCCCACCGGCTTTGCGCGCGATGGCCACGGCCAGCGGCTCGATCTTGAAATAGGACTTGCTGCCGTAGGCGCCGCCGACAAAGGGCACGATCACTTCGACCTTGGAATGGGGATAGCCAAACATATGCGCCAGCTCGGAGCGCACCAGAAACGGATGGGCCGAAGAGCTCCACAGCGTAATGCCATCGGCCGTCACCCGCGCCACCGCGCTGTGCGGCTCCATGGCATATTGGTAAATCATCGGAAAGGTAAATGTCTCTTCGACGATTTCCTCGGCTTCGGCGAAGGCCTTATCAGGATTCCCTTTGATGAAGCGCTCACGATGACAGATATTGCCGCCAAAAGTCTCACCGACCCCGGCGACGTCGTGAAATTCGCCGGTGCCCGCTTGGTTCGGATGAAGCAGCGGCGCGCCTTCGGCCAGCGACGCGTCGGCGTCGGCAATGATTGGCAGCTCGCGATACTTCACGTCGATCAACGCCAGCGCTTCTTCGGCGATGAGCCCATCTTCAGCCGCAACCACCGCCACCGGCTCACCGACGAAGCGCACGCGATCAGTAGCGACCACCGCGCGGTCGCGCAAACAGTTGCCATAATAAGGATCGATATCTTTCAGGTCGTCACGCGTGAGGATGGCAACTACGCCAGGCAATGCCTGCGCTCGGGTCCAGTCTATTAAGACAATTTCTGCGTGCGGCAGCGGGCTGCGCAAAACTTTCGCTTCGAGTAGATCAGAGAAATTTAAGTCACCGGTGAATTTCGCTACACCGGTGACTTTTTCAACGCCGTCGATGCGGCGAGTGGGAGAGCCGATAAATGTCATTCTGAATTACTCACCACGAAGGCACGAAGATCACGAAGTTCGGATAAAAACCTTTTCTGACCTTCGTGCCCTTCGTGGTGTAAAAAGATCCCCACTCAGATCACCGACCGTTCCGGCAAGATCGTCTTCAACACGCGCAAATAGTTGCCGCCGAGAATCATGCGAATCTCGTCGTCCTTGTAGCCATGTTTCTGCAAGCCATCGATCAGGTTCGGCAGATCCTCGATCTCCTCGAACCCTTTGATCAGCGGGTCTTTGTGCAGCGGATGATGCCGATCTTTGAGCGTGCGCGGTCCGTCGTATTTGACGAAATCCATACCCAGTGCCATGTGCTCGATGCCGATCAGGTTGATGATGTAGTCCATATGTTTGAGCATGTCCTCGACGCCGACTTCGCCTGCGCCGACTCGCTCCGGCAGAGCGAGAATGCCGACCAAGCCGCCCTGTTTGGCGATCGCCTTCAACTGCTCGTCGTCTAAATTGCGTGGATTTTTCAACATGCCGCAGGCGTTGGCGTGGCTGACTAAGAGCGGCGCCGTGGCCACATCCAACGTCTGAAAAAAGCCCTCACGGTTCATGTGCGACAAGTCGACGATCATGCCGAGGCGGTTGGCTTCCTTGATGACTTGAACGCCGAAATTCGTCAGCCCGCCGCCGGTGCGGTTTTCCCACACGCCGTCGCCCAACTCGTTGCGAAAATTCCACACGGGCTGAATCGAGCGCAGCCCCAAGCGATAAAAATTTCTTAAGTTCTCGATGCTGCCGCGCAGCGGCATGCAGCCTTCAAAATGCAGCAGAAATTTCACCGTGCCGGGCTCGGCTTTCTCGGGTAGATCGCCGCGGGTCTTGACCATCTGAATCATGCCCTCGGAGCGCGGCGCTTCTTCGAGGAACTGATCGATCTGTTCGAGGGCGGTTTCCAAATAGCGCCCGGTATTTTGCGAGTGCGAATAAGAATCGCCGCAGATCGCATAGACCGTCATGTTGATGCCGTCGCGGATCAAGCGCGGCGCCAACGCATCGCGGACCGGCGACTCTTCGCCGACCGATTTGCGGTAGATCTGTTCGTAGACATCGCGGTGGCCTTCGATCACCAGGCTCGACATCAACAACTCTTTGGCGTCCATCTGTTTTCCTTTTCTTGAAGCGCTCCGACTATTGGGGTAGTAATAGCGGCTAAATCCTTCTCAAGCAAGGTAATCTCTTTGAACCCACGCAAGCTGTTTTGCCTATTCGCGCTCGTTTTGACGGCGACCTTCGGCTGCAAGTCTGCACCCAAGGGTGGCGCCGATAATCACTTCCGCGTCAATCTCGGCGTCGAGCCGCCGTCGTTGGATTGGTCCAAGGCCACCGACCATGTTTCGTTCAATGTGATTTCCAATCTGATGGTCGGCCTGAGCGAATTCGACAAAGATCTCAAACCCGCGCCGGTGGTCGCCAAATCTTGGGATGTTGTCGACGGCGGCAAGAAGCTGGTGTTTCACCTGCGCGATGACGTGCTCTGGAGCGACGGCAAGACAGTGCGGGCGCAGGATTTCGAGTATTCCTGGAAGCGGCTGCTCAATCCGAAGACCGCGTCGGAGTATGCCTATATCCTCTACGACATCGTTAACGCCGAAGCCTATAACCGCGGCAAAGCCGAAGCGTCCAGCGTCGGCGTGCGCGCCCGCGACGACGTTACCCTCGAAGTGGAGCTGAACCATCCCGCCTCCTACTTTCTCGCCATCACGACCTTCGAAGTGACGTTCCCACAGCGCCAGGATGTCATCGAAAAATTCGCCACGCGTTGGACCGAGCCTGGCAATATCATCACCAACGGTCCGTTCACGCTGGCTTCTTGGAAGCATGAAAATGAAATCGAGCTCCAGGGTAACCCGAAGTTTTTTCGCGGCAAGCCGGCCATGGATCGCGTGACGATGGTAATGGTGAATGAGAAAACCACGGCTCTGGCGATGTATGAGCAGGGCAATCTCGATTTCATCGACAACCACAGCATTCCGGCGCTGGAGAAGAAAAAGCTTGAAAGCAAGCCGGGCTTCAAGCGCGTGCCGCAGTTGCGCGGCTACTATTACGGCTTCGTCATTGACCGAAAGCCGTTCGATGACGTGCGCGTGCGCAGGGCGTTTTCCTTAGCCATCGACCGCAACGTGTTTCCGACCATCCTGCACGGCGGCGAAATCCCCGCGACCTCGTGGATTCCCCCAGGGATGCTGGCACACAAAAAAGAGCTTGGCCTTCGCCTCAATGTCGAGGAAGCCAAGAAACTGCTGCGTGAGGCCGGCTACCCTGACGGCAAAGGCTTTCCTCCCGTGGTCTTAGCCTACAACACCGAGGAAGACCACAAGCTGGTCGCTGAAGCGGTGCAGAGCATGTGGCAAAAAAACCTCGGCGTGGTGGTCAAGCTGGAGAACCAGGAGTGGAAAGTCTACCTAAAAAAGCTGCAAAACGATCCGCCCAACATCTTTCGCCTGGGTTGGGGCGCAGACTATCCCGACCCGGATAATTTCATGAAGCTGTTCACCGCCAACAGCGGCAACAACCACACGCGCTGGAAAAATCCGAAATACGACCAGCTCTTGGAACAAGCGGCGCGCGAGTTGGACAACGGCAAGCGCGCCAAGCTCTACGACGAAGCACAGCAGATGCTCATCGAAACGGACGCCGCCATCATGCCATTTTTCTGGACCGCCGAAAGCACGGTGCTCAATCCGAAATTCGCTGGCGTGGAGTTCAACTCCATGGCGCGCATGGACCTGCGCAATGTGCGGGTAGCGGGGAAATGATTCGAATACAGAATCACTGCCACTGTGTTGATATCGACGACACATTCATGCTAGGTGCGAGAGAATAACCAATCATCGAGGGAAAGGTAGAGCTCATGGAACTCAGCGAAGACGACGTCCTGCATATCTTGAAACTAATCGACGAGTCGCATTTCGATTACTTCCAGCTCGAAGTGGGCGATTTGAAAATTACCGTCAGCAAGGGCGACCCCATACCGCTCGGCAGCAACGCGCAACCCGTGGTCATCAGCGCTGCGCCTGCCACTGCCGCACCAGCAGCAGCGCCGAAACCAGCAGCGGCCCCCGCCACTGCACCGCAAGCTGCGAAGCCCGCAGCGATTCCCGAAGGCCACGTCGCGATCACGGCACCGCTGCTAGGAACCTTTTACGTCGCGCCCGAGCCAGGCGCACCGCCATTCGTCAAAGTCGGCCAGAAGGTCACCGAAGACACCACCTGCGGCTTGATCGAGGTCATGAAGGTCTTTAATAGCGTGCGCGCCGCCGTCAAAGGCACCATCGTCGAAGTGGTCGCGCAAAACGGCAGCTTCGTCGAGTTCGGCCAGCCGCTGTTTATTGTAAAACCGTAGATCGAATTATCTCGAGCAGAGGCGCAGAGGATAGAAACAACTGAGAGCCTAAACCCTCAGGTCCAGCGCTGAAGCAGAATCGTAGTCACCCTAGGGGCAGGTCTCAGACCTGCCCCTCTCGCTTTATGCGCGTGAACACTCTTTTATCCAGGAGCTCCCCATGAGCGTCACCCGAGTCCTAGTAGCCAACCGCGGCGAGATCGCCGTGCGCATCATCAAAGCCTGCCAAAGTCTCGGCATCGAAACCGTCGCCGCGGTCTCCGACGCCGACCGCGAGAGCATGGCGGCACAGATCGCCAATCGTTCGGTCTGCATTGGCCCACCGCGCTCGACGGACAGCTACCTGAAGGTGGAAAATCTCATGGCCGCCGCAATCGGCACTGGCTGCGACGCGCTCCATCCAGGGTACGGATTTCTCTCAGAACGCGCCGCTCTCGCTGAAGCTTGTGTCGAAAACAAAATCACCTTCGTCGGCCCGAGCGCGCAGAACATCACTATGATGGGCGACAAGCTCGAAGCGCGCAAAATCGCTCGCGGCGCCGGCGTGCCGCTGGTGCCCGGCTCCGATCAAGCGCGCAATCCGCACGAAGCGGCGCAGCTCGCGCGGGACATCGGCTTTCCGCTTTTGCTCAAGGCCTCCGCCGGCGGCGGCGGACGTGGCATCAAGCTCGTCTGGAATGCCCACGAGATCGAAGACACGTTCAAAATGGCCGCCGCCGAAGCGCGCGCGGCCTTTGGCAACGACACCCTCTACATGGAGCGCTACGTCGGCAACGCGCGCCATATCGAAGTGCAGATTCTCGGCGACCAGCACGGCAATGTAATTCATCTCGGCGAGCGCGACTGCTCGCTGCAGCGGCGCCATCAAAAGATCGTCGAAGAGGCGCCGGCCTACGCCGTGCCGGCGGAAGTGCGCGGGAAAATTTGCAACGCCGCCGCCACGCTGGCGCGCAGCATCGGCTATCAGAGCGCGGGGACAATTGAATTTATTTACGACAACGACACGGCGGATTTTTATTTCCTCGAAATGAACACGCGCATCCAGGTCGAGCACCCCGTGACTGAAATGATCACCGGTGTCGACCTGGTCGGACAGCAACTGCGCATCGCCCGCGGCGAGCCGCTGCCGTTCATGCAATCCGACATCAAGTTCAACGGCCATGCCATCGAGTGCCGCATCACCGCCGAGTCGCCGCAGCACGACTTTCGGCCTTGCCCCGGGCGCATCACCCAGTGGCAGGCGCCCATGGGGCCGGGCATTCGCCTCGATACCCATTGTTACGAAGGCTACATGGTACCGCCCTATTACGATTCGCTGCTTGCCAAGCTCATCGTCCACGCCAACACACGCCAGGAATCGGCGGATAGAACCAATGTTGTGTTGGATAATTTTCACGTCAGCGGCATCGACACGCTGATTCCGTTTCTCAAAGTCGTCATTGCCGACGGCGAATATCGCGACGGCAAAGTGAACACGCGCTGGTTGGAGAAAAAGTTGGCAGACTACTCGGCCGCACTGGTGGGATGAACAAGCAGGGAGCAAAGAGCGCGGAGCAGGGAGCCGGAAACCAGGTAGCGCGCCGCTATCTCTGACAATAAGCTGGCGAGCTATCCGATCCGGCTCTGGCTCCCTGCTCCATGCCCCCTGCTCCCTGCTGACTTGTGACCTCTGACTTCTGATCTCTGATAGCAGGAGGCGCCCATGGCAGACGCACCCAGTAATCTCTTTCGTGTCACACTGCTCGGCACCGGGGCGCCGCCGCCGGTACTGGACCGCTTCGGCCCGAGCACGCTGGTAGAGGTTGGCAAAGAAAAATTCATTTTCGACGCCGGCCGCGGCGCCATGCAGCGGCTGCACCAATTGGGCATTCCGTTTGCCGACATCACCGGACTGTTTCTTACCCATCACCACTCCGATCACCTCGTCGGCTTTGTCGACCTCTGGCTCACCGGCTGGATCGGCCGGCCGTGGGGCATGCGAACGACGCCGTTAAAAGTTTGGGGACCGGACGGCACCAAGCAGATGATGGAGCATCTGCCCAAAGCGTTTCACGTCGATATCCGGGTGCGCAGCCACAATTATCCGCCGGACGGGGTCAAGCTCGAAGCCGATCAAATCAACGAAGGCATGGTCTACGACCGCGGCGGCGTGCGCATCTTCGCATTCGAAGTTGACCACGGCGGCGAGGCTTTGCCTGCGTTCGGCTACCGCATCCACCATCGCGGCCACTCGGTGGTTTTATCGGGGGACACAACGTTTAATGAGAATCTGATTCGCTACGCTCAGGGAACTGATTTACTCGTCCACGAAGTCACCGCGGCCGCGGGCGCTGCGGCGGAAAACAAAGAACAGCTGAAGCGCATCAGCGCCAATCACACGACGCCAGAGCAGGCGGGCATCGTCTTCTCCCGCGTGCAGCCGAAGCTGGCGGTCTACAATCATCTGCTGTTGTTCGGTGGGGCAAAAGCAGAAGATTTGATACCGGCGACGCGACAGAACTACACGGGACCGTTGGTTGTGGGTGAGGATCTAATGCGGTTCGAGATCGGCGAGAGAGTTACAGCGATCTAATCGCTGTGAGCTTGCTGCGTTGTCGCATCTGCGTAGGATGGGTTGAGCCCCAGCGATACCCATCATCCTACGTCGGTGGGTAGCGGTTATGCGCCTCAAACCCACCCTACTAATCTGTGAAAAAACAAAGAGCCTCTCCTGCCCCGGACTTGATCCGGGCATGAGGGCAACCACACGACTTCACTCGCCAATGATTTTCACCAACACCCGTTTTCTGCGCCGCCCATCGAACTCACCATAGAAAATCTGCTCCCAGGGGCCGAAGTCGAGTTTGCCATCAGTGATCGCGACGACAACCTCCCGTCCCATGATCTGCCGCTTCATATGACCATCGGCGTTATCCGAGCTATGATCAAAGCGTGTGGAAATAGGAAATAGGTAGGCGTACCCTTTCGCGAATCTAAAAACGAAAGGCTGCCTGTTGGCGCAGGCAGGAAAGGATACGCCGATGAGAGAAAAGCACACTGAG
>Ga0194131_10002407_pt1 | contig 30722 bp, 38 predicted proteins | sample TA2KigO120mmetaG_FD_148631 | JGI IMG/M metagenome (GOLD analysis project Ga0194131, IMG submission 148631) | Freshwater microbial communities from Lake Tanganyika, Tanzania - TA2015053 Kigoma Offshore 120m | ecosystem: Environmental > Aquatic > Freshwater > Lake | place: Tanzania: Lake...
GGATTGTCCGCGCCGGGCAAAATGCCTTGTAGGGCGTTTTCGATTAGCGCATTCCTATGCCAGACGGGTAGCAGGCTCGCGGCAATTGCAGGCTCGGTATGCAAAACGTGCTATGCACGAAAAAATCGGTATGCAATGGCTAACGTACAGGCTGCGCTCGCTCGCCGAATGACTGTGCTTGCGCGGGCATTGTCTGACGCGACGTTTCGCGCAGAGTTTATCTCGGCCATGTCGTTTCTGATCTCACGTAGTCCGTGGTTTCGCTGGCACGATTCGGGTGATCTGCAATCGACTGCACACTTTGCCCTGATCTGTGACATAGCGCGAGCCACGCCTAACACGATGCACTGGCTACCGACCAAAGAGCCGCGCTACGTGAAAGGCGACATACCGGCGAATCTGATCGTTCGGGTATCGGCTCCACACATTGACCAGCCCGCGCCGAAGCATCGGCACACTTCAACGGTGGTATCTGACAAGAGCACCGCAACGTGTCGGGCTTTCGAGCGGAAAGGCAAGTGCGGGCCATGTCGGGCTTGCTGGGATGTAAACGTCGCGAACGTCGCTTACTACCAACACTAACCTACGGGGGCTTCGGCCCCCTCTTTTTAAGGAGCGCATTATGAGAAAGGGAAATATGGATTACCTGCAACAAACTTACAACGAGCAACGCGCCGAGGCTCGGGCTTGCGGCTACGAGTTCCCGGACTTTGAAGAGTGGCTCGATCCTAGCCTGACACGACGCCGAGCGGCAGAGCGGTTGCGGCGATTGGAAGATGACGATCTGGATTGACTCTTGGGGGGCTTCGGCCCCCCTTTCTTTTTTGCCGACGCCTATTGATACCAGTTATGCGTGAGCGCGAGAGGGGGGCGCGTTTTTGCGAGGCCAAGCCGCGCTTGACTTGGCGATCACGATTTTGGCGAAGCATTTAAACGTCGCGCAGAACGTCGCAGACTGCGCCAGACCGCGCCATGTGTCGGATTTCGGGCTGCGTGTCGAGCCATGTGTCAACTTTTTTTCGGCTCTGACACAGGTTAAGTCCTTGATTTTGCTAGGAAAAACACGGTTATGTGTCAATGTGTCAAGATTTTTCAGAGGGGGGCCGGGAAAACGAGGTTGGCGAGGATCGGGAGAGGGGGGACCGCAAGTGTACCCAACACCTTTTCGGGAACCGCTCTATTTCAAAAACGCTGACACATTGACACAAATAAGAATTATTCTTATCTTCTAAAAATAAATAATATATAAATCAGATACTTACAAAGCCCTTCCACCGCCAAGCAGTCATTTTTCCGTGCGAAACTATAAGTTACGTTTTTAACACGTCTGACACACGCTGACACATCGTCTTAACAAATCTTCACAAATCTTTACGAATCTTCACACTTCAAAGACTGGACACCCGTTTAAATATTCTATAAGATACCTTCCACAATGAGCAGCACGGTGCTGCGGCAACAGGAGAAGCAGACATGACTCAGTACGCAAACTTTTACGGTTATAGCGATGTGAAGCCCTTCGAGGTCATCAAGCAGGTCAGCGACAAGACGTTCGACATCCGCGAGATGAAGGCTGAGCGAGACCCGTCATGGAAGATGGACTTCGTGCCGGGGGGTTTCTCCGGAACCGTGGTCAACCAGAGCGACCAGAAGTGGATCATCACCAGCGACCCCGCTGGACGCATCGTCCGCATCCGCCTTGGCAAGAGAGGTTGGAAGGACCGCTTCGGTAACCGCTACGACCTGTCCGACACGCCGCACAAGTTTTACGACTACAACTTTTGAAGGAGAAGCACATGACAACCCAGAACCAACCCACCCATGTCCCGTACATGATGATCGTCTACACCCGCTTTGCTGGACCGACCAACACCCGAGGCAGCAGGATCATCGCGACCTCGACCCACTTCGGGAAGGGAGGCAAGACCTTCCACAACTACGACCACGCGCTGACAGGCGAGGAGAACCATCGTGCCGCCGCTTGGAAGTTTGCTGCCAAGCATACCGCCAATCCCACGGACTGCTACGAACTGGTTGGGGTCAGCGACAACCCGTCAGGCAGCGGCAGCGCATGGATTTTCAACCTGAAGGGGGCTTGAACATGACACGCGAAGAATGGCTGAACGCCTTCCTCAACGAACTGCGCCCGTGGTTCAAAGACCGCGCACAGGCAGACATCCCCTCGGACACCCGAGTCTCGATGGGCTTCCCCGGCGGCGGCAGCGCCCGCAAACAGATCGGAGAATGCTGGGCTCGCAAGGTGTCCAAAGACGGGGTGAACGAAATCTTCATCAGCCCTGTCCTGCAAGACCCTGCGCGGATGGGGGATGTGCTGGTGCATGAGGCCGTCCATGCCGTCGATGACTGTGTGTCGGGACACAAGGGTGAATTTAAACGCATCGCCAAGGACGTTGGGCTTGAAGGCAAGATGACCGCGACCCGCGCCGGGGCTGAACTCAAGGCGGAGTTGGATCGGATCATCGCCACCCTGCCGCCCCTCACCCATGGTGCGCTCGACCTCTCGACCCGCAAGAAGCAACCCACGCGCCTTGTCAAGTTGGAGTGTGACGGGTGCGGCATGATCCTGCGGACGACCCAGAAGTGGATCGAGCAGACGGGCAACCCGACCTGTGCGTGCGGAGGACACTTTTACTGCGCTTGACAGGGCTTTAAATCGAGTTCATACTGTAAGAAACCTTGAGTTACTAACCAGACAGGAGAAGCGATATGAATAACGACCTAACCAGAAAAGAAGCGTATTGGTTCGCTCGCGGATACTACGATGGACGGACATTCGGCAACGAGGAGAGCCAAGACGCCGTAGATGCATGGAGCGAAGAGATTCGTCTTGCTTACAAACAGGGCTACGACATCGGCGTAGCAGACTATAGCGAGATGGACATCGAGGAGGTGCAATCGTGAACGAGATCGAACACGAAAAGATGCAAGAGTCTGCTGCCATTGGGCAAGCGTTGTCGGATTGCGTCAAGGCAATCATGGCAGAGTGCGACGCAACAACGCTTTATGACTTGCAGCGCAGCGCGTACAAATATACGGACTGCGGACCGAGCGTGGGGTTTAAGTTGTTCGACGGTCCGTACATTCGGAGCGGCGACGACCGCGCCAACGACTCATCATGGGTGGCTCATGTTCAAGACATTTGCATTGGCAGCATTGTCGAAGGGTCTGATGCGGAAGTGACGCCCGTTTGGTTAAACCTCTTGGGCATTGCTGACGGCAGCGACCGCATCTGCGAGAAGTATCCAGACGAGTCGGTAGGACAGTTGGCCGTGCGCCGTTGGAATCACGTTTTGGGAGTCGTCAACGACGAGGCTTGCACGTTGTGGCATGAAGCGAACGACGAGTGGGATGAAGCGGACGACGAGGAGGTGCAATCGTGAGATCGAAGACCACACGTAACCCCGGCTTGGTGTACGCCAAAGCCCTCGATCACCACGCGTTGATCGAGCAGCGACTAGCCCGAATGATGAATGCATGGCAGAAGAGCCGCGCCCTGCTGCGCCGCCTTGAGAAGCGCCTCGATGAGTCGGCGATGACTGAGGCACAGGTCAAGGCGTTCGACGAGGCGCAAGCCTTCATTGATGACCCGCTTTAAATCAACACACGAACAGGAGAAAGCACATGAACGCCCCCGTACTTGACAGCCCAGAGGATGCCCTCACCCTAGCGCTGATACTTGCCCTGACGGCACCCAGCAAGCGTGACGAGCGCGAAGCCATCGCGGTCGCGGAGGACCTTGCGCGTGGCATGACGGAGATCGAGGTCGCCCGGTGCAAGCGTCGAGCGATCCAGCGCGTGGATGTCGCACCCGAAAACGAGCAGGACGGGAAATGAACAACTTCAAATGCCTCAACTGCGGCAGAGAGTTTGACGAACCGCTTCACATTCACGACAGAGAGGTTGCCGACTATGGCATTGGGCGCGAATGGATCACGGTGTTCGAGGGCGACGTATGCCCCTTTTGCGAAAGCATGGTCTTTGAGGAGATGTCAGATGAAGACGATGACGCTGCCGAGCAGGACTAAACTTTGGGGCTGGGACTACAACAAGAACCAGCAACTGCGGATGACAGGTAAAGAATGGCACACCTATGCCAAGCGCGAGACATTTAAATCTGAGCGCGGATCGGATAGTGCATGGGGGAGTGCGTGTGAGATTTGGTTAGATGGAACAGATATGGACAAGCGAATGAGAAAGGACTAGATTCTGCAAGGGTCATTTAACAATACAGGAGAAAGCCATGAACGAGTCAGATATCCCCCGTGAGTGGTGGCACGATCAAGATCAAGACGATGCATGGATCAAAGAGCAAGAGGACTCACTTCGTCAGCACGAAGAAGAGGGCGATAACCCGCTCCTTGCTGATGGATTTGAGGATGCGTTGATCGGGTTCGGTCAACAGTTCAACCAGAAGATCGCGATTTATGACTATGCGCGATGCGTTGAGGTACTAGCGGCGCAGGGGTTTTCGTACGAAGACGCGATTGAATGGATGGAGTACGACGTGGTTGGTGCGTACGTTGGGCGCAGGACGCCGATCTTTTTGACTGAACGAGTGAAGAAGAAAAAGAAGCAAATCACCGAGCAGTTGTCGTTCGACTTTGGAGGTGCGAGATGATCACGCTACGTCGCAACGGAGTGAGTGCAGATGGCACATCGCTTCAAGGATACATCGAGGCAGACTATTACGACCTTGTCCGGTTGCTAGGTTCGCCTGACTATGGTGATGGGGACAAGACTCAGGTCGAGTGGGCGGTCGAGGTGTACGACGAAACATTCGGTGAGGTCATCGTCACGGTCTACGACTGGAAACAGGGCGATGGATATCTTGGCCCCGGCAACGGGAAACTGCCCGAGGACATCGTGGTGTGGAACGTCGGAGGACGTGACAAGGCTGCGCTCTGGGTGATAGAGAGTCTGCTCCGTGATGGATGGAGTAAGGCGGCATGACGCCAGAGGGGAAAGTCAAAGCGAAGGTGAAGAAGACCCTGACCGAGATGGGCGCGTACTACGCCATGCCTGTCGCGTCGGGTTACGGACTCGCCGGGACGCCAGACTTCCTTGTCTGCTATCGATGCCAGTTCCTAGCCATAGAGACTAAAGCCAAAGGAAACAAGCCCACCGCCTTGCAAGAGGCAACCATGCAACGCATACGAGACGCAGGTGGGCGCGTCTTCGTCATTGATGAAACCAACGTAGAGAACCTACGCAAACTGATAGAGGAGATGAACCGTGAAGAAGTCTGACAAAATCCGTCGCTTTCTGGTTAAGGGCATGAAGCCCGGACAGATCGCAGAGCGTTTAAATGTGAAACCCGCTTACGTTCACACCATCAAGTGGCTCGACAAGAAAGCAAAGGGCAAGGCGAAGGCAGAGCCTGAGCGCAGTCATAATCCGAAGGTGGTGAAGGCTGAGAAGAAGTACGTCAAGTCGCTGAAAGAGGCGTTCAAGCCCGGACTGAAGCCCTCGAAATTGCAGCGAGCGATAGAGCAGATGAATCAAGACTTAGCAGAGGTACGAAAGTTAGACGGGAAGTTGTTCACCCCTATCCCGGTCAGGCCCAAGCACCGTTTGCAGAGCAGCGTCACGACGCCCGACCTTGTCAACAAGCCGCCGCACTACACGGACGGAGGTGTCGATACACTCAAGTTCATCGAGGCGAAGGATTTAAATTTTCGTTTGGGTAACGTCGTCAAGTACATCAGTCGTGCGGGTAAGAAGTTGGGAACCGATCCGGTGCAGGACTTGGAGAAAGCGTTGTTCTATCTCAAGCGTGAAATCGACGCGAGGAAGAACGCATGAACTCTATCCAGATCGGTCGCAAGCGGCTGAGTGAGATCGTGTGGAATATCATTGATGAGAAGGTCGGGGATTACCCGTATGAGCGGATTGAGAAAATCGTGAAGGATCAGCGGCCCCTGCGCGAACAGGCTGACTACAACACCGGGTCTGTGCCTTACGATGATGCAGTGGAGTTATACAAGGTAGTGAAGTTCTTTCAGCCCAAGGTTATTGCCGAGGTGGGTACGTTTATTGGCGTGTCTACGCTCACTATGAATTTGGCGACGGAACGTCTGGTGGATATCTACACTTGCGATAACTCCAACAACATTAATTTAAACGTGCCAAATATCTTTCAGTATCGGAAGGGGACATCCCATGAAATGTTTGAGGACATGGCAGGTAAGGGCGTGAAGGCCGATATGGTTTATCTCGACGGGCGCTTGAGCAGCCACGATGCGGGGCCGTTAAGTAAGATTATTCACGACAAGACAGTATTTGTCATGGATGACTTTGAGGGAGTTGAGAAAGGTGTTGCCAACGCGATGATGTTGGAATCGCCGGGGCGTGTGTTGGTTTACCCACGTGAACGTCGGAAAACCGCAATTTCAATCCCGTTAACTCTTCTACAGATTGTTACGCAGGAGGCTGCATGATCCGTTGGTTAGTTGACTGGTGGCGTCGGCGTAAGGCTGACGCTTACCGTGATTGGGCGCACGTGCCGCCACCGGAATGGGCAGCGAAACGAGGGTCGGGGAGGGATTATTGGTGAGCGAAGAAAAAAAGCAACAGACCTTGCCCGAGTTCGCTCAGCACATCCACAAGACAGGTTTTGCCAAGGCTGAAGAGGGCAACTACGACGAAGCCATCAGCATCCTTCAAAACATTCATCTTGCGCTTCCCGTACTCACCGCGACTGAGTTGCAGATCGGGCGATGCCATTGGGAGATGCACAGGTGGGAACTTGCACGTAAGCACTTTGAGATCGCAGCACAACTGGAACCCAACAACGACGATGTAGGATGGACTGTTGGACTTCTAGCCCTACAGATGGGTGATTTTAAGAAGGGCTGGGAAGGCTACGAGCGGCGGTGGGGCAGCAAAACATTTAAATCTCCACGACTGCACACCAAGCACTCACAATGGGAGCGCGGCAAAGGACTAAAACGACCGCTTGTCTGGTGTGAGCAAGGCATTGGTGATCAGATTCTGTATGGCTCTCTCATCGAAGCGTTAGCGCGAGAGGTTGAACACATCACGGTGCTGATTGATTTGCGTTTGGCGAATCTTTTTCAGCGCGGGTGCAAAGCAAAGAACGTCAAGTTTGTTTCGCATAACTCGCGTATCAAGATGAGTGAGCATGACTCACATATACCGATTGCCTCTCTCGCTAAATACTTTGTTGATTCTGTGCGTGACATCGCTCCTAACGTTTCGACCGCTTATCTTAAGGCTGATCCTGAGCGTGTGGCTAGACTCCGCAAAGAGTATGGGTTGCATGAAGATGACTACGTTGCTGGTCTAACTTGGACAAGTACCGCGCCCATCATTGGTCAACACAAGTCTGTGCCGCTTGAAGCGTTTCGTCAGATTCTGGACACACCGTTTCTAAAGTTCATTAATCTTCAGTATGGCGATGCACAGAAAGAAGGCGAAGGGTTTCACCCGAGTCTCATTACCACACACATTGATACATTCTTGGATTTGGAAAACGTGGCTGCGCTCATGGAAATATGCAGCGTCATCATCTCACCATCGTGCGCGAATGTGCATCTGGCAGGGGCGTTAGGTAAAGATGTTTTGCTTTTGGATGCCAATAAACTCTGGTATTGGAACAATCGTGTTGGTAACGAAAGCCTATGGTATAGCGGCGTGAAGATTTTTCAACGTGAAAACATGAACGCACCATGGGATTTGCAGTTGAAGCAAGTGCGTGATGAGTTAGATTTAATTTTGAACTTTGACATGGAAAGAGTCAGAGACAACTTTGTGTTCATGCACATTGGTAAAGATATTTCTGTGCCACAAAAGATGGTGAAATCTTTGCTGCGATACAACCCTGATGCCAACGTGATCATGCTGACTAACAAGGACACGCCTGATGTGATGGGTATCACGGAGCGGTGTGAGTACGACCTTGATCCAAACGAGATGACATTCTCACGAGTCAAAGCGTTTGCGCTGCGTAATCTAGACGAGCCTGCTTTGTATATCGACACCGACATGATCTTTGTGGATCGCGTGGTGGTAGGAGACATCTTGGGTGATGCCGAGATTGTAATGTGCCGCCGTGAGTTTCAGCGAGAGGCTATCTTCAATATTGAACAGCGCGGCATCCGGTTTGACGAATACAAAGACATGACCATTGATCAGGTCTACCCGTTTGTGGCTTGCGCTACGGCAACGAAGAACGGTGCGCCGTGGATTGAGATGCGCGTCATGCTGGACGGCATAAACAGAAAATATCGTAAATGGTACGGCGACCAAGAAGTGTTAAAGAGATACGCAAATAAACATTCTTGCGGCGTGTTGCTTGAATCTATTTATGGGTGTCTGCCAGAGTTTATGGAAGTGCATGATGCCAAGATCATTCATTACAAAGGGCCAAGCCGTAAGCAACTGTTTGAGGCTGCGTGATGAAGAATGTGCAAGGATGGTGGCTACCTGACAAAGAAACACACATAGATGTTTACTTTAATGAAGTTGGTAGACCGGAGTATCAACCGATACATCAAAATGCAGCCATGGGGTACTGCAAACAGTTTCGTACGGCTGTAGACATCGGGGCACACATCGGGCTTTGGGCTAGAAGCATGACCAACAAGTTTGATTCTGTCGTGTGCTTTGAGCCTTGCGAAGAGTTTGCTGAGATCCTCGCAAAGAACGCTCCAAATGTTACTTTCATACACAAGTGCGCGTTGGGCGATAGTAAGGGTAGCGTTAAGTTAAACGTGCAACGAGACAATACTGGCATGACCCACGTGGTGCGTGGCGAAGTTGGGACTGTGCCTATGTACCCGTTAGATCATTTTGGTTTGGACAACGTGGACTTTGTGAAGATCGACGTTGAAGGTTACGAGTTAGAGGTGGTCAAGGGTGGCTACGAAACATTCAAACGTAACAATCCTGTTGTCATCATTGAACAAAAAACCAAGTACGCCATACCTGAGCAGGGCAATCATGCAGCAGTAAAATTTCTGATGAGGGAGTTGCAGTACCGGGTACTAGATCGCGTCATCGACGATTGGATATTGAGGAAGTGATGAAAATCTTTATCGGTTGGGATAGCCGCGAGGATATCGCGTATCAAGTCTGTAAGAAGTCGCTTGAGAAGCATACGTCTGTGCCACTTCAGATCAAGCCGATCAAGCAGACCGAGATGCGTGAACGGAATCTTTACTGGCGTGAGCATGACCCGTTGTCATCTACAGAATTTTCTTTCACGCGCTTCCTTGTGCCGCACCTGTGCAACTACGAGGGGTGGGCTGTCTTCATGGACTGTGACTTTCTCTGGCGAGGCGACATCGCTGCGCTTGAGAACTACATGGATCCATATTACGGGGTGCGTGTGGTCAAGCATGACTACAAGCCGAAAGAGTCAACGAAGATGGACGGCAGGGTTCAGCACCAGTATCCGCGCAAGAATTGGTCGAGCATGGTCTTGTGGAACTGTGGACATCCGTTACTCAATACACTCACTTCCGAAGTTGTGAACCGCGAGTCTGGGATGTACCTGCATCAGTTACGGTTCCTGTGGGACGCGACCATCGGTGAGTTGCCTATTGCTTATAACTATCTGGAAGGGTGGCACACCCGCGAGGACTGCCCGAACCCGCAAGCCGTTCACTTCACCAGAGGTGGGCCGTGGTTCAAAGATTGGGTAGATGTTGAATACGGTAAAGAGTGGATGGATGTAGCCAAAGAGATTGTCCATGAGTGAGATCAACAAAGAAACAGTTGAAGACGATGAGGCATATCTGATTGTTCCGCAGGAAAACATCAAAGTCGTAGCGCACCCTGAAACGGTGTGGGCAAAGATTGACGACGATGGAAAGTTGGAGACGCTGCGATGGGACATTGTAGAGATGTACGCATTGGAGTTCGACTCGCTAAACCGTAACGGCAAAGACAAGTCACAGACGCACGTGATTTGTAAGTTGTTGATGTTGGTGCGCGATCAAGTGAGACAGCAATATGCCAGTCGATAACGAGTCTCCACCGGGCGCGTGGAAGGCTGAGATGGAACGGATGCCATGGCGGCATTCGCAACAAGTCAAAGTAGAAGAAGCCCTTGCATCAATGCGTAAGGCAGGACTGAAACTTGAAGCAAGTGTGTTGGCTCAAGAAATTAGCGTATTAAAGGCTGAACTGGAGGCACTACGTGGAGATCGAAGATGACATTCTTGACTTGATCCGTGCGTTGCCCAACGAGATCAACGATGCATCGACTACAACAGAGATGAAGTTCCTGACCGTGGGCGGTGTGCTATGGGCCTGTCACGATGAAATCAGACGGCTGCGAAAAGAAGTGGCTGAATTGAAAGAAGGCGACAATAAAAAATGATTTACTCAGGTGCAGGGCCATTACCCCGCCATACATATTGCTATGTAGAACCGAACACTTTTGGTAACGATAAATGGGAACGTGTTGCGTGGTTTGGTTTGGTCAGTCACCCCGGCAGGACTTGGGGGTGTCATGTGATGCTTAAATGCGGAGCAATTTACAGGAATGTTTCTTTGCATCGACTCGCGCACAAACCCGTGGAAAATTTATGGCCTACCGACTCTGCTCAAACTTGGGATTGTTATGGGCATCAATTCAGCGTGGTGGAGTACCCGTTTCTTGAAGCCATGGCAATTTGTGCAAGACTGCGAAACAAAGAAGAACTTTTTGGTGAGTACCTTTTCACGGCAATCCCTATGCTTGATGGATTTAGCCTAGAGCCAGAACAGTCCAAAGAGTTTTACTTTATCAAGTTAGACAACGGCAGGTTCACGGCACAGCCCACCAACCACATTCTTGTGCAGGACAAATCATTTGTTACAAAATTGGAGTGGCCCAAGTTGCAGCGCCAAACCGAGACATGGAGCGTTGACCCATGAGTTTAGTCACGCTCGACTTTGAGACATATTACTCAAAAGAGTTCAGTCTCTCCAAACTAACGACGGAGGAGTACATCCGCGACAAGCGGTTCGAGGTCATCGGCGTGGCATTTAAAGTCGATAACGGCCCGACCGAATGGTTTAGCGGATCGCATGAAGACATCAAACTTAGGTTGAGCAAACTTGACTGGGGACACTCGGCACTCTTGTGTCACAACACGTTGTTTGACGGCGCGATATTGGCGTGGACATTTGGGATTGAGTCGGCGCTATACATGGACACGCTCTGCATGGCGCGGGCGATTCATGGCGTTGATGCGGGCGGAAGTCTCGCGGCGCTTGTTGAACGATATCAGTTAGGACAGAAAGGAACAGAGGTGATCAATGCGCTGGGTAAAAAACGTAAAGACTTCGATGACGCAGACCTGTCTCGCTATGGTGACTATTGCGTTAATGACGTTAATCTTACTTATTCTTTATTTAATCGACTGGCTGAAAAGTTTCCCGGAAAAGAACTAGAACTGATCGACATGACGCTGCGGATGTTCATCCTGCCCGTGCTGAAGATCGATGACGGCTTACTTTCGGATCGGCTTGATGAGATCACGAACGAGAAGTCCGAACTACTGCGGGGTCTGATGACAACGCTTAAAGCCGAGAGCGAGGAAGAGGTTCGCAAGAAACTGTGCAGCAACAAACAGTTTGCCAAAGTGTTGGAGGGTTTCGGAGTCACGCCGCCCACCAAGACGAGTGCAACAACAGGCAAAGAGACGTTCGCGTTTGCGAAGAACGATGAGGGCTTTATCGAGTTATTGCAATCCGATAACCCGGTCATTCAGCAACTGTGCGCGGTGCGTCTGGGTACTAAGTCAACGTTAGAGGAGTCACGCATTGAACGCTTTATTCGTATTCGTGGTAGGAATCGCGGTCGGTTACCTATTCCGCTCAAGTATTACGGCGCTCACACAGGCCGTTGGGCGGGTCTGGACGCCATCAACCTACAAAACCTTCCTTCAAGAGACAAGAAAAAGAAAGCGCTCAAGAATTCCATTGTGGCTCCGCCGGGGCATTTGGTAGTCAACTGTGACTCCTCACAGATCGAAGCGCGAGTCCTCGCGTGGCTGGCTGGGCAAACATCTGTAGTGGAGCAGTTTCGTCGGGGTGAGGATGTGTATTCGATCTTTGCGAGCAAGATCTACGAGCGTCCCATCAGCAAGGCTGACCCCGTCGAACGGTTCGTCGGCAAGACCTGCATCCTCGGGCTCGGCTACGGTACTGGGGCTTTGAAACTGCGGCACACGCTCAAGACTCAGCCTCCCGGCGCGGACATCAGCGAGGAGGATGCCAAGAAATACGTCAACGTGTATCGCATCGAGAACAATAAAATCCCCGAACTTTGGAACGAGTGCGACCGTGCTTTAAATTCGATGATGAAGAAGGGCGTGAAGCCGAGCATTTCACTGGGCAAGAACGAAGCCCTGTGGGTGACGCCTGAAGGGATCGAGTTACCGAACGGGCTACACATTCGCTACCCCAACTTGCGATTGGAGGACGGCAAAGTTGTCTACGACTCACGCAAGGGGCCAGTCAATATTTGGGGCGGAGCCATGGTTGAGAACGTGGTGCAAGCCCTCGCCCGCATCATCGTTGGCGAGCAGATGTTGAACCTCCGTGAACGTTATCGACCCGTGCTGACCGTCCATGACGCAGCAGTGATGGTGGTGCCAGAAGTTGAGATCAAGGAAGCCCTTGATTTCATAACAAAAGTTATGTATACTCCTCCGGAGTGGTGCCCGACATTGCCTGTCGCTTGTGAGGCAAAATACGGCGAGTCATACGGAGAGTGTTGATGGAAAAGCCGAAAATTATTTTGACTTCTTGGGAGTACGAGTGGGCGTCTCACGTCGGAGCAAGACGGTACATTGAGAATTGGCGTAAACAAAACGCCGCTCACTATGATTCGGCTAGAATGCAGGATGATCGTACGGCACAGGTAGCGGCATGTGTCGCTGAGTTAGCCGTGGCTAGATACCTTAACCAGTATTGGTCTGGTCACGTATGGCATGACTCAGAGCGAGGTAAATTCAAAGATCTTCCAGATGTAGGGACTAACATCGAAGTTCGTAGTTTACGAACTAAAGAGTCGGCGGCAGTGAGGCGGCATCAGACAGGCAAGAACTTGGTGTTATTTGTTGCAAAGCCAATTTTACCGGAGTTACGGGAAGTAATTATTTATGGCGGGCTTAATTACGATGAAGCGTGGGAACTAGGCACGCCGTCTGACTATGACCCAGAGAACACACGCGAATTAGCACCGGAACATTTAATACTGTGAATACGATTAAGTGGTCATACTCGGGGCTGAAGGATTACGTGAATTGCCCGCGTCAGTATTACGAAGTTAAAGTCGCCAAGAATTTTGTGAAGCATCCAACCGAGCAGATGCTTTACGGAACGGCAGTCCATAATGCTCTGGAGAACTACGTCGGTAAGGGGGAGCCTCTCAAGAAAAACTACGAGCGGTACCAGCCCATGCTGGACGCGCTGCTGGAGATCGAGGGAGAACGCCTGCCGGAGTATCGGATGGCGCTTGATACCAACCTTCAGCCTTGTAAGTTTTACTCGGATGAGTATTGGGTACGCGGCATCGTGGACTTGCTAATCGTCAGCAATGACACGGCCCACATCGTGGATTACAAGACGGGTAATGTGAAGTACCCAGACGTGAAACAGTTAAAATTGATGTCGTTGATGACGTATGCTCACTTCCCGCAGGTTGATAAGATCAAAGCCGGGTTGTTGTTCGTCGCGCACAATACGTTCATCGACGAGGAGTATGAACGAGAGCAGTCTGAGCATCTGTGGAAAGACTTCATGCCAGACTTAGAACGATTGAAGTTGTCCCATGAACAGGACAAGTGGCCCGAGAACCCGACCCCGTTATGCGGGTGGTGTCCGGTAAGTACCTGTCAATTTAATAGGATCCGTTAAATGCCATACGTTACTAAATCAAGACCTTACGCCAAAGAGTATCAGCAACAGAAGGCTCGGGGAGAGCACGCGGATCGGATGGAGCGCCAACGCGCTCGCCGTACTGTGGATAAAACTGGCGCAGACCGTAATAAAAACGGTAAAGCCGACCGCCGTGAAGGCAAAGACATCGCTCACAAGAAGGCGTTGTCCAAAGGTGGTACGAACAAAGACGGTTACACTATTCAGTCTGTTCGTCGCAATCGTTCGTTTAAACGTACGTCGAGCGGTGCAATGAAAACTTAGTTCCCACAAGGCATGAGTGTGGAGAACAGGGCGTTTCCCCCACTTTTGCGCCCTTGGCGGCATCACACCCGCTTAACCATGCCAGTCAACGACGGTTTTGGCTTTAATGCTTTTCCTGTAACCGGGCGCTGACCGACTAACCCCCGTAAGGGGTCCTAGTTTTGGAGTAGTTATGCAGATCATTGACGATACAGTCCTACAGTTTTCTTTGCCTTACGCGCTGGCTGACGATGTGTATTCGTGCATCGACAAGTGCGAAATTAATAAGTCACACGACACTGAGAAAGAACTCTTGCTCTATTGGGGGCAGGAGGAAGTTCAGCGGCTGACGCAATTGTGTGACGCCGCGCTTCCCACCGTGCTTAAAATCCCCTCGCCGATTATGCGAGATTACGCATGGCCCGGAATCTACAAACCTTTCGCGCACCAGAAGGACACAGCAGCGTTCCTTTCCATCCGGCAGCGGGCGTTCTGTTTTAACGAAGCCGGAACAGGTAAGACATCAGCCGCTATCTGGGCTGCGGATTACCTGATGCAGATCGGTTACATCAAGAAGGTCTTGGTGATTTGCCCGCTCTCAATCATGTACTACGCATGGCAAGCCGATGTACTGAAGACTGCGATGCATCGCACCTGTGCCGTAGCCTATGGCCCGCAGGAGAAGCGAAAGAAAATCATTCGTAACAACTATGAGTTTACGGTGATTAACTACGACGGCACGCACGTCATGCTGGAGGAGTTACAGAAGGCGAACTTTGATCTGATCATCATTGACGAAGCCAACGCCTACAAGACAGTCAGCACACGACGATGGAAGACATCGGCTAAACTCATTCAGCCGCACACGTGGCTTTGGATGATGACGGGTACACCCGCTTCGCAGTCACCGGTCGATGCGTTTGGGCTTGCCAAGTTAGTCTCACCCTATCGAGTCCCGAAGTTCATGACGGCATGGCGTGACAAAGTCATGTATCAAGCCACACGATTTAAATGGTATCCAAGACGTACGGCGCAGACGGACGTGTTTAATGCATTGCAGCCTGCCATACGCTATGCGAAAGCCGAGTGCCTTGACTTGCCTGATGTGACGTACCAGATCCGTGACGTGCCCCTCAGTACACAATCGCTGCTGTATTACAAGCGCCTCAAGGATCAGATGCTGATCGAAGCAGCAGGTGAACAAGTCACTGCGGTCAATGCCGCTGCAAGTATCAACAAGTTACTACAGATCTCAGGCGGTGCGGTCTACACCGACAACCGCGAAGTGGTCGAGTTTGACATCGGTCCACGTTTAAATGCACTCGAAGAAGTACTTGATGAAACCGTAAATAAGGTTGTAGTATTTGTTTCGTACACGCATACTATTGATGTGGTATCAGAGCATCTCAGTAAGAAGGGCTTCAGCAACGAGATCATTCAAGGCAGCGTAGCGGCAGCAAAGCGATCCGAGATCATTCAAAGATTTCAGGCGCAACAGCATCCTCGGGTGCTAGTGATTCAGCCGCAAGCCGCCTCGCATGGCATCACGCTGACTGCCGCAGATACGGTGGTGTTTTGGTCTCCGGTGATGAGTGTCGAGACGTACTTGCAGTGTATTGCACGTATTGATCGCGTCGGTCAGAAGAACAAGATGACAGTCGTTCATCTGCAGGGCTCTGACGTTGAGCGCAAGATGTACAAGATGCTGCAGGGTAAAGTAGATAGTCATCAACAATTGGTGGACTTGTATAAACAGGAGTTGGAAAGCAATGAGTAAATACAACGCGGAAGAGTTGGTCTCCGCTTACATCGCTCTGCGTGATGAACGCGCAAAGTTGAAGAGCGAGTACGAAGAGGCTGATACAAAAGTGCAGAAAGATATGGAGCAGATCGAGCAAACCATGCTGACGATCTGTAACGAAGTGGGCGCAGATAGCATCAAGACTTCGCACGGCACGTTAATCCGGCGAGTGAATGAGCGCTTTTACTGCACCGACTGGGATAACTTCAAAAACTACGTGCTTGAGAACGAGGCTGTGGAACTTCTTGAGCGGCGTATACATCAGGGTAACTTTAAGCAGCACATCGCTGAGCGCGAGAACGATGGTCTGCCACCCGGTGTTAACGTGATGCGTGAATTCGCAGTCACAGTTCGTCGCGCTAACTAGTTAGGAGTACAGTTTATGAGTAACGATTTGATTCTGAGTATCAAGAGCAGCCTCGCGAAGGTTGGCGTTGACCAAGAAACGCTCGCCGTTGCAGGCAAGAGTGGTGGCGGTGGTGGCAGCAAGCGCATCTCCATCAAGGGCGGCGTGTTCCGCAAGTACGTTGGTGGTAAGGAAATCGCGGCAATTGAAGACCGTCACATGAACGTGATCTTCGTGAAGATGGCGACCGACCCGAGCCGCACGTACTACACGGGCGCGTACAAGGAAGGTGAGAAGATCTCTCCTGCCTGCTGGTCAAGCAATTCTAAGACGCCTGATCCGGAAGTTCGCAACCCGCAGTCTGCCTCATGCGACACGTGCCAATGGTCTGTAAAAGGATCTGGACAAGGTGGTAACGGTGCAGCGTGCCGCATGTCGTGGCGTACGGCGGTTGTGTTGCCGAACGATCCGAAGGGTGATGTGATGCAGTTGGTGCTTCCTGCAACTTCTGCGTTTGCTAAGGAAGACGGTGGTAAGTGGGGCTTTCGCCCATATTGTCAGTATTTGGCAAATAACAACATCAGCGCGAAGCACGTCATTACGAAGATGCAGTTCGACACCAAGTCGCCTGTACCGAAAGTGATGTTCTCTCCCGTTGCTGCAGTCGAAGATGATATCTTGCCGGTCCTTGAGTCGCAGTCGCGCTCTCAGGCAGCGGACAACGCTGTGAAGTTGAACGTTTATCAGGCTGATGAAGGGGAGACGCAGTCTATCCCTGAGCCTGTTCTGCGTAAGTCGGAGAAGACGGAAGTAACTTCTGGCGAGGACGTGTCGGATGTCATCAAGAAGTGGTCTAAGAAGAAATAAGGGGGAGTCATGGCTAGACCTTACGGTGAAAAGTTCCTTAGAGATTTGGAGAAATCCAATCTGAATACGCTCGGCATCCAGTTGGCTAAACTTTGTGTGAAGGCTAACTTGCCCGCCACTTATGTGGCAGTGGCTTTGGAGACGACGCCAACAACCGTCTACAGTTGGTTTCGCGGCCAAGGTATTCGTGAGCATAAACGTAAGGCAGTCGAGGTCTTCATCGATCTGATGAAGCAGGACTTTGCCAGTGGAGTTCTACCGGCTATTGATGCACTCGCTGGAATTGAGTACATCGAATCCATGATTGGTAGAAAAATCCGCTGACATGACTTCTCCTACTTACGGCGGGGGACTCACACCTCGCCTTATTTCTCGCTGCGCTCATGAGAAAACAATTTTACGAAAAAGCACTACCAACGCAGGGCGTTTACTGCGTTGCATTGATTGATCCAGAAATTAAGAGAACAAAGCATGAATACGCTTATTCAATAGACGAACTCGAAAACGTACTCAGCGCTTACTCAGACCAGACTAGGTACAACGTTTACGTTACGCCTTGCTCGTTCCAAGACGAAAGCCGCACCTCAAACAACGCGGCGTTTTGTCGGTCGTTCTTTGTTGACCTTGATGTCAACCATGGCAGCGTGTGCTATGAGAGTAAAGACGACGCGATCAAAGCGTTAGACGAGTTTGTAGCCGAAAACGAATTACCGCCTCCTGTCCGGATCGATTCTGGTGGCGGGGTCCAAGCCTATTGGCTCTTTGAAGATGATGTGTCAGCCGAGGAATGGAAAGTCTTCGCTGCTCGCTTCAAGCAGTTCTGCATGGACAAGGGGCTTTTGATCGACCCGGCGGTGACCGCTGATGCAGCGCGAGTCATGCGTTGCCCTGAGACAATGAACCTCAGAGTGCAGGCCCCGTCACGTTTCCTTGATGACGAGTTCAATCAATACGATTTTGCAGCATTTAAATCTTTCCTTGGCGAGGAAGGCGAAGACATCAGCCAAAGCATTGAGGTTATCAAGGTCAAGACGAAAGGCATCGATGAGGAGACGAAGGCGATTGCCCGTCTTGATAACTTCGAGGATTCGTTTGCCGTACTGGCTGAAAGAAGTCTCTCTGGGAATGGCTGCAATCAGATCAAGCACGCCATCGAGAACCGCGAAACGCTGCCTTACAACCTGTGGTTCGGGGCGTTGTCGATTGCCCAACGTTGCGTAGATCGTGAAGGCGCGATCCGTGCGGTGTCTGAAAATCATCCTGAATACACGTTCGAGGCAGCATCGCTCAAAGCGCAGGAGACCGCTAAGGCGAGTGGCCCTTGGACTTGCAACAAGTTTGCGGAAGAGAACCCGGATGGCTGTGAGGACTGCCCATTTCGAGGACAGTTTGCTTCGCCGATTGCCTTGGCACGGAAGGTCCGGTTGCCGACAGAGCAGACCGCTGCACTACCTGATCTTGAGGATACGGTCTGGGGTGAAGAAGATCAGAAGGATTTGTTGATCTTCCCTGAGTATCTCTTTCCGTTCAGTCGCAGTGCCCGTGGCAGTATCATCTACACACCGCCGCCGACCATCGACAAGACGGGTAAGACTTCGCAAGCCCCGCCGGTTGAGTTGATCACGCGTCCGATTTATCCGTATAAGCGCATGTTTAGCGCACACGACGGCGAGTGTCTGATGATCCGTACCGTGATGCCGCTTGATGGCGTCCGTGAATTTATGTTGCCAGTCAACGAGATGTACTCGCAAGAGCACCTGACTACGGCAATAACCAAGAGCGGGGCCACCTTCGACCCCGATAAGACCAAGTTGGTCATGAAGTACTTCATCCGCTGGGCAGAATATCTGTCCAGTACTGGGAGGGCAGAACAGATGAGAATGCAAATGGGATGGACCGAAGACCGTGAAGGATTTGTCATCGGTAACAATGAGGTTAGATCGAACGGCGAAGTGGTTCGCTCAGCCGCGTCTCCGCTTGTTCGTGTAGTAGCGCAACATTTAAAGCCAGCAGGCGATTACGCTACATGGAAGCAAGCCATGACTATTTTTGATCGTCCGGGCTTTGAGATGCAGGCGTTTGGAATGATGACGGGGTTTGGCTCGCCGCTCATAAGCCTCACGCCTGTGGCAGGGGCCTCGCTCTGCTTCTTGAGCGCCAACTCGGGCACGGGCAAGACTGGCTCGCTGTACGCGGCTGTCAGCATCTGGGGCCAGCCCAAAGACCTGACTTTGGTGGATCAGGGTGCAACCCAGAACGGGTTCATCGGGCGGTACCTTAACCTGAAGAACCTACCCCTCGGGATCGACGAGGCATCAAACGCCAAGCCCGAAGATCTTGCCAAACTGATTCACGCGGTTTCGCATGGTAAGGCCAAGATTCGTATGCAGTCCTCGGTCAACGCCGAGCGTGAGCATGAAGCCTCCGCTTCGATGATTACGTTCTTTACGAGCAACCAGTCGATCTACAACAAACTGGAGACGCTCAAGGCGAGTCCCGATGGTGAGATGGCACGACTCATTGAGTTCAGGCTGAAGCCCCCTGATTGGTTTACGGACGACGTTGGTATCGAACACTTCGATAAGTTTAGATTCAACTACGGTCACGCGGGGATCGAGTTCATCCAGCACTACTTCAAGAAGGGTCAGCCCTACGTCAAAGGTCTCGTGGACAAGTGGTACAAGCGGTTCAATGAAGTTGTCGGCAACGACACGGGCTACCGGTTCTACCGTAATCTTATAGCGGCTACGTTCGGAGGTGGCGAGTTAGCCATCGAGGCCGGGATCATCGACCTTGATATTGAGCGAGTATTTAAATCTATCATGCTGGAGATCATCCAGTTGAAGGAAGACACGGTCAAACTGAACAAGACCGACTACCCCGGATTGCTGACAGAGTTCTTCTTGGAGAACTGGGCGGGTGTCCTTGTGCTTGATGAACCCGGCAAGGTCGTTCAGTCGCCGAGCCTTGGTAAGCCTGTTATCGCTCGGTCTGAGATCTACAACAGCACCCACTACATTTCAAAGAGCGCCTTCAAAAAGTTCTTGGCCCCGAAGCAGGTGAGCAGTCGCGAGTTCGAGGAAGCCATGAAACCGCACGGCCTCAAGATAGAACGCCAGCGCATCACCAATAACTCTGGTGGGTGGGGTAAAGGTTTGTACGACAACGCGATTGGTGTGTATGCCATCCGCGTCAAATTACCTGACGAAGTCCTGAAGAAAGATGGATCAAATACCGGAACCTGAATGGATCTTCCCGTTTGACGGAATGAACGTCGGTGATAGTTTCTTTATCCCGACCTTACGTCCAGCGGAGATGCTCTTTACAATAGACAACCGCGCCAAGGTTGCAGGCATCAAGGTGAAAGCCTATGCCTCGTCCAAGGATGGACACCTTGGCGTCCGAGTCTGGCGGATCAGTTAGTCCATCTTGTCTTTGTAGGTTTCATACAAGGCAGAGACTTGATCCATGTATACGTCACGGACTTTGTTCATCTCTTTTTTGTAATCCTTACGCTCTTTCGGCGTATCGACATAGATCTCGCCAAACGTTGTGGCTTCTCTAAACTGCCGAAGCGTTGACAATTGCCTATTGTAAATTCCTACGATAGCCGGGGCATCCGGGTACTTTTCAAGGAACCTACGCGTATTGGCACTGTCCGGATCTACAATGAACGAATCGTAACGTTTCTTGAAGGCTTCGAGTTCAGCGTTGGCTTTTTCAAACTTGACGAACGATGGGCTGATTTTGTTACCAACAAAGTTATCGAAAAATACCGTGTCTGTTTTAGGATCAAAGTCTTTTTTGTCAGTGCCAAATGTTAACCATAAATTATAAATGTCGGCGCTCATGGCTGCAGCACCATCGACATATGAAGTCAGCACGTATCTAATCACGTTCGGATCAGGTTCGTATTTACCAAGAGTTGCCTCGCGGATGCCTTTTGCGATGTCGCGATACATTTCTTCTACGTTTTCTGATCCGGCAAACGCAGGGCCATACTTGTTGTAGTACGAACGGTAGATATTTTGCCCCAGCCCACTCATGTTGACGCCAAGTTCGTAGAACGGACGTATCGAAGTGGGAAGTACAGAACTCATTACCCAGTTAAATGGAGACTCGGCTGGGTTGTAACGCGCAAAAGGAAGTGGCAAGAAACTGTCTACGCCAATTGTCGCGACGTTGCCTATGAATTCGGTCTTGGTCTGACCATTCGTCACAACTGCTGCGACCTGTGCGCCAATACTTCCGAAGGCTCCCATACCAAAGCCCCACGGAATCTGGAAGAACTTGTCTTTAAATGCCGGGAGGTCAAGCCACCCAAGCGGGATACGAATGTTACGTGTCCACAATTCCTTGGTGTCTTCCTGAACCGGGTTCTTGGGATTCTCTTCATCATCGAAGAGTTCCTTGACAGCCGAGCCCAGCGACAGCGCCATCATGTAGAACATGAACCCCGCACCAGCATAGAAACCAATCGCGCCCTGCCCGTTACGCTTCAGTTCCTGATAACGCTTGGCATACGCTGCTCGGGCTTCTGGATCGCTTTTAATTTCTTCCGGTAATTCTTCAAGGATATTCTCAATCGTCGTGCCACCTAAGAAACGCGGCGCGGTCAGTCTGACGGCTGGAGCAATCGCGTCAATCGCTCGCACAGCACCGGTCGCTGACGGAGGCCAGAACGCGTAAAGCGCAGCAGGGAGATCCTTGATGGCTCGTTTTTCAAAGTTGGCGAGGTTCTTGGCAAAGTAAACGCCGTACTGTTCAGCCTCGGCGGGTGGCATCCTGCGCGTGTTTGCAGCGTAAGACTTCGCCACCCGGTATGCCTGTACACGGGCTACCAACTCAAACCCGTCCATCCATAGATCAAACAGCCGATCTAAAGCGGTTTTAAAATTTTCAGCGCCCTGACGGATATCGCTTTTATTGGCAACGTCAATTAATTGCTCAAGCCTTGAGCGAGTCTGCCAACTACGAACGATTGATATCTTACCGCCGCGCTGCAGGTACTCGTATGCGTCTCGGGCGAACGTGTCTTTCCATTGACCTGTCTTCTCGTTGTAGCCGCCCATTTTCTTGATGGCATTCCAGTCACCGTTGAAATGAGCATTAGCAAGTTTCCACACCTGCGGGATGCGAGCCCTTAAAAAAACTTCGTGGCCTACACTCGCCAGATATTTGGCTGCATTAGTGCCACCCATTTCGGTAGCCAAAGCACCTGCGTTGGCAAAAAGATTACGAGGGAAATCGTAGATGGCAAACTTTATTTGATAGCGCGTATGACCTTGACCAATCCAACTTGTCAGCGTACGCGAAGCATTCTTGGCACGTTCAAGGACACCCTTACTTGGTTGCCAATCCGGGCGCAGCGATTGAATGATGTTCTCGTCATCCACGCGCCAAACTTCAATATCACCGTTCTTTAAATAGTTGTAGAACTTATTTTGTCCTACCCATTTCCTTCCACCCTTGCCATCGGCTTCATCAAAGTTGATCTCGCCTTTGTAGCGATCCTTGAATTTGATGGTGCCAACGAGTTCACCTTTGACATACTCTTTTCCCGACTTGGGGTGGGGCTTCATCAGATTGACAAGCGTCGGCACAATATCCGCACGAGCGGCGCGGGTTGCAGCCTTACCTGCGTTCACCATGGTCATCAGGAGCGGGTTATCAGGCGCGGTCTCACGACCTCGGAAGCCGGGCAGGATTTCGTTTGGCACCGTGTTCATGTAAATGAACTGATCTCGGGCGCTTGATTCCGATTTAACTTTGCCCATCAACGGGACGTACTTGTCTTCCCAACCGTATAACTTGATGAGGTTCTTCGCGGGCTGGGTCAGGTGAGTGGCTTCCTCGTTGAACTTCATCGTCATCTTGTCGAGGGCTTCCATGGCCTTCTTGACGGATCGGATCTCGATACCGTTCTTGACCATATCGCGTTCCATATCGCCAATGATCTTTTCGTTCTTGGCGTAGCCCCAGTCCTTGATGATGTCGTAATACGGGTCTTCAAAGTCAAGCGGACGCTTGCCCGGCTTACGAACTTCACCTTTTTTGTCCAACTGACTGTAAGACGCGCCGAGTGGATCAGCGTACTTATCAGCATCCGCAGTCTTACGTGGCTTACCATCTGGGCCGATTTCGATACCCGCCAACTGCAGGAGTTTATTGTGGATAGCCTCGCGGGTCTGATCGCTCAATGTTTCTTCTGTCAGCACCGAATCAATCAGCATGTCGCGATACTGGGCGTAACTGATTAGTTTATCTGATCCTTTTAGGCGTAGCGTCGGCGTAGTCTTGAGGGGCTTTTCTTTCCAGTAGTTCGTCAACCGCCTGACCTGATTGGCTTCAGCCGTGAAGTACGTACCCAATTGCACGAACGCATCATCAATCGACTTGCCTGTCTTGGCAGCATAAGCACTGACTGCCTTATTCATATTAATCATCAGCGGCGCTAACGCTTTCTCGTTGCTCTCGTACCGCCCTGCCGACTCGTCATTGGCTGCGGCCAACGTATTTCCCTTCTGGTCTGCCGAAGCCCAGATAGCGAGATTTGCGCGATCTAGATCTGTTTGTAGGCGAAGAAGTGGGCGCTGTCTGTCTTGATACTGACGAACAAGTTCTTCAAGGTTCTTTTGGGAGATACGGTCTTTGATCAGTCCCTTTAGTGTTAACTTATCGCCACGTATCTCGTTGTACTTTTTGCGCGTTTCTTCATACGCATCAATTTCAGGGCGCGGTTCTTTCTCTGCCTTCTTGCGTTCGGCGAGCGGACTGACACCAGTTACCCCTTCTTTTACAGGCGCAGCGAGGATTTCACTAAAAGCCTGACCCAATTCATCCAGCGCAGAGGTACCTTCAGACTTCAAGTTTACGTCAAACAGTTTAGCAATCGCTTTGACGAATTCGGTCCAGACGTTCTTACGCCCAACCGGCATAGCAACTTCAATTCGCGCAAGACGAGCCTGAAACTCCGGATTGGTTAAACCGTAAGCCAAGAATTCGTATACGTTTTCAAACGCATTCGGGAACTCACGTACCAGCGAGATATCGCTTTCTTGCAGTTGGGCAGACTTATAAATGCCTAGGAGTCTTTGTACGCCAACTCGCTGGGCTTCCGTCAACTTCGTCTTATCTACTTCATACTGCCGGATTGTCTGTACGGTTCCTGCATGGATCAGTTCGTGCAGAATGGTATTGGAGAATACTTTGTCTCGTCTAATGTACAACGTGTTATTTGCGGGGTCGTATTCAGCGGTCTTAAATTGATCCTTGAGACGTTTAAATATTTCTAAGTCAACGCCCGGTGTAGCCTCAGTAGCCACCTTGACGTTAGAAAAATCGATAGTATTTAATTTACGCGCCACCGACATAAAGACGGGGCGGAACTTTTCTGCACTCTTTGGGTATGCGTCTACGGCAGAAGCGGGCTCAACCAACATTTGTGTTACAGACTTCAGGTCATTACCTTCCAGTGCATCCCGCAGTCGTCGCGCTTGCTTTGGCAGGATCTCTTCTTCAGAAAGCCCTCGGTCATATCGGTCACGCAGCGATTGAGCAATTTTATCTTGCTCGATCTTGATCCGCGCACGCTCCAATGCGTTGGTCTCTTGCGCTTTTAAATTACGCTCACGCTGATCTACACCGGCTGCGGTGTTGTCTGCTTCAAGAGACTCCGCGTACTCTTCTTGTTTGGCAACGTACTCTTCGATCTGATTAAGGATAGGGGCGTACGTCTCAGGATTGGCGATGGGATTACCGTCGCGCATTAACGTGGTTCGTAACCGGTTGGCTACGATTGGCTTGATTCGCTTGGCGTTAACCAACCCTTCGAGCCGTCGTTGCAGTGACTGATACTTCTCCTGCGGGGCTTCAACAACTTCCGTGGCTAGTGGAGTGGCGCTCGGTTCCGTTCGGTTATCAACCCGTGCAGCAGTGCTTGCAGCAGTTCCCACTCTTGTGTCGAAAGCACTTTCAAATTGTGTCGTTGTGGTAGCGGCTGGTTCTCCAGATACAGATACGTCAACGCGCTTTCCACGTCTTCTAGGCTTAACTTGTTCAGCAATTGTCGCATCTGTGGCGGATACATCTTCGCCCTCCAATTTTGTATCGGCCAATAACTGACGCTCTTGGTCTGCCTGAAGCGTATCGTAGTCAACTGTTTCTTCAATAGCAGGCTCAGGGGCTCTCAAATCAGGTTCTGTTACTTCGGCCTCCGTTATTTCAGGCTTCGTTACTTCTGTCTTTCTAACTTTATCCTTACCGAGAATGATGCCTTCATCGACCAACTGCTGCCGAATACGGCTGGCCTCTGTGAGCGTAATCCCTGCTTCACCCTCGGGGCGGTAAGCATTGACGGCATTCTGAATGTACGGCGCAGCGGTTTTACCTGTCTCCAGCACTTTTGCACGAGCAATGTTGAGCGCAGTGTCGGGTTCACCCGTCGTGATCTTCTGTACCGTCTCGTCAAACTTAGCCCGCGCTGCTTCATCTTCTGGAGCAGATACTTCTTCAAGATCACCCAGCAACTGCTCACGGGTCAACACACCTTCTTCAGGTGCAGCCGGAGGCGCGGCTTCAACAACCGGCGGGGCTTCAGGTGCCGTCTCTGGTTCGACAGGTTCTTCTGGAGCAGGTTCGGCTTCGGGTCGGAATCTTCTTGCCGCCACTTCGCCCAATCCACCAACGCCTGCACCCGCCAAGGCTTCCAAAGCACCCGCACCCACTGCGCCTCGGAACGTCGGGGTCTCAACACCTTCGCGTTGCAGTGCAATGTTTTGCGCGACCTGTTCCTGTGCTGCCTGTATGGCTTCGGGCGCGGCTTCTGCGGCTGCTGCCTTGAGAACTGTCTTGCCTGCGATATCTTTGGCGATGGCTTTAGCCGCTGTGGATTCAATACCGAATCGGCCTGCCACACCGCCAATCATGGTGCCAAGTAGAATCTGATCGAGATTCTCACCGCCATACTCTTGAGCCTTGACTGCACGTGTCTCGGCTTCTTCGGGCGAAGCGCCCAGTTGTACAAGCGTGTTTTTGACCTCGTCGTAGATCGAACTTTTAACTGTGCCTGCGCCCATGACCGCGCCTACACCCGTGCTAGCCAGTAGAGCCGGAGCGCGAAGCGCCGCTGCAGCAAGTCCGCCCGCAATCGTTGGTGCCGCAGTGCCTGCTGCTTGTGCAATGAAGTCCAACGGAGCCGTTGTGAAGGCTTCCAACGCAGCGCGAAGATTAGCGGCTATACCTTTGTCTTCGGCTTCTTTCATGATCCGAGCAATTTCTTGCTGATCATTCTTAGCCTGTGCGCTGAGCAACCCTTGCAGGTAGTTCTCTACCCCGCGAATATTCTGCGAAACCGGATTGTCTGCACCGAAAGCGTCAGCGATCAGTCGAACACCCGTGGTTACGCCGCTTACAAACTGAACGGGAATATCCGCTGCCTGACGAAGAAAGCCGGATTCTTCTTGTGGAGGAGTAGGTTTAGTCGGGACTTGAGTTTGTTTACCCGTTATCCATTGTCCCTTAACTAAAACCGCTTTTTCACCTGTTTGCGGATTAGTCGCTGAGTCCGTGAACGGTACCCATTGCCCATTAATAAGAGCAACTTTTTGTCCCGTCTGAGGATTAGTCGCGGTTTGAAGTGCCATGAATATTAATCACGCACAAATCCGGGCGGCAAGTTCGGCGTGCCTATCGGCGCTCCTCCTGCTAATTCAGCCTCAATATCTTCAGAAGTAACGCCTTGTCTAGACAATTTACCCAGCACGGCGTCGTACTTATCCTGCGTTGCCTTCTTAATCGGATTGTCGTCGGGGTGATATGCCAACATTTTAAGTTGCGCGCCTAAATCTTTCAGATTCTGCATATCTGCAGCATTAGGCTTTGCCCCGGAACGAATGTTCGCGGTAGCAATCGATTTGTCAATTGTGTTGTAACGTTTAACTTCTTTATCGAATTCAGGTGTACCGGGGTCAAGTTTAGCAATTTTGGCAGAAAGATCTGCCAGCACAGCCTCGCGTCCAGTTAGGCGTTTCTGCCGTTCTGTCACACCGTATTGAGTCTCTCGCGAGAACTGGGCTTCTTCTTTTTTCAGTTGAGCCTCGACAGACTTCTCTTGTGCACCCATCGCAGCCTCTGCAGCCTTAGCACGCAGCGCCTCGGCGTCCTTGAGCCGACCTTCCTTCTCGGCTTCTCGGGCCTGCTGCAACAGGATCTCAGACTGCTTGGCTGCGCGGATCGCGGCACGGGCTTTCTCTGCCGTTGCTCTCTTGCGCGTAGCCTTACCCTTCTGGGCTTTAGCAAGTGAAGAAAGTAGAGTTGCTCCGCTTTGCGCTGCATTAGCCGCTACATCGCCCCAGTATTCATCCGTATCGTACTGGGCATCCTCTGCAGCCTGACGCTCTGCCGCTGCTTTATCTTCTGCCAAAAGTTTCTCACGCATCCCAAACGACGGAGCATATTCGTCCATTTGCTGCTGTTTTGCCAAGGCTTCACGACGAGCCATCTCTTGCTCGACCGCTTTTGGATCTAATTGCTTGTTAAAGTAATCAGTTATCTCGTTGTAGGATTTAAATTGTGGAACAGGGCTGTAGAACTGCGGCGTAGAAGCCGCTTGACCGCCTTCATCGAACGCAACGATACCGCCACCGGCAAACGACGGGTTCTCCATCCGGCCTGCGGGTAAGCCACCAAGTCCCTGCGCCATCATGGCTTGCGGGTTTTGTTGTGGCATCGCAGCCGGGAGCCCAGCCTGACCTTGCTGCGCCTCAAGCATCATCATTTGTTCACGAATGTTCGGAGTCTGCAGTGGCTGCGCTTGTTGTCGCTTCATCCGCTCAAACTGCTTCATCAACGCATACAGATCTACGAGCGGGGCTACGCCATCGTTCGCCATGCTTTTTACATACGCGATAGCCTGATCAATGGGCATCCCCTTGCCGATGGCCTGCTGAAGCGAAGCCATCATGGTGCGACCTGTCTGACTAACTGGGCCAATCATAATTAACCCCCGAGAGAGCCGAAGAGGCCACCAAGCCCACCCGTGACACCCGTCAACATACCCAATGTGCTAGGCGGTGGAGTATACGCGCTACGCGTCGTGTCCGTAGACGGAATCCCGCGAATAAGGTTCGACATGTATTCCAATTGCTTGTACGGGTACTGCATCTCGTCAATGAAGCGTTGATAGTTGGAACTAAGCATCTGCTGCTTGAGAGCCTGCTGCTGTCCACCTGCACCAAGTTGGGCTTGAAGAATCCCCGCTTGCTGACCGTACTGCTGTTGACCCAACTGGCCCAATTGTCCCGCTGCAGCCAACTGTTGCTGGATGCCCTGCAGTCCAAGCCCCGCACCAAACTGTCGTGACTGCTCACCCAACTGTGTCCCGGCAAGACCGTACTGAGCACGAAGTTGTGCATCTTGCGCGGCCTGTTGAGCGGCTTGCTGATAGGCGTTTTGAAGTCCTGTGGCCTGAATAGTGCCCAACTGTTCTTGAAGATTGCGCTGCGCCTCAGACTGCATTAGTGCTTCACGAGTACCACCCCTAGCCCCTGCACGGGTAGCCGTAGCCCGCATACCGGGGATTTGTCTTGAATAGTCCTGAACTGCCTGCCGTTTTTGTTGTTCAACAACGCCCTGCATGTAGGGCGACATGTAACGATCAAGACCACCCGGTTGATCAAAAGCAGATTGAAAGTACTGCTGCTGTTGAAGTGGATTGTATTGCCCTGCTCTTTGAGCCTGAAGCGCGGCGAGTCCGGTAAACCCCGTAGCCTGTCCCGTTTGTGGAGACACTTGCATTTGAGACAAGTCCCCCATCGCCTGCTGCTGCAGTGGGCTAAGTCCAGCGACGAGTTCACCCTGATAAGGTTGAAACCCAGACTCTAGTTTTCCCGTTTGCGGGTTGAATTTTGGGTAAGTAAGGGCAGCACCAAACCCGAGAATGTCGGTGGCGTATTTACGCGCCCACTCCGGTACGTTGGATGTAGCGGTTTCGGTGTAACTGGGTGTTGTCGTAGCCATATCAGTCTCCGTTAGACTCGTGGCAGGAATTTATCGGGGTTGACACGGGGGGCTTGCTTCTTCCTGCCCGTTCTCGCACGACGAATCTGCGCCATCATTTTATACAGTTTTTTAGCCCCGGCTTCAGTAGAACCGTTGCCCAAGTGCGACACCACGTCGGCAGGGATCACAAACTCTCCATCTGCCAAAGCAGCGCGTTGAATGTCTTTGCCCCGAATCACGGCAGGGATGCCATCCGACATACCATCCCCCGGCCCACGAAGCAACTTACCCCCTGCTTTGTACTCAGGCATAGCGGCCATACCGCCCCCGGTAAATCCAAAATTATACCCAGCATCAGGGTTTACAGCCGCACCCATACGGGGGTCACGGGTCAGGGCGGCAATACCGCCCATCTGGTACTTCTTAGTGCGATTCTTTTTCATATAGCAATCAAAATCCTTAATGATGCCGCCTACGGCTTTACCTTTTTCTCGTGCTTTACGTTCTTCTTCTGCTTTACGTTCTTCTTCCTTTCGCTGCTCTTCTGAGCGCGGGAGTTCTTTATACGTGATCACGCCTTTAGGAGGCGGTGGAGGAGGTGGAGGGGGCGGAGGTGGCGGTGGAGGCGGAGGCGGCGGAGGCGGAAGCGGTGGAGGCAGAGACGGTGGAATACCTGCACTTCCACCTTTACTTGGCGGCGGGGGCGGCGGGGGCGGCGGAGGGTTGACGCACGGGTTCAAACCTTCTAGTGCAAGATCTGGGTCGTACGTCTGACCTTCATTACAAACCGACACACATACGCCTGAAAACTCTGCTTGATGAGGTTTGCAATTCGGCTTAGGTGGACGCGATGGCGGCGTCGGTGTTGGCGTCGGCGTAGAAGGCTCCTTCGGGCAAACTTCTCCCAGTTGAGGAAAGATAATAGATCCGTCTGGGCAAATTCGTGGAACAGGTTGCACTGGTGGCGGTGTTGGTGTTGGCGTTGGCGTTGCTGCTTTTTTACGACAGGCACCCAGCCCACCATCTGCGGACGGGTCGTACTCGTAATCAGCGCCATAAGTTGCCTGACAATCTTCACTACTTTTACCGTTAAATCGGCAACGTCCAACGCTTTCATCGTAGACATATCCCGGTTGCTCACACTCAGTTTTTGGTGGCGGAGGTGGAGGTGGAGGTGGCGGTGGCGGTGGAGGCGGAGGAGGCTCCTTCGGGCAAACTTCTCCCAACTCAGGATAAATAATAGATCCGTCCCAGCAAATTTCCGCCTTGGGTTTAGGTGGCGGAGGCGGAGGCGGAGGCGGAGGCGGAGGCGGAGGTGGTTGTTCAGGCGGGCAAACTTCTCCGAGATCCGGATAAATAATAGAACCATCCCAACAGACCTCAACCCTAGGTGAAGGCGGGGGTGGAGGCGGGGGAGGAGGCGGAGGCGGGGGCGGAGGCGGAGGCGGAGGCGGAGGTGGTTGAACAGGCGCACACTGCCCCGTTTCAGGGTTAATAGCCTGACCTTCAGGGCATACCGGGACACAGCGAGAGCCGCGACCATCCAGT
>Ga0194131_10002409_pt1 | contig 30707 bp, 24 predicted proteins | sample TA2KigO120mmetaG_FD_148631 | JGI IMG/M metagenome (GOLD analysis project Ga0194131, IMG submission 148631) | Freshwater microbial communities from Lake Tanganyika, Tanzania - TA2015053 Kigoma Offshore 120m | ecosystem: Environmental > Aquatic > Freshwater > Lake | place: Tanzania: Lake...
CGATCGGTCGCACCCCCTCGGGCAGCAGCGGCGCGAGCGCGGCGCTGGCGGCACCGGCCTGCGCGCCGCCGACGGCGAGGACGTCTGCGTCCGCGAACGGAAGGCACCAGCGCAGATCGCCGAAGACCGGATCGAGCTCCGGCTCGATGGGAGGCTCCGTTGGCGGCAGCGGGGGCGGCGAAGGAGGCACGCGCGCGAGGCTACGGCCGACCGAGCCGGCGCAGCAGCTTCGGCGGCAGATACCAGCGCAGCACGCCCGCAGGGCGGCCGCTGGCCGGTACCTCGATCGCGAGCGTCGCCGCCTTGCCGAACTCGGTGAGCTGGCGACCGCCGCTGCCGCAGAGCAGCGCGACCAATCGATCGAGATGGGGCAGATGGCCAACCGCGAGCAGGGACTTGCGGTCGCGCCATTGCGGCAGGAGGCGCACGAACTCGGCGGGATCCGCCTCCGGTTGCAGCGCCGCGGTCACCTCCAGAGCGGTGCCGCGTGGCGCGATCGCGGCCGCCACCAGTTCGGCCGTCTGGCGGGCGCGCACCAGATCGGAGTGGGCAATCGCATGCGCTCTGAAACCGATCTTTTTCAGCCCGAGTGCCGCCTTCCTCACCCGTCGCCGGCCAAGATCGGTTAGCGCACGATCCGCGTCTCGTGGCCACTGCTCCCCGGGCGCAGGCGCGACTTCGCCGAGCTCCTGGGCGATTCCGTGCCGCATCAGCACCAGCAACATGGTTCGAACTCCGCACTCAAGGGGCGGGGCGCAGCACGCACGCTCGTTTCGCTCTCAGCCTCTGTTTATGCCATCCCATCGAAGTTGAGGAACGCATCGAGGCTCGTCATGCACCGTTCGGACACCACCGCCTCACCTGCCGTCGAGGTGGTGCCCGCGTTCCCGGTCCCGCCCGTCCGTGCGCGGGGCAGCGCCACGGCGCGCCGCGTCCGGCGCGCGTTCGCCGAGGCGATCGATCATGCCCTCGCGGCGGCGATTGCCAGCGAGCGCACTCCGCAGGAATCGCTGCGCACCTTCCGCCGCGCCGTCCGCCACGCCCGCGCGATCGTCGCCACCTGCCGGACGCAGCTGCCGGCCTCCATTCGCCTCGAACTGCTCGCCACGTTCCGGGCCGTGACCCGCGCCACCGGCGCGATGCGCGACCGCGACGCGCTGCCGGCGGTGCTGGCGGAGCTCGCCCCGCTTCCGGCGGCGGCCGAGGCGCGGGCGCGCCTCGAGGGCTTGCTGCTCACCGAGCGACTGGACGCCCGCCGTCCGCAGAAGCGGGCGCGCAAGCTGGCGGTCGCCGCGGTCAAGCTCGCGGCGCTGGTCGAGCGCTTCGAGCGCTCGCTGCCGGGGTGCCTCCAGGCCAAGGACGTCGAGCACGGTTGGAAACGCCTGGCCCGCAAGGCGCGTTCGGCGGTCCGGGCGGCGCGCCGTGAGCCGTCCGATCCGCGGCAGACCCACGACGCGCGCAAGCGTCTGCGCACGCTGGCGAGCGCGCTGCTGGCGCTTGGCGGCGACCAGCGCCGTACCGTGAAGCGGGCGCAGCGACTCGCCCGGATCGTGACCGAGCTCGGTCGGACGCTCGACTGCCAGCGGCTCGATCGGCGCGCGCGGTCCGGCGGGATCGCGCGCTCGATGTCGGGCGGCCGCGAACTCCTCGAGCAGCTCGCCGACGCGGCGCTGGCGAGCCGCCCGCGCCTGCTGAAGCGCGCCGCCCGGCAAGTCGCGCGACGACGCTGGAAGGCGACGAAGTGAGGTTTCGCCTCGCCGCGCTCCTCGCGGCTGTCACCTGGGGCGCGACGAACGTCGGGGGAGAGGACGAGTCGCCGTTCGCCGCCGCGCTCGCTCGCGGCACGCATGAACTCGAGGCGAACCGCCTCGATGCCGCCCGGGTCGAGGTCGGGCGCACGCTCGAACGCGACGCAAAGTCGCCGGAGGCGTGGACGCTGCTGGCGCGGCTCGCGGCCGCCGCCGGCGACCCCGACGAGCAGCTCTGGGCGCTGCACCGACGCCATTCGCTGCGGGTCGCCCAGAAGGCGAAGCCGGCCGAGCTGTTGCCGCTGCGCAAGGAGATCGAGGCGCTCGATCCGGTCGCAGCCGACCTGCTCGACCTCAAGGCGGCCTTCGTCGAGCGGCTCGCCCCGCTGGCCGACTCCTACGAGAAGGAGCGACGGCCCCATTCCGCGATCCGCGTCCACCAGCAGTTGCTGGCGCTCGATCCGGAGCGGGTGGCGAGTCTCGAGGCGATCGAGCGGATCTCGGCCGCTCCCGACCCGAGCCTCGCCGAGACGGCGCAGGCGCGCGACCTGTTCGAGGGGATCAGCGACGAGTGGATCCGCAAGTTCGACGCGGACCATTCGACGTGGGAGAAGTGCGGCGTCCTCGAGCGGCCGAACTACATCACCAAGACCGACGCCGGCTACGAAGTGATGGTGCGCGCGGCCGAGGCGATGGAGCAGATGAACGCCTTCTACCGGGAGTTCTTCCGGTACGGCACCGAGGAGGACGGCCGGAGCGTCCCGCGCATCGCGCTCCACATCTTCAGGACGCGCGAGGAGTACCTGAAGCTCGGCATCGGGCCGCCGGTCGAGTGGTCGGGCGGCCACTTCACCGGTAACGCCGTCGAAACATTCATGGGAACGGGCGGCTTCGAGGAGGTCACGACCACGCTCTTCCACGAGGCGGCGCACCAGTTCGTCGGCCTCGCGACGACGGCGGTCGGCTGGCTCAACGAGGGTCTCGCCTCGTTCTTCGAGGGGTGCCGCATCCTCGCCAACGGCACCGTGCTGATGAACATGCCGGCCAACCACCGGCTCTTCCCGCTGGCGGAGCGGATGGAGCAGGGGTGGATGAGCGGCCCCGACGACGGCATCGCGGCCGGCAACCAGAACGCCGAGCCGCGCACCGCGCCGACCTTCCGCATCGTGCTGGAGAACAAGTACCAGTGGGGGCCGCCCTGGTACGCGCCGACCTGGGGCGTGGTCTTCTTCCTCTGGAACTACCAGGACCCGCTCGACGGCCGCTTCGTCTATCGCGCGGCGTTCCGCGACTTCATCGACACGTCGGGCGGGCGCAGCGGCGAGGGGGCGGTCGAGAACTTCGAGAAGGTGGTGCTGCAGAAGCCGGCGCCGCCGACCAAGGGCGCCGACTTCAGCGAGCGGGACGGCGAGTTCGCGCTGCCGGAGACGGTCGCCGAGCTCGACGGGGTCTGGAAGCGCTGGATCCTCGCGCTGCGGGACGAGCAGACCGGCAAGGACTCGCCCGAGCGGCCGTGGCTCGCCTGGGCGAAGCACGCGCTGACGCGCAAGGACCACCTCGCCGCCAAGGAGCATTTCGAGAAGGGGATCGTCGAGACGCCGGACGACTTCGACCTCCACCTCGAGTTCGCGCGCTACCTGCAGACGCGCGAGAAGGGCGGCAAGGGAGCTGGCCGCGCCACCGACCGCGCTGCCAAGCTGGCGCTGCGGGCGCTGCAGCTGATCGAGGGGATGGAGAAGGTCGACGAGAAGAAGCTCAAGGAGGCCGACCAGCTCCTCTCGGCGCTCGATCCGAAGCGACGGCTCCTCGATCGCGTGCTGGACCAGCTCGAGGCCGCGGCCACCGGCATCGCCGAGCGCTACCTGGCGGGCGGTCGCCCGCGCATGGCGATGGAGGTGAGCTACCGGCTCGGCACCGAGCTCAACTTCCCGAAGCTGTTCGACCTGTTCGAGCGGGCGGCGCGCGCGTCGGGCAAGTCGCTGGCGCAGTGGCAGCTGGCCTACGACGAGAAGGGGTTCGACGGCTGGATCGACGCCGGCAACGACGCGTTCCGCGCCGAGGGCGCCGAGATCGCCTCGCAGTTCGGCGACCTCGCGGCGGGCAAGTTCGACTACCAGTTCCTGATCCGCGACACCGTCACGTCGGGCGACTTCAGCTTCGAGGCCGAGCTGCTGGCGGAGAACAACGTGCTCGCCTTCGCCGGCCTGGTGTTCGGCAAGAAGTCGGGCAGCACCTTCCACACGCTGGTCTACTACCCCGGCCGCGCCGCCGACGCGCGTTACAACGTCGAGGGGCGCCAGGCCTCGGTCGACCTGACCTCGTTCTATGGCGCCGGCGACTACCGCGTCTGGCGCCACAACGTGTTGCCCGGCACGGTCTCCGGCTGGCACAAGCTGCGCGTCGACGTGACCGGCCGCCTGGTCGACGTCTGGTGCGACGGCGAGCTGGTCGTCACCCAGGAGTTCCCGAGCCTCGAGGTGCTGCGCGGCAACTTCGGCCTGATCACCGGGCCGGGCCAGGCGCGCTGGCGCAACATCCGTTACCTCGCCCGCCATCCGCGCGATCCGGGCGCGCTGATCGAGCGCGACCTCACCATGCAGCGGCTCAGGGATGCGGCCGCGAAGAGCGGCGTGCCGATCGGTTCGAGCTACGTCGGCGCGGTGCCGCCGTTCCCGACCGCGGTGAAGTGGGTGCGCGAGCCGCGGGCGAGCTTCGAGGAGGCCGGCCCGGTCCCGCAGCTGCTGGTCTTCTTCTCCATCGCGCAGAACGACCGGTTGCGCATCGATGGCTGGCTGAAGGAGTTCGCCGACCAGTGGCGCGACGTCGGCTTGAAGGTCATCTGCGTCGGGTCGCCCGACGACGGCGCGCTCGAGGCGTACCTGAAGACCCACACCTTCGTCGGCTCGGTGGCGCACGACACCCGGGTGCGCGGTCGCCAGAGCTACGGCACCACCTTCGAGCAGTACTTCATCCAGCGCTTCAACCTGCCGCGCGTGCTGCTGCTGGACGTCGACCAGCGGGTGGCGTGGGAGGGCGATCCCGGGTTCGGTTTCGACGAGCCATGGGTCGCCGGCGCGCCGAGCGTGCTGGACGCGCCGATGGGGGAGCTGGTCACGCGCCGCGCCATCCGCGAGCTGCCGAAATGGCGCAACGGCTGGAAGGCGACCGGCGAGGCGGCGTGGCAGGCGGGTGACCTGGCGACCGCGCTGCCGCTGCTGAAGCAGGCCGAGGCGATGCCGAGCGCGCTCGACGCCGACGTGGTCGCGTTGCGGGCGCAGCTCAAGATCCTGAAGGCCACCATCGGCTCGATCGAGCTCACCGCCGCCAAGCTCGAGCGGCTCGGCGGTCCGGAGGCGCTGGCGGCGCTGCCGACGCTCTACGCGTGGGGCGAGCAGCTCGGGGTGCCGCTCGCGGAAGAGGACCGGAGACCGCTGCAGCCGAAGCTGGCGACGCCGGCGGCGAAGACGTTCATGCAGCTGGTCGCGCGCGGCAAGTCGCTGAAGAAGGCGATCCTCGGCAAGCCCGGCGTCGAGGCCGCGCGACCGCAGCTCGACGCCGCGATGGCCGGAACCGGACCGTTCACCGCGCTGTATTGTGCCCGCCTCGAAGAACGGATCGCGGCGGCAGATCCCGCTGCGCTGGTCGCATGGCTCGAGTCGGCCGAGGCGCGCATCGCCGGGGAATGGCTCGCGAAGGAGCTGTTCCGCTGGTAGCGCGTCGCGGCCCCGACGGGGATGGGGGAGCATGAAGCGGATCGCGACGATCACGGCGGGGATCGCCGGTTTCTTGGCGCCGATCGAGCGCGCCGACGCGCAGGACGCGGGGGTGGCGGAAGGCACTGCGGCCGCCGCTGACTGCGAGGGGGCGGGCGAATCGCCGATCAGCGGCGAGCTGACCCTGACCGCGACGACGCATTACTTCTTCCGCGGCCTGATCCAGGAGGACCAGGGGCTGATCTTCCAGCCGGAGATCGCGCTGTCGGCGCCGCTCTGGGAAGGCGATGGCTGGCTCCGGACGCTCGACCTCACGACCTACACCTGGAACAGCCTCCACTCCGGTCCGACCGGCACCGGTGGAACGGGGAACAACTCGCCGAGCGCGTGGTACGAGTCGGACTGGGCGGCGGGTCTCTCGCTCGGTCTGCGCTGCGGCACGACCCTCGACCTGACCTGGGTCGAATACACCAGCCCGAACGGCCTGTTCTCCACCGCCAGCGAGCTGAACCTTGAGCTCGATTTCAGCGGCACCGAAGCCCTCGGCGTCGTGGCATACCTCGCACCGAGTCTCACGCTGGCATTCGAGGTCGACGGCCAGAGCGACCAGAGCACCGCGCCGGGCGGCACCGACGAGGGGATCTTCCTCGGCATCGGCTTCGCCCCCGAGTTCGACGGCGGCAAGCTCGGCGAGCTGCCGATCACCTGGAGCGTGCCGCTCAACTACGGCTTCAGCCTGGACAGCTACTACGAGGACGCCGGCGGTTCGGACGACACGTACGGCTACGCCGACGTCGGGCTCTTCGCGAGCTTCCCGCTCGCGTCGCGCTTCGGTGAATGGAACTGCTCGGTCGGAACGCAGCTGGTCTTCCTGAACGGCAACCAGGAGGACTTGAACCACGGCGCCGGCGTCGAGTGGACCGGCACGCTGGCGCTGTCGATCGGGTTCTGAACCCGAAAGCGACCCCTCCCGTCGCTGCGACTCGCGGCGCGGCCCAGACCTCTCCCGGCGGCAGCTTCCGACCGCTACCGTCTCGGGCGAGGCCGTGCGCGAGCCCGCGCGGCGGAGGAACGTCGATCGATGCGCGCTGGCGCCGCGGGCCCTGTGTTTTCTTGTCGGCGCCGTCCTCAGTGCGGCCGCCATCCGGTGACTCTTCGCACCACCGCCGCCGGTCGTTCCCGGAAGCCGTGAGGAGTGCCCGATGCCGCGGAGCGTGATGGCGATGGTGGCAGGGTTGCTGCTTGGCGCCCTCGCGGGCGCCGGTGCAATGGCCTTCTTCGGCGCCGACCGCTCGCCGCAGCTCGACGCGAGGGCGCTCGCGCGCGACCGAATGCCCGCGGCGGGGAGCGGGGCGGTCGACCGCACGGTGACGGCAGCGCCGGTCGATGCCGACGCCGGCATGCTGGCGGCGCGCACGGAGCGTGGCGCCAGCGGCAGCGAGATCCCGGGCGAGCTCTCCGCGGGAGTCGGCGAGCTGATTCGCAGCGCGCCGGAGAAGGTGCGCGGACCGGGCGACCGGTCGATCAAGGGACGCGTGGTCGACGCGCGCGGAACGCCGCTCGCCGGCGTGCTGCTGCGCGCCGTGCGCACCGGCGACGCTGTCCCGAGCCTGCCGGCGCAGGAGAAGGTCGGCGCTGCCGCGCCACCGCCGCCGACGCTCGAGGAGGCGGTCCGCGCCGCCATCGCCAGCTGGTACGAGGACGGCGGCGAGTACCACCAAGTCGAGACCGGCGGCGATGGCCGCTACGAGTTGCCCGCGTTGCGGGACGGGATGTACCAGCTCTCGATCTGGCGCGCCGGCTGGATCTTCCAGTCCGAGCAGGGCAACGGCTCGACCCAGATCCGTCCCGATGCGACGGTCGACTGGACCGGCAAGGCGGTCCGCACGCTGCCGCTCGAAGTGCGGCTGCCGGACGGTGCGGCAGCACCGTGCGCCAACATCGAGTACCGCAAGCAGGGGCGCGACGACGCCGAGGGCACGCAGGGATGGCTGGCGAAGGAAGCGAGCATCGTGCTGGAGCCGGGACGCTGGGATGTCCGCGCCACGCTCGGTCACCCGCAGTCGGGGCCGGCGTGGGCCGACTACCTGGTCTCGCCGTGGACGAAGGTGGAGCTGGCGGACGGCGCGGGCGGGGCGGCCGCCGCGACGGTGCTCGCGCTCGAGGCCAAGCCGGGCGTCCGCGGTCGCGTGGTCCTCTCCACCGGCGGCTCCCCGCCGCAGGCGCTGGTCAAGCTGACGGCGCTCGAACCCGGCGAACGGGCCGACCCCGCTGCGGTGCAGGACGAGGATGACGACGGCAAGGTCCGGTCCGACTGGATCGGCAACGGCGAGTTCACCTTCGTCGAGGTGAAGGCGGGTCGCTACCTGCTCAGCGCGCAGCGCCACTGGAACTCGCCGGTCATGGTCCATGCCGAGGTGGTGGTCGCGGAGCAGATGGTCCAGCAGGATCTGGTGATGCCGGAGCTCGACGTGGCGAGCTGCCTGGTCGTGACCGTGCGTTCCGCCGACGGCACGCTGCTGCCGCAGGCGAACTTCCAGTGGCGGTTCGACGGCGGCGGCAACAGCAGCCACCAGGACTGCGTCGCCGATCGGAGGGAGGTCGGGACGTGGTGGCTGCCGCTCGACGCGGCGAAATGGGGTGATTTCGATCCGCTGCGCAACTGGACCAGCGGCACGCACCTCTACCTGATCGTGCAGCACGAGGACCACGGTTCGACCGGGGTCGAGGTGTTCGGCGCCACGCGCAACGTCGACATCCGTTTCGGTCCGCCGGCGACGCTGGTGGTGACGGTGCCGGGACTGGCGGGAGACGACTTCGAGGGGCAGATCAACCTCGGGCTGAACCGCGTCGGCAAGGGCGCCGACGCGCTCGGCTGGGGTGCCGGCGGCGAGCCCAATCGCGAGGAAGGCGTGGCGCGACTCGGACCGGTCGAGGCCGGGCGCTGGAAGCTCACCATGTGGATGAGCGGCAATCGAGCGCGGCGCTGGAACCAGTTCGAGGCCGGCTCGATCGAGCTGACGCTGTCACCGGGCGAGAACCAGGCGACGATGGCGCTGCCGACGCTGCATCGCTTCACCCTGCGCGTCCCGAGCGGCGTCGAGGGGCAGGTCAACGTCGAGCAGACCGGCAAGACGGCCGGCCGGCGCTGGCTCTACGGCGAGGTCGACAAGAGCGGCGCGCAGCCGCAGGTGATGTTCGAGGATGTCCCTGCGGGCGACTACAAGGTGACGCTGAACAACGGCCCGACGCCCGGTGTCATGCAGTTCAACGTCCCCGACAGCGGCACGCTGATCGACTGGGCGCCGCAGCCGGTGAACGCGCTCAAGGTCGTGTTCAACGAGAAGTCGGAGGGCGTCGCCGGGCTCGGCTTCGTCGATGGCGACCTGATCACCTCGATCGACGGCAAGGAGATCTCGAGCGCCGTCGACCTGCAAGTGCTGTGGACGCTGGCCCGCGCGCAGCGGCCGATGACGCTGGTCGTGCAGCGCGCCGGCGCCGCCGTCACGCTCGAAGTGAAGGGCGAGGAGATCAACAAGCACCTGCGCAGCGGCGCGACGCTCGAGGTGACCTCGCGCTGACGTCGCGCCGGCGGTTCCGGGCGCGACTCACTCGTCGTCTTCGTCGGCCGCGATGGCGTTCGCATAGCCGAGCTGGTCGAGCATCCGTTCGAGTTCGGGCGACAGGTCGAAGCGGCGCGGCCCTGAGCGGCTCGGCAGCTCCTGCTTCGCGCGCTCGAGCTCGGCGAGGCGGGCGTCGAGGCGGCGGATCATCCCGGCGGTCCGTTCCGGCAGATCGGCGGCGCGATCGCGCGTCTCACCCGGATCCTCGTCGAGCTCGTACAGCGCCACCGGCCACGGTTTCTCGGCCGTCCGCCGCCGCACCAGCTTCCACGGCCACAGCACCAGCGCGTCCTGGTCGGGGCGATCGGCGATGCGCCGCAGCGACAGCGTGATCGCCTCGCCGTCGCCCGCCGCCTCGATCGCGTCCGGCGAGAAGCGGTCGACCGCGAGGACGCGGGGATCGTCGGACAGCGGCAGCAGGCCGGCCAGCGTCGGCGCGACGTCGGCCAGCACCACCGGCTCCTCGCGCACCGCGCCTTCGGGCACGCCCGGGCCGGCCACGATCCACGGCACCTCGGTCAGCGTGTGCCACAGCTCGTCGCCATGGCCGACCATGCCGTGCTCGAGGAACTCCTCGCCGTGGTCGGAGAGCAGCGCCACGATCGTCCGCTCGCGCAGTCCCGCGGTGTCGAGCGTCGCCAGCAGCCGGCCGACGATCTCCGCGTCCGCCTGCGCCAGCGACGCCGCGTAGAGCTCGCGCAAGCGCTGGTTCGCCGCCGCATCGCCGCCGCTCGCGGCCTGCCGCAGCGTCCGCAGCTCCTCCGGCGACGGCCGCGGTCCGCCGAACGTGCGGTCGAGCCACGGCTGGTGCGGTCGATAGTTGTGCACGAGGTAGGTGTGCAGGAACAGGAAGAAGGGCGCGTCGCCGCCGGCGGTGATCCAGTCGAGCACCGCGCCCATCCGGTCCTCGCCCGGTTGCGCATCGTCGTCCTGCACGTCGCCGATCCGGCGATGGAGCCCGACGACGCCCCCCGGATCGCGGATCGAGTAGCGGTCGAAGCCGACGCCGAACCCGTAACGCGGATGGACCAGTCCGCCCGCGGTGAACGCGCCGGTGCGCCAGCCCGCCTCGCGCAGCCGCGCTGCCAGCGGCAGCGTCCGCAGCGGATCCATCGGATCGGTCGCGGCCACGGTCTCGTGCACCAGCGGGTCCTGTCCCGACAACAGCGCCAGGTGGGTCGGCAGCGTGTAGGACGCGGGCGAGAAGACGCGGGCGAAGCGGGTGCCGCGCGCCGCGAGCGCGTCGATCGCCGGCGTCGCCACCACCTTCCCGCCGTAGCAGCCGACGTGGTCGGCGCGCAGCGTGTCGAGCGACAGCACGATCAGGTTCGGCCGCCGCGGTGCCGGCGCGGCAGGAGCGCCGGCGGTCGTCCGCGTGGCCACGACCGTCGGTGCGCCGAGCAGCGCCGGGCCGCTTGCCTTGAAGCGCACGGTCACGACCTGCCCGGCGAATCCGGCGAGCGGAACGCGCTGGGAATGCCACTGCCCTGACGCCAGTTCCCCGTCGCCGAGCGACCAGGTCAGGGACTCCTCGCCTTCGCCCGGCTCGCGACCCGCGGCGAAGAGCGCGAGCTCCAAGGTGGCCCGCGCTCGTGCTGGCTCCTCGTCGGGCAGCGCCGCCAGCGCGAAGTCGAGGAACGGTGCGCCGGTCGGCACGGTGACCTCGAAGCGGGTGATGCCGGTCGGCAGCGCGACGCAATCCCAGGTCTCGAGGTCGAACTCGACGCGGCGGCGGCGCGGGTGGCTCGGCAGTTCCACCGTCTCGTCGCCCGACAGCGCCAGCGCCTCCTCGGCGGTCAGCCGGCGCAGCTCGAACTGGTCAAGCTCCACGCCGCAATCGCCGCCGTTCACCGCGAACGCCAGCGCCTTGCGGCCGGCGTAGGGCCGGACCAGCGCGCGCAACTCGTGGAGCTCTCCGGAGCCCGTCATCCACTCGATGATCGGCAGCGGTGTCTCGCGCGGGCGGCGCGCGTACTCGGCGACGTGCTGCTTCAGGTCGTCGGCGAAGGCATCGCCCTCGGCCGGCCGATGGTCGAGGGGCGCATAGGCGAGGCTCGGCGCGGTCGGCTCGCGTCCGTCGTCGACTTGCGGGAGCTGCAGTGGCCGCACCCACGCGCGCAGCAGGTAGTGCGCGCCCGGAGTCGCGGCTGCCGTGGCCATCAGGAGGTCGTTGGCCGGGATCGCGACCGTCGTTCGCTCCTCGACGCGAACCGGCCGGGAGGAGCGTGGCGCGATCGCTGCGCAGGCCGCCGCGCCGCCTTCGAAGGCCGCGGTCACGAACGCGCGCGACCTCCACGCGCCGGGGAACGGCTCTTCCGGCGTGAACGACTCGAAGCGCAGCAGGTCCGCGGGCGCCGCGACGCCGAGTTCGTCCGTGAACGGATCGGCGCCGGCGGTCCGGACGAAACTCGCATCCGCGAGCTGGTCGAGCAGCCGGATCACGCCGAAGCCGGAGCCGGCTGCCGGCGCGCCGCTCCCGACCCGCGCGCCCTCCGCCGCCTTCCGTGGCGTCGCCGCGCACGCCAGCAGCAGCGCCGTCACCGGCGCCGCGACCACCGCCAGGGCAGCGAGTGCTCGACCCAGCACCACGAGCCCGCCGGCTCTCCTCATCGCCCGTACCCGAGGTTGAACAGCTCGGCGTCGAGGTCGGCGCTGCTCACGTCGCCGAACTCGCGTCGCGTCGCGAACCGCTGCGCCGACGCCTCCATCTCCTCCAGCACGCGATCGAGCGCCGACCGCGCCCGCTCCAGCGTCGCCGCATGCTCGGGCGCGACGGCGAGGTCGTGCTGCTCCAGCGGGTCGCTGACGACGTCGTGCAGCGCCTCGCGTGCCGTCACGAAGCGTCCGGCCTCCGGTGGTCCCTCGCGCCGCATCCAGCGCAGGTACTTGAATCGGCCGAGCACCAGCGCCGAGTGGGTCTCGCCGGTCTGCGGGCAATCCTGGATCAGGAGCGGCCGGTCGGGCGGCTCCTCGCCGCGCAGCAGCGGCAGCAGGCTGGTGCCCTGCATCTCCGGCGGCGGCGCGAGGCCGGCCAGCTCGCACAGGGTCGGCGCGAGGTCGATCAGCGACACCGGCGCGTCGATCGTGCGACCTGCGAGCCCGGGGGCGTGGATCAGCAGCGGCACGCGCACGACTTCGTCATGCAGTCCGGTGGTGTGGAACAGGAAATCGTGCTCGAGGAAGCCCTCGCCGTGGTCGGCGGTCACGATGACGATCGATTCGTCCAGTACGCCGGCCTGCCGCAGCGTCGCGAGCAGCCGCTCGACCGCCGCGTCGACCTCGGTCACGGTGGCGTCGTAGAGCGCCTCGTAGTGGTCGAGCTGCGGCGAACCGCGCTTCAGCGCGGGGAAATCGGTCACCGGCAGGTCGATCGGCGGCGGCCACGGCACGGCATCGGGCAGTCCGCGCGCCTGCGCCGTCGCCGGCTCGGGCGAGTAGTCGTGCGCGTGGTAGGTGTGGAAGAAGAGGAAGAAGCGGCGGTCGGCGTGGCCGCGCAGCCAGTCGGTCACGACGTCGAGCGACATCGCGTCGCGCACGGCGGCGTTCCACTCGAACATCGCGCGGCGCGGACTGCGCGTGTAGCGCGGGTTGCGCCGGGTCATCAGCGCGTCGAGCATCCGGTAGCGGCTGAAGCCGCGATCGAAGCCGAAGGCGGCGTCGACGAAGCCGCCGCCGGTGAACGCGGCGGTCGCCATCCCGGCGGCGCCGCACGCCTCGGCGACGTTGGGCCACGCGCGGATCGAGACGCGCTCGCCGAAGCGGAAGGCGCCATGCACCAGCGGCTGCAGCCCGGTCATCATCGAGCCGTGCGCCGGGATGGTGAAGTTGGCCGGGCTGTAGCAGCGCGTGAAGCGGAACGACTCCTGCGCCAGCCGGTCGAGGCACGGCGTCAGCCCGCGCTCCGAGCCGAGCGCACCGACGCGATCGGCGCGCAGCGTGTCGAGCGAGATCAGGATCAGGTTGGGGAGCGTGGCGGCCTCGCGGCGCGGGAGCACCGCCGGCAGGCCGACGTACAGCGCGCGACCGCTGCCGCCCTCGATCGCCACCTCGAGCTCGGCGCCGGCGGGCAGCGCAGTCTCGACGGTGAAGGCGACATCGGTCCAGCCGCGCACCGCCTCGTCGTCGCGGATCGGACCGTCGGCGAGCTCGAGCCGCCGTTCCATCGCGCCGAGACGGCAGCGCGCACGGATCGGCTCGCTGAACGGCGCCATTCCCTCGGGCGGCGCCAGCGCGAACTCGACCCGCGCGCCGACCGGCAGTGGCGGCAGCGGGAAGCGGCGCACCTGCCCGCCCGACAACGGGATGGCCAGGCGCGACTCGGCGCCCACCGAGTGGTGGTCGGGCCGCGGCGCCACCTCCTCGCTGAGCTGCAGCCGGCGCAGCACGACCTCGCCGCCGGCCGGCACCTCGATCGCGACCAGCAGCCAGATCGTCGCGCGATCGCCCGCCACCGCTCCGCTCGCGAACGCGCGGCCGTCGGCCGGCCAGCTCGTCTCGAGCTGCTGCTGGCGCACGCGCTGCAGCAGCGGCTCGCCGAGCGCGTCGACGGTGGCGATGTCGCGCAGCGGACCGAGCAGCGACGCCACGCGGACGGTCGCGGGGGCGCCGTGCGCGGCACCGTCGAGAGCGAGGTGCAGGTCGCCGAGGATCCGGCCGGGGAGCTGCGCCACCAGCAGCGCGCCCGCGTGCAGCCGGAGCGAGCCGTCCTGCAGGAGATCGAAGCGTTGCGCGCGCGGACGGGCGGCCGCGGCACTTGGCGCGTCCCAGACGTTGCCCGAGCGCAGCAGCGCGGCGGCGGGGCGATCGACGCGGAGGAAGGTGACGCGGTCGGGCGGGGCGTCCTCGGCGCGCGCGCCGCCACGGCATGCCAGCGCCGCCAGCGAACCGGCGGCCGAGGCGGCGAGAAGGGCGGCCAGCGCGAGGTGCTTCATGACCCCGGCATCGTACGGCCGTTCTCCTCGTCGTGAATTCGCCGCCGCGATCCGAGCATCGCCATCAATTCGGAAAGTTCCGCCCGCGCCAGCAGCCGCGCCGCGACGCAGAAGACGGCGAGCCCCAGCGCGATGCCGCCACCCGCCACGGCGACCTGGCGCAGCGGCAGCGCCAGCCCGGCCACCAGCGTCCGCTCCGGCAGATCGAGGCTGCCGGCGAGCCAGCGCCAGCCGAGCACCGCACCGCCCATCGCGGCGGCCGCGGCGAGGATGCGCGCGGCGGGTGCCAGCAGCTCGCGGCGCGGGTCGAGCTGCGGCAGCGCGATGCCGCGCGCCAGCGCCACCGCGTTCCACAACGTCGCCAGCGTCGTCGCCCACGCGAGGCCGGGCGCGCCGAACGGGAAGACCAGCGCGAAGTTGAGCAACAGGTTCAGCGCCACGGCCTGCAGGCTGATGCGGACCGCCCGCGCCTGCTCGCCGCGGGCGTAGTCGGCGCGCGCGAGCAGGAGCACCACCGTCTGCAGCAGCAGGGTCGGCGCGCCGGCCGCGAGGCAGGCCCCGCTCGCCGCGGCGGCCGCCGCGTCGAGCTCGCCGCCCTCGAACAGCAATTCCATGATCGGCGCGGCGAGCGTCATCAACCCGACGATGGCCGGGATGCAGAGCGTCGCGGTGATGCGCAGCGCGGCGGACAGCGCCTGTGACAGTTCACGCTGCTCGCCGCGGGCGGCGGCGCGCGCCAGCACCGGATAGACGGCCGTGCCCATCGCCACGCCGACCACGCCGAGCGGCAGCTGCATCAGCCGCTGCGCGAGGTAGAGCTGGGTGACCGCGCCCTCGCCGGGAACCAGCCACTCGGCGATGAAGCTCGCGAGCAGCGTCGAGACCTGGCCGGCGGCGAGCCCCAGCACCATCGGCGCCATCCGGCGCGACACCTCGGCAACCTCGCGCGTGCGCACCGGCGCCGGCCCGAAGCAGTTGCAGCCGACGCGACGCAGCTCCCACCACTGGCACGCCACCTGCAGCGCGCCGCCGGCGAGGATGCCGATCGCGACCCACTTCGGGTCGGCGTCGGCGTCACCGGCCAACCAGCCGGCGACGACGGCGCCGATGATCCACGTGACGTTGCCGAGCGCCGGCGCCAGCGCCGGGAAGAAGAAGCGGCCGGCGAGGTTGGCCACCGCCTGCAGCTGTCCGGCGACGCAGATGAAGACGAGGTAGGGGAAGGTGTAGCGCAGCAACTCGAGCGTGGTGCGACCGGTCGCATCCGACTCGAAGAAGAGCAGCAGCCAGCGTTCGGGCAGCAGGATCAGCGCGGCGACCAGCGCGCCGGACAGCGGGACCAGCGTCGCCAGCAGCGACCAGATGATGCTGCGCGTCACGCGTTCGCGGCCGGCGACGCCCTCGCGCTTCTCGGTCTCGGCCAGCACCGGGACCAGCGCCGCCGACAGCGCCCCCTCGCCGAACAGCCGGCGGAAGAGGTTCGGGATGGTCCAAGCCAGCAGGATCGCGTCGGCGACGACCGGGCTGAAGAAGTAGACCGTGACCTTGTCGCGGAGCAGCCCGAGCACGCGGCTCGCCATCGTGCCGATCGCGATGGCGCGGGCCGGTCGCACCGCCGCGAGGGCATGCGGCTCACCTTCGCGCGGGGCTTCGGGCATCGGCGCTGCCATCCTCGGCACGGGAACGCGCCGAGGATGCCCCCGAGTCGCCGCCGTTCAATGCCGCGCCGCGGTCGTCCACGTCGGCGATCGCGCTCCCCGCGGAACGGGGGGCGCTTCGAGGGTCGCGCGCACCCGCAGGCGGCGGGTCAGTTCGGGCGAACGCCGATCGGGCGGCCGCCTTGGTCGACGGCGACGTAGACCACCTCGGCGGTGGTCACCTCGACCTTCTGGTTGCAGTCCGAGAAGCGCTCGGCCTCGACCCGGATCTGCACCGTGATCGACGTGGTGCCGACGCACAGCACGCGGCCGCGGTAGGAGACGACGTCACCGACGTAGACCGGCGCGATGAACTTGACCTCCTTCATCGCCACGGTCACGAAGCGATGGCACGCGTGCCGGCGCGCGATCGCGGCGCCCGCGAGGTCGATCTGGGCGAGGATCACGCCGCCGAAGATGGTGCCGCCGCCGTTGGTGTCGCGCGGCAGCAGGATGGTGCGCAGCGCCAGGTCCTCGGGGGCGTCGGGCGACGGGTTGCTCACGGGGGCGGTCCTTCCGCGGGCCGGATCAGCCTCAATGGCTGCACACGTGGTCGTGGAACAGCAGCGCCGCGGCGCCGATCCCGGCCAGCAGCAGCAGCACCTTCATCCCGCGGTCCTTGCGGCCGTGGAAGACTTCGGGCAGCAACTCGCCGACCGCGACGTAGAGGAAGGTGCCCGCGGCCAACCCCTCGGCCGGCGCCAGCAGGTGGTCGGGCATGTGGGTGGCGAACAGGCGGCCGGCGACGATGCCGACCGGCGAGACCATGGCGTAGGCCGCGAGCAGCAGCAGCACCGTGCGCCGCGTCATCTGCGACAGCAGCAGCACCGACACCAGCGAGAACGCCTCGGCCGGCTTGTGCGACAGCGTCGCCGTCACCATCGACTCGCGCAAGCTCGCATCGTCGAACGCGATGCCGATGCCGATGGCGCCGCCGAGCGTGTGGACCGAGAGGCCGACGAAGCTGGCGATGCCGACCACCCGGTGCCCGCCGTGGTGCGCCGGATGCTCGTGGCCGTGGTGCGGTTCGTGGTCGTGGTCATGCTGGTGGTGATGCGGGTCGGAGTGGCGCAGCAGCAGCTCGGCGAAGAACACGGCGAGCACCCCGCCCAGCACGCACGCCCACATCGCGATCGAGTGGCTCCGGTGCGCCACCTCGGGCAGGAGGTGGAGGAAGGTCACGCCGAGGAAGAAGCCGCTGGCCAGCGCGATGATCGCGTGGAGGGCCCGCTGGTTGGGGCGCAGCACCAGCGGCAGCACGCCGGCGCCGACGACCAGCGCGACGATCGCGAGCGCGACGGTGATGGGGGAGTCCATGCGGCACGGATGAAAGCGGCCCGTGCGGTCCGGCGCAATCGCCGCGCCGACGCGCGCCCGAACGGAAGGCGCGATCAGCCGCCGAGCTTGCCGAGGAGCGGCGTGAAGTAGCGGTAGTAGACCTCGAGCATCAGCACGCACATCGCGGTGGTGTAGGAGCGATCGCGCGGATCGTCCAGCGCGTAGTCGCGCGCGTAGAGGTCGATCTCCTCCCAGCTGCCGTCGCGCTGCTGCGCCGGCAGCAGGGTCTGCTGCAGCGCCGCGTTCCACTCGCGCCACGCGGTCCCGCCGCGGCAGAAGAGCGCGCGGCGTCGAAGTCGCCGGCATCGAACAGCGCGTCGGCACGCGCCAGCTGCAGCCGGTCGGCGAGCTCCTTCGCCGGTTTCGCCGCGAGGCCGCGCTCGAAGAAGGGGAGCGCTGCCTTCGCGCCGGCGCGCCGCCGTTCGGCCTGACCGCGCCACCAGCACGCCTCGCCGGACCACGGCGACGGGGTCCCGTCCGCCGCTGCCAGCAGGCGATCGAGCACGGCCGCCGACTCCTCGTCGCGGCCGGCGCGCTGCAGGTGGATCCCGGCGTGGAGGTGCGCTTCCGGCAGCAGGGGGCTGTCGGGCACCGCCTGCTCGAGACGCAGGAACCACTGCGCGGCGCGGCCGTCATCCTGCTGGGCCGCGGCGGCGAAGCCGGCGGCGGAAAGCGCGTCTCGAACCATTCGCCCTGCGTCACCTTCTGAAACGCCGGCAGCGCCTCGGCCAGCTGCTGCTGCATCCGGCTCTCGCCAAGCAGGAACCACGCTTCGGCCGCTGCCGCGTCCTGCGGGTGGCGACGGAGGAAGAGCTGCAGCGCCTCCGCCGCCTCGGGTTGCGCACCGCCACCCGGCCAGCCGTTCGCTCCTTGGACGCGAGCGAACGACGAACGGACGAATCGCGCGCCGGGCGCGGTTGCAGCGGGTCGCTGCCGCGCCGAGGCGGAGCCCCGCGTCAGCTCCCGCTGCCGCCCGTCTTCGCTTCGAGTGCCGCGAGCCGCGCTTCGAGCGCCGCGATCGTCTTCAGCGCCGCGGGCAACTTCTCGCTGGCGGCGAGCTCGCGCAGGGCCTGGCGGTGCGGGCGCGCCCAGAAGCCCCAGTAGTCGCCGGGCTCTCTGATGCTCCCGCCGATGCCGGAACGGGCGCCGAAGCGGCAGTTGCTGGCGACCTTGACGTGGTCGGCGACTCCGGTCTGGCCGCCGAGCAGGCAGTTCTCGCCGATCTCGGTCGAGCCGGCGACGCCGGTGAGGCCGGCGCAGATCGTGCGCGCGCCGATGGTCACGTTGTGGCCGAGGTGCACCTTGCTGTCGAGCTTCACGTCGTCGCCGATGCGCGTCTCGCCGAAGCGGGCACGGTCGATCGTGACGTGATTGCCGATGTCGACGCGGTGGCCGACGACGACGCGGCCGATGTGGCGCAGGCGGACCGCGCCGGTGGGGCCGAAACCGAAGCCGAACCCCTCGCCGCCGACCACCGAGCCGTGGCCGACGAGGCAGTCGTCGCCGAGCGTCGCGCACGACGCGATCACCGCGCCCGCCTGGATCCGGCCGCGGGCTCCGATCACCGCGTCGGGCTCGATCACCGCGTGCGGCCAGAGTCGCGTCCCGGGGCCGATCCGCGCGCGCGCTCCGATCACGGCGAACGGGCCGACGGCCACGCCCTCGCCGAGCACCGCGGTCGGATCGACCTGGGCGGTCGCGTGGAGGCCCTTCTCGAGCCACGGCGGCGGCCACAGCCCCAGCCGGTCGATCACCCGGTTCTGCGCGATCTGCGGCACCGGCGTGACGATCAGGGAGCGGCCGCGGAGTTCCGCCGCGAGCTTCGGCGGGCAGAGCAGCACCGCTGCCGCCGACGCCTGCGCCGCCGCGAGGAAGCGCTTGTCGTCCAGTGCCGCGATCTCGGTCGGCCCCGCCGTCTCGATCGGTCCGACCCCGTCGACGAGCGTCTCGCCCTGCGTCGCGTCGCCCTGGAACTGTCCCTGCACCAGCTCCGCGACCTCGCGGACGCTCAACCGCACCTTGCCCTGCACCATCCGGTCACCTCCCGTGAGGGCAGGCATTCTGCCGGAGCGGCCGCCCGGTTGCCCGTCGCCCGCCCGGCCGGTCAGCGGATGAAACGCGCCGCCCAGCTGCGCACGATCTGGCCATTCAGGACGTGGACCCGGCGGAGCTTCTGCAGGGTGCCCGCGGAGAAGGTCGACAGCGGCAGGTGGACGATGTGGCGGTGGAGGAGGCGGGCAGTGGCCACCAGCTCGGGGCGCGGCGGCCTGGTGGCGACCCAGGCGACGAAGCGGTCGCGGGCGTGGAACAGGGCGGCCAGCAGCAGCCGCTCCGACGGGCGGCGCGCCTTCTCGAAGCGCAGGTCGTCCCAGACGTCGGGGATCGCGATCGGCGGGAAGAGGAACATGCAGCCGCCGTAGCGCGCACGCCCGATTCCGGGACCGATGAGGTCCTGCAGCGGGTCGGTGGAGTAGAAGGCGAGCGTCGACTCCTGCGCGTGCTCGGCCGCCCAGGTCATCCGCAGCGGGAAGCGGCTGCCGTCGTCATCCTCCTCGAAGATCAGCACCACCGCGCCGACCTTGCCCGGCACGCGCGGCTCGACCTTGACGTGGATCTTGCCGGTGGGGAGGTCGCGCAGCGTCTCGCGGATGGCGAGGCCGTCCTTCAGCGAGCTGGCGAACTCCTCGGTGCGGATGCGGTCGATCCCGGCCAATGACAGCGTGCGGCTCGAGACGTACGCGCGCAGGTTCTCGATCAGGATGTCCTCGGGCGGCCAGCTGCACGAGGCGTGGGGGTTCCAGACCGACTTCCAGCGCTCGCGGTCGATCTTCGGCGGCTTGTCATGGAGGCGCACGCGCCGGAGCGTCCGCCAGTCGCCGGGCGCGCGCGACGTGATCCGCGCGATGGCATCGCCGATCCGCGCCCGCTCGCCGGTGGCCTCGAAGATCAGCCCGGCGTCGGGAGCGTCGTAGGCGGCGTCCGCGGCGGACTCCGCATCGGCGTCGGTCCCCTCGGGCGACGGCGGGCGCCTTGCGGCGGGGGGCGGCGGCGCGGCGTCGTCAGCGGCGGCCTCGGGGGCCGGCTTCGCGGGAGTCGCCGCCGCCTCGTCGGGCAGAGCGTTCGGCGGATAGCGCGCCGCGACGTGCAGCAGCGCCAGCGCGAAGTCGTTGCCGATGACGCCCTTGGCGGCGACCACCAGCGAGTAGAGGTCGGGCGCCAGGCGGCCGCGACCGACCACCAGCTTGCGCACGAAGTCGAGCATCGTCGCCAGCGCGGCCGGCGTCGGCTGGTCGAGCGCGTCGGCGTGTTCCTCGCGGAAGTGCTCGCGCGTCGCCAGCAGCAGCGCCTTCATCGCGAGGATCTGGTCGTGGCGGCCGATCTCGATCGAGTTGCGGTGGCGCTCCCACGCGAAGGTCACGAACGGCATCTCGCCCAGGACGTGGAACAGCGACGCCGGGTGGATCGGCGTCAGGCCGACGGCATCGGCGGCCGGTCCGGCGCCGCGGTGGAGCGCGCCGCTGCCGGCCGCGAGGTGAGCGCGGATCCGCTCCCAGTGCGCCATCCCGCAGAGGAACAGCACGTCGCCGCGCGCCTCGGACGCTGCCGCCAGCACCGCGAGTCGCGCCGCCATGTGGCGCTCGCGCGCGTGGTCCTCCTCGGTCGGCGGGTGCTCGCGGCGGATGGTGGGCAGCGCGGCGCCGTAGAACTCGTCGATGCCCAGCGTCAGCAACGCGTGCGGGTCGGGCATCACGAAACGCCGGCCGGCGAAGTCCTCGACCTCGGCGTCGATGAAGTGGATCGGGACGCGCTCGCCGCGCGCGATCCGCAGCGCCTCGATGATGGCGTCGCAGGGATCGATCGGGACGTACCAGGTGCGCAGACCGGTCGCCGCGGAGACATCCTCGTCCTCGCCGCCGCGCGCGTCGCGTTCGGGCGTCCACGGCGAGGCGTCGTACTCGCCGCGGGTCCAGTCGCGATAGACCGCGGCATGGATCCGCGGCAACAGCTCGAGCCCGCGCAGCACCGCGGGGCGGACGCTCGGCGGAAGCTCCACCGCCAGCGCGGCGTGGCGCTTGCCGAGCATCCGCTCGCGCACCGCCACCGCGAACGCCACCCGCCCGTGGACCAGCGGGATCACCTCGACGTTCTTCCAGCGCAGCGGCGGAGGCAGTTCCATCGCGCTGCAACTTAGCCCGTCTCATTCAGGCGCCCCGTCGCCGCGTGACCGGGCGCAAGGACGGGACGGGTCAGCGGCGCGAGCCGCCGGGAGCGGGGCCGGCACGCTGAAGCGCGGCCATCCGGCCGCCGCGGCACTCCGCGGCAGCGTTCTCCAGCGCGATCAGCCCCTGCCGGCGGGGCTGCCCGCTGCCGGCCTGGCCCGCTTCACCGGACGCTCCCCGGTCGGATCGTGACAGCGCCTCAGGGGCGCCGCCGCGGGTCGCCGTCGCCGCCCTTGCCGCCCTCCGCATCGTCATCGCCGTCGTCGTCTTCCTCGTCGAGGTCCTCCTCCGAGGTCATGAATTCGGAGACGTCCTTCACGTCCTTCGGGAAGAAGAGGCCGGCGGCGCGCTGCTCGAAGTTCTCGGCATCGTCGCCGAGGATCTGCTTCACCGCCTGGTGGAACGCGTCCTCGAGCGGCGACTTGCGCGCGCCGTGGAGCTTCAGGGCGTAGCGCATGATGTTGATGCCATCGCGCGTCGAGTAGTCGAGGTTGTGGCGGTGCGCGTCCTGCAGGAAGCTCACCGTCAGCTCGAGCAGCTGCGCCGGCGCGAAGTCGACGTTGTACTGCAGCACCTGCAGCTCCTCGTCGCGCTCGGGGAAGTCGACGAAGATCAACGGCTGGATGCGCGAAACCATGTACTCCGGCACCTCGTAGGTCGAGGCGTCGTCGTTCATCGTCACGCAGCAGCGGAAGTCCTCGTGCGCCGGGATGCGGATGCCGGCGACGATCGACTCGGCGTAGCGGCGATGGTCCAGCAGCGGGGCGAGCGACGCCCAGCTCTTCTCCGGCATCCGGTTGGCCTCGTCGAGGATGGCGACGCCGCCCTCGATCATCGCGCTGACCAGCGGCGAGGCGTGGTAGCTGATCTTCCCCGCGCCCGACAGCACCGGCGTGACCAGCAGGTCCTCCGGTCGGGTGTCGGTGGTGCACTGGTAGATGAACGCCGGCTTGCCGAGGCGCTGCGCGGCGGCCTGCGCCAGCGTCGTCTTGCCCATGCCGGGTTTCCCGACCAGGCGCGGCGTCAGCGGCAGGTCGCTCTTCGTGATCCGAGTCCAGCAGGCGAGGATCTGTTCGAGCAGCTCTTCCTGACCGATCCAGCGCGCGGCCTGCGCCACCGGTTCCGCCAGGGTGAGAGTGATCTCGCCGATCGTATGGGTGCGCATGAGGCGCGCGATGGTAGCGCCGCGCTGCGTCGCAGTGCGCCGCGCGCCGGTGGTGGCGCCGCGCGCCGCTCCGCGAGCGGAATCGGGTTCCCATCGCGGCGCGTGCCGCGAGGTCGGCTTCAGACAGCCGTGGCGCTGACGATGGAGGGTGGTGCGCGATGCGGCGGGCCGCACGGCCGGCCTGAAAGTCGCGCAACACCATGACGCGACACCTGGAACACCCCCGGTCCGTCCGCCGCCGGCGCCACCGCACGCGCGGCATCACGCTGGTCGAGGCGATGGTCGCCTCGGCGGTCCTCGCGGTGGGGGTGGTGAGCCTGACCAGCGTCGCGGCCAACAGCGTCCGCCTCCACCAGGCCGGCGAGAAGAAGTCGGCGGCGATCGTTCGCTCGAGGCGCAGATCGCCACGATCGAGAGCACGCCGTTCGCGGGGCTCGCAGCGCTCGACGCGGCGACCTTCGACTTGGACGGCGCGATCGCGGCCGAGGGCGGCTACCCGCAGGGCGGTGTCGGCGCCGGTGCCATCAGCGGCGTGGTCAGCGTGGATGCGCCCACCGGCGACCCCACGGCGTTGCTCGAGATCACCGTCTCGCTGACCTGGCAGGGGATGAGCGGTCCCGTCGTGATGACGCGTCGCATCCGCCGTTCGGCGCTGGGAGGCTGAGCCATGGCCGCACCCGCGACGAGCCGCCGTGTTCGCCTGGTCGGCCGCTCCTGCCGCGGCATGACGATGCTCGAACTCTCGCTGTCGACGGTGGTGCTGGCATTCCTCGTCTTCGCCGCCGCCTCGGTGGCGAAGGTCGCGCTCGACGCCACCGGCACGGTCGTCGTCGCCGACGCGACGGCGGGCAAGGAGCGGCGCACGAGCGACCGGCTGGAGGAACTGCTGCTGTCGGCCAGCCTGGCGATGTTGCAGGGCACCCCGAGCCAGGGGCAGATGGTCGAACCCCTGCAGGAGGACGTCGACTACGCCGACGTCAGCTTCCGTCGCGTGGTCGGCTTCGCCGATGGCGCGGTCATCTACGAGCCCGCGCTCGGCACCGCTCCGATGCGGCTGTACCGCTCGACCGTGCGGACCGGCACCGGCTCGCTGGTTCTCGAGGACGGCGGCAGCACGATCACGCTGCTCGACCACGTGACCGGCCTGTCGGTCCGCCGCAGCGGCAACAAGCTCACCGTGACGGTGGAGCACGGTGACCACGAAATCCGGACCGACGTCCACGACCTCGTCCTGCGCGTCCCGTGAGCGTGACGAAGTGATGGAGCCCCGCATGTCGACCCCGCATCGCACCCGACGTGGCAACGCCCTGTTGATCGCGCTGGGAGCCACCACCACGCTGATCGTCTCCGCCGGCACGCTGCTGGTCGCCGTGACCAACGAACGCACCGGCACCGAGCAGTCGGTCGTCAACGCGCAGGCGCGCGACGCCTCGACCTCGGGCGCCGAGGACGCGCTGGCGATCCTCGACAACAACGCCAACTGGACCGGCACGTTCCAGTCGGCCTACGGCGGGCCCCTCGCGGACGTCACGGTGTCCGTCTGGGGCACGGACGGCATCGACAACGACGGCGACGGCAGTGCCGACGAGTCCGACGAGGAGGTCTTCGTCAGCGTGACCTCGGTCGGCCGGGTCAACCAGCAGCTCGACGGCAGCGGCCTGCTGGTCGAGCGCGCGTCGCGCAGCGCCGACAGCCGCACCGAGGTGGTGCTGCAGCGCACCTCGCTCAACCTCGCCGCCGACCAGGCGATCTACGTCGACGATGCGGCGGCCACCTTCAAGTTCTCCGGCACGGCGTTCCTCATCAGCGGCAACGACACCAACATCGACGGCTCGGCGGGGCCCGGCGCGGCCAAGCCGGGCATCGGCACGGTCGGCGACCCTAACGGGATCAAGAGCCAGCTCAAGACCAACCAGAAGCCGAAGGTCATCGGACTGGGCGGTCCGCCGAGCGTGGCCAACGTCGGCGACATCGACATGCCGACGACCATAGACTCGCTCAAGGCGCTGGCGACGATCGTCTTCAACGGTCCGGATGATCTGTACTCGGGCGACCTCGGCGACTTCGACGCCAAGGTCGCGGTCATCACCCACGCCAAGGGCAACCTGAAGCTGAACGGCAGCTCGTCGGGCTGCGGGATCCTGATCGTCGACGGCGACGTCGACTTCAACGGCAACTTCGATTTCGCCGGCCTGATCTACGTCTCGGGTGCCGTCCGCTTCAACGGCGGCGGCGGCGGCAAGAACCTGCGCGGCGCGCTGTTCACGCTGGGCGCGGTCACCGGCAACGACGTGACCATCAACGGCTCGGTCGACCTCCGCTACAGCTCGGAGGCGATCACCCTGGTCAATACCCAGCTTTCGAGCGGGCTGACGGTGGTGTCATGGAAGCGCAGCTGATCGTCCAGCTCCTGCTCGCCGCCGCCTGTGCGGGCGAGCCGGCGCCCGCGCCGCCGACCGCCGATGGTGCGGCGGACGAGGTCGCATCGCGCGAGCGCGGCCAGAAGGCGCCCGAGGCGCGGCTGACGCGGGTGCGACTCGAACTCGATCGAAGCGAGCGATGGGCGTGGCGATTGCCGGCCGAGGCGGACGGGCGCCTCGCCCTGCTCACCGACGACGGCGCGCTGGCCTGGGTCAAGCTCGACCCGCCGCCGCAGTGGCTCGAGGTGACGAGCGCGCCGCTCGAGGAACTTGATCCGGCGCGGCTGGTCGGGCTGCTCGACGACGAGTGCGAGGCGGTCCGCGACGCCGGCGAGGAGCTCCTGCTGAAGCAGGGCGATGCCGCTGCGGCGGCGCTCGGCAGCGCGCTGGTCGCCGCGCCTGCGCGGGTGCGGCGCGCTGCGCTGGCAGTGCTGGCGGAGCACCCGCAGAAGCAGTGGTGCGCGCGGATCCGCGAGCGGTTGCGCGACGACGACGTCGGTGTGCGGCGCGCCGCGCTGACCGCGTACGCCGCGCTGGCGCCTGCGGACCTGGTGGCGACCGCGCTCGACGTGCTGCGCTTCGACCGCCATCCGCTGCTGCACCACGACGCCATTGCCGTGCTGGGTCGGCAGGGAGATCTGCGGGTGGTCGACACGCTGCTCGAACACCTCGACGAATGTGACGACCGCAGCGAACGGCTGGTCGCGTTCGATGCGCTGCGTCGGCTGACCGGGAAGAAGTTCGGTCGCGATGCCGAGGCGTGGCGCGCGTGGTGGACCAACCACCGGGCCGAACTGCTGCCGAACGACGCCGAGTGAGCCGGCACGCGGTCGCGGTGTCGCTTGGGCCCGTCGCAGCTCACCCGGAAACGTCTTCCGCGTGCCGCGAACCTCGGTGCCGACGGCTGCAGTGACACCGCGCCCTTCCGATGAGACGGGCGCGGCGGCGAAACGAGCCGCGACCCGCCGATGAGAACGGAGCCTCGACGCCCGATGAGCACCACGCCCCCGACGACCGGCTCGACCGCCCTCCGGGCGCAGCGCCGCAGCGCGCAAGTGCGGTCGCGGCGCGGGCTGACCCTGGTCGAGACGGTGTGCGCGGCGACGGTGCTGACGGTCGCCGTGCTTGGCCTGTCGCAGGTCGCGCTGACCAGCAGCGACCTGCGCGAGTCGGGCGCGCAGAAGGCCGCGGCGATGCGCGCGGTGCAGGAGCAGCTGGCGCAGGTGCAGGCCACCGATTTCGCGCTGCTGCTCGCCACCTGGAACGACACGGCCTTCGACGTCGTGCTCGGCGGTGCGACCCATGCCGGCCTGCGTCCGCAGGCGGGCGACGTCGACGGGCGCTCCGGTCGCGTCCTCGTGACCGCTCCGACCGGACAGCCGGGCGAGCTGCTCGAGGTCCTGGTGCGAGTCGACTGGGCCGGTGCGAACGGCCCGCAATCGGTCGCGCGCACGCTGCGCGTGTCGCGCATCGGGAGCGGCTCGTGACGGATCCCGGGCGACGCGGCGGGTTCACGTTGATCGAGGTGCTGATCTCGACGGCGCTGCTGTCGTTCCTGATGTTGCTGGCCGGCGTCGTCACGCGCGGCTCGATGACGACGACGGGGCAGGGGATCGCGCTCGACAGCGCCGACGGACGGGTGCAGCGGGCGCTCGAGCGGGCCCGCCGGCAGCTCGCCTCGGCCAGCCTCGCGACGCTGCAGGCGGAACCCCTGGACGATCCGACGCTCCAACCGATGACCGACGCGGTGGCTTACGACAACGTCGCGTTCCGGCAGGTGACCGGGTTCGCCGGCGGTGAGCCGCTGCTGGAGCCCGACCTCGCCGCGGCACCGATGCGGCTCTGGTTCGAGCCGGCTGGCGCGGGCGGCGGGACGGTCTGGCTCGATGACGGCGCCGGCGCGGTGGCGCTGGTTCGAGCCGTGGATGCCCTGCGCATCACGAAGGCGGGCCGTCGACTCGACCTGGCGATCGATTTCGCGCGACCGGCGGCGGTCGCGAGTTCCACCATGCGGCTCGCAGTCGCGCTGGTGGTGCCGTGATGCGGAGGGTGCGAACGATGCGGTGCGCGAAGGCGGACAACGGCGGGACGGCGCGCGGTCAGCGCGGCAGCGCGATGCTGCTGGTGCTCTGCGCGGCGGTGCCGCTGATGGTGGCGGGTGGCACGATGCTGTTCGCCGTGGTGCGCGAGCGGGCGCTGAACGAGCAGCTCGCCGCGGAGGCTTCGGCCGACGATGCCGCGGCATCGGGAGCGCACGACGCGCTGGCGCTGCTCGCGCTCGATCCCGGCTACACCGGCAGCTATGTGCTGGCGGTCGACGGCCACGTCGCGAACGTCTCGGTCACGGCGTGGCTCGGCGATGGCGTCGACAACGACGGCAACGGACTCGTGGATGATGCGGCGGAAGCCGACTGGTCGACCATCACCGCCGAGGGCGTGGTCAATGGCGCCGCCACGGGCGGTCAGGGCGGTGCGACCGACGGCAGCGGCGGGCTGCTCGATGCGCCGCGGCGCGAGGCGCGCGCGACCGTGCAGGCGATCGCCTGGTTCGAGCACCTCACCGTGCCGGCCGCGCAGTCGTTCTATTGCCACGATCCCGAAGCCGACTGGAACTTCATCGGCACCGCCTTCCTCATCTCCGGTCACGACATAAACCCGGACGGAACCACCGGCGGCGCCGCATCGATCCCCGGGATCGGAACGCCCGGCAACACCGTCTCGATCACGAAGCAGCTTGGCAGCACCCAGAAGGGGCGCGTGAAGGGGCAAGGCAAGTTTCCGAGCGTGCGCAAGGTGGTCTCGATCGACGTCGATTCGCTGCTCGAAGACTGGGAGCCGCACGCGACGGTGCGCTACGACGGGCCGCTGGACACCCTCGGCGACGTCAAGCTCGGTGACCGGACCGCGCTGCAGCCGCAAGTCACCCACGCGAAGGGCGACCTCAAGCTCACCGGCACCACCACCGGCTGCGGCATCCTGCTGGTGGAGGGCAACCTCGAGGTGACGGGCGCGCTCGACTTCGCCGGCCTCGTGGTCGTCGGCGGCAACACGACGTTCAAGCCGGGGTCGAACAAGCAGGTCATCTGGGGCGCGCTCGCCACCATTGCCACGGTGACGGGAGAGGACATCCAGATCGGCGGCGACGCGACCATCCAGTACAGCTCGAGCGTGCTCAGCACCGTCGGCGATTCGCTGTCGGGGTTGAGGCTCAAGAGCTGGACGCAGCGCTGAGCGCGCCGCGCGTCGGGCGACGGGCGACGGGCGGGGTTCCGTCTCCGGACCCTGAGGTCCGGTCCCCGGATCCGACCCTGCAGCAAGCCGGGCCGACGCGTCGCGCGCGCCGGCCCGGAACGTACGTTCGATCTGCCCGCCGCGGGCCGGCGGCGCGTCGGCGTCACTCGGCGCCAGCCTTCTCCTTCTTCTTGCCGCCCGCCGACTTCGCATCGGCGACCAGCTTGTCGATCTCCGCGTCGAGCACCGCCTCGGCCGGCGAGCCGAGCCACTTCTGCCGGATCGTCCCGTTGTGGTCGATCAGGTAGAGCGTCGGCCAGCCGCGGACGTTCCACGCGGTGGGGATGGCGCCGGCGGTGCCGTCCTTGCCGCACCAGAAGCTGCGCCAGGTGATCTGCTCATCCTTGAACTTCGGCTTCATCGCGGCGAGGTCGACGTCGCTGTTGACCCCGATCAGTGCGAACGGCTCGTCCTTCAGCTTGTTCACGAGCGACCGCTCGTGCGGGAACATGGCCCGGCAAGGGCCTCACCAGTACCCCCAGAAGTCGAGCAGCACCACCTTGCCGCGGTAGTCCGACAGCTTGAAGTTCACGCCGTCGAGGTCGGGTCCCTCGATCTCGGGCGCCGTTCCGCCGATCTTCAGGTTCTTCAGCGCGTTGACGGTGTTCTTGACCCAGTCACCGTAGCTGCCGCCGCGCATCTGCTTCTGCGCGCCGTGTGCCGCGCTGAACGCCTCGAGGTCGGCGATCAGCCGGGTCTCGCCGGCAGCGTCCAGCGGCGTGTTGCTCGCCGCATCGGCGCGCTGCGACAGCGGTCGGAACGCCAGCGCCGCCTTCACCGCGAGGCTCTTCGAGCCGGCCAGCTTGGCGGTGCAGCCGTCGGCCTCCTTCTTCAGCTTCTCGTTGGACGGCATGCCGAGCGCGAGCGCGGCGATGCGATCGTCGTCGATGAAGTCGGAGAAGAGCTTGTCCGCCGCATCGTGCCACGCCCGCAGCGACTTCTCGCTCACGGGAGTCAGGTACGGGTTGGCGGCGAGGACCAGCACCTGGTTCAGCGCCTCGAACTCGGCCGGTTCGCCCGCGTTCTGGTCGTAGATCTTCCAGCAGCGGTCGATCAGCGCCTGCAGTTCGTCCTCGCTGATCAGCGGCGGTCGCACGCCCGTGGCACCACCCACCGGCGCCTTCGCCGAGTTGTTGCGCAGCGTGGTGACGAAGTCGTTCTGCACCGCGGCTGCCGTGTCGTCTTCCTGCGCGAGCACGGGGGGGCTCGCACCGACGACGAGACAGGCCGCAAACAGCCAGCTTCTCATCCGGTCCTCCTTCGGGTCCTTCGGCGGCGCCGGGCATCCCGAGCGCCGGCACGGCAGGCTAGCGTGCGGCGCCGGCGTGTCGCTGGCGCGGAGGGCGAGCGGGCCGGATCGGCGCGCGATCGGCGGCGACGGTCGCGTTAGCTTTCCGTCATGCTCGCGTCCGTGCCGCTGCTCGAGTTGCCGACCGCTTCCCGTCCGGCCGCCGGTTTCGCCACTCGCCTGCAGGCGGCCTGGCGCGACTTCGGCTTCGTCGGCATCCGCGGCCACGGCATCGCGCCGGCAGTGATCGCGGCCGGGCTGGCGACGGCGCGCGCGTTCTTCGCGCTGCCGGAGGCGATCAAGCGCCGCTACGAGGTCGTGGGCGGTGCGGGGCAGCGCGGATACACGCGGTTCCGCGTCGAGAAGGCGCGTGATCAGCGCGCGGCCGACCTGAAGGAGTTCTGGCACGTCGGGCGGGAGGTGGGGCGCGACCACCCGCTCGCCGCGATGTTGCTGCCGAACCTCTGGCCGGACGAGGTTCTCGGCTTCCAGTCGGCCCAGCTCGCGCTCTTCGCCGAGCTCGAGCGACTCGGCAGCGCGCTCCTGTCGGCGCTGGCGCCGACGCTCGGCCTGCCGATCGACTGGTTCGCCAGGCGGATCGCGCAGGGGAACTCGATCCTGCGCTCGATCCACTACCCGCCGCTTCCGGCCGCGGGCGCCACCGGCGCGGACCTGCTCGGTGCCGCCGTTCGCGCGGCGGCGCACGAGGACATCAACCTGATCACCCTGCTGGTCGGCAGCGACGAGCCGGGACTCGAGATCCTGACGCGCCAAGGCGACTGGCTGCCGATCACGACGCTGCCGGGCACCATCGTGGTGAACGTCGGCGACATGCTGCAGCGGCTCACCAATGGCGTGCTGCCGTCGACGACGCACCGCGTGGTGAATCCGCCGCCGCCGTGGGACGCGCGCTCGCGCCACTCGATCCCGTTCTTCCTCCATTTCGAGCCCGAAGTCGTGATCGAGCCGCTCGCGAGCTGCGTGAGCGATGCGACCCCCGCGCGGTGGCCGCCGATCCGCGTGCACGACTACCTGCAGGAGCGGCTGCGCGAGATCGGACTCGTCGCCGACTGAGCGCCGGTCAGCGCGGATCCTCGCGCATGCCTTTCACCACCCATGCGCCGGATGCCAGCGCGAGCAGGCCGCAGCCGAGCGCCGCGCCGGTGCGGCCGAACAGCGCGTGGCCGCACGCGAACAGGAGTCCGTACGCCGCCACCGTCGCCGCGAGCCACAGCACGAGGTCGCGGCGCAGCGAGGCGGCCGGCCGGCCGGT
>Ga0194131_10002413_pt1 | contig 30663 bp, 31 predicted proteins | sample TA2KigO120mmetaG_FD_148631 | JGI IMG/M metagenome (GOLD analysis project Ga0194131, IMG submission 148631) | Freshwater microbial communities from Lake Tanganyika, Tanzania - TA2015053 Kigoma Offshore 120m | ecosystem: Environmental > Aquatic > Freshwater > Lake | place: Tanzania: Lake...
CAATCATCGCCCACGAATAGCCGTCCGCTAATAATAAGAGGAGGTGGGCGCGTAAGCGCACGCGCTCATTGGCGCCTTTCCGATATTGCTCGAGCAACGCTTGGCGCTCCCGCTTGCTTATGCGAAGATGTTCCCCGTCCATCGCTTCACCTCCGTAGGCACTGACAAACTTTATCCATTTGCCATCCTAGGAGGTGAAGCACTTTCCGTCCAATGGGTTTTTATGTAGAAAATAGCGTTGGTCGGCAACCGTGTGCCGTGTCCGTTAACCAGGGCTACAATGTAAACGTAAAGTCGCTCATCAATGCGCCTGGCATGCGGCTACTGCCGGTTGAGCGTGAGCCATAGGTCCCCGAGTCGAGAATAAGATCGCGCTCTGCCGTGAGCCCTTCGAGATTGTCGCCTAACATGCGGTAGAGCGTTTCATCGAAGCGCATAACGTTGAGTGGCGCGTGAATCTCACCGTCTTCCACCCAAAACGTGGCAAAGCGGGTCATGCCAGTAATGCGACACGCTGGACGATCGGAGTAATTCAGATACCACAGGTTGTTAATGTAAATGCCGGTATCAAGTGTTTTCAACACATCTAGTGAAGGAAGCTTTCCAGCAGCGACATCAATAGACTCCGGCATTTCTCCGTCGCTAGCGCCATTGGTCGGTACGCTATATTCTTTCGCTGATCGCGGAGAAACAAGACAGTTACGGAATACGCCATTCTCAATCAACCCAACACCGTTTGGTTTCAAGAACCCGGCATCTTGAAAATTCGGCGCTACCCCATCTTGTGTATTCTCAACCACGCTGACCATCGGATGGAGGCGAGCATTGCCTTCGACCATCTTGAGTAAAGTTGTTTGTTTGGTGCGGTGATCTTTGAGGCCAAACCCGCCCCAGCTCAATAAGCCGATAATTTCCGCCAGTGCGGTAGGTGCCAGATACACACGGTAGCGACCTGGGGCAATCGTTCGTGCTGGTCGTGCCAAGACCGCCAGTTCCTCGCTGGCTAACACAACTTTTTGGGCGAACGCGGCTGGATCCCAGACAAATCCAGCATAGCCAGTTTTTACTGCCTTATCGCCCTGCAGGTAAAAGCTCCAGTCAAAGTTGTAGCTGTAACTGGAAAACCAGTTGCGTTGGCCAAACGAATTAGCAAACCCGTTGTGAATTCCTCCTGCCGCGTAGATGCCGACCAGGTCGCGTCCACGTCCGGCTTCAAGAATCGTCGCAACAATGGCACTACTATCCTCGGGCAGTTGATTCTTCCCGTGATGTTCGGTCGAGCGCACTTCCGTGGCATACAGCAGATGGGGATCGTCGGGCAAATAGGGAAGCTTTTCACGTGCCGATGTCAGGACGTGTGCAACTCGTTCTCGGTCGAGGTCAACATCGCCTGATAGTGCGACTGTTCCTTCACTGTGGCGGTGTCCTTTGATCAAGTCGAGGGCGAGATAACGCTGCGAGACTGTTCCTGCTTGACGAACGACGCTGCGGTTAAAACGCACGAAGTCTGAATCTTCGGCGGAAAAACTACAGGTGTAGATCTCATCCGCGTGCAGCAGCGATGTGAGATGATCGGCAAGGTGATAGAAGTACTCTTGCATGATGTTATTCTCCTCCGAACACTTCTACACCGGTGAACAGACACGGCGGTGAGGCATGACCGACACGAATAACTTGATTCGGTTCGCCTTTGCCGCAATATGGTGACCCTAGCACTTCGACTGTGTCCAGTGCCCCGGCGGCTTTCAGACTGCGCCAGAAGGTCGCCGAAACGCCACGATAGTTGGGGTTTTTGACCACAGTCGTGAGCTTGCCGTTCTCGATACGTTGTCCCCATTCACAGCCAAACTGAAACTTGTTGCGGGAATCATCGATCGACCACGAACAGTTTGTTTGCATGTAGATGCCGTTCTCAATCGCCGCGACCATATCGGCAAAGGGCATCGTACCAGGTTCCAAGTTGAGGTTGGCCATGCGGTCAATCGGTGGACGGTTCCAACTGGCAGCGCGGGCATTGGCGACACCGGACAGTCCCGTCCGTGTTTGTGAGGTAATACCTCCTAAGCCGCGTAGAAGAATTCCGTCGCGGATGAGGTATTCACGTTGCGCCGGATGTCCATCATCATCAAAGCCATAGCTCGCAAATTCTTCAGCGCGGGTAGGGTCGAAGGTAATATTGAGGTGGTCCGAGCCGTAGCGATACGATCCGAACATATCTGGGGTTACAAAACTGGTCCCAGCGTAATTGCGTTCATCGCCAAGGATGCGGTCCAGCTCTAATGGATGACCAATCGACTCATGAATCTGCAAGATCATTTGATCCGGAGCGAGCAGGACGTCCATCGTTCCTGAAGGGCAATTGGGAGCGAGCAAGAGTTGGAGTGCTTCCTCGGCAATACGTGGGGCAGCAGTAAAAAATCCGCTCTGATCGAGAATTTCTAAACCACCCTGACGGCAATAACCACGGCCAGCAAAGGTGCGGCTTTGCGTTTCTGCTCCTGCGTTGGCGGTGGCACTGAGCATGGGGACAAGGTAACGGAATTGCTGTTGCACGAGGCCGTTATCTGCCGTGGCAAAAACCGTATCACTCTCTGTATACCAGAGGGAAGCATCCCAATCGACGATTCGCTCGTCAGTTTTTAAGCGAGTATTTTCCGCGCGGAGCAAATCGATTTTGTCGGCAAGAGAGATCGTGTCCCAGGCTTTCTGTACTGGGCTCGTGTATTCTCCAGTGGGATGGGGGAGGGGGACCTTGGAGAAGTCAACAACGCAGCGCCCGGCATTCGCATGGGCCCACGAGCGCGCATGCTCAGCTGCACGGCGCAGCCCTGTCGTCGTCAGATCACTCGTGGCGGCGTATCCTATACCGCCTTTATCAATTACTGTGATCATTGCCCCCATGTCTTCTGAGGCGGCGACGGGCTGCAGTACGTGTTGTCGGACAGACAGATACTCCGAACGGGCATGGACCAGTCGGAGCGAGCAGAACTCGACTTGGGGTGCAATCGAACGAAAATGGTCAACAATGCGCTCGTGCATTTATGCCTCTTTTTTCTCAGTGTTCAAAATCACTTCATGAATCTCAAGGACATTGGGACCAGCGAACATTTCTGCCGGGGGGCGATTGCTATGAGCGATACGGAAGGATTCACTCTTGGTCCAATCCCAAAACGCTTGCTCACTTTCCCAATATGTTTGCACCAGATAATAGCCTTGCTCAGCTTTTTCTTCCCATTGCCCAGTCTGGTGGTTGAAGCGGCGTTGCACAGGGCGTAAGACCAGGTTCTTGATGAATCCTGGTGATCGGTCAATAAGATGAGCACGATGACGGAAACGATCTTCAAATTCGGCCTCATGGCCAGCGGCGACGGGGATACGGTTAGTAACGATAAACACGGTCGAACCTCCTGTTACAGAAAGGTGCTGTTCAACGGATAGATGGAATCAGCGGAGCAAACAAGTTCCCTATCCTGCAGAAAGACGGTTATCCTTTTTCTTTTATCCGACTCGAAAAGAGGGTGTTTCATGAAAGTGTATCATAAGTTCGTATGGGTTGGTGTGTATCTCGCCATTGTTCTCGTCAACGTTCCGTCGGCGTGGGGAGACGCTGCAAGCGAGGCCTATGAGAAGGGCCTACGGCTCCTCCAGCAAGGACAGCACAATAATGCCATTCCAGAGTTTGATAAAGCCTTACGTCTAAATCCACGGTATGTGGAGGCCTATAATAAGCGAGGTGAGGCATTCAATGAGCTTGCCCAGTACGAACGTGCGCTCAAAGATTTCGATGCTGCACTTGGTCTGAACTCGCAGTTTGCTGAGGCATACTTCAATCGCGGCAATGCCTACAATGATCTTGGCCAGGCCGAACGAGCCATCAAAGACTATGATGAAGCGCTGCGGGTCGATCAAAACTACCTTGGGGCTTACTATAATCGTGCTTTGGCTCATATGTCGCTGCGTCGTGGTGAAGCGGCCGCCGATGCACGGGCGTACCTGAAGATCAAGGGTTGGAAAGACGAAAATGCCCGGGATCAGTACATGGTGTTATTTGCTCACTTTAGTGACCGCTGGGCGAAGCGTGACACTGAAGCACGCTTGATCCTTGATGAAGGAGCCAGCAAGTGTGACACGTTGAAGTGGCCGTATCCGATTATCCGTTATTTGCGACGCGAGATGACGATACAAGACCTGCTTGCCGCGGCGAATGATGTCGATAAGAAAACCGAAGCACGGACATATGTTGGCCTTGACCTCATGCTGATGGGGAATCGTGTTGACGGAGTTACGCATCTCGAATGGGTGAGAGAGAACGGACGGAAAGCCTTTGCTGAGTATGGTTTTGCGGTGAACGAGCTGCGCCAGGCTGGAGCTGGAAATGCCGCGAAACCGTAAAGTTCCTGACTGAACGAATCGGGGAAACGGAGGCGGGAAGAAATGGCAAGTAAATTGGAGCAGGTGCTGAATTGCAGCTTTCTTCAGTGCTACTGGCACATAAGCTCGGAAGAACTGTCAGCCAAGACCTGCCCCGAGGGCTTGTCTCACGCTACCTTCGGAATGAAGGCGGCATACTGATCTAGTAACGGCAGTACTGTCTCTCGTGGTGCAGGTGGCACAAAGAAGATTGCCCGTTCTGCACCCATATCGCGGCATTGCTGGAGCATTGCTTCATTGCCTTGCGCGCCGAGAATTGAGATGGGAAAGTCTTCTGTGCGACGACCGGCTTGCGCGGCACGACTGCGCAGCTCTTTCACCATCCCAGGGATTTTTTGGAAGTAGCGGGCATTGGGAAGCCAACCATTACAGTATTGCACAACGCGTCCGAGCCCTTGGTCGGTATTGGAGCCGAGCAGAATCGGAGGGTAAGGCTTTTGCGCCGGCTTGGGATAGCACCAGATCGGGTCGAAGTTAACAAACTCACCGTGATATTCGGCTTCGTCTTTCGTCCAGATCAGTTTCATCGCTTCGATCCGCTCACGGAGGATCTTCCAACGCTTCTTGAACGGAGTACCATGATTTGCCATTTCTTCGGCGTTCCAGCCGCCACCGATACCAAAGATCAAACGTCCATTGGACAGGAGATCAACTGACGCGACTTCTTTCGCCATCGTGATTGGGTCACGTTCCATTGCCAGACAGATGCCACTGCCGAGCTTGATCGTTTTTGTGGCCCCAGCCGCGGCCATCAAGGCGACAAAAAGATCGTGGGTATGCGAATATTCCTTTGGTAGTTCCCCGCCTCCTGGAAAGGGTGTCCGTCGACTAGTGGGAATGTGGGTGTGTTCAGGAAACCACACCGACTCAAATCCACGTGCCTCGCATTCACGGGCCAAATCATCTGGTCGGGTCGCATACTCCGTTGCAAACATTTCAATGCCAAGTTTCATGTTGTCCTCCTTATAAAATATGGCGGTCAGCAGTCAGCTCCACCAAAGATCTGCCTTCCTCCCTCAACAATCCGCGAAATAGAGCAAGACTTACCACGTCTCTTTCATCTGGCTGAGCGCTGAGTGCTGACCGCTGAGTACTTTCTTACGGCTGTGTATACAACTGGGTGTTGTCGATATAAATCAGATACCCCTGGATACGTTCGTTCTGCAGCTTAAAGACATTAGCGAACGGAACTTTCAGTTGCGATCCACTGTGACGCGTGTAGGTCACGATCCCTCGACAAATGATTGCATCGGGAACCGTCCAGCTCTCGACCAGGTCATGACGAATCGCTTTGATACTTGCAAAGAACTGCGCGACGCCATCACGAATCGTTTGCTTACCCTTTAATGGCTCAGCGTTGCCAAAGACAAAGATGGCATCGTCAGTTAAAAAGCTGGCAAAGGTATTCGCATCAAAAGCGTCGAGCGCACGAAACAGCGTCGGCACCCAGGCTGGTGCTGTCATATTTATCCCCCCTATTGTTACGTCCGAGAACAGATGTCCTCGTGCGGAGCTTGGCAGATTTTCGCCACTCGCGAAAGGGTTACAGAAAGATCGGACAGAGTAAGCAAGAGAGATCTATCTTTTAGGGTATTGACGTATCGCCTGTAGGATGTAAGCCTACCGACAAAAGGGGGATCGGCTATGCCGTTAAATGCATTCATTGTGCGGCCTTTCGAAGAAAAAGAATTGGTCGTTACCGCGGGAGCGCTGACCGAACGGCTGAAAGAAAATCAAGATAAGCTGGGCTGTAACTCGATAGTGAGAGGGATCGAGCAAATTGGCGGTAGCTCTTTCTGGAAAGCAAAGGTCAACTTCGACGTCATCGAGCGTTTACTCCTGAGCCTGGTCCTTAGTCGTCTCAACATTCGCGGGGAGACCGCAGCTGAGGTGGTTGTGGCGGGGAACATCCGTGAAGATATGTTTCACCAGTTACTAACGACGGATATCGTCATCGCGGATCTCTCGTATTACAACCCGAATGTGTTTTATGAACTTGGTATTCGCCAAGCGTTTCGTGACAAATTTACCTTTCTGATTCGCAGTAATCTCAGCGAATACCCCTTTGACCTAAAGACCGATCGCTATTTTGAATATGACGTGATCGATCTGGACAAGAAGGATGATAAGACGGCAAGCAAAGTTGAGGAAACCGTCGATAGGCTCGTAAAAGCACTGCGCGCAACAATCAGTTCGTACAAGGCTGACAGCCCAGTGTTCAAGCTGCTACCGAAACTGGTAGCCGAGGACCGCTCCCGCTTCATTACTGTTCCTGATGAATTTCGCGAAGAAGTTCAACGTGCACGCCGCCATAAGTGGAGTGCCCACTTACGGCTCTTGGCTGTCGAATGTGAAGGTTTTCTCTGGGAAATTGAAGGGCTACGCGAAGTCGGACGTGCCCAGTTTGAGTCAAACTTTATCTCCGGTGCAAAAACGACATGGGAAGCGATAGCCACTCGCTACCCGGATGACACAGAAGCCAATACCACCCTGTCGACCATTTACCAACGACTCCATGATGTCACTCGTTCTGAGCAGGCTTTGGCGCGAATCTCGCGCATCGGTACATTGTCAGCCTCAGATCTTTCGCAAATACGATCCCTCAACGGACGTAACCTCAAAGAGGCATGGGGACGACAGTGGTCTGCTGAGGAAAAGGCGACACTGGAACAGCGACAAGAGAACGCCCTGCGTTCTCCGTTGTTACAGCGAGCGTATGATGCCTATGAAGAAGCGTTCAAGATTGACCTCAACAACTCTTATGCCGGGCTCAACGCGCTTTCTCTGCTGGTTATTCAGACTGAATTGGCCGATAAGTACCCCAGTGCGTGGCGTAACATCCAACGTCGACCTGAGGATGCCGGGCGTGAATTAGAGTTACGGAAAGGGCGTATCCGCCAACTTATAGCTACGCTTGAACTCGCGCTTGAATCACACCGAGAGCGTTTACGACGTGAAGGGGTGATTACTGATGTGTGGTTTAGCTCGCTTGAAGCCGCGGTGGCTTGTCTTGTTTCTGATCAGCCCAAATATGTCAGACGGTTGTATGAAGAAGTGAAGCATCTTGCACCAGAGATTGCTGAGCAGTCGATACGCAATGCCTTATCGATCTATCCCGACTTAGGGATTCGCGGACGCAAAGCGAGTGAAGCACGTAAAGCTGGTAGACCTGGGGAGATCGGCACGATAGAGGCAAACGTCGAAGAAGCTATTGCTGTTCTGGACTCTAAGGGGTCTGCAAACAAGCAGCCCAATGGTTTGAAACGCACCCTGATGTTCGCTAGCCTGCGCTTGAATCACAGCGTTCCTGCTTTCCACAAGGGTGCTGTAGGAGGTGTAGGGACGCAAGAGAAAAGCCAGCGATTAGGCTTCCCTGAAGAGTGTGTCAAGGAAGTCGGTGACGTGATTGCCGAGGTGATCCAAGAGGAAAACAGACTGAATGGCACGATCTTGTTCGGCATTGCTGCTGGTGCCAATGGCGGAGATCTGCTGTTTCACGAAGCATGTCGTAAAGAGGGCATCCCTACTCATTTGTGTCTTGCGCTGCCACGAGACGAATATGTGGGGCAGTATGTTGCGCCTGCGGGAAAACATTGGGTTAAGAGATTTCGTGACGTGTACTATGAGATTCGTAATACACGTCAGCGCGATGATGACCCTGACGCACCCTTGAGTTCGGAACGCATCAAAGAGTTTGCCGATACCAATGGGCTACCACGCTGGCTGCAAAGCAAACCTTATTACAATGTAGGGCGGCGCAACAATCTATGGATTCTAGAGTATGCCATTATGGCCGCTAACCAATTTGAAGATAGTGCAGAGGTGACTTTAATCGTGCTCTGGGATGACCACCAGCAGGAAAGCGAACCTGGTCCTGGCGGTATCCGCGATTTGCTGCGGCGTGCTGAGAAGGCCGGGATCAAGGTGCATCGGATCTCGGTACCTCGGCCAGAAAACAAAACGACCAAGGACGACCAGCCTGTACAGAGTGACCAAGGGAACGTCGTGAGGTTACGAAACTTCTAGTTATTAACATCAACGAGTGAGATCAGGAGAAAGGTAGCGTTATCTATCCAACAAAAGATTTGGCGATGAGAGAATGTCGTCGAGTACTGCAGCCCGAATGCAATCTGTCTCTTTATAGCCTGGATTCCACTGGATTTTATCCAGGCTATATCGCTTCTTTTCCTCACTCTTCGTGCTTCATTCTGCATAGAAAAGCCCAGGGTCGTTGACAGTGCTACCGTGCCTCTGTTAGCGATGCTGGGAACCTTGATTTTCCCAACACATCTGGCATAAAGGGGCCGGTCTTTTTCCATGGCACAATACATCCCTGTTGTTATTGCTCTACTGGTGTGTGGCGGGGTCGCCACGCTCATGACCTTCGCAAGTAAGCTGCTGGGGGCGTCGAAGCATACCGCAGTGAAAGATGAGCCTTTTGAGTGCGGCAATCCGTCGAGTGGCTCTGCGTGGGGACGGTTTTCCGTCAAATTTTACCTTGCTGCCATCTTGTTCATCATCTTCGATGTCGAGGTGGTCTTCATGTACCCCTGGGCAGTGGTCTTTAGACAACTCGGGATGTTCGGCTTCATTGAAATGCTGATCTTTGTCATGATCCTCGGTGTCGGGTTGATCTACATCATCAAGAAAGGGGCGCTAGAGGCAGCGTAGCCTCGGCCCATAACCAACGACATGCCTGAGACGGGACTTCTGAGTAAAATCGAAGCAGCATTCCCTGGTAAGATCTTAGAACACTATTCTCAGTATGGGTATGATGTCATCGTCCTCAATCGGGATGATGCTGTCGCCATCTTTGCGACGCTGCGAGACCATCCTGACTTTGCCTTTAATCAGCTTTCTGATCTGACAGCGACAGACTTTCTCGGCCAAGAGCCTCGCTTCGAGTTGATGTATCAGCTCAACTCCCTCTCGTTGAACCATCGACTGCAAGTAAAGATCCGCGTACCAGAAGATGCTGCGTGGGCACACACTGTGTCGTCGATATGGAAAAGCGGAGACTGGTTAGAGCGCGAAGTGTGGGACATGTTCGGTATCAAGTTCACCGATCATCCTGATTTGCGACGTATCCTCATGTACGAAGAGTTCAAGGGACATCCCTTACGCAAAGATTATCCCGTCAGTAAACGGCAACCCCTAGTCGAAGAGCGCGATCCGATTACTAACCCCTGGCCAAAAAGGTAAATGGCATGGCAGCAACGGCAACGATACCAGACGTGGTCGAAATGGAGTTGGACCCAACTTCTGAGGTCATGTCCCTCCAAATGGGCCCCTCCCATCCGGCGACGCACGGAACAATTAAGTTCTGGCTCAAGCTTGATGGCGAGAAAATCCTTAATTGTGATGTCGAAATCGGTTATCTCCACCGTGGTTTTGAGAAGATGTGCGAGCAACGCACCTGGAACCATGTGGTGCCATACACCGATCGCCTCAATTACATTTCTCCATTGATCAACAATGTGGGATTTGCGTTGGCAGCGGAAAAAATGCTTGACCTCGAAGTGCCCGAGCGCTGCCAGTACATCCGCATGATTATGAGTGAAATCTCGCGGATGACTGACCATTTTACCTGCCTAGGTATGGGGGCAGCAGAAGCTGGGGCACTGTCAGTCGCATTTTATGCACTGGAAGCGCGTGAAACACTCTTTGACATCGTTACGGCAGTGACCGGGGCTCGGCTGACTGTGAGTTATACCCGTGTCGGTGGGGTGACACAGGATCTCCCCGAAGGATTTGCTGACCGCATTCGCGGCGCGTTCGTTGACATCCGCCAGGTGATGGCTGATTGCGATGCACTGCTATCAAAGAACCGTATCTTCATTGAACGCATGTCTGGCGTTGGCGTAATCCCAGCCGAGGACGTGGTTTCGTATGGAGTCACTGGTCCGCTGCTACGAGCCTGTGGTGTGGGGTATGATGTGCGCAAAGCATACCCTTACCTATTCTATGATCGCGTAGAATTTACTGTTCCGACCGGCACCCAGGGAGACAACTACGATCGTTTTAGTGTTCGCTTTGAAGAAATTCGCCAAAGCATGCGGATTATCGAGCAGGCCCTTGATCAGATTCGTCCGGGACCGGTGCGCGTCGATGACCCGCGCATTACGCTGCCGCAAAAGAAAGATGTCTATGGCAACATCGAAGGGTTGATGAACCACTTCAAGTTGGTGATTGAAGGGGTCCGCATCCCGAAAGGCGACATCTATCAAGCGGTCGAAGGAGCAAACGGCGAGCTGGGGTTCTACTTAGTCAGTGATGGCAGCGGGCGTCCCTATCGAGTGCGCGTGCGACCTCCCTGCTTCTTTGGCATGGCAGCATTAGGGCAAATGCTCAAAGGCTGTTTAATCTCAGACATCATTACCACCTTCGGCATGATCAATATGATTGGTGGGGAATGCGATAGGTAAAAATAATTAAAAATGAAGAATGAAGAATGAAAAGTGACAAAAAGTCTTTTCATTTTAATTTTGCATTTTTAATTTTGCATTTTTAATTGACTTATGGCTGTACAGTTTTCCGACACAACACAAAAGAAATTTGAAGAAATCCTCACGCATTATCCCAACAAGCGGGCGGCGTTGTTGCCGACCTTCTGGTTGGCGCAGGGGGAGTTCGGTTACCTCAGCCCTGAAGTAATGGAATACGTTGCCAAACTGCTCGGACTATCCCCGGCTTACGTGGGTGCGGTGGCGTCGTTCTACACCATGTATAACAAGACGCCGGTGGGCAAATTTCATGTGCAGGTCTGTACCAACCTCTCATGTACGTTGATGGGAGCAGAGGATATCGTTGCCTGCATTGAGAAAAAACTCGGCATTGGGTTAGGGGAAACGACCGCAGATAAAAAATTCACCCTCAGTGAAGTCGAATGCTTGGGCTCCTGTGGCACTGCTCCAGTCGCGCAGATTAACGACGACTATTATGAGAATTTGACCCAAGATGGGGTCGTGAAGCTACTCGATCAATTCGCAGGACAGAAGTGAACGTAGCTGAATAGTGAAGATTGCACTTTATGGATCCGACCACTCTTCTTATTGATGCCGTCCTGGTTATTTTCATGTTCGCTCTGGTCATGCAGATTGCGCCGCTGCTGTTATGGATCGAGCGTAAAGGGAGTGCGGTTCTGCAAGATCGTGTCGGTGCGAACCGAGTCAGCATCTCGGACATTCCGCTCTTCAAGGGAAAACTAAAAAAGCTTCCTTTCAATGTTGGTATTGTCAACACGCTCATCGCTGACCCGATTAAGTTGTTTACCAAAGAAGATTTTATTCCTCCTGGGGCAGATAAACTGCTCCATACTCTCGCACCGATCGTTGCCCTTGTGCCGGCGCTGGTGACGATGATGGTCATCCCCTTTGGCGATATTCTCATCATCGGCGGACGAGAGATTGAGCTACAGGCCGCGCGCCTCAATGTTGGCATCCTGTACGTTCTGGCGATGGTCTCACTCGGTGTGTATGGTGTCGTGCTGGCAGGGTGGGCATCAAACAATCGTTGGGCGTTACTTGGTGGAATTCGTGCTTCGGCACAAATGATTTCATATGAAATCGCTATGGGGCTCGCACTCATTGGCGTTGTGTTAACTTATGGCACGCTCGACCTGCAGGAAATTAACCGTGCACAAGGCGGGTTGATTCTAGGTGGATTGCCAAACTGGGGTATTTTCTATCAACCCCTCGCGTTCCTTATTTTCCTCACCGCTGGTATTGCCGAAAGTAAACGGGCGCCGTTCGATCTTCCGGAGGCAGAGCCAGAGTTGATTTCCGGTTACTTCACTGAGTACTCGGGCGCAAAGCAATCGATCTTCATGCTCGTCGACTTCCTCGAATCGCTCATTGTTGCAGCGCTGATTACCACATTGTTTTTTGGTGGCTGGCAAGTGCCGTTACTTGAACGGGATGGGCTCCACTTCCCGTGGGGTGGGTTCATGCCGCTGCCGCATATCGTGGTTGTCATCATTCAAGTCCACGCCTTCATTATCAAAGTGCTTTTCTTCTGCTGGTTGCAGATTATGATTCGCTGGACCCTGCCGCGCTTCCGCTACGACCAGCTCATGACGCTGGGGTGGAAGATTTTGCTGCCACTCGCCTTGGTGAATGTGATGCTCACCGCGCTGGTGCTGCTCATCGCTCAGAACCTGAAAATATAAATTCACTATGGATCTTTTTACTTTCATTATTCTGGCAATTCTCCTCGTGGGTTCAGCGATGGCTGTCGTTCTCCATCCCAGCCCCGTCTATAGTGCGCTCTCGCTCGTCGTCATGATGAGTCTACTCGCGGTGTACTTCCTCTTCCTGAATGCGCATGTGGTTGGAGCGTTACAGATCATCGTCTACGCCGGTGCGGTCATGGTCTTGTTCTTGTTCGTTATTATGTTGTTGAACCTGCAGACCGAATCACGTGAGAACCAACAGTCGGAGATGAAGACGTCTGCCACCATTCTGTGTCTGGTAATGGTTGCTGAACTTGCTTTCTTTTTAGGAAAAGGCGGTGGGAAACTGGAATTGCAAACCAGTCAGCAGGAGTTGCCCGCCGGGTTCGGCACAATGCAGGCGCTGAGCGAGCGGCTGTTTACTGACTTTGTATTGCCCTTCGAGATTACGTCGGTCCTCTTATTAGTGGCTGCAGTTGGTGCAGTCGTGTTAGCGCGACGACAAGCATAAAGGGGGCCGGGAGTCGGGGGTTGGGGAACAGAAAAAGCTCACAGAGAAATGCCAACCCCTGACTCCTGACTCCTGTCTGGTGAAGGCGAAATTATGGTTCCTACTCATTACCATCTTATTCTCAGTGCACTCTTGTTCACGATTGGCGCGATGGGAGTTCTGCTGCGGCGGAATACCATCATTATTTTTATGTCGGTTGAGTTAATGCTCAATGCGGTGAATCTGTCGTTCGTAGCACTGGCACAGCATTGGGGCTCAATGGATGGACAGTTGATCGTCTTTTTCGTCATGGCCGTAGCTGCAGCTGAGGCTGCGGTTGGTCTCGCTATCATCTTAATGGTCTTTCGCACCAAAGAGACAGTCAACGCCGACGAACTCAATTTCATGCGCGGGTAGCAACGAAATCATCATGGAACATGCACACACAGCAGCCCAAGCGATAGAAGCCGTTTCCTACCTCCGCTGGATCGTCTTCTTTCCTCTGATCGGTGTTCTCTTCAATATTTTCCTCGCGCCGAAGTTCGGCAGACGAGCGGTGAACCTGGTTGCTCCTGGCGTTATCCTCGCAGCCTTCGCGTTTGCCTGGACTGCATTTGAGCATCTCAATGGATTACCCCCCGGAAGTGCGCTGGTCGATCACCTGTATCCGTGGATAACGGCTGGTAACCTTCAGGTCGATTTTTCCCTGCGCGTTGATGCCCTAACCGCAGTGATGATCCTCATTATCACTGGAGTAGGGGCACTCATCCACATCTATTCGACTGGTTACATGGCGCATGACGAAGATGTCGCGCGTTATTTTACCTACCTTAACCTGTTCACTGCCTCGATGCTGTTGCTGGTGCTCGGAGAAAACTTACTCCTGCTCTTCGTCGGCTGGGAAGGTGTGGGATTATGCTCGTACCTGCTCATTGGTTTTTGGTACACCGACGATGAAAAAGCCAGCGCCGGCAAGAAAGCGTTTATCGTCAACCGGATTGGTGATGCGGGATTTCTGCTCGGCATGTTCCTGCTCTTTTGGACGTTGGTTGCGAACGGTGTCTGGACACTCTCATTTAGTGAAATTCAACGTGCGATTGCTGAACATCCTGAGTTTATCTCTGGTGGAGTTGCGACGGCGATCTGTCTCTTGCTTTTTATCGGAGCGACGGGGAAGTCAGCGCAGATTCCCCTGTATGTGTGGCTGCCAGACGCGATGGCCGGTCCGACCCCTGTCAGCGCACTGATCCATGCGGCGACCATGGTGACTGCCGGTGTCTATATGATCGCGCGCTTACATTTCCTCTTTGAATTGTCTCCTACGGCGCTGGCGGTTGTGGCCTACGTTGCTGCTTTTACCGCGATTCTCGCCGCGTCTATTGCTCTAGTGCAAACCGACATTAAGAAAGTCCTGGCATATTCAACCGTGAGCCAGCTTGGTTACATGTTCTTAGGGGTAGGAGTCGGAGCCTACGGAGCTGGGGTTTTCCATCTCATGACACATGCCTTTTTCAAAGCCTTGCTTTTCCTCGGGGCTGGCAGCGTGATTCACGGCATGAGTGACGAACAAGACATTCGCAAAATGGGCGGGTTATTGCGAAAAATGCCATTTACTGGCTGGACATTTCTCATCGGTTGCATTGCCATTGCTGGCGTACCGTACTTCTCTGGCTACTACAGTAAAGATTTGATCTTGGAAGAAGCCTACGCTGGGCCGCACGCACAGCCACTTCTCTATTGGGTAGGGACTATTGGTGCTGGCATGACGGCCTTTTATATGTTTCGCCTCTTTTTTGTCACCTTCTGGGGCAGTGAAGTGCGGGCAAGTCACGATGTCGTCCATCACGTGCATGAGTCACCGTGGTCGATGGTGATTCCGTTGGTCATTCTCGCGGTATTGTCAGTTCTCGGTGGCAACCTCCCGCTCCTTAATTGGTTATCTCCGATGTTTCATGCCGGTCATGTCGAAGTGCCAGATTTCATTCGCTGGTTACCGACCGTGGCCGGAGCCGTTGGTGTCGTGTTGGCGTTCGTTACGTACGGCATGAATACGAAAGCGGTCGAGAAGATGAACGAAGAGCCAGTCGGGATGCGCAACCTGTTATGGAACAAATGGTTTGTCGATGAAGCATACGATGCGGCCTTCGTAAAACCAACGACCTCTCTCGCCAATGGTTTCTGGAAAGGTGTGGATACCCAGGTGATCGATGGAACCGTGAACGGTACGGCCCGAGTGATGGAACTCTGGGGATCGGCCATTCGCACGATACAAACCGGCAACGTACAAAATTATGCCATGTCGTTTCTGGTTGGCGTGACCGTAATCCTCTTCTTGGGGGTGTACTTATGGTAAGTCTGGTTCTCTTCACCCCTCTGGTTGCAGCACTATTTGTGCTGCTGTTACGCAAAGAGCACGAGGATGGGGCACGGTGGGTCGCGCTGAGTGCGTCGTTGTTGACCTTCGTCTTATCGCTCGGGTTGCTATGGAATTTTGACGGTAATCTCGCTGAATTTCAGATGGTCGAGCAGGTACCGTGGATTCCAGACTTCGGTATCGAATACCACGTTGGCATTGATGGGATTAGCCTCTTCCTGGTTCTTCTGACCACCTTCCTGGTTCCGTTGGTGATTCTTTCCTCGTGGAATGATGTGCATAAGCGGGTCAAAGAGTATCAGTTTCTCTTTTTGGTGCTTGAGACCGGCATGATCGGCGCGTTTGTCGCCATTGATCTGTTCCTCTTTTACGTCTTTTGGGAAGTCATGCTTATCCCGATGTATTTCCTGGTTGGCGTGTGGGGAGGGCAGCGACGCATTTACGCAGCCATTAAGTTTCTACTCTATACAATGGTTGGCAGCTTGTTGATGCTGGTGGCTATTTTGTATCTGGCCTATCAGCACAACGAACAAGCTGGTGCGCTCTCATTCAATCTTCTGCAGTTGCACGACTTAAACCTGAGTAATTCCGCGCAACGGTGGTTATTCTGGGCGTTTGTGTTCTCTTTTGCGATCAAGGTCCCACTCTTTCCATTTCACACCTGGTTACCAGATGCCCACGTCGAAGCACCAACCGGTGGATCGGTCATTCTTGCTGGGGTGCTACTGAAGATGGGAACGTATGGCCTCATTCGTTTCGCCATTCCGCTGTTCCCCTTTGCAGCCTACGAATATGCCTATGTCCTCATTGCGCTTGCGGTGATTGGTATCTTTTATGGTGCCTTGGTGGCGATGGTACAACCTGACCTGAAAAAGCTGGTGGCATACTCGTCGGTCAGCCACATGGGTTTCGTCGTGCTTGGTTTATTCGCCTTCAACCTGCAAGGATCGCAAGGGGCAATCTTCCAAATGCTCAACCACGGCCTCTCGACCGGCGCCCTCTTCCTTCTCGTTGGTGTCATTTACGAGCGCCGTCACACTCGTCTGATTAGTGAATATGGTGGTCTGTGGAAGCAAGTGCCGTTGTATGCCTCGATTTTCTTGGTGACGATGTTCTCTTCGATCGGGTTACCAGGACTGAACGGGTTCATTGGCGAGTTCTTGATTATGCTGGGAGCGTTTGATGCAGTCATTCAGAAGGGCGTGGCTGGGACCTCAGCCGGCCTCAATTGGCTGATCATGATCGTTGCGGTTTCGGGAGTAGTGCTTGGTGCCGTCTACATGCTGTGGATGTATCAACGAGTGATCTTTGGCCCGTTACAGAACGAAGAAAATAAGAAGTTAACCGACCTTTCCAGTCGCGAGGTGATCGTTTTTGCTCCCTTGCTGGCCATGATGCTATTTATGGGGCTCTATCCTAAGCCGTTCCTGGATCGCATGGAAAAAACGGTGAACGTCACGCTGGCACGTGCAGAAGCGAAACGGCTTGCTGACGACGCGCGCTTTCGGGTAGACCGAATGCGCAGTGATGGGCGAACAGCTACTGTGAACGCTGAAATCTCGGTTGCGAGACAACCTTAACGTTTAGCACTTTTGGTGATACCCATGATCTTGCCTGTCGTAAACTGGTCCTCGGTACTTCCCTGCATAATCCTTACGGTCGCTGGAATGGTGGTTCTGTGTTGGGATCTGTGGATGAAGGAGGAGCAGAAGTGGTATCTGCCTCTTACTTCCATCACCAGCGTCGTCCTCGTTATGTTCCTGTCTCTTGTCTTGTGGGGAAGAAATGAAACTGCCTTCGCGGGTACGTTAGCACTAGACTCTTACGCTCTATTTTTCAATTTTGTCCTCTGTTTTGCCGCGGGTATGACCTGCGCCATGTCGATGCACTATGTCAAAGAGAGCGACATTCCCCAGGGGGAATACTACGCACTGATTCTTTTCGCCACGGTCGGGATGATCTTAATGGCGGCAGGGACCGACTTGATCGTCATCTTCCTTGGTTTGGAAACCATGTCGATGGCCGTCTATGTGCTTGCCGGTATCCTTCGTCATCAGACCAAATCGAATGAAGCTGCGCTGAAATACTTCTTGCTTGGTGCTTTTGCCAGCGGGTTTTTGCTGTACGGCATCGCTTTGATTTATGGCGCAACTGGGAGCGTGCAACTCGACAAAATTGCCTTATATATTCGCGATCACATGAGTGACGGTGATTTCTCTCCGTTGCTGTTCATGGGGATCGCCCTGTTGATTGTCGGATTCGGTTTCAAAGTTGCGGCAGTGCCATTTCATGCCTGGACGCCCGACGTCTATGAAGGAGCTCCGACGACGATTACTGCTTTTATGGCAGTAGGAGTCAAAGCTGCGGCTTTCGCGGCTTTTGCTCGCGTTTTCCTCGCTGCGTTTGGTTCAGTACAAGAATACTGGCAGTGGATTCTTTGGGTGTTGGCGGTTGTCACGATGATCGTCGGTAACGTGACCGCCCTTGTACAAAACAACGTCAAACGCATGTTAGCCTACTCCAGTATTGCCCATGCAGGGTATCTCCTGGTGGCACTAGTTGCGGGAGGAGAGACTGGTGGCTCGGCGTTGATGTACTACCTCGTCGCTTACGGGCTCATGAATATGGGGGCATTTGCTGTTGTCGTTGCTGTGAGCCGTAGAGGTGAACCCAACGAGGAATTTGACGATTATGCTGGGCTTGGTTTTCGTTATCCAGGGCTTGCCTTAGCCATGACAATTTTCATGTTGTCGCTCACCGGTATTCCACCGCTTGTCGGGTTCACTGGTAAGTTTTACGTTTTCAGTGCGGCCGTGAAGTCCGGCTTTATTTGGCTTGCTGTGATTGGCGTGCTCAACAGCGTCGTCTCGGCGTACTACTACATTCGTGTGATTGTGACGATGTACATGTACGACGGTGAAAAACAGATCGAGCCTCTCTCTGCACGTCCAGCATTAGCCTCGGCAATTGTTGTCGCCGCCGTAGCGACGATTCTGGTTGGGGTTTTTCCAGCGACCTCGATGTGGCGGGCACGCACAGGATTCGCCTCGGTTGAAAAAGAGCAACACGCAACCGTTCACTCGCCAAGTGTACTCGAAAATGCTCTTGCTGCACGTCAATCAGTCGCCCCAAAGGCTTCCGCAAGTCATCAATAGGTGTTGCTTACCATCAGAACAAGATGATCAATAAGCAACGAGCTGTAGGCGTCATATGGACGAAGACTCAATGGCTCAATGCTGCAAGAGGTGCCTGAGCTTCTTGTAAGTCTGTGGTGTCAAAGCCTTCGGTAAACCAACTGTAGAGATCAGATAACATTCTGTGTGCTTCGGCCAGCTTGAAGAGAATCCAGCAACTGAGGCTCCTCCTGCTGCTCCAGCGGCTGCTGCTGTACAGTCGGAACAATAGCGCCCGTCGATCCGAAATGTTTCTCCTGTTCTACAGACGCTCCCATCTCAGGATGAAAGACCGCCGAAGGGTGAGTGGCTTGGCACAATGGGCACAGTTTGCCCGTCTCTCTTCCTTTCTCTCTGTTTTCATGTACATCGTATAGTGGATTGACCCGGTCCCATTATTGGTTTCTTTTGGATCCAGGGCATTGCAAAAGGCCTTCCTCTTTTTTAGCAGAAGCTTCGTGTGTACGGGCTGTTTCGTGCGATGGAGACCGTAGTGTCAAGCACATCTTGTTCGTGAAGATAAGGAGGAGCGGTTATGGGTCTCGGAAGACGGATAGGTGCTGAAATTCTTGGGACGTTTTGGCTGGTTCTGGGTGGCTGTGGAAGCGCGGTGTTGGCAGCAGCGTTTCCTAATGTCGGGATCGGCTTACACGGTGTCTCGCTCGCGTTTGGTTTGACGGTACTCACCATGGCCTATGCCATTGGTCATATTTCCGGCGGTCACCTGAATCCTGCCGTCACAATTGGTTTGGTGACGGCTCGACGTTTCCCCTCAAGCGAGGCGGTTTCGTACATTATTGCTCAGGTCGTTGGTGCAGTGATCGCTTCCGCAGTATTGTTTGCCATCGCTAGTGGCAAGGCTGGATTTGATGTTGCTGCTGGTTTTGCGTCGAATGGATTTGGCGAACACTCGCCTGGTGGGTACTCACTCTTTGCCTGTTTTGTCGCGGAAGTGGTTTTGACCTTTATGTTTCTGATCGTCATCCTCGGGGCGACAGATCGGCGCGCTCCGGCAGGATTCGCACCGATCGCTATTGGGTTGGCACTTACACTCATTCACCTGATTAGTATTCCGGTAACGAACACCTCAGTGAATCCTGCACGAAGCACCGGGCCAGCGCTATTTGTGGGCGGCTGGGCAATTGGGCAACTCTGGCTCTTTTGGGTTGCCCCGATTCTCGGAGCAGTCTTAGCGGGCATCGTCTATCCGCTGGTAGCGGAGGAGAAGTAAGCGAATCTTTTCTGGGGGCGTGGGCGTTCCCTGCACACGAGATGAATGACACAGACAAGCACGCTCCCAGAGGATCCAGCTTAAAACTTCACCTGTGGAACTTTCTGTTCTTCTGGCGGCACTTCGAAATACTTCTCAGGCTGGAAGCCCAACCAGCCGGAATATAATACCGCGGGGATTTTCTTGATGTAGGTGTTATAGGCTTGCACGGCCTCATTGTAGCGACGCCGCTCGGTTGCTATTCGGTTCTCGGTTCCGGCCAGCTCATCTGAAAGACGGGCGAATTGGGTATCGGCTTTGAGTTGGGGATAATTTTCCGATAACGCCAGCAAACGAGACAGCGCCGAAGAGACATCATTGGCTGCTTCAATTTGCTCACCGCGAGTTCCCGCACCAATCAGCTTAGCCCGAGCATTGGCGACTGACTCGAAAATGCCCTTCTCGTGGGCAGCGTATCCTTTTACGGTCTCAAGTAAATTGGGAATTAAATCAGTTCGTCGTTTGAGTTGGTTGTCAACTTGCGCCCAAGCGGATTTCACTTCCTCTTGCATGGCCACCATCGAATTATATTCACATCCGTTCAACGTGAAGCCCCAAAATATTACAAGAACAGTAAACAGTATGTTCTGTCCTTTGGTTTGCAAGAATGACGGTTGCATAGTCCTTCTCCTCCCTTCCACTGCGGCAGATGCTGAGTTTAGATCACGAATTGTTTCTTTGCGCACTCCGCTCACGAATTCCGACTGGTTACCAATCTCGCCCGCCGCCACCACCGCCAAAATCACCACCACCGAATCCTCCAAAGTCGCTCCCACTCCCTCCATAATCGCCACCGCCTCCCCCGAATCCCCCAAAACCGCCACCACTGCCGCCAAATCCGCCGTTGCCGAATCCCCATCCGCCGTACCCACCGTTGTGATAGATTCCACCACCATAAGGGGAATAGCGCCGGCGGTGAGCGCGAGAGAAAGACGAGAGGATAATGAAGAGAACGATAAGGAGAAAGAAGAGCAGAAGAGGATCGATGGGCTCTTCGTTTCCGCGGCGACGCGAGGGTACTCCTGTTAATGTGACACCGTACCCGTGGGCAATTTCTGTCGCCAGAGCCTGAGTACCAGCCCAAATGCCTTGACTGTAGTTGCCATGTCGAAAAGCCGGAACAATCTCCTGATCCTGAATCGCTCCGACTTTGCCATCGGGAAGCATCCCCTCGACTCCATAACCCGTGGTGATGAACATCTTGCGGTCTTTGCTTGCCACCAGAAAGACGACCCCGTTATCCTTGTCTTGGGCGCCAGGTTTCCATGTTTCTGCGATCTTTACCGCATAGTCGAACGTGGTCAGCGGTTGCGTCGTCTCGACCGTCACGACAGCAATCTCGGCTCCAGTTTTTTCCCGTAACTCGCGAATCAGGTTGGTAAGCTTGCGCTGCGTGGGTTGATCGATAATACCGGCAAAATCGGAGACAACGCCGTGTGGTTGAGGGATGGTGATTTCTTCAGCGAGGAGGATAAGCGGAGTGAGCAGGAGAACTATGGTGACGAGCAGTGCGCGCAGGACGTTCATTGTTGTTCGTCGCGATCCCGTTCCTATGATGGAAGCGTCTCAATCAGTGACACCAGGCGCTGAACGTCCTCTAGATATTCGCGGAAAAATTCTGTCGCTGGTTCATGCGGCCAGTCTCGTGTCCCTCGGCGGATAGCGATCAAGCGGTGCATCTCTGGAAACGAGACCTGGAACTGCTGCTCAAAAAGAGAAAGAACCTCTGCGTAATTCTGTACCTCACTCTTGCCCTGCAGGCGGAGGAGATGGCGCATTAAGGTGAGAAAGGTTTTGAGTGAGTCGAGAAGGATTTGTCGTAAGCGAGGTGGCTCATCCGCGCGTTCCAAGTACAACGCCTGCAATCGTAACAGTCGGCTGCGTACTTCGTGCTCGGCAAGGAACCGTAAATGTTCTCCACTGATTGGGAGCGTATCGAAAATCTCTTCTCCCCATAGCGTTCGATGTTGCTCTTTGATGTCTAAGTACTCCATCGGAAAGACGTCGCGGCTGTGATGCAAAAAATTCCGATCGATAATCAAAGGAACGGCAAACCCGCGTTTATGCCAGGAGCTCATATGGGGTTGGAGTTTTTTGAGGACCTCAAATCCTATGTGTTGCACGACAATCGCAGTATTCAAATCTGAACTGCCGGGAACAAAGTTTTCTCCCGCAGCGCTGCCGTACAGCACGACAGCAAGAAGCTGGTCACCTAATACATTGCGGAGTTCCTGGGTGAACTGCGTTAGCGTTGATTCAAGTGATACGTTGCGCACCTCGTCCTCGCAGCTCCGATGGGATAGCGCAGGCAGTATACGTCGCGCGATGAGGCGGGTAAACGTCGGTCGTTGCGGAAGTTCTCGAAGATGCTATAGCAGCGAGCGTGCGCACTGAGTTGCTTTCGGCTCTACAGTTTCTCACCATTTTCCAGCTCACCAAGACGCTGCCATTTGATGAACGGTTGTTTGGACGTTCATCAGCGTACTTTCCGGTTGTTGGGTTGATCCTTGGTGCATTTGTGTGGGGAGCAGATACGCTTCTTCAGAAGACCTTTCCGCCCACTTTGCGGAATCTCGTGCTTGTGGTGGCCTTGGTGATACTCAGTCGTGGGTTGCACCTTGACGGCTTAGCTGACAGTGCCGATGGACTCTTCGGAGGCCTCGATCGCGAACGACGGCTCTCTATCATGAAGGATAGCCGCATCGGTACGTTTGGAACGCTTGCGCTGATCAGTGTCGTGTTGTTCAAACTCAGAGCTCTAGACCTTCTCTCTGGCAGTGACCGTAGTGTGGCACTCCTCCTTGGTCCGATGTTGAGTCGGTGGGCCTATGTGGTGATGGCCTATCGGGCGCTTCCCGCCCGCGCGGATGGGCTCGGTGCGGTACTTGTCCGTAACGTCTTCGTTCGTGAATTGGCAATTGCTAGTGGGACATCACTATTAGTGTCTATTTTGATCGGAGGAGTTGGAGGACTTTTGGCCCTGTTGCTGGCTGGTGCGTTCACCCTTGGGATGACACGTTTCTGTACCGCACGACTTGGTGGGGTGACGGGCGACTCCTTTGGGGCGGTAGGGGAAATCGTCGAGACCTCGACGTTCTGTCTCTTTGCGTTATTCGCTGCTGACGTGTCGGACATGTCACTCTAACTGAGTTTCAATGTCGGCCCGAAAGGGTCGTTCTGAGCGCAGCGAAACAGCATCACGGAGTTCTCCGCTACGCGCAGACTGTCAGGCGCGAGCAGTGACCTCCTCAAGTCGGTCAATATCATGGACCGTGGTTTAACGGGTCTGCTTGCGTGGGGAGCCTGCTTTGGGAGCTGTGAGCTGGGGCACCATTGTCTGTCCCGTTTCGGGTGGCTCTGCTGGCCGCAACGGTTTTTTGATGAATCGTTTGCGGTTCTCGTGGTATCCGGCTAGTTCTCGTTCTGCCGCGGTCAGCGCAGAGCGAAGCACCGCGGGAATCTGGGCACCATGTTTCTTGACGGTGAGGGTCCGACCAGAAACAGAGAGAACGACCTGAACTTGATTATCTCCTTGCTGGTGATGTGGGCTATGGGAGATCGTGACACGCGCGTGAGTGATTTCGTTGGGATAACGCTCACACTTCGTGAGCTTGTTCTCGATGAGATCACGCCAAGTTTGTCGTACTTCGGTGTTCCGTCCCTCAACGTTAATTTGCATAGCGCCTCCTTGCGACAGGATTGTTTATGCACGATGGAAGCCGTAACGATCAATGTACTACAAATCATGATGGCAGAATTCTTTGCTACGACCAACTCAGACATGAGGAAAAACGGCGCGTTTGTTCGATGAACGGCCATGGGAAAACGAGCCTCTTGTGCTCCGTATCTTACGATGCGGAGAAACCAAAGAGGCTCATCAATGTGTCCAAGGATGAAGAGAAGGAGAAGTCGAGTCCGGGAAAAGGTCTTTCTCAGATGCCCAGACAAAGACAAAGAGAACCAAGAGGAGGGAGAAAACCGAAGATTACGCTTCCGCTAGGAACTTGCTCTCTGGCAACACGGCGACCAACGGTTGCCCAGGTCGAGGCTGCGCCGATTGTTGAGCTTTCCACTCTTTTAGGGCCGTGCGCATCCGACCAGGGTGGATACCAAGGATCTCGCAAATGTTTTCAAATGAAAAATACCAGTGTGAATCTGTGGAATCGATCCATTCCTCAGCTTCCTGGAAGAGTCGTCGCTCATGCGGCTTTTTAGCTAGCACATACGTCTGAAAGCAATGAACCGCATCTTCTAACATCGCGAGCAACAATCGCCTTTCACCCTGAATCGGTTTCCTTCCCAATAGGGTAAAAAACTGCTCCGGTAGGAGCGTATCGGGCTCGAACATACAGCCTTCTCCTTTATACTTTGGGTTTGCGTGTGAAAGTTGAGCTAGTAACCTAGCGAAATCTTGGCTATAAGTAAAATAAGAAAAACTTTTCAACCCCATTAGGGCTATGCATATTGAGACACTAAAAGTCTTCTGTGATTTGGCAGATACTGGGAGCTTTTCCTTGGCCGCCTCAAAGAATTTCATCACTCAATCAGCGGTCAGCCAGCAAATTCGTAGTCTTGAAGATCGCTATGGGCGGGAACTGATTGAACGCTCCAAAGGACGCGCACGTCTGACTCAAGCGGGCGAGGTGCTCTATGAAGTGAGTAAAGAAATTGTCCAGCGTTACCGCGAAATCGAGAATAATTTGCAGACGCTGTCGCGGGCGGTGGCTGGCACCGTGCGGGTTGGGACGGTGTACAGTGTGGGGTTGTACGAGTTGTCGGCTCCTTTGAAACGCTATCTGCGGACGTTTCCCGAAGTGACGGTTCATCTCGAGTACACGCGCGCAAACAAGATCTATGATGATGTCAGCCGAGGGGACATCGACATGGGAATCGTGGCCTATCCGAATAAACGGCCCTCTCTTTTTGTGAGCCCGTTTCGGGAAGACCGCTTAGTGCTGATCTGCTCGCCTGCACACCCGTTTGCCAATTTTCAAAAAGTCTCGATCAAGAAGCTGCAGGGCGAGAAGTTCGTTGGCTTTGAGCGCGATGTGGCCACGCGTCGTGCGCTTGACCGCATCTTTCGTCAGCATGGTATCAAGGTGCAGTACATTATGGAGATGGATAACATCGAAACGATTAAGCGAGTCGTAGAGATCGGCACGGGTATCTCCATCGTGCCTGAGCCTGCAGTCCTTCAAGAGGTCAGAGGCGAGACGCTACGGGCAGTGCAGTTTGCCGATGAAACATTGATGCGCCCACTGGGCATCATCACGAAGCGGGGGCGGCGTTTTACGCCAGCGGTGCAAGAGTTTATTGACTATCTCAAAGAGAAATCTGTTCGTAGTCTGATTGCCGAATCCGCCCGTGCCGCGGCGACTGGAGTGAGTGAGTAAGGGCTCCCGTTTTTTGTCTGAATGCTATTGCACTACCCCGTCTGCCCGGAGCTGCTGAATCTCACTCGCACTGAGCCCTATTTCCTGCAAAATCACTTCTGAGTGTTCTCCTTTTTCCGGAGCGGCGCTTCGCACGGCTCCGGGCGTGCGACTTAAGGTCGTCGGTAACCCTAAGACGTGAATCGCGCCAAGTTGTGGATGAGTGAGCGGCGTCGCTAACCCTAAGTGCTGCACTTGCTCGTTGGCAAAGACTTGATCGATCGTCAGAATTGGTCCGCTTGGTACTCCAGCCGCGTTCAGGAGGTCGACCCATTCTGCGGTAGTTTTCGCTTGCAGTTGTTGTTCTAAGGCGACAGTCAATTCATCACGATTACGTGAACGTTTGCCGGGCGTGGCAAAACGCGGATCGTCGAGCAGGCCTTGCGCATTGAGTGCATTGCACACGCGCTTCCACATGTGCTGCCCACCTGCGGCGATATTGAGGTAACCATCTTTTGTCTTGAATGTTCCAGTGGGAATACTGGTGGGATGATTGTTGCCAGCTTGTGGTGGCACTTCCTTACCAATGAGCCAGCGTGTAGCTTGGAAATCGAGCATGGCAATCATCGCTTCAAGTAACGACGTGTGAACCCATTGTCCTTCGCCAGAACGCTCGCGTTCAAGAAGGGCAACAAGGACTCCCTGGGCAGCAAGCAGTCCAGCGCTTAAGTCAGCAACGGGAATGCCGACACGCCACGGTCCACCACCAGGCGGGCCAGTGATACTCATGAGCCCACCCATGCCCTGGGCGATTTGGTCATATCCTGGGCGACTTTGGTACGGCCCAGTCTGCCCAAACCCGGAGATGCTCGCGTACACTAAACGTGGATTTAGTGGATGTAAGTCTGAGTAGTCGATACCGAGCCGCTTCTTGACATCAGGCCGGTAATTCTCAACCAGGACATCGGCATTCGTCACTAATTGTTTGAGAATGTTGAGACCACGCGGGTCTTTGAGATTGAGGACAAGGCTGCGTTTGTTGCGGTGCAAATTTTGAAAATCGAAGTTATGGCGACTTACTCCCTCTTCATCTTCGGCTTGCTCGACCTTGATCACCTGTGCCCCCATGTCCGCAAGCTGTCGGACGCAGGTGGGGCCTGAACGAGCGCGAGTTAAATCAATCACACGGATGCGTGCCAGTGGTAATGCCATACGCCGCTCCTTTTTCGCTTCCTTCGTAGTTGGTTTTCGTGCGGCGGTCAAATACTGGAAACACGGGAAGACTTGTGTCATGAAGAGGCCAAGGAGGAACAACCTATGGCTTTGCGACGCCCAACAAGCGAGGACCTTCACCGTCTTGCCGCGCAGCACCATTTTGCGTTGAACAACGAAGAGCTGGAAGCCTATCAAGCCTTGATGCCAGATATGTTCGCTCTTCTGAACGCTCTTGATCAAACTCCGTCGAACTTGCCCGTTGTGACGTATCGAGAGCGCGACCCCGGTCGACGACCTACTCGTCAGGAAGACCCGTTGAACGCGATTATCCGTCGCTGTTCAGTCAAAGGTGCAAAATCAGGAAAACTCGCAGGTAAACGCATCGGCATTAAAGACAATGTGTGTGTTGCTGGCGTGCCGACGACATGTGCATCGCTGGTGCTTGATGGCTATGTGCCCGACATTGATGCGACGATCATTACGCGCATTCTCGATGCTGGTGGTGAGATTACCGCTATGCTCAACATGGATAATTTCGCCTTCTCTGGTGGTGGAGATACCAGTGCTTATGGGCCGACCCGTAACCCCTATAATCACGAGCACCTCGCTGGTGGTTCTTCTGGTGGTTCGGGAGCTGCACTGTCCTACAATGACATTGATCTCACGATTGGCGGAGACCAAGGGGGATCGATTCGTATTCCGGCGTCATGGTGTGGAGTTGTTGGTTTGAAACCCACGCATAGCCTGGTGCCATACACTGGCATTGCTGGTATTGATCCGACTTTTGACCACACCGGACCGATGGCACGCACCGTTGCTGAGGTTGCGTTGTTACTCGAAGTCATTGCTGGCAAAGATCCACTTGATCCGCGCCAGTATGACGTACCCGTCCAGCCGTATTCACAGGCTATTGGGAAAGACATTCGCGGCTTACGACTCGGTGTCGTACGTGAAGGTTTTGCCACACCGGTATCGGAGCCAGATGTCGATGCCAAAGTGCAAGAAGCGGTAAAAGCTCTGCGTGAGCTTGGTGCGGAAGTGCAAGAAGTATCGGTTCCAGCCCATCGCGAAGTGGGCGGTATCACCTGGGCGATGATTGCCGAAGGGATGGCGGCTTTAGTTTATGGCAATGGCGTCGGTTATCACGCCAAGGGCCTCTACAACGAGAGCTTTGCCAATGCTCTGGGGAAAGGGCTGAAAGCGCAAGCGCAGGATCTTCCGCATCAACTCAAATTTGTCGTGCTCATCGGTGACTATCTCAACCAAATGTACCACGGACGTTTGTATGCCAAGGCACAAAACCAACGCCGCGCTCTACGCGAAGCCTACGATCAGGTATTGAAGCAGGTCGATGTGCTGGTGATGCCAACGACTCCTCAGAAAGCACACAAGTACAACGCCAAACAAAGCATACAGGAGTGGCTGGAACATGGTTGGCGGATGTTGGGGAACACGGCACCGTTTAACATGACCGGGCATCCATCACTTACGGTTCCATGTGGGAAGTCGAATGGGTTACCGGTTGGACTCATGTTAACTGGCAGGCACTTTGAAGATGCGACACTTCTTCAGGCGGGCCATGCGTTTGAGAAACAAGTGCCGTGGGAGAAGCGGTAAATAGGCTATAATTCCCTAGGTCATTTTAATCATGTGTAGCGATCCTCCTCATTCACGCGGCAACAGGCTCAGCATGAATGAGGGGATTTCTCTTTTCGTTTTGTATATTCCTCTGAGTATGTCGAAGGGGGGATGTTCTACTGTTGTTTCCGCTGTAAATACGATGCCTATATCGAGGTTACAGTGAGCCCGGAAATTTAGGGTCAGGTCTTGCATTCATACATTTGGCAACTATTTGTGAGGAGTCTGCTCAAACTGTTTTAGACGCCGACTCACCGTTGCATAGTGGATGCCCAGATGTTGCGCAATCTCTGCCAAGCGATACCCATGGTCACGGTATGCTCGCCCAATCGCTTCCGCCGTGTCCACTGTCACGAGCTGGCTCAGCGGAGGACGTACGGGTTGCCGTTGGCGACGCGGCACTTCGGGATGGAGCGGGGGTTGGCGCAGATCAGTTATGAACTGCTCATCGCCATAGTAGACCTGTCTCGTCAACTCCTTCCACGGTTGCTGCCCCAGCCCCTCAGTGACAAATTGCTGATACTCCCGGACGGCTGCCGCACGACGCTGGCCAAACTGCGCTAACAGCCAGTCGGTTGTTACCCAGTGCGATTCACTCCTCTGCCCTATCGTCACCCGATAACTACTCCATGGCCAGGCTCGGGCGGTTTTTACCAACCCAGCTCGCACCGGGTTGAGGACCACATACCGACACAACTCCAACAAATGCCCATCTTTCTGGACGATAATCGTTTTGTAGCGCCCTTGAAACACATGCCCCACCCGGCCATGCCGCCGGTTGAAGCGTTGCGTATACATGCCGTTCAACTGGCGCATACCGCGGGCTAGATTGGCCTCCGGCGTTTCGATCAGGAGATGATAATGATTGTCCATCAGACAGTACGCATGGCACCGCCAGCCAAAGCGGTCGACAACCTGCCCCACGATTTCTAAGAAACCGCGGCGATCCATCTCGTCCTCATAGATCGCCTCGCGCCGATCCCCCCGTGAGGTGACATGGTAAACCGCGCCAGGAAATTCCACTCGCAGCGGGCGTGACATAGGCGCTGTCCTATTACCAGCTTTGCTCGATTGCAAGACCTGACCCCTTTTGATGAAAATTCCTGTTCTTGCGAAGCCTGGCCGATTCCCCTATCTCTACTACAGTAGCGCGACGCAGTGATTGAGTTCACAGCCAAGCGCAAGAGGACAACAGGAAAAATGGTGACTCGTTATGCTTGAAACTACGGAACTCGTCGATCAAGGGCAGGAAAAGGAAATGCCTTCGCTCAACCACAGCTACATCTGTGCGCAGATCATGCGCCAACTGCTCCGGGATGAAAAATTTCAACCCCTTCCTGAACTCACCTTAGCCGTCGAAAATGGGTTGACTCCAGATATTTCGGTTTTTCCCAAAGAACAGATTCAGCCGAATTTTTTCGAAGATGTATTGAAAGTTGAGCGTTTGCCACTGTTGGCGATCGAGGTTATCTCTTCGAGTCAAAGTATTCAGTCAATCTTGGACAAAGCCAAACTGCTTGTGAAGTCTGGCGTAAAGACGGTATGGATTATTGAGCCCTACGGGCGAAGTGTCTTTGTGCTTGATCACACCGGCCAGCGCCTCTTTCATGAAGAGGTCGTGACCAGTGAGGGAGTCCAGGTAGACTTCGCTAAAGTGTTTCGCGATTAACCTTCTGCCGCAGTTGGGCCGAGGATTATAGGTAGGAAAATTGCTGGCCACTCAAGTCAAGCTTAGCCTCTACGAAAGTTAACGAATTCGACAACATCCCCTGTTTCACTATTTGCGTTGTCTGTGCCTCGTGCACTTCGGAGCGTAGCTCTTCTCTCCCTATCATCGCCTCTATTTTCCAGAACTACAGATTGAATAGTCGCCACATTCCTGTTCCTACAACCGCTCCGATCGTAAGACTCAAGGAAAATTTGGGGTCAAGCCTTGCATTCATACTTCTGGTGCTCGATTGCAAGACCTGCCCCTTTTTTCTTTTTACGCCCCCATCGGCAAATGAAATTTTCTCACTCTCTGTTTTTAGGTTGCTGTACCGTCTGTGCAACCACTTTACTGAACCACTCCCATAGGGTGATCCCAGGCACGAGGCGCCGGAGTAACCAATTCAAAGGATAATACGTACACAAAGACGTTATTATGAACGCAACATTCGTGAGAAGGTGTCTGAGAAGCTGTCGAGCATCTTTCGCTGCTATGACTTTTCCTACTAAGGGATCGATAACATAAGGGAGAATACCTCTTCCTACAAGCATCGCTACGAGAACAAACCACAGGAAGACCACTAGCCATCCGCCGATGAGGAGCCCTCGGCTGAGCGGTTGTTCAGGGTTCCCTTCTTCTGCCTTTTTTCCATATTTCTTCACTGTTCTACTAAGGCGGTGGCAGGAAACAACTTACCGCAATAGTGATTGACCGGAGTGGAGAGCCTCTGCACAAGAGCAGGGATGAGAGACGAGACCATTGTGTGCTGGCTTCGGTCTAAGTATCGAAGTCTGGTCGAAGAGCTGGATGAACGCGGGCGAC
>Ga0194131_10002414_pt1 | contig 30661 bp, 13 predicted proteins | sample TA2KigO120mmetaG_FD_148631 | JGI IMG/M metagenome (GOLD analysis project Ga0194131, IMG submission 148631) | Freshwater microbial communities from Lake Tanganyika, Tanzania - TA2015053 Kigoma Offshore 120m | ecosystem: Environmental > Aquatic > Freshwater > Lake | place: Tanzania: Lake...
CCGGCGGCCAACCTCTATTCGAGACCATTCTGGTTTTCGAGAACTACCCCGGTGACGACAAGCTCCGAACGGCCCAATCTTCCCTGCGCGTTGGCAGGATCCGGACCATTGAGCGCACCAACTATCTGCTGACCGCGGCCGTGCTGCCACACGATCAGATCACTCTCCGGCTGCACTTCGACGGCCGCCGTATTCGGGCAGAGTACGCCGCTCGTTTGCTCGAGGAATGGCAAAGGCTGGTCCTCAATCTCTGCCAGCAGCCGAAAACGCCGCTCCATGCAATCGCAAGCTTGAGCATTGCGGACCAGCAGCTTCTCCAGCAGTGGAGTCACACGCCGGCGTCGTTTGCTGACGAGCCCTGCGTGCACAAGCTGGTCTCCGCGCAGGCAGACCTGCATCCGGAAGCAGAGGCGCTGCTCGCACCAGGGCGCGTCATCAACTATCAGAAAATGATGGCCGGGGCGACGCAACTCGCCTGGCGACTGAGACATGCGGGCGTTGGTCCGGAAGCGCGTGTTGCTGTCTGTTTAGAGAAGTGTCCCGAGATGGTCATATCCTGGCTGGCCGTACTGCTCGCCGGTGCAGCGTTCGTTCCTCTGGATCCGCGATTCGCCGACTCCCGGATCACGGCCATCGTGAACGACGCACAGGCGTCCTTAGTCCTGCTGCATCAGGCAACCGCATGGGTCGAGGAGCGTCTGCAGACCCGAGTCATCCATGTTGATCAGCCCGACCCTTTACCGGCCACCGGCACGCTTCCCGACGTAGCTGCTGAAAACCTGGCTTACGTCATCCATACGTCGGGTTCCACAGGACGCCCGAAAGGAGTCATGCTGTCGCACCGCGGTCTGGCGAACCTCGTCATGGCACAAGCTGCGGCTTGCCAGTTGCAACCCGGACGGCGCGGCATTCAATTCGCCTCGGCAAGCTTCGATGCCGCCGTCTCAGAAATCTTCATGACACTCGTCGCCGGCGCCGCCATCTGGCTGGAGCCCCGCGAACACGTTCCCGACCCCACGGCGTTCGCAACACTGTTCCGCGACGCGCGCATTGACAACGCCACCTTACCCCCGGTTCTCCTACAGGCCTTAGCTCCCGGCGATTTCCCCGGCCTCCGCACACTTCTAATCGCAGGCGAGGCAGCTTCCGAAGATCTCTATCGGCGCTGGTCGGAAGGCGGGCGCGTCGTCATCAACGCATATGGCCCCACAGAAATCACCGTCTGCGCCACGATGGAGGAGGTTGCTGAGGATCTCCACCCCGTCACGCTCGGGCGTCCGCTGGCAAACCTGAGTGTCTTTGTCGTCGACTCCCAGATGGAGCTCGCGCCCCGTGGCGCCACGGGAGAAATCGTGGTCGCAGGCCCCGGTGTCGCGCGCGGCTACTTGAACCAACCTGGACTCACCGCCGAAAGCTTCGTGCCGGATGCCTTGTCCGGACAACCAGGCTCCCGCTTGTATCGCACGGGAGACCGCGGCCGCATCGCGGAGGATGGGCGTTTGGAATTCCTGGGCCGCATGGACCGCCAGGCGAAGATCCGAGGGCACCGTGTAGAACCCGGCGAAGTGGAAGCAGCGCTGCGTCGCCAGGGAGCGGTCACCGATGCCATCGCGATCGTGAAGCACGATGCGGCGAACGCTTACCTGGCAGCATTCGTCCTCACGCATGCTGCCGTAACCACGAACGAACTCCTCGAGCATCTGCGGTCCAACCTGCCTGACTATCTGATTCCGCGCTCCGTGACAATCCTGCCGTCGTGGCCGGTAACCATATCCGGCAAGGTAGATCGGAAAGCTCTGCCCGACATAGAGCTGCCGAAGCCGCTATCCGACGCGCCCGATCCAGAGGAAACGGTAAGTCCGCTGGAGCAAAGGATCGCCGCCATTTGGGCGGATGTCTTCCGTCGCTCCCGAGTCGGATTGGACGAAAACTTCTTCGCCATCGGCGGTGACTCCATTCTGTCTCTGCAGGTGATCGCGCGTGCGCACCAATCCGGCATCCGCATCACACCCAGACAGATCTTCCAGAACCCAACGGTACGACTGCTCGCCGGCGTCGCCGAAGTGATAGCAGAAGCCGCCACGGAACCAACCAAAGCATCGGGTCCCGCACCGCTGACTCCGATCCAGCACTGGTTCTTCGACCAAGATCACGCGGAGCCGCACCACTGGAATCAATCGCTCCTGCTCGAGTTGAGGGATCCGGCCATCAAGGATGTCCTGGAATCGGCGCTCGGTGCCGTCATAGAGACTCACAGCAGCTTCCGCCTGCGCTTCCAGCAGACCGCGGACGAAGGGTGGACGCAACACTACGCGCCGCAACCGGATCCCGTCGCCATTCCCGTTCATCCCGCTGCACATATGTCCGAGGTAATCGCGTCCTTGCAGGCGAGCCTCGACTTAGCCTCCGGCCCACTCTGGCGAGCTGCTCTGTTCCCGGGAACGCCCGACCTGCTCTTCCTGACTGTGCATCATCTTGTGGTTGACGGCGTGTCCTGGCGGATTCTTGCCACCGACTTAGCCACAGCTTGCCAGCAACTCCGCCAAAAACAGCCGATTGCTCTCCCGGCGCCATCCGCTCCTCTGGCACAGTGGGCCACCGCTCTGACCCGGCATGCCGATGTCTTATCCCGCACCTCCTCGGCGAGTTACTGGTTACACGCTGGCGCCGTCAGCCATTGCCTGCCCTCCGACTTCCCCTTTGGCTCAGCGAGTAACACCATCGCCCTCTTGGACGTGGTGCGAGTTAGACTCGATGCAAACACCACCTCGCAACTGCTCCGGGATGCCAATGCCGCCTACAGAACAACAACAAATGAACTCCTGCTGACGGCCTTGGCGAAAACCCTTTCCGATTGGACTGGTCAATCGGAACACGTCGTCAACATGGAAGGTCATGGCCGTGAAGAGATTACCGCGCCAGTCGACATCAGCCACACCGTGGGCTGGTTCACTACCATATTCCCCTTCCGCCTCACAGCGCCGCCAAAGGCGACTCACGAAGAACTACTGGTCTCGGTAAAAGAAGACTGGCGCGCCGTACCCGGCAAAGGAATGGATTTCGGAATCCTCCGTTATCTGTCACCCGAATTAGATCTGCGACGAGAGCTTGCTGCGCAAACAGCACCACAGTTGAGCTTCAATTTCCTCGGCCAGACGGACCAGACTCTGGATCCTGATGCGCCCTTTGCACTATCCCGCCGACCGGTCGGGTCCGGCCAAAGCCCACTGACAAGGAGGGTTCATTGGATCGACGTGGTCGCGATGGTCTCGGGAGGAGAGTTGCAGATGGAGTGGATGTTTGGCACGCAACTGCACCGCAAGACAACCGTCGAGCAATTGGCGACTGCTTTCCTGAAAAACCTCGAAGCCCTCGTCGAGCACTGCCTGCATCCGGATACCGGAGGGTACACACCATCCGACTTCCAACTCGCCGGATTAACGTTCGACGAACTGAATGCCGTTTTTGAAGACCTTGCGGATCCTACGGACCCCGACCGGAAATAGTCAGTGAGTAAACAAGCCAACATCGAAGAGATCTATCCGCTCAGCCCACTACAGGCTGGCCTGTTGTTTCATACGCAGTTCGAAACCGGCTCCGGCGTCTATATCGAGCAATTGAGCTGTGAGTTACACGGGGAGTTGCAGGCCGATGCATTTTCCCGGAGTTGGCGCTTGCTGGCGGAACGTCATTCGATACTGCGCACGGCCTTCGTCTGGCAGGGACAGCGCGAGCCGATGCAGGTGGTCCACAAGAGCCTGGAGATCCCATGGGTTCAGGAAGACTGGCGTCATCTGACGTCCGAGGAACAAACCACCCGTTTAGAGAAATGGCTGGACGAGGATCGCCGCGCAGGGTTCGCGCTGAAGCGCGCACCGCTGCTGCGCCTAGCAACCATTCGCATGGCGGACGACGTCTGGCAGTTGGTATCCAGCCACCATCACATCATCCTCGACGGATGGTCATTCCCATTGCTCCTGCAGGAATTCGGCGAATCGTACCGCGCCTTATGCTCAGGCTCGACGCCCCGATTCTCTCCGGCGATCCCCTTCAGCCGCTACATCGCGTGGCTGAAAAGAAGAAATTCCTCCAATGCAGAACGATTTTGGCGGAAGGAACTCGAAGAATTCACGTCGCCGACACCCCTGCCACTGCCCCGAGGACAAGCACCCGTCAAAGAGTATCAGGATGCGTCGATCGTCCTCAGCCCAGAGCAAACCGAACAACTGCAGACCGCGGCGCGCACGGCGGGCGTCACACTCAACACCTTGGTGCAGGGTGCTTATGCCACCGTCCTCAGCCGATATAACTCCTCCAACGATGTTGTATTCGGCGTCACGGTTGCCGGACGTCCCGCAGACTTACGCGGCGTGGAGAGGATCGTCGGACTTTTCATCAACACTTTGCCGCTGCGCGTGAGCGTGCCCTCCAACGCCCCAGTCGCGTCCTGGCTGTCCGGCTTACAGGACCGGCAACTCGCCTTAAATGAGTTCAGTTATGCCGGTCTGACCGACATACAAGGCTGGAGCGATGTACCTCGGGGGCAACCGCTCTTTGAGTCACTGCTCGTATTTGAGAACTATCCCATCGACGAGAGTCTCCCCAACCGCCTCGGTGGTCTGACTCCCAAACGCATCTCGTTCGTCGAACGTTCGAATTATCCACTGACGATTATTGCCCTTCCAGGAGCGCAGTTGACCTTGCGCGCCTCCTTCGACGCCCAGCAACTCGACAGCGCGGCCGTATCGCGTATGCTCTGCCACATCTCGCATGCGGCGCTCGCTCTGACCAAGCTCGATGCCCGCGTCGGGGAGATCGAAATCGTCGGCCAGCAGGAGCGTGAAGAAATCCTCCGGCGAGCCAACGAGCGCAGAGCCGTCAGCCCCGCAACCACAACGCTGCACCAGTCCTTCTCCGCACAGGCGCAGGCGACTCCGGAAGCCATTGCAATCACGGATGGCGACCGGCAAATCTCCTACCGCGAATTGGACTCCCGCTCCGACGCCGTCGCCGGCGCGCTCGCGGCGATGGGCATGCAACCAGGCGATCGTGTCGGATTGCTCCTCGATCGTTCTGTCGGCCTGATTGTGGCGATCCTCGGGATTCTGAAATCCGGCGCTGCCTACGTGCCGATGGACCCCGTCTATCCGGACGACCGGCTGGCATGGATGATCACCGATAGCGCCCTTCGCGTGGTCCTGACAGATTCCTCGCTCGCAACCAGGGTGCCATTGGCCGCCGTGATGTGCCTGGACGAATTACCCCACAAAGGCGTCGCGCCCAGCGTAGCAGCCGGACCCTCCCACCCTGCCTATGTCATATACACCTCCGGCTCCACCGGCCGATCCAAAGGCTGTGTGATCACCCATCTCAACGTAACTCGACTCTTTGACGCCACCCGCCACTGGTTCTCTTTCGGTCCATCGGATGTTTGGACGCTCTTCCATTCCGCGGCATTCGACTTTTCGGTATGGGAAATTTGGGGCGCATTGCTCTATGGCGGACGCTTGGTCATCGTCCCTTACTACCAGAGCCGCGAACCGGGAGTCTTTCTCGAATTGGTTCTGCGTGAGCAAGTAACGGTATTGAACCAGACGCCGTCAGCGTTCCGGCAATTCATGGTTGCCGAAGAATCGAGGCACACAGCATCGCGCCTCGCCCTCCGTTATGTGATCTTCGGCGGCGAAGCACTGAATCTGGGTAGCCTCCGGACCTGGTTTGCAAGACACGGCGATCAACAGCCACAACTGGTGAACATGTACGGGATCACCGAGACCACCGTGCATGTCACCTACCGGGCACTCACTGCGACGGACGCGCAGGAAAGCCGTGGCAGCCTGATCGGCGAAGCGATCCCCGACCTCGCCATGGTGGTCCTCGACCACAACGGCCATCTGGCCCCCATCGGCATAGCAGGCGAACTGCACGTAGCCGGAGCCGGCCTGTCACCTGGCTATCTCAGCCGTCCTGCACTGACCGCCGAACGGTTCATTCCCGACCCTTTCCAGTTAGACACGACCGGTGGCCGGCTCTACAGAACGGGTGATCTTGCCCGGCAGCTTCCCGATGGCGATTGCGAGTATCTCGGCAGAATCGACCACCAGGTCAAGATCCGAGGCTTCCGCATTGAACTCGGCGAGATAGAAAGCGAACTGTCCGCGCACCCACAAGTCCACGACGCCGTCGTCGAGTTGCGCAACGAAAGGCTCATCGCCTACATCGTCAGCGAAGGCGAACGCCCGCAAGCCGACCAACTGCGCGCCAGGCTGCTACGGCGCCTGCCCGCTTACATGGTTCCAGCCGTATTCCTGTTCCTGGACCGCCTGCCATTGACCGCCAACGGAAAGCTCGACCACCGGGCACTTCCCTCGCCCGACGGTGAGGCACGCGCGCCCATGCTGGAGCCCGTCGAACCGCGCAACGAACCCGAGGCCAAGCTCGTCGCCATCTGGCGCGATGTTCTCGGCGTTGCGCATGTGGGTATCCGCGACAACTATTTTGCTCTCGGCGGTGACTCCATTCGCAGTCTCGCGATTCGCTCCCGTGCCAAGCAGGCCGACATCGATTTCACGCTGCAGGATCTTTTCGAAAAGCAAACCATCGAAGCCCTCCTGGCCGACACCGGCACGCCTGCTCCCGCAGAGCCTGCGCCCGAGCACTCGCTCACCCAGCCTTTCTCGCTCGTCTCCGGGCTAGATCCGGCGACACTCCCCTCCGATGTGGAAGACGCGTACCCGCTCACCAGCCTGCAACTGGGAATGCTCTTCCATAGTCATGAAACGGAGGGCAGTTCCAGTTATCTGGACACATTCAGTTTTCACCTCGGCGGACCGCTCGACGAAGCTGCCCTGCAAGCATCGCTCGAAGCAATCATCCAGGGACACGCGGTTCTTCGGACCTCCTTCGACGTGGCCGCGCAACCGGAGCCGCTCCAAAGAGTCCATCGTTCTTCACCCGCTCCCATCGCATGGACGGATCTCTCCCAACTCCCCGCGGCAGCACAGGCGCTGGCGGTCGACTCCTTTGTCCGGCAGGAGGCGACCAAGCCGTTCGACTGGACAACGCCCCCTCTGCTCCGTGTGCATGTACACAGGCGAACCGACAGTTTTCAATTCACCGTTTCCGTCCACCACGCCATCCTGGACGGCTGGAGCGTAGCCAGTCTCCTGACGGAGCTCTTTCACGATTATCTACACCGCACCGGACGCGCTCCGGGTCGCGGCAAGCGGACTCCCAAATCCTCCTTCCGAGACTTCGTCAAGCTCGAACGGGATGCGATCAGCAGCAGCGAGTCCAAAGATTTCTGGCACAAGACGCTGGACGGCGCCTCCTTTCTCACACTGCCAAAGCCGTCCCCAAGGGCATCGGCAAGTATTCACAATCGCTACCAGACAGTGTCGGTTTCAATTCCCGACTCGCTGAGCGACGGCCTTATACATTTGGCCGAGCGCCTCGGCCTTCCGCTGAAGAGCGTTCTCCTCGCGGCTCATATCCGCGTGCTGAGTCTGGTCGGAAACCAGCGGGACGTGGTCACGGGCCTCGTTTCGAACGGGCGTCCCGAGGAACTCGACGCTGAGCACCTTGCCGGACTGTTCCTGAATGTCCTGCCATTCCGTTTCTACGTTCCCGACGGCGACTGGACCACCGTGATCAAGGCCGTCTTTGCCGCCGAGACCGCCGCGATGCCGCATCGCCGGGTGCCGCTGGTCGAACTCCAACGCCGCACCGGGTCCGGGCCGCTGTTGAATACGGATTTCAATTTTGTCAACTTCCACGTGTTCGACTATTTGCGCGGCGCCGATTCGCTGCAACTGTTGGACAGTAAATCCCGGGAAGAAACCAACTTCGCTCTCGCAGCGAACTTCGCCAGAGACAGCGTCACAGGATCCATCAGCGGCAGTCTGTCTGTCGATCTCGAGTCACTCGATCCCGTCGTCACCGCCTCATTGCCCGATCTCTATTTGCAAACGCTGCGGGCAATCGTAGAAGCTCCCGAGCAGGACTGGCGCAAGGCACAGATCTCCCCCGCGGCGCCCCTCGAAGGAACGCCGCTGCAGACGGTAGCGCCACCGCTGCTACACAGCCTGGTAGAGGCTCAGGTCGATCAAACGCCTCATGCCGTCGCCGTGATCGATGAGAGAGCAACCCTCACCTACGCCGAATTGGACACACGCGCCAACCGCCTGGCCCACTGGCTTCGCCAACAGCAAGCCGGCCCCGAACAGCGAGTCGGCATAGCGATCTCCCGCTCGGTCGATCTCGTCGTCGCCTTCCTCGGCGTGCTCAAGGCCGGCGCCGCCTGGGTTCCCTTAGATCCCAGTCATCCGCGCGACCGGCTGGACCTGCTGACCCGTGACATGCAGGCGATCCTCACTCTGAGCGACGCCACACTGACCGCCAACGCAGCCGCAATCGAGGAGCAACCAGCAACCAGACCGAGCGTCACCCTCTGGCCGGAATGCGCCGCCTATGTACTCTACACATCCGGGTCTACGGGCGCGCCCAAGGGCGTCATCATCACGCACGACGCGATCGTCAATCACATGCTGTGGATGCAGCGCGATTTCCCCCTGCACGCCACCGACGTCGTGCTGCAGAAGACGCCCATCACGTTCGATGCCTCCGTATGGGAGTTCTGGGCGCCGCTGCTCGCCGGAGCAACCCTGGCCATGGCGAAGCCCGAGGGTCATCAGGATCCTGAGTATCTCGCCACCGCCGTAGAGTCGTGGGGTATCACGACGCTGCAACTCGTCCCATCCATGCTGGACTTCGTTTTGGAGCCCTTGGCGAATGGGAAAGGCCGATCTCTGCAACGGATTTTCAGCGGCGGCGAAGCACTGCGCCCGGAAACCCGCGATCGTGTCTTCCAGTTGCTCGACCTCCAGTTGATCAACCTGTACGGTCCAACAGAGGCGACCATCGACGCCCTGGTGCATATTTGCGAGCGCGACGGAGAACTACCCATCGGGCGGCCCGTTGCGAACATGCAGGCTTGGGTTCTGGATCGCCACCTGTCTCCGGTTCCCGTCGGCGTAGACGGCGAGTTGTATCTGGCTGGCGCCGGGTTAGGACGCGGATACTTCGGATCGCCCGCACTCACAGCGGAACGCTTCGTTCCGAATCCCTTCTCCCCGATTCCGGGGCAACGGATGTATCGTACCGGCGACGTGGTACACCTCCGCGAAGATGGCGTACTGCTGTTTGTCGGGCGTGCCGACTTCCAGTTGAAAATCCGTGGTCATCGAGTGGAGCCCGGCGAGATTGAGTCGGCACTCGAATCGATGCCCGATGTCGCCAGGGCCGTTGTCGTCCCGCGCCAGAAAGACGGGCGCGTCTCGTTAATCGCGTATGTCGTGCCGCACAACAGCGACTCCTGGAGCGGCGCGCAAGCAACGGAATACCTCAAGCAGCGATTGCCCGCGCACATGATCCCGGCCAGCATCATGATGCTGGATCGCATCCCGCTCACGCCCAATGGCAAGGTGGACCGCCGCAACCTCCCCGCACCCGACACAACGGCGCCCGCTCCGAATGATCCCCGCGAACAACCCGGCACGCCTGTTGAAGAGCAGTTATGCGAGATGTGGAAGCGCATTCTTGGTGTTCCCAACCTAGGGATCCACGACAACTTCTTTGAGCTCGGTGGCGACTCGATTCAGAGCCTCCGCCTCGTCTCCATGGCCGCGCAGGCAGGCTGGAAGATCCGTCCGAAACAGGTCTTCGATCACCCCACCATCGCCGCGCTCGCGCGAGTCCTGGAACTGCGGTCCGCGCAGGCACCTCCCACCGAGACTGACATCGACACCGGCAACATTCCGCTCTTGCCCGTGCAATCCGACTTCTTCGCGCTGCAGGCGCCTAATCCCAGCCACTGGAATCAGGCGGTTCTTCTCAAAACAGGCGCCGACTTCTTGGCCGCAATGGCAGAATCGGCCTGGAGACGAGTCGTCGAACGCCACGACGCATTCCGGCTGCGGTTCCAATGGGAGACGGCCGGTTGGCGGCAGTGGCTCGCGGAAAGCGCCGAATGCCCCTTTGTCTGCGTCCCCCTTGCGGACATGGACCGCTACGTCGAACAGGCGCATACCAGTCTCAATGTGCAACGCGGCCCCTTGGCGGCATCGGTCTACTGCGAAGGCCCGGCAGGAGAACCAGGCCGCTGGCTCATCGTCGCGCACCATCTGATCACCGATGGCGTCTCCTGGCGCGTTTGGCTGGAGGAACTGGCGCTAGCCTGTCAGTCGCTCGATGCCACCGTCCATGAGGAGACCTCCTTTGCCGCGTGGGCTGTTCGCCTGCGGCGCGAAGCCGCCAAACCGGAGACGCTGGCTGAGGCGCCCTATTGGATCGCAGTGACCGAGGGTCCCAGCAACAATCTGCCTGTCGAGACGCCCGCGCAACCCACGCGCAACACCGAGCGATCCGTCCAATCCATACGGACCTGCTTTGATGACGCCGCCACGGCGCGACTCCTGCGCGAACTCCCCGTACTCTACCGCTGTCGCGTCGAAGATCTACTGCTCTCCGCGCTCTCTGCCGCACTGGAAAACTGGACCGGCGGAAGCGTGCTGGTGGACCTGGAGGGCCACGGGCGCGAGCAGTCGCTCGGCGGTGGCGAACTCTCGCAGACCATCGGCTGGTTCACCACTATTTTCCCCGTCCGCTTGCCAGCCGCGGGCGACGACTCCTGGGGCAGGCTCCGCACCATCAAGGAAACACTGCGAAGTGTTCCCCGCAACGGCATTGGCTACGGACTCCTGCGCGATTTCGCGCCTGACCCGACCTTGCGAGCACGCCTGACCGCCGGTCAACGCGCTGCCGTCAGCTTCAATTACCTCGGCCAGCTCGATCAAGTGCTGGTATCGAGCGGACCATTCGAACCGGCTCCTGAAGGTTCTGGAATGGCTCGTTCTGCCGACACGCCCCGCCGCTACCTCATTGACGTCGTCGCCAAGATAGCCGGGGGACGGTTGCAAGTGGAGTGGCTTTATTCCCAAGCCATGCATAGCGCCGAGCAAGTGGAGGCAGCGGCAGCGGCATTCCACAAGGAGCTATCAACACTGCTCGCCCGGCAACCGGCAGCGACCGCCGTCATCCCGTCCGATTTCCCTTTCGCCAAACTCGACGCAGCCGCACTCGCCAAAATCGTAGAGGCTCGCGACGACATTCAGGACATCTGGCCGGTAACTCCGTTGCAGGAAGGCATGTTGCTGCACGCCGTCCACGGCGATGAACCCGGAAGCTACGTGCAGCAGATCACCATGGAACTGCACGGTGCTATCCACCAAGACGCGTTGCGGACTGCGTGGCAGGAACTCGCCCGGCGCTATGAAGTCCTTCGCAGTGAGTTCCGCTGGCAGGATCTGAACCAGCCTTGCCAGATCGTACGCCGCGACGTGCCCCTAGCGATCACCATATTCGATTGGTCGACACAGCCGCGGGACGCTATAGCATCCTCCTTCCAGCAATGGCTCAACGCCGACCGCTCCGCTGGATTCGACCTCACCCAAGGCCCGCTCTGGCGTGTCGCCCTCTTCCAATTCGCTGACGCACAGAACCGCCTCGTCTGGACCCATCATCATCTTCTGCTCGATGGCTGGTCTCTTCCCCTCGTCTTCGAGCAACTCACGGCAGCCTACGCAGCGGCTGCCCAGGGCGCAACAGCGCGCCGGCAAGACTCCGGCCTCCGCTACGCCGACTATCTCCGCTGGCTGAACGAAACACAGAGTATCGCGCAAGAGGATTTCTGGAAGGGCTGGTTGCACGGGTTCCGGCGTTCCGCACAATTGGAACTCGGCACGCCGCCCAAGACCAGTACCTCCGCTCGGACCACGATGGAATGGCAGCTATCTCCGGTAGCCACGCAACAACTGCGCGGCATGGCGGAGCGGCTGCAGGTGACGATCGGAACCTGCCTGCAAGCCGTGTGGGGTTTGCTTCTTGCCCGTTGGTCGAAGCAAGCAGACGTCGTCTTCGGCGTCGTCGTAGCCGGACGGCCCGTGGAAGTCCCCGCAATCGAATCCGCGGTCGGCATGTTTATCAACACCCTGCCCATGCGAGTTCGTGTCAATCCAGAGCAGTCCGTCGCCCAGTGGATCCGCTCGCTGCACAAAGACATCGCCACACTGCGGCAATTCGAACACAGCAGGTTGGTCGACGTACTGCGATGGAGCGGCTTCCCACAAGCCGACCAACTCTTCGAAGCCCTCCTCATTATCGAGAACTATCCCATCAATCAAGGCGAAAGCCAATCGGTCGCCGGAATCACGTTCGGCAAGGTGGAGGCAATGGGACAGACAAGCCTCCCTCTGAACTTGTACGCCGTACCCGGAGAACAGCTGACACTGCGATTGGAGTACGCGCAGAGTCGCTTCACCGCCGAAAGCATGAACGTGCTCGCCGACTCGCTAACCGGGCTTCTGACAGCACTTCCATCGCGCCTCGACGAGCCGCTCGGGCGCATCGGCGTCCTGCCAGCCGCTCTCTATCCGGCCATAGACGCACAGTCGAATCACAATCGCGATCTCTGGGACGCGACGCCCGTCATCGAGCGTATCGCTACCCAGGCGCGGCGCCATCCATCCTCCATCGCCATCGATTGGATGGAGCGATCCGTCACTTACCGCGAGTTAGACGACCGCTCCCAGCAACTCGCCCATTTCCTCCGCAGTTCCGGCGTCCGTGAGAACAGCATCGTGGGCGTCTATCTCGACCGTTCTCCAGATCTCCTCATATCACTCTTAGGCATATGGAAAGCGGGCGCGGCCTATGTACCGATGGATCCAGCCTTCCCGGCAGAGCGACTGCAAATGATGGTGACCGACAGTCAGTTGACGCATCTGGTAACCGACACAACAGGCAACAGCCACCACTTACTGCTCCCTCCTTCCATCGTCCGGATCCACATCGACGCCGATGCCGCCGCAATCGCAGCGCACTCTGTCGATCCCTCCAGCCATGCACCCGATAACAACGCATTGGCATACGTGATCTTCACCTCAGGATCATCCGGCCGCCCCAAAGGCGTGCAAGTCACCCAACGGGCGCTCGCCAATTTCCTGTCCCACTTTGCGGAGTCCCCCGGTCTGCGGACCACCGACGTCCTGCTCGCCATCACGACACTTTCCTTCGACATCGCGGCATTGGAACTATTCCTCCCGCTCACCGTCGGAGCCAAAGTCGTCATCGCTCCCCGGGATGCGGTCGCCGATGCAACGGCTCTCGCCACCATGCTGGCCGAAACGAAAGCCACCGTGATGCAAGCCACCCCGGCGACCTGGCGCCTGCTGCTCGAAACCGATTGGCGCCCTGCTCCCGGATTCCAGGCATGGTGTGGCGGAGAGGCTCTTCCTCCGGATCTGGCACAGTCACTGCTCGATCGCGGAGTCCTGCTTTGGAACCTGTATGGACCCACCGAGACCACCATCTGGTCGACGGCTCATCAGGTTACGGATCGACCCGAAGCATCGTGCATCGGCCGCCCCATCGCCAACACGCAATGCTGGGTTCTCGACGACTGTCTGAATCCGGTAGCTCCCGGCATGGTGGGCGATTTATATCTGGGCGGCGAGGGCCTCGCCCGCGGCTACATCGGCAGACCCGCACTCACCGCCGAGCGATTCATTCCCAATCCCTTTCGTACAGGCACACGCCTGTATGCCACCGGCGATAGCGTCCGTTGGGATTCCAACGGACTCCTTCGCTTCCTGGGCAGAACCGATCAGCAGGTGAAGATCCGCGGCTTCCGTATCGAACTCGAGGAGATCGAGGCAGCGCTCCGAACTCTGCCGGGAATCCGCAATGCCGCCGTCACCACGCGGCGTGATGCCAGCGGAAGCTTCCAACTGCTCGCGTTTGCACAAGGATTAGCCGACGCCGGCGGCCCTGCCGAAGTCCGCGCCGGCCTGCGTGCACGTCTGCCCGAGTACATGGTTCCCAGCACATTCCACGAAATCGCCGCGCTGCCCATGACGCCGAACGGTAAGGTGGACCGCCGGAACCTCCCCACGGATCTGCTGCCCGAAGCCACCGCGCTACCACCTCGCAATGCGGTGGAACAGGTGCTCGTAGATCTCTGGAAGGAACTGCTCGAAAAACAGCAGGTAGGCATCGACACCAACTTCTTCGAGCACGGGGGGCACTCGCTACTCGCAGCGCAAGTGCTGTCGCGCATGCAGAAATACTTCCAAGTACAACTGCCGCTCAGAAAGTTCTTTCAGACCGCAACTCCGGAAGCCGTCGCCGCCTCCTTGCTGGCCGCCGACTCACCCGCAGGCCGAATTCCGAAGATCGCGACAGCCATCCTCCGGCTGCGCGCCATGTCGCCAGAGGAGCGCGAGCAACTCAAAAATCGAAAAATCTCGGCAGGGCAACAATGAGCTTTCATGCTGACGAACTGGATCTACTTGATGTACTGCTGAAGCAGGAGAACGTCGGCGTCCGCACCCCGGACCACGCCGATACGATCGCTCCCATCTCTGACGACATCGCCCCGCCGCTCTCCTTCCAACAGGAACGGCTGTGGCTGCTCCAGCAACTGAATCCCGATTCCACGGCGATGAACATGTCCACCGCGTTGCGCTTACGTGGAGAACTCCGTTTCCATGCGCTCCAGAGCGCGCTGGAAGACATCATCACCCGCCACGAAACCCTACGCACCACCTTCCATCCTGGTATCTCCGGCGCAACCCAGCGGATCCGCCCGGTAGAGCCGTTTGCTCTCATCCTGGAAGATCTCAGCCAGGACGCAAGTGCCGTGGAGAGGCGCGTCCGAGAGGAGTCCGAGTACCCCTTTGATCTGCAGCAAGGCCCGGTCTTCAGACTCCGGCTTCTGCGACTCAGCCACACCGACCATATCCTCACGATAGTGCTGCACCACATCATCGCCGACGGGTGGTCAGTCGGTGTCTTCGCTGCGGAACTCGGCACACAGTATCGAAGCCATTGCACCGAGAGCCCCGGCCTTCCGCGCCCGCTCCCGGTTCGCTACCGCGACTACGCTGCCTGGCAGCGCCGGACCATGAGCGAAGGCAGGCTGCAGTCTGGCCTCGCGTACTGGCGCGATGCACTGCGGGATCTCACGATCCTCAACCTGCCCTTCGGTCGACGTCGTCCCATGCAGCCGGGGCCCATCATCGGCGGCCGCCATCCATTGCGGTTCTCGCGACGCACCTGTGCCCAGGTGCGCGCACTCGCTGATGCATCGGGCGCATCCGTAGCCATGACCATGCTTGCCAGCTTGCAAGCGCTCCTCTACCGCTATTGTCAGAGCGCCGACATCAGCGTGGGAATGCCGCTGGCAAACCGCAGCCGCACCGAGTTAGAGAGCCTCATCGGATTCTTCGTGAATATGGTGGTCATCCGCTCGCACGTCGATGGTCGTGCCGGCTTCCACGATCTGCTGCAACAGGTCCGCGACACCACCCTCGCAGCTTTGGAATGGCAGGACATTCCGTTTCAGATGATCGTCGACGATCTGAAACCCGAGCGCGTTCCCAACCGGCATCCGCTGTTCCAAGTCGCCTTTGCTTTCCAAAACACGCCCGCCACAGGGCTATCCTTGCCCGGCCTGACCGTCTCCCGTGTTGACGACGACCAAACAGCGCGATTCGACCTGGAAGTCTTCCTCAATGAACACGACGGCGAACTCTCCGGATCCATCGCCTATGATCAACGACTGTTCGACCCGGCGACCGTCGCCTCCATCGCCCAGCACTGGTCGCATCTGTTGGCCGCTGCCTTGCAGGCGCCTGCCCAAGCCATCTCCGCACTGCCCATCCTGTCCGGCATGGAACATTGGCAACTCGTCGAGGGCTGCAACGCAACAGCAAAACCCCTGCCGGCACGGTCTCTCCACCAGAAACTGGCACACCAGATGCAAACGTCTCCAGCAAGCATCGCGGTGGTAGCTGGCAGCGTGGAATGGTCGTTCACGGATTTAGAGCAACGCTCCAACCAGGTAGCGGCGTGCCTGCGAAGTCATGGATTCGGCCGCGAATCGGTCGCCGCAATCTGGATGGATCGGTGCCCGGCACTCATCGCCGCGGTGCTGGGCGTAATGCGTACCGGAGGCGCCTGGCTGCCCCTGGACCCCGCTCACCCGGCGGACCGCCTGCGTTTCATGATCAGCGATAGCCGCGCGGCCTTGGTGCTCGGCAAAGGCGCCAGTCCCGTGGATCTCGCCGTCCCGTGGATCGACACCGACGCGCTCCTGGCGCAACCTGCGCCTACCCAGCCGTGCGCATGGCCTACGCCTGATCCCGACGATCTCGCCTACGTGATCTATACCTCCGGATCCACAGGCCGGCCGAAAGGAAGCGAGGTCACCTACCGGGGACTCGATAACTACATCGACTGGGCCTGCGACGCCTACGAAGTGACCGCCGGATCCGGATCCCCCCTCCACACCTCCATTTCCTTCGATCTCACCATCACCAGCCTCCTGCCGCCTCTCGCGGTGGGCCGCCCCGTCGTCATCGTTCCCGAAGCGGAAGGCATGGGCGGTCTCGCATCCCTTCTCGTCCGCAGAAAGCATTCCTCACCTCTCAAGTTGACGCCCGCCCACATGAACGTACTCAACAGTTTGCTCGCCCCCAGCGAGGCCCCGGAGTGCGCGCGCGTCTTTGTAATCGGCGGCGAGCAACTACGCCCGGAGCATGTCGCCAAGCTCCGCTCACTCATGCCGGACGCTCGCTTCATCAATGAATACGGTCCCACCGAGACGGTCGTCGGATGCTGCATTCACGAAGTCAGCGACGCGGATCTATCTCGCAAGGCCATTCCCATCGGCCGGCCCATCGCCAACACCCGGCTCTATGTTCTCGATCCGCATCTGAATCCGGTTCCTGCTGGAGCCCCCGGAGAGCTCTGGGTCGCCGGCCGTGGGCTCGCCCGAGGCTACCGCCATCGTCCCGGCCTCACAGCACAGACGTTCTGGCCTGACCCGTTCGCAACGGACGGAAGCCGGATGTACCGAACCCGCGACCAGGTCATCCGCCGTCCCGATGGCGTGCTGGAATTCCTGGGCCGTTTCGATGAACAGGTCAAGGTCCGTGGATACCGCATCGAGTTGGGCGAAATTGAATCCGTCTTGTCGCGTGACGAACATGTGCAGGAAGCCATCGTCCACATCCGCACCGCCGGAACAGGTGACCCGCACCTGGTGGCGTACATTGTGCCCGCAACGGCTGTCGAGAGTGTCGCACCCGATGACGGGTACGCAAGCAGCGAACAGGTGCATCAGTGGCGGCAGATGTTCGAACAGAACTACCGTCAGGGCCCGCCCGAAGAGGATCCGGAGTTCAACGCCATCGGCTGGAACAGCAGCTACACAGGTCTGCCGATGCCGGAACAGGAGATCCGTGAGTGGCGCAATCAAACCGTAGTCCAACTCCGCACTCCCCCGCCCCGCCGCGTATTCGAGATCGGCTGTGGCTCCGGCCTCCTGGCTTTCGCTCTCGCTCGTAACACGGAACTCTATCTCGCCTCTGACTTTTCCGAAGCCGCCGTCACCATGATGAGCAGCCTCGCCGCCTCCGCCGGTGTGCGCCAACTGCACGTCCTCCATCGGGAAGCGAGCGACTTTGCCGGTGTTCCCCACGACACATTCGACTTAGTGATCGTGAACTCCGTCATCCAGTACTTCGCCAGTACCGACTACCTGACGCAAGTCATCGTCGGCGCCGTCAACGCAGCCTGCAGCGGAGCCCGCATCTTCATCGGCGATGTGCGCAACCTTAGCCTCCTCACCGCCTTCCACGCCTCCGTACAGTTCTCCAAAGCCGGGGACCAAACCACGCGATCCGAGCTCGCCGAAAAAGTACACCGCGCCGTCGATCGTGAGGAAGAGTTAGTCCTCGACGCTGACTATTTCCGCTCTCTGCGGCGCCATTTCCCCCGAATCACAGATGTCGAGATCCGGCCGCGGATCCACCCGATTCCCAACGAGCTGTCTAAGTTCCGCTACGATGTCGTCCTATACATCGGTCCGCGCCAGCTACAACCAGATAACGTCGACTACTCACTTACTCCGGCAGTGAGAGCATCTCTCGCCACTGACCTCCTGATTTGTGATTGGCTCAACCGAAGTTATGGCTACGAAACAGTCGGAGAGCTACGGCAAGCGCTCCCTGCCATCCCCGCGACGCCCGACATCACGCCGGTGCCGCCACCAGCCGACCTCACGCTTCCGCTCTCCGCATACGCCAACAACCCTCTCCGCGCCAAACTCTCGCGAACACTCATCCCGTCCCTCCGCCATCGACTCCGCGAGCAACTGCCCGAGTACATGATTCCCGCGGATTTCGTACTGCTCGACCGCTTTCCGCTCACGGTGAACGGTAAGGTAGACCGTGCGGCGCTTCCCAAGCCACTGGCGTACACGTCCGCCGCCATGGAGTACGTCGCGCCCACCGGCGCCATCGAAGAAATCCTCGTCGAAATCTGGCAGGACCTCCTCGAACGCAGCCGCGTCGGAGTCACCGATAACTTCTTCGAGATCGGCGGACACTCCTTGCTCGCAGCCCAAACGGTGTCGCGCATCGAACAGGCGTTCGGCATTCGCATCGAGCTCACCCAGCTCTTTGAAGCCCCCGTAATCCGCACCCTTGCAGCCCGCATACAGGCCCTCCGAGACCACCACGCCGAGCATATCCCACCGATCCAGAAAGCCGCCGGCCAACAACCGCAGCCGCTCTCTTTCTCGCAGGAACGCCTCTGGCTGCTCGAGCAATTAGAACCCGGCAGGACCACATACAACATCCCCATCCTGCTGCGTTTAACCGGAGTACTCGACCCATCTGGACTGCAATCGGCTCTGAGCGAACTCCTGCGCCGGCACGAGATCCTGCGGACTCGCTTCGTCTCCGAAGAAGGCCGGACCCTCCAACTCGCCGTACCCGTGGCACCATTCGTACTCCGCCACTGCGATCTCACCCACCGCCATCCCGAAGAGCGTGAACGCGAAGCGCACAGCATCTTCCGCGCCGAGGCTTCCCATCTGTTCGATCTCACTGGTGAAGTGCTCTTGCGGGGCACGCTGATTCGCCTGTCATCCGATGAATGCTGGCTCGGACTGGTGACGCATCACATCGCCTTCGACGGATGGTCCGTCGGCGTCGCCATCCGCGAACTCATATCGCTCTACGAAGCCTTCCGCCACCGGTTACCCTCGCCCTTGCCAGAACTCCGCTTCCAGTATGCCAACTACGCATCCTGGCAGCGCGAGTGGCTCCAAGGCGCCACTCTCGCCAACCGCCTGGCTTGGTGGGCAGACAGCTTGGCCGATCCGCCCGTTCTGTCGCTCGCCACCGATTTTCCCCGGCCTCCCGTGCCCTCCGGCGCTGGCCACCGAATCCCCTGGACCATCTCCGAAAGCCTTACCACGGATCTTCGCGAACTCGCCCGCGGCACCGGTGCAACACTGTTCATGACGCTCCTCGCCGGCTTCTATGGCTGGCTCAGCAGGGAGAGCGGCCAGCACGATCTCGTCGTCGGCACACCCGTCGCAGGCCGGCCTATGCAGGAAGTGGAGCCGTTGATCGGCTTCTTCGTGAACACGCTCGCGCTCCGCATGAACGTCGATGACACGCTCTCCTTCCGTGAACTCATCGTCCGCACGCGCACCCATTGCCTCGCTGCCTATCAGCACCAGGAAGTTCCCTTCGAAGCGGTTGTGGAATCTGTAGCCCCACGGCGCGATCCCAGCCGCATGCCACTGTTCCAAGTGGCGCTTGTCCTGCTCAATACACCCAAGAACGCTTTCGTGCTCGATGGGCTCCAGGTTGCAGAACTGCCCGTCGAAACAGGCGTCACCAAGTTCGACCTCACTCTCCTGCTCCAGGAAACGGCCAACGGCGTCACCGGAGAATGGGAATACAGCACCGACCTGTTCACCGGCGAGACCATTCATAGATTCGCCCGCCACTTCTCCACATTCTTGCAAGAGGCTGTGCAAACTCCCGCCGCGCCACTCAACGAACTCCGCTGGATGACTGCCGCGGAGCGCCGTCGCGTCCTGCGCGAGTTCAATCGCACCTCGCGGGCCGCCCCAGCCGTCACCATGCCGGCTCTCCTCGAAGAGCAGGCGCAACAACGACCCGCCGCGCCAGCACTGCTCTCCGGCTCCCAAGTCACCACCTACCGCGACTGCAATGCCGCCGCCAATCGACTCGCCCACATCCTGGTCGGGCGCGGTATCGGCCCGGAGGACCGGGTCGCCGTCGTCATGGATCGCTCTCCCGAGATGGTGATCGCGCTGTTCGCCGTCATGAAGGCCGGAGCCGCCTACGTCCCCGTCGACCCCGAGTATCCCGCCGCGCGCATAGCCCAAATGCTCGGCGACGCACGGCCCGCTCTGCTCCTCACGTCCACGAAATACGCGGCTCAATACCCGGGTTGTTTATGCCTCGATGCAGAGGATACCGGGCACGCCATCCAGTGCTCGCCCGATCACAACCCCGCCCCGGCCAACGTCGACAACGCCGCCTATGTGATCTACACGTCCGGCTCCACCGGCACGCCCAAGGGCGTCGTGGTGACGCACGCCGGACTCGCCAGTCTGGCAGGCGTTCACATCGAAAAACTCGCGATCACGCCCGCCTCGCGATTTCTCCAGTTCGCATCGCTCAGCTTCGACTCTTCCGTAGCCGAACTGGTCATGACCCTCGGCGCCGGCGCCGCTTTGGTGTTCGCCCCCGCCCAAGCCCGTAGCGGCCGCGAACTCGCCGACGCGATCATCGCCCATGGCGTCACCCATGCCCAGCTCCCCCCAGCGGTCCTGGCGACGCTCGATCTCGCCCACGATCTCCCCCTCACCGATCTCATCGTCGCCGGCGAATCCTGTCCCGCTCCATTAGCCACCGCTTGGGCACGCAAACTGCGCTTCTTCAACGCCTACGGCCCCACCGAGATCACCGTGGCTGCAACGCTCACCGATCCGCTCGCCGGCGGACCATCCGTCCCCATCGGCGGTCCCATCTGGAACACGCGCGTCTACGTGCTCGACCATCGGCTGGAACCCGTCCCCGTCGGCATCACCGGCGAACTCTACATCGCCGGAGCCGGTGTTGCCCGTGGTTACCTTCAGCAGCCCCGCCTCACCGCGGAGCGATTCCTCCCCGAAGTCGACGGTGGCAAACCCGGTGGCCGTATGTACAAAACCGGCGATCTGGCTCGCTGGCAACCCAACGGATCGCTCGAATTCCTCGGCCGCGTCGATCACCAGATCAAAATCCGCGGCTTCCGTATCGAACCCGAAGAAGTCGCGACGGTCATCAAGAGCCACCCCGATGTGGCCGATTGCTATGTCACCGATCGCGACGATCCCCATGCTGGCAAGCAACTGGTAGCGTACTGGGTCCCCGCGCCCGGGGCGCGCCTGGAGCCTCAGCAAATCCGTGCCTTCGTCGGTGCACGCCTCCCCCGCTACATGGTCCCGGCAAGCTTTGTACCACTCGAGGCAATCCCGCTGACGCGCCACGGCAAAGTGGATCGCGGCAAGCTGCCCGCTCCGCAGAGCGCCGATTATGGCGAAAGCGGCGCCCGCATGCCCGCTCGATCGCCCCTCGAATTCCGGCTTACACAACTCTGGGAGGAAATCCTCGGAATCTCTCCCATCGGCGTTCACGACAACTTCTTCGACTTGGGCGGACACTCTCTCCTGGTCCCCCACCTGTTGACCGCCGTCGAGAAACGTGAGGGCGTCCGGCTGCCACTCAGCTTCCTATTCCTCCGCGGTACCATTGAGGCCATGGCCATGGAAATCACGTCCGGACAAGCGCCACAGCCATTCTCTCCCCTCGTTCCGATTCACCCAGGCGGCACACAGCCCCCGTTCTTCTGCGTACACCCCGGCGCTGGCTCCGTCCTCTCGTACTATGCCGTGGCCCGGCACTTCCCCGCCTCGCGATCATTCTATGGCTTGCAAGCGCCCGGCGTCGATGGCGATCAGCCGCCCGTCCAAACCGTTCAGGAACTGGCCGCAGTGCACATCCAGGCAATCCGGAGCGCATTCTCCCAGGGTCCCTACCACCTCGGCGGACACTCCTTCGGCGCCGTCGTCGCGTATGAAATGGCCTGTCAGCTAGAGCAGGATACTCCTGGAAGCGTCGGCCGTCTCATCTTGCTTGATCCCCCTCCCCCGTTCTCTAACAGCGCCGCCGGCCCGCTCCCGCCCGAGGAAATCGTAGCCTTCCTCGCCCGTGAAATCGGCGCTCACTTCCACATCGATCTCGGCATCTCAGCCCCCATGCTGGCCGGACTCACCGAGCCTGAGCAACTCGATCGCGTCGTCGCAAGCGCTGTCGCCGCCGGCATCTCACCCGCCGGAGCAGGCGCGCGGATGATCGCCGGGTTGGCCTCCGTTTACCGGGCTAGCCTCGCCGCCCTCAACGCCTATTCGCCCGCTCCCCGCAACGGCGCCATGACCCTGTTCCGTGTGAACTCTTCCGACGACCAAAACGCCGACGACTCCCTCGGCTGGCGCGCGCTCACCACCGGCCACGTGCGGGTTCGATTCGCAAGCGGCGCTCACACCACCATGGTCGCCGAACCACACGCTATCCCACTCGCCGCCGCCATCCTCGAGGAACTCGAAAAGAACTAGCTATGCCCCACGCACCCTCGCTTGTCGAAGTATCCCGCCCGGCGTCGGAAGCACCGGGGCCAAGCGGCCGGGCTCTGGTATCTTTGCTGTTCGACTGGCAACGCAACGGGCTGGCAGCGCTCGAGTCCCTGGCGCAGCAATACGGCGATGTCGTCTGCGTCCGTTTGCCCGGCGTGCGCGCCTACCTGCTCAACGGTCCCGACCGCATCAAGCATGCGCTCATCGACCACAGTGACAACTACCTGAAAACGCCAGGAAGCACACACGCCCGCATGTACTTCGGCGATTCCATGCAGTTGAACAACGGCGAGAGAGCCCGCCGCCTGCGCCAGTGGATCACGCCCATCTTTCACCACTCGCGCGTAGCGCAGGATATGAACAGCTTCATAATGCGCGCCATCGACGAATCCCTCTCCCAATGGCAGCCCGGCGCCCGGCCTACACTCACCAACGATCTCCTGGAGATGGCACTCTCGGTGGGCGTGCAAACCCACTTCGGAACAAACCCTGGCGAAGACACACGCCACGTCGCCTCCCTGTTTCAACAGGCATTGCTCGGTCTGAACCAGGTGTTCCTGCCCGCCTGGCTGCCCACGCCGACAAACAACCGGTACAGCCAAGCCATTCGCAAACTGGATGAGGCGGTCCTCGATCGCATCCGCCAGCGGCGGGCGACCGGACCCACCGGCACGGATCTCCTCTCCTCTTTCGTGGATCCCCAAGGCGCCAGTCAGGAGTCCGTGAGCGATGCGGAGATCCGCCACGAACTGGTCAGCATGATGGCGGCCGCCTCTCAGACCATCGGGATCGCCATCAATCAGACCCTACGGCTCGTCGCCCAACACCCGCGTGTGGGCGAGAAACTGTTCGACGAAGTGGCAAGTCTTCCCGGCGCCGGATCAGCCTACACCGAACAGGTCGTGAAGGAATCGCTGCGCATCGCGCCTCCGGCGGGCATGCTCGCACGCGTTGCAGCCGCCGACGATCAGGTGGGCCCATGGCGCATACCCGCCGGATCGAAGGTATTTGTATCGGCCTGGGTCATGCACCGCGACAGCCGCTATTTCGCTGACCCGCTCTCCTTCCGCCCCGAGCGCTGGACCCCCGATTTCGAGCGCAAACTCCCCCTCTGCTCCTATCTCCCGTTCGGCCGGGGAGCACGCAGTTGCGTGGCCGGCGCGCTGTCCACCCTGATCCTGAAGTGCATGCTCGCCAGCATCATCCAACGCTTCCGCCCCGAACCGTCGATACCGCCTGCAAGCACGGACTTCAAGCCATTCGATCGGGGAGACGTACCTCTGGCACTCCACGCCCGTCGATGAAGGAACATAGATGGCAACCATTCTAATCCTGGTTCTCCCGCTTCCCAGCCACATCAACAGCCACGCCCTGCTGGCAGCTAAACTGCAAGCCCGCGGGCATAAGGTCGTATTCGGCGCCATGGAAGATGCGGTGAGTCGTATCAAAGACTACGGTTGGCCTTGCATCCCCTTCTTCTCCTCACGCCTTCCTGAGGGCAAGATGAAGGACTGGCTCTCTGGCGAAATGGACCGCCCGGGCTGGCGCGGCAAGCTCGACTACCTGCTCGCCGAGCGCCGGAAACTCATGGAGCACGAGAATTTTGTCGAGGACCTCATCACCGGAGGTTATGTCGAATTCCTCAAGGCCGTGAATGAACTCGACCCGGCAGTCATTCTCATCGACAACGGACTTCACACCTACTGGGCACTCATGGCCCGCATGGTCGGCGTGCCGATCGCCTATACGAGCCTCCTGCTCCCCACCGCGGCCGACGACGTTATACCACCGCTCGACAGCCTCCTCTATCCCGCGCGCGACGTGGTTTCCAAACTCCGCGTTGCTCTTGCCTGGAGACTGCACTTCACTGCCCGCTGTGTGAGGACTATGCTCATGCGCCTGGCCGGCATTCCGGGTCCCATCGCGAGTATCCGCCGTCTGGCGCGCGCAACCGGATACCCGAGAAAACAACTCAACGTCCGGACCCTGCTTTTCCCGCTTCTCGAATTGCCCACACTCATGTTTTGCCCGCGGGAGTTCGATTTTCCGGAAGCCAAAACAGGTCCGCTCGTCCACCACGCCGAATCGCTCATCAATCTCGACCGCCCCGAGCCCGACTTTCCCTGGGAACGTCTGGAACCCTCAAAGAAACTGATCTACTGCTCCCTCGGCAGCGTCGCCTACAATCGCTACTTCTTCCAGCAGGTACTCGATGCGGTTGCGCGCGAGCCGGAATGGCAGTTGGTGATGAACATCGGACCCGCATTCTCGCAATCCGACTTTGGGCGAATCCCGTCCGGCACGATCCTGGTCAACGGAGCGCCGCAACTCGCCTTGTTACGCCACGCCGACGCCATGATCAACCACGGCGGCATCAACTCGGTGCGGGAATGCATCTTCTTCGGCGTACCCCAAGTCGTATTTCCCATCTTCTTCGACCAGCGCGGGTCCGCGGCCCGAGTGCAATTTCATCAATTAGGTGTCACCGGCGAGTTCGCCAAAGCGTCACCCGACCGCATACACCACTTACTCCAGCAGATCCTCACCGATCCGGACTTCCGCAACAGATCCCGCGGTATGTCGGCCAAATTCCAGGACCGCGAAAAGGAGCAACAGTCCGTCGCGTTCGTCGAAGGCCTGCTTGAGGTAAGGAGTCAGGCAATGGCGAGATGGACGGGCTCCGTTGATGAGTGATTCTGCCGCCCGGCAATGGTTTCCCTTCGCGCCAACATCGCGTCCCGGTTGCGTGCGGCTGATTTGTTTTCCGTTTGCCGGGGCCGGGGCATCGGTGTATCGCGCCTGGTCGAAGTTTCTGCCGCCTGTGTTTCTTGTCTCGCCAGTCCAGTTAAAGGGCCGCGAAGAACGTTGGAACGAGACGCCACATCGAACCATGGCCGAAATCGTTGCCGAGCTGGGTCCTGCTCTGGCCGATATGTGTGACGTGCCGAGCGTATTTTTCGGATACAGCATGGGCGCACTGGTTGCCTTTGAGTTGGTTCACTATCTTCGTCAGGCGGGGCTCCCGATGCCTTCTGCGTTAATTGTTGGAGCTCGCGGCGCACCGCATTTGCCGTCGACGAGAACTCCGATTTGGAACTTACCGGATGATCGTTTCCTGGCAGAGATCCGAGAGCTCGGTGGTGTGTCTGAAGAGATTCTCCAGTCTCCGGAGCTGCTGGAGTTTGTGATGCCGGCTCTCCGCGCCGATCTGCAGGTGTGCGAAACATATAGATACCAGCAACTTCCTCCGTTAGCTCTTCCGTTAGTCGCTCTTGGCGGCGTGTTAGATCGTCATGTGCCTCAAGCTCACCTGGAAGCTTGGCAGGCGCACACATCCTTGCCCCTAACAACGGAGCTCTTCCCAGGCGGCCACTTTTTCTTGAGGGAACACCGCGATTTGATGTTACGGAGTCTTATCAGTTTCCTGACGCGGTTAGCGCTTTAGCATCCGGGCGGCGCCCTCTTTGAATAGCAGCCGCGGTTCGCCTGACGATCCAGAAAAGCAGCCCGGCCACGACCACCACGGGGATCGCGTATGGTAACGGCCAGAGAAGTAGGGTCCAATAGGGGCCGCTGACAAAGAGCAATGCGGCAAAAACAATAAGCAGTGTTAATCGACGAATGTGTTGCAATCGCAGGTCCTTTTTAAAAACGCAATAGGCGGTCTATAATGTTCCACACACCCAAACAAACGAGCAGTATGAGCAATGGGAACGTGAGTAGACTCAAGACGAAGAATGCAGGCGGGAAGACAGCGATCATGATGAGCAGTCCTACTGCTGTGAGGAAACCAACGGGCGGAGTTCTTGGTGGAGTGGACGAGATTGTGAGCAACTGCTGTTTTGGTTCGACGGCTGCTGGTCTCGCGGGGGGGGGCACGCGTTTGATTCCCTCGACATCGGGCACAGGAGCGAGTTCACAGGCAATCGACGTAGCAACGGCGGCTGGTGTCTTGGCTTTTCTCGTCCTGACTGTCTTATTCATGGGTGTGATTCCTGGCTCCTGCTGAATCCGGGCATACGGCAAATAACAGATTCTTCACTGTCTGGGGTGGTAGGGCCTCGATCGGTCGTGGTTGATCCCGATAAGCGAGGGCGCTGGCGTACCCGGCGGCGAGAGGGGGGGAGTGCATCGTCCAAGCCGACGCTTCTTCTGGATCGCCATCGACGTGCATTAGTCGCACCGGTTCGTCACTGCCAATGGTGACTGCAAAACCGTTCAGTGGAAACGACAGGCCGCGCCCATCTGCTTTAATGAAAGCCTCTTTTCGTGTCCAACAGCGAAAGAAAGAGTCTACTCGCTCCTGTCCAGAGGTCCGTCGGATGCTTTCGAACTCTCGCGTGCAGAAGAATCTCCTAGCGATGTTATCCAGATCCTCAATCGGGCGAATCTTCTCTATGTCGACACCGAGTTCGCATCCGCGTGCAAACGCAAAGACGGCCAGCCCTCCGGAGTGGGACACGTTGAAGGAGAGGTTGGCTGTGTCGTGATCCAGACGTGGTTTGCCATGAGATCCGATTCGATAGCGTATCGACTGCGGCTGGATACCGGTATACCGAGCTATCAGGATGCGAAGGGCCGCCCTGGCCGTGAGGAAATCCCGCGCTACCTGTCCAGTCCGGCGGTCGCCATCCAGGAGTTCGGCGGGTGGCAGTAGGGTGCGGCATTGCTGAATACCACTCGTAGTTGTGTCGAGCCAGACCGGCCAGAGATGAATGAACCGGTCGCAGGGTGGGGCGTGTAGGTGTGGCTTGTTCATGACATTCGACGGTAGGCGTGGCCGAATACGGTCCCGTTAGCCCTCCATCTTTTTACGCAGGCTGAGGGGGCGCATGTCGGTCCATAACTCCTCGATTTTTGCCAGGCAAGCCGCCTTAGGGCCGCTGAAACCGATAGCGAGCCAGCCAGCCGGGATATCCTTGTAATCAGGCCAGATGGAATATTGTTCCTCGTGGTTGACCACCACCTTGTATAACGTAGAGTCTTCCGTTTCGTTGTTCATGTGAAAAAGTGTGAGTCGCGTTCCTTGGTTGGTGAGGGCGCAGATCCTTTGGATGTCACTCCTTGGGATTGGCCGGAGGCTTGTCATTCATGACAGATTGGGATGGAGTCGTATCCCAAATGCAATTCTCCATATGGCTGTTTCCAGGATCGAGTCGCAGTTGTTCGCGAAGCAGGCGGATGGAATTGCGCAACGAGTTCACCACGTAGCCATTCGTTTGGAGTGCGGCGCGAGTTTCTTCCAACTCTTTCGCTGTGATTCCGAGATTCTGCAGTTGGATGGCGACCGATAGCTGCTCCAGTTGCGACTGCCAGTCCTGCAAAGTTTTAACGCCCTCATTGAAATCATCCTGGACGCTCTTCTTGACGGCCAAAGGCAGCGGGCTGGTCACCTGGGCGGTTCGATTCGCAATCTCGAAGGCAATCCGGCGGCGCTCGGCAATTTGCGCCGCAATTTGGACATTCAAATTCGCTATTGCATCCGGAGCCAGTTTTCGGATGTCGATCCGCAAGGGGAGGTCTTCCAACCTCCCCGGACCGCTGTCCGTCGTTGTGCCTGTCGTTGCGCGTATTCGCCTTAGGTCCGCGAGTTGGTGCTCCATCGCCGAAAGCCTCAGGTGTACGTGCATTGCTAAGTGCTCCTCTTTATCGCTTAGGATCTGGGTAGCACACTCAGCCTGTTCCAGGGTGTCCCGGAGTAGCTTGCCCTGTTCGTACTCGTCATCCGTCGCGCGTCTACAACCCGACGCCAGTAATGTCAGTGTGCATAGAGCGAGGAGGTTTCGATTCCGCAAGCCTTATCCTACCTTAAGTCGACAAAAGGCAAACAGATTTCCATCTTCCATGTGCAAAAACCATAGGATAGTCACAAACAATGATAACAGGTTTTGCTTCAGTCTGGAGTGCTGAGCGACATGACTGGTTAGCCTAATTGGCTGGTCCCGGTCGGGGACAGCTCTGTAGTCTGAGGAGGCCGGCGATTCTCGGGTAACTGGCAGGCAGTTTCCACTAGAGTCTGCGTACTGCCGATCGTATTTAGGTGAGAGAAGACCCGATTGCAATGGCGTCGGGATCCTGGCTTCGCTTTGCTGCGGACACTCTTCCTTATCGAACCGGAATCGTCGCTGTGTGAGGCTCCGGGATGTCTTAGTCCTGATCCGCGCTGTTTGCAGCCACGTCATGAGTGCGTTTCCCCTGTGCTCAATTGCCGATACGATAGTTGAGCTTGACGCTAAACACGATATCGTTTCGTGTTGCACCATTCAGCAAAGCCTGGGGCGAGAGAATGCCTTCATATGTATAGTCACCACTGAACGATAGAAAGACTCGTTTGTGGAGAGCTGGCGCTGTCAGCTCAAAGTGGACCTTTGCGGATCTGTCAGAGGTGTGTTCTTTGTTCGTCCGGAGGTTTGCCCATTGGCTGATTCCCCAGTGTTCACTCAGCTTGTATTCGAACTTCTCATGTGCTGCAAATCCCATGGCGAGCCCATTTATGCGTTCGACAGACGTAGTTTGGGCTCCCAGACCAAAGGCGGGGACAATATAGAAGTTTCCCCTCGGGCTGGAGATGAGATTGACACCAATACCGCTCGCATTGAATTCCCGGTCATTGATGCCTAGGACTCTGTCGCGGGTGAGGATGAAACGATCCGCGATGAAGAAACGTTTATTGAGAGGGCGCGACCACTGACCACCAAACAGCATGTTGTGCGCGACTACTGTGCGAGGACCGCCGGCAGCCTTGAATGTGGAATGGTTAAGTTGTCCGTCAAACTCGAGCAAATGCTCCTCGGTCAGTTTCTTTGCTAACTCGCCCGATATCATGATGCCGCGGCCATTCGTGCGGCCGGATTCCAACTGAATCCCACCACCAAGACTGCCACGCCACGGCAGCTTTTGGATTCGCTGTTCTGGCGCCGAGGCTGGGGGCGGCGCCGCCACACTCTTACCGGCTTGGCCGTCCGCGAGCAGCGCTGTTCCACATAGGACATAGAGGCCCAGTGCCAGTGCGGTCGTCGCAATAACTCTGGAGGAGTCTTTGGCGGTCCTGCTGTTTGGTGCTTCTTTTGCGCTTGGCAAAAGTGTTTGGCGGTTAGCTGGCAATCCGAAACAAACTTTGGTGGTCGTGAATGTATCTGCTTTCATCGCGGACAAGTGTTCGAGAAGCGCGTTGTGTTCGGCTTGTGTGGAAGTGAGGTCTGGCGTGAAGCACACTTGCCGTAAGCGAACTGTTAACCAAGCGGTGTGGTGTGTTAGCGGTAGTAGGCGATGTGTGATTACCAGTCCGGTGGCCCTGTGCTACTCACGTATCACTCTTTATCCGAATAAGGTTATCAGCTGGGTCGGCGCGTGTCAACGTTGGCCGCGTAAAATTTAGGGTGTAAAAGGAGGGCCGAACAAGGCCACCCATCGCCATGATCCAGTGGAAGGATTCAAAGACTTTCACGAAGGAGCAGGACGAGGATGGCCAAAGACAGGATAGAACGAGACCAGGTCGCAGGCAAGCTGGTGGAAACGGCGCGGGGTGCGGAAGACCCAATACGAGCGATGGCGGAGATGATGGCCGATTTCGTGATGGAGGCCGAGCCAATTTCCACAACTGTAACGCCACGCGGCAAGTTGACCTTGACGAAATCGTATTTTTTCCGCTCGGCTGTAAGCCCAACATTCGGCAAAACTTGGGGTTTTGGCGTTTTCTCCGTTTCGAGACGGCGCGCGCCGGGTAGCGAACTGAACCTCCACGGTTGAGGTCGTTGGCCTCTCTCAACCCGCCCAATTCTCCGTTTTCTCTGTTGACGGAGAGCGTCATGTTGACGGAGTGGTTGAGTTCGGAGGGCAAGATTCCATTCAAAATGCCGGAGACGACGAGGGGTGGAGGGCGCGAGGTTTCACCGTATCGCCCGGCGCGTAGCGTCACGAAATTCCCATGGCGGGGTGGGATTCGTGTCCTGCCAGAGACCGACACGTTCCCCTCGGGCACGCGCCTCGAGACGCTCCAACTCCCGGTCTCCCGGCGCATAGCGCCGGAACCACCAGGCA
>Ga0194131_10002415_pt1 | contig 30655 bp, 23 predicted proteins | sample TA2KigO120mmetaG_FD_148631 | JGI IMG/M metagenome (GOLD analysis project Ga0194131, IMG submission 148631) | Freshwater microbial communities from Lake Tanganyika, Tanzania - TA2015053 Kigoma Offshore 120m | ecosystem: Environmental > Aquatic > Freshwater > Lake | place: Tanzania: Lake...
CGCAAAGTAAACTCGAAACTGCCTATTACAAAGCTGATGCTTCCATCCGCAACATCATTGAACTTCTGGAGGCCGCCTGAACTTTGTTGAACTGTTTTTGTTGATGATTAAAGAGGTAAGAATCTAATCCGGTTTGTAATCGTCTCGTGATCAATCTCTTAATGAATCAAGCCGCCTCAACGTTGGGACACTAGTGATTATCTACGATAACTCAAGTGTCCAGCCCAAGTGGGCCGCGCGCCGTCATCCTATCAGACGGACGGCGTAACTTGTGCCAGTTCGCCCGTACGGGCAACAGCGGCGAAGACCGCTGTTGAAGGGGCTACCGGCTGCGAAGCAGGGTGGGCCGCGCTTTTCGGGATCTTCCTGCGCTATAGATCCTGGTTGAGTTCCCGGGCGGTCAATGCCAGATATTGCCCGGCTCGGAAGAGGTTGGCTCCGGGACTCAGCGTCAGCACGACAAAGTACCCGGATTTCAGAGGCTGAACGATCACGTGCTTGTCTTCGTAACGACTGCTGATGCGTGTTGCGGTCTCGCCCAGGGCTAGGTGAATCGCTTGCAGCTGGTGGAGGACAATGCCTTGGTAGGCCAGGTGCAGCCGATGGACGTCAGCTTCCAGGCCCCCTTCGAGCTGGATGCACTCGCCTTCGTAGTCTGCAAATCCAACGGCGATCGCTCCCGGCACGGAGTCCAGCAGTTTTCTGAGAGGGGCGGAATAGGGTGAGCTCAATCTGTCTTCCAGGACGGATCAACCCGCAAGAGACTCGGGCACGGCGCCTTCCACCACGAGTTGACCCTGCTCGATCGCACGATTGAAGGCTCCTACCACCTTCTTGTCGTATTTGAGACCGATGTTTTTGTTGATCTTCTCGACGGCAAACTGAAAGGTCAAGGCCTGTTGGTAGGGACGGTTGGTCGTCATCGCATCCAGAGTGTCGGCCACAGCGATAATACGCGCAATGAGTGGAATCTCCTCACCCTTGAGCCGGTCTGGGTAACCGTTGCCATCCCACTGCTCGTGGTGAGAGCGCAGGCCAGGAAGGACATTGCGCATCTGCTCGATCGTTTTCATGATGCTGAAGCCTTTGACCGGATGCTGTTTCATGACCTCAAACTCTTCAGGAGTCAGAAACCCTGGTTTCTTCAAGATTCGGTCGTCGATGCCGATTTTTCCCACGTCGTGCAGCAGAGCCGAGATGCTGATGGTCTCAACGGTTCTCTCGTCCAACCCAAGCGCCCGGGCGATGATGACCGAGTACTTTGTGACCCGATCGGAGTGGCCCCTGGTATAGGGGTCCTTTTCATCGACTGCGGCCGCCAGTGCTCGGATGGTGCCAAGAAACAGCGCCTTGTTTGCCTCGCCAGCCTTTCGGATCTGCCGGATGTACAGCTCCAGGTCATCCGTCATCTTGTTGAACGTTTCGGCCAGCTCGCCGATCTCGGTGCGGCTTCGTATCTCGATCTTTTTGGAGAAATCGCCACGCGCGATGGAATGCGTGCTTTCTGCGAGTTGCTGGATGGGATTGGTAATGGCCCGCGCGCTGAGAACCCCGACGCCCCCGGCCAGCAGCAGCATGAGCGCACCCCAGCGGATGGTTTCTGCCTTCATTTCGGCGACCGTGGCAAATGCGTCTCGCTGGTCGATCTGGACGATCACGCCCCAAGGTGCTTCGGCGGCAACGGCGAAGTATGTCCCTAGCATCTGTTTCTCCAGCCCACCATCGGTCAGTTTGAACGGCCGGGTTTCCTGCAGGCGGACTTTTCCCTTGGACTTGCGCCACTCGTCGACGAAGGCCGCGACAATCTCAACGCGGCTGAGGTCCATGCCCGCCGGCATGGTTTTGGGATTGGGGTGGACAACAATCTGGCCATTGAAGTCCACCACGTACACGGTCTTTCCGGCAACGCTCGTCTCCGTAACCCAGCGGAGAATGTCGTCCAGCTTGAGGATCACTGTGACCGCTCCAATCCCCTTTTCGCCGGATTTGAGCGGGCTGGACATGATGATGACCGGCTCTGTTTCTTTGCCTAGCTCGATGGTGAGCGGTTCGCTGACGTAGGAGGTCTGGTTCTGGCTGGCAGACTGGAACGCCTTGGCGAGAAAGTGCTTTGTCATGCCTTCCTCGTCGATGTGGTGGACGCCCGCTTCCACACCCCTGCCCTTGTTGTTCACGATGTTGATATAGAGCAGATTTCTGGATCGTCCGACGAAATCCTCAAGCTTCTTCTCCAACCCACGATTGTTTTCCAACTCCAGTTCCCGGCCGCCACTCAGATCCAGAGAACTCTCCAAAACCCCTTCGACTTGCTCGCGAGCATGGCTCAGATGCAGTGAGATCAATCGGGCCAGCGATTGAGCGATCCCAATCTGAGAAAAGCGCTCCTGCGTTTGAAGCTTTTCACGATTGAACTGGATGAGCTGGTATCCGTAGAAGCCGAGTGGGGCGATGCTGACTACCATCAGCACCAGCAGCACGTGGTGAAGAACCTTGGCACGCTTAATGTTAAACATTGACCTGGAACGACTCTCCGGGGTGTGGGCTAGGCAAGCGCCGACACACTCATGTTATCGACAGGTCAAAAGGGCGAAGTTAGCCGTTTCGTCGGGAAGGATCCCGTGCTCTGGAAGCTCAAGACTGGGTGGGCGAGCCCCTTCAGTGGACCGTTCGTCTCGCGCCGGCACGCCGGGACTCTGGCTTTCCAGGCTTAGGTTTTTTCGGTTTTTGTGCCGGCTCTCATTGGAGGCCCGATAAAATCGCCGCAGTACCATCGTCAAGGATGCAATGCGACTAGCGGTCTTTCTGGATCCCCGAACCGGGTATGAGCTTGTTGTTTTTGAAAACCAGGCGAAGTTTGCCGTAGTGAAGGATGCGGATTCCTTGCGCCGGAAGCTCTTCTACCTGGTCGGGTTTGCCCATTATCGACAATACTCGATCCGCACTGGAGCCAAATTCAACCACTTCCGGTTGTTTCTTTTGAATTGGACGCGGAACAGCCGGCGCGGCCTTTGGCAGCGATGGAGCGGGCGGAGCTTTTGGCGCCTGCGTGGGTGCAGTCGGCGGCGGAAGGGGCAGGCCAACCGTCTTGCTTCGCATCGAATCGTGAACCCAGAACCCAACACCCAGCAGGAGGCCGAGAACCAGCCCGGCAGCTGCCGTTAACTTGACCCGCTTCCAGAACAAGACGTCATCCCGGCTCTGTCGAAGGGTCTCGTCGATCGCCGACTCTACTCGAGTCGTGGCAGACCCCGCCGCTAACTCGAGCTCATACTTCGCACGCCGCTTCGGATCTGTCAGCGTCTCCCGAATTCGGTTTAGCAGCTTCATTCTGGCTTCCGCTGGCGTTGGGTCGTTTCGATTCAGGTCGGGATGTACCTTGCGGGCCAGCGCGCGGTAGGCTTCTTCGATCTCTTCGGTGGTAGCCGAGCGCTGGAGGTTCAGAGCTTCGTAGAAATTCATGCGGCCAAGAGGAGGCGCCCAGACCCCTCCGGAAGAGCGAGTCTGGGCGAAGGTGAGCCAGGGCGCTTATTGAACCGTGAAGAACTCCCGGCGTGAGGTGCCTCCGGTGCTGCCGGATGTTCCCGGATTGGTGACCGAGATCGGGACAACTCCAGGAGCCGATATCAGCAGAGCTGGTACGGTGACCGTGATACTGGTGTCGCTTCCAGAGATCCGGTTCAGTCGCACAGTCCCGAAGTTCACCCAGGCATTCGGTTGGAAGTTCTCGCCAAAGATCGTCAGGTTGAACGCGCCAGATCCGGCGGGCTGGCTCGCAGGACTCAGCGGGTTATCTGCACGAATGATAGGAACGCTGCCCGACGGTCCAGAGGTGACGATGAACTCCACTTCGTTCGAGTAACCTCCACCCGGAGACGGGTTGGCCACTACAACACTGTAGGTGCCGCGACTCGTGATGCTCACGGGCGTCACAATAATCTGATTCGAGCTCACGAGTTCAATCGTGCTGTTGATGGCCTCGCAACCTTCACCCGGACCCAGGTTCGTCATGTTGATGACCGCCAGGATCTGAAAGCCGTCCACCGTGCCAGTGATCTGGATCACGTACGGTCCCGCGAAGGGGTTGGCGGTAAAAAGCGTCGACGTATTGTCGGTCAGTGGCGGAGCAAAGCCAAACGCGTCGCTGACGACCGTGACGGTGGGAGCACCACCGGGGAAAGACCCGCTGGGCCCGGTAGTGACAATGGTTGGAGCCGTGAACGTCACGGCGACGTTGGCAGCGGGCTGTCCGAGACTGTTGTATACCCGGACGCGCAACACAGTTCGTCCGTTGACCGGAACACATTGAGAAATACCTCCCACCGGAACGATCGCAGGGAAGATGTCAGGAATTTTCTGTGTCACAGCGACAACCGTTTGTGGGAAGAAATTGCTCCCATTGATCTTCATGTCAAACGTCACAGGGACCGGTCCAGGACCGATGATCGCGAGCGGGCCGGGAGGATCGAGCGAGGTGATGGTTGGCGCCAGATTGTTCACTTGGAACGTGACGGCCTCTCCAGAGACTTCCGGTAGCAGGCTGACGTTCCGCACGCGCACGCTGTAGAAGCCACCAAAGCGCAGAGCCTGCGCCGGAATGAAGGCTTCCAGCAGGGTTGGTCGAACGTACGTGGTGTCGATTTCAATGCCCTCAATGCCCGTCGCCCCATTAAAAAGAACACGGGCGCCTTGGCGAAAGCCAAAACCTTCAACCCGGATCGTCAAGCCTTCGGAATTGATTTCGTACCGCGCGTACGTTTCGGTTGGAGTGATGCGCGTCACCACCGGGAGCGGTGGTACCACGTAAAAGGGCAAGGCGTTGGAGCGAGTTTCGCCGAAAGGAAACTGGCCTGTGAGGTCCAGCTCATAGCGGCCTGTTGTGGCCAGCTGGCTCAAGTCGGATGGATTGCTGAGATTCAACCGAACAAACAACGTCTTGGAATCGACGAAGCTGAAGAAGATCTCCCGTCCGTTCGGGTTCAAAACGTTTGTGGGATCCTTGAAGAAGAGCTTTTGGCCGGGCGCGAAGTTCGTGCCCTGAATCTTCAAGCTGACTTCTGAAGTTCCGAAGATGGCATAGGGATCCGGATTGTTCCCCGCCGTCTGAGAGCCTGAATCGTCGTTCGTTACCACCGTGATTGAAGTGAGCGACGGACGCAACTCACGCACAAAGTCGACCCGTCTCGAACCCGTGTCGAGCCGAACTGCCGGATTGAAGGGAGAAAACATTCGGCCCGTTTGCTGGGGCTTCACAACGTAGTCTCCGGGAAACAGGCTGGAAAACAGGTATTCGCCATTGGCGTCGGTGGTTGTCGTCAGATCTGGGTTGCCCACTCTCGACAACACCACCGTAACCCCGGCTGCTGCTGCGCCAGTGCCCGTGGCACTGTAGTCCGTGATGCGCCCTCGAATGCCAAACAGAAACTGTGTTTGAGGAAGCAAACCCGAGGCTCGTTGGGGTGCCAGCTGGCTGTAGGACTTCGAGATGGTGCCGAGCTCCGCATAGCCAAAGACGGGGCCTGTGGAGCCGACAAAGACGTATCCGTCCGGCTGCCGCAGCGCTTCCAGAAAAAGTGACTCCACGGCCTCAACCACGCGTTGCTGGGGGTCGAGGCTTCTGCGAGTCTGTCCCAGAGTCGTTCCTTGCCGCGAAATCAAGAACAGATCGACATCGACTCGGGATCCTCCATCGTTCAGCAGTGCAATACCGGTAGCCGAAGTGGTGCTTCTCTCCACCGCTGGAAACAGGAACTCCGTCTGGCCGGATACCTGGGCTGGAGCGGCGCCAATCGACGAGCCACTTGAAGAGCCGGTTGCGAGAAATCCTCGCACGCCATTCGCTCCGGTCACACGCAGCACGCCGTGGTCTCCAGCGGAGGTCGCAGCTGGACCGAACAAGTCGACCAGCGTCTGGCGCAGAGAACCATTGGCACGAATCACCACAGGTCCGGAATTCAATACCGTCGAGGAGCCGGCAAGGGTGTAGGCCAGCGTGACCGTTTGGTCAGTGGCTCCAGTGTTAACCAATCCGATCAAAGAGAAACGATCCATCCCTCGAACTACCTGCGGGAAAGTCAGCGAACTCCCAGTTCCGGTAGCGGGTACGGCACTGAGCGCCGCCCAGTCGGTGCGGCCGAGTATCTTGTCCTGGCTGGATTCGGTTCGAGAGAAGCTGCGTACAACCTCGAAGCCAACGATATTCACTTCCTGCGACAAGATGTTTGCCGGCACAGAGCGCGCGATGACGTGCGAGGCCGCGTCGTAGGTTCTCTCGCTGCCAAAGACATTCGAGAGCGAGCCGCGAAACGATCCGAATGGGGGAACTTGACGATCCACGGTGGCGATGCTGGAACCGCTGGCACTCCTGACTTTGGTACAGGAACTCTGGTGCAAGGTCTGCGCCATTGGGTCATATTAGCGTGTGAAACTCTGGATGTACGCTGATTCGTTCTTCATTAGCAAGAACGCCGGTGGACTGTTTTCGCGCATCCCTTATCGCAACCCCATCAGCTGGCCCTTTTACAAGGTTTGGCCCAGGAATTCCTTAATCGGCTTCCAAGCGCAAGAGCGCGCTGACCTGCTGGCGGGAGCGAACGGCAACCTGGTCTACTCCGTTCCGACAGACACCGAAGGAAAACAGCGCCACAGCGAAGTCAACGCGACAATCGCGCAATTCCGCTGCGGCAAGGGCCGCTTGATCGTCTCCACTTTCGAGGTCGTCGCGCCGAGCATGGACGATCCCGTTGCAGCCATCATGCTGGCGAACCTCGTCGGGTACGCTGGCACCTCGTTCCAACCCAATCGGGAGTTTCTGCTCTAGCAGCTTGGGACACCCCTTTCAAATTGGGCTAACGATCGTTTTCGCCCCCTCGGGAGACGGCGCAATGAGGCCGAAAAACCCTCATACATTGTAGGTTCCCGAGGCGACGCGGCCGCCGCGGCCCGTCCAGTTGGTGTGGAAGAACTCGCCGCGTGGCTTGTCGACCCGTTCGTAGGTGTGTGCGCCAAAGAAGTCGCGCTGGGCCTGAAGCAGGTTGGCAGGCAGGCGGCCGCTGCGGTAGCCGTCGAAGAACGAGAGCGCGGTAGAAAAGGCCGGCGTGGGAATGCCCGCGCCAATGGCCTGGACGATGGCGCGCCGCCAGGAGGCTTGGTAGTCGTTCAGCAGCTTGCTGAAGAAGTCATCCAGCAGAAGATTGTTGAGCTGGGGGTTCTCGTCATACGCTTCCTTGATCTTGCCCAAGAAACGGCTGCGGATGATGCAGCCGCCGCGCCACATCAGCGCAATGCCGCCGAAGTTCAGGTTCCATTGTTGCTCCTTGGCCGCTTCGCGAAGGAGCATGTAGCCTTGAGCGTAGGAGATCATCTTGGAACAATAGAGCGCACGGCGAACATCTTCGACAAAGGAAGCCCGATCGGCTGTGATCGACGGTTTGGGACCCGTCAAGACCGTGGCCGCTTGTAAGCGTTCGTCCTTGAGAGCCGACAGGCAACGAGCGAACACCGCTTCGCCGATCAAGGTGACGGGGGTCCCCAGCTCGAGAGCACTGATGCCAGTCCACTTGCCGGTGCCTTTCTGTCCGGCTGTATCGAGAATCTTATCGACGAGCGGCGCGCCGTCGTCGTCCTTCTTCCGGAAGATCTCGGCCGTGATCTCGATCAGGTAGCTGTCGAGCTCTCCACGATTCCACTCCGCGAACACCTGGTGCAGTTCATCGGCACTGAGACCGAGCCCTGCATGCAAGAGCTGGTAGGCCTCGCAGATGAGCTGCATGTCGCCGTATTCAATGCCGTTGTGCACCATCTTGACGTAGTGCCCGGCGCCTTCTTCACCCACCCAGTCGCAGCACGGCGAGCCGTCTTCCACTTTCGCAGCGATCGATTGGAAGATGCCTTTCACGTGGGGCCACGCCGCCGGGTTCCCTCCCGGCATGATGGAAGGGCCGAACCGCGCGCCTTCCTCTCCGCCAGAGACCCCGGTGCCGATGAACAAGATGCCTTTCTCGCGCAGGTCGCGGGTACGCCGGGTGGTGTCGGGGTAGTGGGAATTGCCGCCGTCGATCACGATGTCGCCCTTTTCAAGGTGGGGCAAAAGCGCGGCAATCATTTCGTCGACGGTGCTGCCGGCTTTCACCATCAGCATGCAGCGGCGCGGTTTCTTCAGCGCCTGGACGAAATCTTCGACTGAGTGCGTACCGAGCACGCGGGTTCCTGCCGCTTCGTTGTGGACGAATTCGTCCACTTTCGAAACGGTCCGGTTGAAGACCGCCACGCGGTAGCCGTGGTCGTTCATGTTCAACACCAGGTTCTGTCCCATCACAGCCAGCCCAATGAGGCCGATGTCACAGCTTTCTCTTTCCATGATGGCTCCTCATGAAAGTCTTTCGGTTGGGGTGCCCGGTCTTGTTGCCACCGACCAGGGTTTGCGGCGAGCAGGATGTTCCATCGCTACAGGGACCGTGCCTGCCTCGGTGGAACCATTCGGGCAGCAAGAGCAGGCTCGAGTGAACCAGCGCCTCTGTCCGACGGGCGATGGTAGACGGACGCATTATAGTGGCCGTGAAAGCACATCACAAGCAACACGCTACGACGTGCGAGAGCCAGGTCGCAGGGGGCAAACGCCTTGCCCGAACCCATCGCGATCTTTTTTGATTCTGTTTTCCGCCTTCCAGCGTAGACTGCCGCCTGCAGACCAAGGCAACCCGTTTCGGGTTAGCTTCTAAGAGGAGCGTTCATGGCCAAATACAAGATTGCCTGGCTGCCAGGCGATGGCGTTGGTGTTGAAGTCCTTCAGGCAACACGAATCGTGCTCGATGCCGCCGAACTCGATGCAGCGTTTCTTCCAGGGGACATTGGTTGGGAGTGTTGGCGCCAGGAAGGCGAGGCCCTTCCGGAGCGCACGATCGATCTGTTGAAGCAAGTCGATGCGGCTCTGTTCGGCGCGGTCACATCCAAGCCAGTCAAGGCGGCCGAGGCTGAGCTGTCGCCAGCCCTGCAAGGCAGAGGGTTGATCTATCGCTCCCCCATTGTCCGGATGCGCCAGCTGTTCGATCTCTACGTCTGCTTGCGTCCCTGTAAGGCCTATGCAGGGAATGCGCTAAACTACAAGCCCGGCATCGATCTGGTGGTGTTCAGGGAGAATACGGAGGATCTTTACGCAGGCGTGGAATTCAGCCCAGTGCCCAAAGAGCTGGCGGAGCTGTTGGCCCAAATCTCCCCGCCTTTTGCTACTTTCAAATCCATGCCAGCCGAAGCCTATGCACTCTCCTGCAAGATCAATACGCGCGCGGGGTCAGAGCGGATCGTTCGGGCAGCTTTCGAGTTTGCCCGCAGGTTTGGCCGCAAGAAGGTGACCGTGGTGCACAAGGCGAATGTGGTGCGCGCAACCGACGGGTTGTTCTTGGAAACCGCCAAGGAAGTTGCGCGCGATTTTCCTGGAATCGCCGTCGACGACGCTAACATCGATGCGATGGTGATGTGGCTGCTGAAGAATCCCTTCAATTACGACGTGCTGGTGGCACCGAATCTCTACGGAGACATTATTTCTGACTTGTGCGCGCAGATGGTCGGCGGCTTGGGATTTGGCTGCTCTGGAAACATCGGGAAGAAGCTCGCCGTGTTTGAACCCACCCACGGATCGGCACCGAAATACGCCGGCCAGTTCAAGGTAAATCCGCTCGCAACGATTCTGGCGGCAAAGATGATGCTGGACTGGTTGGGAGAAACCGAGAAGGCAGGCCGTATCGAAACCGCCGTGGCGCGAGTCATCGAAGCTGCCCAAGTTAAGACCTACGATATGGGGGGAAGCGCCTCAACCCTCGACATGGCTAGAGCGGTCGCTGCCCAGCTGTGAGTGTAGCAAGCGGGCTGCGCAGCTCCGCGATACCGGGCGCGTCTGCCAGTCTTCGAACGTCACAAACTGTCGGTCGTGAAATCGTCAGAGCGGATCGGAAGGTTTCAGCGTCACCATCGTGGCGCCCCAACCGCCTGATTCGGGTGGGGCATCTTTGAAGCCGGCCACGTGCGGATGTTTGGCCAGCAGCGAACGAACGATGTTTCGCTGCGTGCCCGTTCCGCGACCGTGAATGATGCGAATCTCGCGAAACCGGCGTTGCCGGCACTGGTAGAGATATTCCTCCACAAGTGGCTCGATCTCTTTGGGAGAAAACGCATGGAGGTCGAGCGAGTCTTCGATTGGCAGGTGCACAACGAGGTCTTCCGCATCGATTGGTTCGGCAGATTCTCCGGTGTTTGCCTGCGGGCTCGTCTGTTCGAATTCTCTATCCCCGCCCATACTGGTCTTCGATTCGCACGATGTCGTTCTCGTCGAACTCCCCAAATGAGATTTCCAGCCAGCGACTGGGCCGGTTGCCGACACCAGCCATGCGATGGCGCGCGCCTCGAGGAATGAAGATCTCCTCGTAGCAGGCAGGCTCCCATACGCGGTCGTCCAGCGTGACACGCAGGCCTGAATCCAGAGCTACCCAGAGTTCGTTGCGTTGGCGATGATACTGCAGCGAAAGCACCTCGCCAGGATTCACGGTGATGATTTTCACCGTGCTCACCTCGTTATGCGTATAGCGGCGAAACCCGCCCCAGGGTCGCTTCTCTTCGTAGATTCGAGAACGCGGATCGTCGATGGGTTCTTCAGCCATGGGCTCCTTTCTTGAGCGGAGTTATGACGACAGCAGCTGCCATTTCTGAAAGCCGAAAGGCTTCTTCTCGGCATCGATCGATTCCGGCTTAAGGACTTCGTCGCCGATCGCGGGCTGGCCGAATGTGACCCTGAAGGAAGCCGAAAGGCAGATGCCCGTACCCACGCTGCATTGGGAGCTGCCCGCGCTCCCACGAGCCCACAGCCGGAACAGAGCTTTCGGACAACGCACTTCTGCCACTTCACGGCAACGCCTTCTGGGTTCGCGCGTGGCGCTCAATCTCACGAATCAAACCAGTGGCCCGCCGCAGCTCGTTCTCTCGGGTTGGCCGATAAGGGCTGAAGCGCAGAAGCTGGTAAATCGCCGTAAGTTCTTGCACCTGTCGCCGAACGTGCGAGTTCTCAAACATCGCGGCGAACTCGGAGGCTGTCGCAGCGGCAGGCTTGGGGCTTCCGTACTTGGCGGCCAAGTTGAGGAACTCGCCATAGAAGCGCGCTGCCAGGCTCGCTGGGTTATGTCGCAGAGCTCGCTTCATCCATCGTCGCTCCTGCATCCTCCAACCAGCTGCCAACGCCAGCCCCAGAGCCAGCAACAGGGCTGCCGGCGTGACGATTGAAGCCGGCGATTCCTTGACACTCCTTACGGCACGGGCGGCCAGCTCCTGCAGCCTTCGATACCATTGAACGGCGCTGCGGTAGATTCCTTGCTGACCCTGCCAGCTCCATTGAGAGGCTTTGTCTTGCAGATCGCGGAAGAATGAGAGCTGGATGGCGTCGTCGTAGCCGACAACCCACTCAACCCAAAAAAAGTCAAAGGCGTCCAGGTAGTTGCCCAGGACAGCCGAGAACCGGCTGCGCGCCAGCGGCTCGGCCGCGGCAGGAGTTGGATCGAACGGTATCCATCCCCGCTCCTCTATCCAGGCTTCGACCCAACTGTGGGCGTCCCGGCCACGAAAGACAAAGGTTTCGCCAACGTCGTTGTACTCCCCAGTCTGAAATCCATTGACGATGCGGGCGGGCACATGGAGCATTCGCAGCAGGACGACCATTGCTGAAGCGAAGTACTCGCAGTGTCCGCGGCGTGCCTGTTTCGACCAGCTTCGGCCGTCGAAGTAGTCGAGCGTCACACCCCGCCACTTAGCGCTTTTCAGCAAGGCCGGATCGCCCGTAACGCGCACCCTCATGACCACCGCTGGGTCCAGCTGGATGGTTCCGATGCCTCCCAGCCGGATGGTGTCCGAAAATCCACTGAGGCTTGAGGAGCGTCCGACTCGCTGAAAGTACCCCGATCCGACGCGCGGAATTGCGAAGAAAAGACCGGAGCCCAACACGGCGATAGCGAGAAAGCTGCCTAATGAAACCAGCGCCAAGGAGCGCACCGCTTGTCTGCGGATGGTTGGTGACCACAATTCTGAGACCGTTGATGCAGGCCGAGGTTGGTCCGCTAATTCCGTTCCCAGATCTTGAGGCCTCGCCCGCTCAGCAGCGCGCTTCATTTCGAACGCCATGAGGGCGCCTAAAGCGACCAGAAGATAGAGGCTAAACAAGAGGAGAAACGAGAGGTCGATCGTGAGTGAAGAGGCTGCCAGCACCTGAAGAAAGCTCAGGATGAGCAGGTCTACGTAGTCGCGATCTTGCTTTGACGGCTGGTAGCTCCTGACGAGCTGAATGAAGAGAATCAAATGCAGCGTGGCCGGTACGAAGGAACCCGACAGCTGGAAGATGTCGAGCAGAAAGAGAGGAACGTAGATCCAGCTCAGCAAATTGCCGAGCCGGTGTTCTATGTGAAATCGAGCCGCGAAGCGCGGGTGGAAGCGTGGAAGAAACAGCGCTAAGAAGAGAAAGCCGATCGGCGCTGGTATCTGTCCAGCGGAGGCGAGGATTCCGAAGCCGATGGCGGTCAGCAGGTCAGTCGCGGTTTCGAAGGGCCCTTCCAGCGGGTGCGATTCCTCCTGCCATACGCGAGTCCAGTTCGCTTGGGTTTTCGTCGACATCGTCTGGAACACTTCTGGCCCAAACCTCACAGCTCACGCCAGAACACGACGTGGGCCGAACTCCAAACCACCGTTGGCACTTGGCCACGACGGCTGGCGGTAAAGATGATCTTGAAAGAGGCGTCCGAGGCAAGGGTCCGCAGATTGGAAGCCGCCGAGGTTTGAGGTTCAATCAACGCTAGAATCTTCAGGTTCTCGATCAGCCCCGATTCGCTCTGGCCGTAGCGGGTCGATGCTGTGGGCGTCACCAACCGGGTCTCGCAACCCATTTCTTGAAAGTGGCGCAGCGCGTTGGCACACAGCACGACCGCTTTCTCGAACGCGGGACGGTCTCCTTCCTCAAAATCGGCCAGGGTATTGTCGAAGACAATACAGCATTTCCGGTCATCTTCTTTGGTGAACTCGCGAACCATTAGCTGCCCCGTCTTGGCTGAGGCCTTCCAGTCGAGAAACCTTCCGCTGTCATCGGTCCGGTAGTCGCGAATGGAATGCAAATCCGAGCCAGAGCCCCGGCAGTAGCTCTCGAACGCGCCGCTGAGCAACGGCAGCATTTCGAAAAACTCGTTGGGCGGTTCGGCTTCGGGCAGGGCAACCACTTCGACGTTCAGCGGCAGCTCTCGCGTCTTCCTCACGAAGCCAAACGGGTATTGCGTTCCTACCTCCAGCCGCGCCAGGCGATACAAGCCTCTCTTGGGCAATTGCAGCCAGAGGTTCTGCCGGGAGCTGGCGCGTGCCGTCAGGAACGGGAAGTAGGCCGATTTCGAGGGCAGGTCTACGGCCCGCTTCTGCCGTTTCGAATCCGCCTGCGGGGAATGCGCGAGCGGGCAGCTGAGCCAGCAAGAGAATGCCGGCATCCAGGCTCGCCGATTGTGTAACCTGAAAATCGAAACGAACGGTCGCGCCGCCGGAATGCATTCGGGCAGATCGATCTCGGCGGCGAGCTTTCTCAGATTCCAATGCGAGAGGCACTCCGAGATCGCCAACAAAGCCAGCGCCGCCGAGAGAATGATGAAGATGAGATTGTTTCCCGTATTGAATGCAGCGGCGGCAACGATGAAGAGGACGAAGAGAAAAATCCATCCGCCTCGAGTAATCCGGAACGACAACCGCAACCACTCGCGGCGAACGCGTTCAAAGAGGCGGGGGACGACGGTCAGCGATACGACTGCCGCCAGCACCAGCGAGAAGACGGCCAGCGCCACGGCAGAAATTGCATTCCCTTCGACCGCTGCCAGTGAAGAGGCCAGCGCGGCGCCGAGGGCAAGGCCCAACGCGAGTGTTGCTGCCAGGCTGGAGGCAAGCTGCCTCCAGGTGAAGTGTCCCGCTTGCGAGTGTTGCCTTGCCATCACGAATGACCGAGCGGGCTTGCCCTAGCTATTGCTAGTTTCTGTCGCAAAACGGATCAGGTGGCATCTACAGGGTTCAGCGTGCCTCCACCTATAGGGGCGAGACTCCCGGCCCTTCCGGCTTTAAGAGGCTGTCTGGCCGGCCTTGGGAGCTTCGCGACAGAAACTAGCGGCCGGAATCCTAAAGCGGCACTTCAACAGAATCCAGAATCTCCTGCACGATCCTTTCGGCTTCTTCACTACGGCGCAGCGTCGAGGTGGCCCGCTGGTTTGCCACGATGCGATGAGCCAGAACAGGAATCGCCAGCGACTTGATGTCGTCGGGAACGCAATAGTCGCGTCCCCGGACATAGGCTCGCGACTGGCACGCCCGCAGCAAGGCCAGCGACCCTCTTGGACTGACTCCCAGGCTCAGGGATTCCGAGTTCCTGGTCCGATCGACAATCCGGAGTGCATAGTCAACGATGGATTCGTCAATGTGAATCGCACGGACGGCCTCTTGAATCTGGAACACCTCACCCGCACTGATGACCGCTTGCAAGGTTGACAAAGGGTGACACTGACTCTGGCTGCGGAAGATTTCCTTCTCGTCTTCCAGGGAGGGATAGCCCATCTTGATGCGCATGAGGAACCGGTCGAGCTGCGACTCGGGCAGCGGATAGGTTCCATGATGTTCCACGGGATTCTGAGTCGCTAAGACCAAGAACGGTTTGGGCAGCTCGATCGTCCGATTGTCGGCAGTCACCTGCCCTTCGCTCATGGCTTCCAGCAGAGCGCTTTGCGTCTTGGGTGTGGTCCGGTTGATTTCGTCAGCCAGTATGACGTTGGCGAAAATGGGACCAGGCTTGAATTCGAAGGCCTGCCTGGGCTGGTTATAAATAGAAATCCCAACAATGTCGGACGGCAACAAGTCACTGGTGAACTGGATCCGGTGGAAACGGCACTCCAGGATCAACGCTAGCGCATGAGCCAGCGTCGTCTTGCCCACGCCAGGGACATCCTCCACGAGCAGGTGGCCCCCGGCAAACAGAGCGATCAACGCGTGTTCGACGGCTTCCCGCTTACCTTTGATGACGGTCTCGAGAGCCTCGATCAAAAGGCCTATCTTCTCTTGTGGCTGAACCTGTGGCAAAACGGCCCCTGCGGCTCTTGGAGGTTTCGCCGCCTGAATCTCTGGCGGGCCGAAACGGCAGTGGAGTCGATTTTCCGTCTTGTCAAAGCGAGTGCTGCGTGCTACAAAAGTCCGCTTGATTCTACCACGGCGGGCGTTTAACTCAGCGGTAGAGTGCCACCTTCACACGGTGGAAGTCACAGGTTCAAATCCTGTAGCGCCCACCATTCCTCGCACAGTGCCTCCGCAGGGTTCCTCAACGACAATTTGACGATCGATCAGCGCAACTGTCTCGCGAACGGATGTCTATCCGGAGAAAAGCGGTAGCTCCGGCTCGCCTGCCGCAAGAGTTACAGGGATTTTCGAGGTTTGTGGCTATTGAATCGCTGGATCAACCCGCTCAAGAACTGGGCTGAAGACTGCAGGGACTGGCTGGAAAGAGCGGCTTTGAGCTGCTCTTCGGCTTTTTCATACGCCTGGGTGAAGAAGTAGTTGTAGCCGAGGAGAAACCGCGCGTTCAGATTAGAGGGATGCGCGTTGACGTAGTTCTCCAGATCCCGCAGCTGGCGATCGAACTCCGAAGGGTTGTTGTAGAACTCGCGGCGGTTGATGGGATTCTCGGCATACTTCGGGTAAATCTCCAGACCGGTGAGAATCGCTTGGGTCGCTTCGTCGAAACGGCCGAGGGCAAACAAAGAATCACCGTAGGCAATATGCACGACCGGCAACTTTTGATCGAGATCGATGGCTTTCTTGAACAGCTTGGCAGCCGTCTGGTAATCGGCATTCTTGAAAAAGGATGATCCATAGTCGATTAACGCGTCGGGCGGGAGCTTATCGGGGTCAAGGTCCTTGAAGTGCTGAAGCTTGGCGGATTCCGTTCGCCTTTGTGCAATCGGGATCTGGCCCGAAAAGTAACCTGCCATGAAGCTGCCTTTGTCCGCGCTGAGGGCCTGAGAGAAGGAGCGAGACGCCTGCCGGAAATTCTCGCTGAAGAATTGAATGTATCCGTGAATCAGCCAGTTGACCGGATCTGGCGAGACCTTCATGCGCTCCTCAAGGTCGCTGACCACGGGACCCGTAAAGAGCGGATCCTGAAAGAAGACGAGCGACGGATGGCTGTTGGCCCAGTCAGGATAGGTTTTCAAGCCTCTCTCCAGCGCTTCGAGGGCTTCCGGGTAGCGGTGAAGATAGATCAAGCTGTGACCCAAGCCAAAGGGCGCCAGAATGAGCTCTTCATCGATTTCGATCTGCTCAGGCTTGTCATTAGCAGGGAGCCTCGACATCTGCAAAGCGAGCCGCCGATCGAGCTCCCGATAGTACTTCTCCGCTGCCAGGAAGTTACGCGTCCGAAAAGCCCGTTCGGCCCGGTTGAGGACTTCGTCATCGGCAAAAGCAGACAGATCCGCTCCATGGCTGCCCACACAAAGCGCACTGAGCAGCATGCAGCAGAGTCCTAGATACATCGCCGTTTTCGAACGCGTCAACGCCATTGTCAATCCAGAATCCCCGTTTTACTTGTTCGCCACTTCGATCGGAATCGCCAGCGTCTCAATCGAGCGGCTGCAGTACTTTTCCAGCTCGGAACAATAAAAGTAGGTCAGCTTGGCCTCAAGTCGATACTTTCCTCTCTGGAGGGCTTTCACGGGTACGATTTTCAGCAGCAAGGGCTTGAGGCTGCCGAAGTAGTCAGCATCTTCACCCGCAGAACCCTCGACAAAGCTGCCGACGGCGACATCGAACTGGGAAAGTGGCTTGATCTGGAGTCTGGGTGCAGGGTTTTTCGCGATCTTGAATCCTTCCTTTACGGCCCATCCGATCTGCAATTCGCCGGCACTGGCGGCCGGAATCACGTTGCCGGAATAACGCGCCTGCAGCACCCGTTCAGGAGCCGTCTGGCCTGCCGCTACCGATTGCAGCCCTGAAACCAACGCCAAGCTCAGTGCGACCCAGATTGTGCGGATTGAGAACAGCAATAGCGACACCCAAAACCTGCTCACTCGTTTCAAGGCGAGCTTCCCAGATTTCCGGCTCAAAGTCAACGGACGCATTGCGTTCAGCAGGGTCTCAGGAGGGAGTGGAGGTCGAGCCCTTGCTGAGGCACGCACGACTGATTCGGCTCGCGCGATTGTGAGTAGCCCGGCGGCAAGTGGAGGCCTTAGAGACCTTCGTTGACTTCGGCAGACAGCGGCTCTCCGCTCCGGCTCGGTGGTGCTGTTGGGAACATTGGCCCCTTAGTGTTATCCTACCGAACGTCATCTGAAGGCCCTGTTGTTTCGCGTGACCGCTGGCGCGCGAAGCCAAGGTGGATAACCCTGGTGCTATCGTGGAGGGTTGCGCGCCAAGAGCCGTGCCCGCCCAAGGTTCGCCGCCTCGGATGCCCGGAATCTCGCTATGCCGATTGAAAGTGGGGAAGCCATCGCTCGCATCGCCAAGGCTCTGAAGCACAAGCCTGGCGCCTTGTTGCCGATTCTCCAGGAAATCCAAGAACAACTTGGGCACATCCCTTCGGAGGCCGTTCCTATCGTTGCGAGCGAGCTCAACCTGACAAGGGCGGAAGTCCATGGTGTCGTCAGCTTCTATCACGATTTCCGGTCGGAGCCACCTGGGCGGCACGTGATCAGGATTTGCCAGGCGGAATCGTGCCAGGCGATGGGTAGCGCCGTTCTAACGGCGTTTGCGAAGACGCACCTCGGGATCGACTTTCACGAGACCACTGCCGATGCTGCCTTCAGCCTGGAACCCGTCTATTGCCTGGGGAATTGCGCCTGCTCGCCGGCGATGGCTGTCGGCAAAGAAGTGTATGGCCGGATGACGCCGCAGCGTTTTCAGGAGGTCCTGCAGGAAGTCGCGGGAAAGTCTGAATGAACACGCTCTACATTCCCCAGGATTCCGGTGCGCTCTCGCTTGGCGCGGAAGGCGTCGCCAGGGCGGTTCAATCGGAAGCTCGCAAGCGCGGTGAAGAGCTGCGTCTGGTCCGCACTGGATCTCGCGGGTTGTACTGGCTGGAGCCCTTGCTCGAAGTTGCGACGCCCAGCGGGCGAGTTGCCTACGGGCCTGTTTCCGCTTCGGATGTGCCCAGCCTGTTCGAGGCTGGAGTACTACGAGGTGGGAGCCATGCCTTGTGTCTGGGGCCAATCGAAGAGCTTCCCTACCTCAAGCAACAAGAGCGGATGACATTGGCCCGAGTGGGAATCACGGATCCGACCTCGCTCGAGGACTATGCCGCCCATGGTGGATTCCGTGGGCTGCGCAATGCCCTTGGGTTGAGCGGGGAACAAATCATCAAGGAAGTGATGGACTCGGGGTTGCGCGGTCGCGGCGGGGCAGCGTTTCCCACCGGCATCAAGTGGAAGACTGCCGACGCCACGCCCTCACCGCAAAAGTATATTGTTTGCAATGCCGATGAAGGAGATTCCGGCACTTTCTCCGATCGCATGATCATGGAAGGTGATCCCTTCGTGCTGATCGAGGGCATGGTCATTGCTGGGCTCGCCATCGGCGCCACCCAAGGCTACATCTACTTGCGTTCGGAATACCCGCACGCTTATCGCGTTCTCAACCTGGCGATCGAGAAGGCCCAGTCCGCGGGTTACTTGGGCGGCGACGTCTTGGGCAGTGGAAAATCGTTTCATCTGGAAGTGCGCCGAGGAGCTGGGTCCTACATTTGTGGTGAAGAGACGGCTTTGTTGGAAAGCTTGGAGGGGAAGCGCGGCGTAATTCGCTACCGCCCGCCGCTTCCAGCAGTTTCCGGGCTGTTTGGCCAGCCAACGATTATCAACAACGTGATCACCCTCGCTTCGGTCCCCTTGATCTTCGACAGGGGAGCAGCCTTCTACAAGAACTACGGGACCGGGCGGTCGCGCGGCACGCTGCCGTTTCAGTTGGCTGGAAACGTCAAGCGGGGCGGCTTGGTAGAGAAGGCTTTCGGGTTGACCCTCAGCGAGTTGCTCTACGATTTCGGGGGAGGCAGCTTTACAGGCAGGCCAATCCGCGCGGTCCAGATCGGTGGCCCGCTTGGAGCCTACTTGCCGGAAGCGCTGTTCGACACACCCTTGGACTACGAAGCACTAAGCGGCGTCCAGGCCATGTTGGGGCACGGTGGCATTGTCGCGTTCGACGACACAGTTGATATGGCGAGCATGGCAAGGTTCGCGATGGAGTTCTGCGCTCTGGAGTCTTGCGGCAAATGCACACCCTGCCGGATCGGATCGACGCGTGGCGTGGAAGTGATCGATAAGATCCTGCGAAACCGCAACCGCAAGGGGAACCTTCACCTCTTGAGAGATCTGTGCGATATCATGGTCAGTGGATCTCTTTGCGGCTTGGGAGGATTGATACCGAATCCGGTGCTGAGCGCTCTGAAGCACTTTCCCAAGGATTTCGGAATCGAAGAAACGGAAGAGTTACACTAGCTTGAGTCTCCAACTGTCTGAGTCTCGTCCTCATGCAGCAGGAGCTGCCTTGGGGGAAGGGATACGCGCGAGGCCCGCATGCACGCTATCGACGACATCGATTACGGTACTCCCAGAAAAGTCTCCGACACGATGGTTACGCTACAGGTCGACGGTTCCGCCGTAACCGTTCCTGCCGGAAGCTCCATCCTGTATGCCGCGCAGGCCGCTGGCCGGCGAATTCCGAAGCTGTGCGCCACCGACAGCTTAGAGGCATTCGGGTCTTGCCGGCTTTGCCTGGTCGAGATTCAGGGGCGCCGCGGCTATCCAGCGTCATGCACGACCCCCGTCGAAGAGGGCATGAGGGTGCGGACCCAGACTCCCCGGTTGGCGGACCTGCGACGCGGCATCATGGAGCTCTACATCTCCGACCACCCGCTGGACTGCCTCACCTGCCCAGCCAACGGCCATTGCGAGTTGCAAGACATGGCGGGCGCCGTGGGCCTTCGGGAGGTGCGCTACGGTTACGACGGCGCCAACCATTTGGAAGTTCCCAAGGATGAATCGAATCCCTACTTCACGTTTGATCCCAGCAAGTGCATCGTTTGCAGCCGGTGTGTGCGGGCCTGTGCGGAGGTTCAGGGAACCTTTGCCTTGACGATCGACGGCCGGGGCTTTGCGTCCAAAGTGTCACCCGGCCAGAGGGAAAGCTTCATGGATTCCGAATGCGTCTCCTGTGGAGCCTGCGTTCAGGCGTGCCCGACCGCCACCTTGATGGAAAACTCGGTCTATCAGATGGGGCAGCCCGATCGAGCTGTCGTGACCACGTGTGCCTACTGCGGCGTCGGCTGCTCGTTCAAAGCAGAGGTCAAAGGCGACCAAGTTGTGCGCATGGTGCCAAACAAAGATGGCCACGCCAATCACGGCCACTCGTGTGTGAAAGGCCGGTTCGCCTTCGGCTACACCACGCACCCGGACCGAATCCTGAAGCCAATGCTGCGAAAGAGCATCGACGAACCTTGGAAGGAAGTTTCCTGGAACGACGCCATTGGTTACGTGGCCGGCGAGTTTAAGCGGATTCAGGCTGGGCATGGCTCAGACTCCATTGGAGCGATCACTTCATCGCGCTGCACCAACGAAGAAACATTCCTGGTGCAGAAGCTGGTGCGAGCCGCCTTCGGCAACAACAATGTCGACACCTGCGCCCGGGTTTGCCACTCGCCGACAGGTTACGGATTGAAGACGACCCTGGGCACCTCGGCCGGCACTCAGGCTTTTGACTCGGTCGAGAAGGCCGGCGTCATTGTCGTCATTGGCGCCAGTCCGACGGACGGGCACCCGGTGTTCGCGTCGAGAATGAAGCGGCGCTTACGTGAAGGGGCGAAGCTGATTGTGGTGGACCCTCGCGCTATCGACCTGGTTCGCACTCCGCCGGGCATCGAAGCCGCCTGCCATCTTCAACTGCAGCCGGGCACGAATGTGGCTTTGATCAATAGTCTCGCGCATGTCGTGGTGACCGAAGGTCTCGCCAATGAAGCGTTCGCCTTGGAACGCTGCGAACCCGCGGACTACCAGAAGTGGAAGGCGTTCGTTTCCCAGCAGACATACGCCCCCGAGCAGGTGGAGCAGGTCACTGGAGTGCCGGCCGCCCAAATCCGCCAAGCGGCCCGGCTGTATGCGACCGGCGGCAATGCAGCGATCTATTACGGCTTGGGGGTGACCGAGCACAGCCAGGGCTCGACCATGGTCATCGGCATGGCGAATTTGGCCATGGTTACTGGCAATCTTGGGCGGGAAGGGGTCGGCGTCAACCCGCTGCGCGGCCAGAACAATGTGCAGGGGGCCTGCGATATGGGTTCCTTCCCTCACGAGCTTTCCGGATACCGGCACATATCAGACGCAGGCGTTCGTGGTTTGTTTGAAAAAGAGTGGAACGTCACGCTGAATCCCGAGCCGGGTCTGCGAATCCCGAACATGTTCGACGCTGCCCTGGACGGAAGTTTCAAAGCCATTTACATCCAAGGCGAGGATTTCGCACAGTCCGATCCCAACACCCAGCACGTTGAATCGGCGCTGAGGGCGATGGAATGTGTCGTTGTCCAGGACCTCTTCTTGAACGAGACAGCCAAGTTTGCGCACGTTTTCCTGCCAGGCTCGACGTTCCTCGAGAAAGATGGAACTTTCACGAATGCAGAGCGCCGCATTCAACGGGTTCGCAAAGTGATGCCGCCCATGGCCGGCCTGGCCGATTGGGAGATCACAATGGCTATCGCCAACGCCATGGGTTATTCGATGCACTACGATCACCCATCGGAAATCATGGACGAGATCGCGCGCTTGACGCCGACCTTACGGGGCGTCAGCTTCGAGAAACTGGATCGCCTCGGCAGCATTCAATGGCCGTGTAACGACAACGCACCGGAAGGCACACCCACCATGCATGTCGGCCAGTTCGTGCGAGGCAAAGGCAAGTTCACGATGACCGAGTACGTCGCGACAGAGGAACGCACCAGCCGGAAGTACCCATTGATTCTGACGACCGGGAGAATTCTTTCACAGTACAACGTCGGAGCGCAGACGCGACGCACTGGCAACGTGGCGTGGCATCAGGAGGACGTGCTCGAAATTCATGCGCACGACGCCGAACAGCGCGGAATCGCGGACGACGCCAAGGTCTCCGTAGCCAGCCGGGCCGGAAATGTCGTTCTGACGGCGCGGATCTCTGATCGCATCCAGCCAGGAGTGGTCTACACGACGTTCCACCACCCGGTTTCAGGCACCAACGTCATCACGACCGATAACTCGGACTGGGCGACCAACTGTCCGGAGTACAAAGTGACGGCCGTGGAAGTGAGCCCGGTTGCCAGGCATTCCGAGTGGCAACGGCAGCACCGGGACTTCACCGCACGGCAGCAGGCGTTGCTCAAGGAAAGAGAGACGATCGAAGCCTAGAGAGGCTTCCTCGATGGACGTTCAACGGCTGGTCAAGATGGCCAACGACATCGCGTCGTTCTTCGAAGCGGAACCCGACACCTCCAAAGGCGCCCGAGGTGCTGCCGATCATTTGAAGAATTTCTGGGATCCGCGTATGCGCCGCCAGCTCCTCAGCTACCTCGACGAGCAGGGAGGCGCCGGCCTTAAGTCGATCGTCCTTGAAGCCCTGCGCCAGCATCGCCTCGAGATCGCAGGCCAGCAACCTCCCGATCGATAGTCCACCTCACTGCCAGAGCACGTTCGCCACTCGCTTCTGCGCCGGCCCAGCAGTCACGAGGCTCCGTCCGCCCAGGCCAGGCAGGTTGCTCTTAGCCGGGCAATCGCCAGGTCAGCGCAAGTCTTCGTGAACTGCGACTTGGCGGCATTCACCCTGCTTGCCGACAAGCTTCTCGCGCAGCTTCGCACTTGCTCGCCGAACTGACTTGAGGCGCAAAGCCAGCAGCACAATGACGCCCGCTCCATAGGCCAGCGGCTCCCGGACATCCGACTTCACCAACCAGACGAAATGCACCACCGCAAGCAACGCTGCCAGATATACCAGCCGGTGCAGGCGCTTCCAATTCTTGCCCAGGCGCCTCATCCATCCCCGGGTCGAAGTAACTGCCAACGGGAGCAGCGCCAGGAACGCGGCAAATCCAACCAGCGCGTAACGCTTCTTGAAAATAGCTTCCTTGAGCAGCTCGGGATCGAACTGATAGTCGAGGCCGACGAAAGTCACGAAATGAAGGGCGGCGTATAGAAAGGCATACAGGCCAAACGGCTTGCGCAAGGCTACGGCCTGCTTCAATCCGAAAAGTACGTTGAGTGGGGTGCAGGCCAGGGCCAGAACGAGTAACACCAGGGCGGTTTTGCCCGTTCGGAAAGTGATGTACTGGATCGGATTGGCCGTCAGCTGGTCGTGGAAGAAATTCCAGATCAGCAGCGCCAGCGGCGTCAGCGCCCCTGCGTGTGCCAGAATCGGAAGGCCTGCGCGCTTAAGCCAGACCATCAGTAGTTTCTCCGCAGATCCATGCCGGCGTACAGGTGAGCCACCTGTTCGGAATAGCCGTTGAAGGGCAGCGTCTTACGCCGGAAGAATTCGCCAATCCGCCGTTCGCTGCTCTGCGACCAGCGTGGGTGGTCGACCGCCGGATTGACGTTCGCGTAAAACCCATACTCATTCGGCGCGGCCCGCATCCACAAAGAGATAGGCATCGACCCCACCAGCTCGATCTTCACGATGGACTTGATACTTTTGAAGCCATACTTCCAGGGCACGACCAATCGGATCGGAGCCCCATTCTGCGGCGGCAGAGGATTGCCGTACAGACCTGTTGCCAGTATCGCTAGATCGTTCATCGCTTCATCCAGACGCAACCCCTCGACATAGGGCCAGGAGTACCACGATGCCCCCTGTCCTGGCATCTGCTTAGTGTCCAGCAACGTCTCAAAGCGGACGAACTTGGCCTTCTCGGTGGGCTCCACGACTTTCAGCAGAGAGGCCAAAGGGAATCCCATCCAGGGAATCACCATCGACCATCCCTCGACACACCGCAGGCGATAAATGCGCTCCTCTTGAGGGAACTTCTTGCGGAGGTCATCGATGTCGAGTGTCGCTGGGTTGCGAACGTGGCCGCTAACTTTCACGGTCCAGGGGGAGGTACGAAACCCCTGTGAGAGACCGGCAACCGCCTCCTTCTGCGTCGAGAACTCGTAGAAGTTGTTGTAACTCGTAATCGACTTCAGAGGTGTCAGCTCCTTGCGGAGTTCTTCGAAGCGATCGGCCGCGCGGAGCCCTGAGGGCAGCAACGCGCTCGCAGCCAGTGCGCCGAGCGAGCCGACGAATCGGCGTCTCGAAAGGTAAACAGATTCAGGAGTAATCTCGGACGACGGTATTTTCTCCATTGCTCCCTCACGAATGCTGCTTTGGCTGCCCCGGCCCTTGCACTTGTCTATATCCGCTAGCCAGCGCCGGAAATTCCAGGCGGCCGGACCTCCCGTGCTTTCCTCCGCCCAGCGCTGCCCCAACAGACTCGATTTCAGGGGCTTGCAGGCCTTTCTGTTGAGAACACTCTACGGTTCGACTCCTGCTGGAAGCCCGGGCGTACCTCGTTATTTTAACAGCGGCCGGCGCGCCCAAAACGCTGGGCTATCGAGAATCCTGAGCTGAGTGAGCCGGCCCCCTGGCCCAAGAACCTGGCCACGGCGAGTCGCTTGCCTCCACACGCCCGCGATGGCAAGAGCGGGAATCATGCGAGAATCGACTTGACTTCAAAGTCTCAGGCTTTAGCATAGCCTTATGCACGGCATCTTGCGAACAGTTGTCGCTGTCTTCGTACTGATTGGGTTCGCTTCCAGCGCCTCTGACTTCGGCCTTCTACTCAGCACGGCCTGGGCCGCTTCCCCAGAGCGCACTCGATGCCCTCTTCATGCAGCGAAATGCTGTTGTCCAAAGGTGTGCCAGTCACCACCCCCAACGAGGCCTTCCTGCCACAAGTCTGAATCGGGAGAGTCTGGTGAGGGTCTGAAACCGGCGCAGAGAATTCCTAAGGCTGCCTGCGTCGTCAAAGCTGGTTGCGGAAGGTCAGAGTCTGCTGTTGCACCCCCCCTCTCATTCAAGGACTTCGTGCCTGAACCGTCGGAGCAGATCGGGTTCGATGGGAACTCCTCGCTCTTTCACCCCCCCAACAACCGGCTTTCTCTGCTGGATCGGTCCGCGTCCGTCTTTCATCCTCCCAGAGACCACCAGTCAACGACCCAGTTCGGCGTCTAACCACGGCCAGCGCTACGAGGACCGAAACCCGCTCGTAGGGCCCTGGTCTTAGGCCGTAACGGAAGGCACGGACCATCCCGCCATCGGGTTGGCGAGGCTTTCTCGCCGGTCTTCCAACTGGAAGCGCGTCTGAGACAATGTGCTCAGCGGGTGCGTCAGGCAAATCTGGCCAGTCACCTTGCAAGCGCTCGACGCTATCTTCCCCGCCGTCACAGACTGGGAAGATGGTTCAGGTCTGGCTTTGCTTGCAGCCGACGCCAGCCCCTACGACGTGGCGTGAGATCATCACCAGAACCAACAGATTTCGACCAAACACTTCAAAAGAGGATTCGTCAATGGATTCATCCGCTGCGAGAGTTGCCAGCCGCTTTTTGTGCGTATTCCTTTGCCTGGCGTCTGTGGGCGTTCCGCAGGAGACGGTCAACTCCGCCAGCGTGAGCGGCCGCGTAACCGATCCGTCTGGCAAGGTTGTCCAAGGGGCCGAGGTCATCGCGCGCCACAGGGAAACGAACCTGGTGAGAAACACGACCACGGACGTAGAGGGCCGTTTTCGCTTTCCTTATCTGAGAATCGGACCTTACGAAATCAGAGTCCGGGCCCCAGGTTTTGCTGAGGGTGCCCGCCGGCTGGTATTGACCGTCGGAGCCGCCTTTGAGCTCCCCATTTCGCTAGCTATTGGTGCGACTGAGACATCGCTGACCGTGACCGACGACTTGCTGATGCTCGAGGCGGCCCGCAGCCAGGTTGCCGGGACTATCTCGCAACCCGAAGTGAAGAGCTTGCCGCTGAATGGGCGTAACTTCCTGGATCTCGCTCTCCTGGTGCCGGGCGTTTCTCCAACCAACACCGCGAGCACGCAGCTGTTCCCCGAAACGTCGGCCGTGCCTGGACAGGGCATTTCTGTCAGCAGCCAACGCAACTTCTCCAACAGTTTCATCGTCGACGGCCTTTCCGCGAATGACGATGCGGCTGGGCTAAGCGGGACCTTTTACGGCCTGGATGTGGTCCACGAGTTCCAGGTGGTCACTTCCGGGGGACAGGCCGAGTATGGGCGGGCTCTTGGCGGCTATATCAACATGGTCACTAAGAGTGGCACCAATGCCATGCACGGCAACCTTTATGGCTTCTTGCGTCATCGGCGCTTGAACGCAGCCAACCCGCTTGCTCGAATCAAGCTTCCTCTGACGCAAGGGCAGTTCGGCGCTAGTTTGGGCGGTCATATCCGTCGCGATCGCACCTTTTTCTTCTCGAACTTCGAGCAGCGTGTGCTGAACCAATCCGGACTCGTGACCATCTCTCCGGCAAACGTCAACACGATCAACACCCGGTTGGCAGCTGTCGGCTATCCAGGCCCACGCATTACAACGGGGTTCTACCCAAACCCGGTTCACAATGTGAATTTCCTGGGGAAGATCGATCACCAGTTCAGCGAAAGGGACCAGTTCAGCGTTCGCTACAGCCTCTACGATGTCGAGGCCAGAAACTCGCGGGGGGCTGGCGCTTTGAGCGCGCCCACAGCCTCCTCCGGCCTGGACAACCGGGACCAGACCATCGCGGCAAGCAACATCGTCACGCTGTCATCCAGAACCGTGAACGAAACACGCGGGCAATTCGCCTCGAGTGACTTGAAGGCTCCACCTAGCGACCCGGTCGGACCTGCCGTCAGCATCTCAGGCGTCGCCTCCTTCGGGACGCTATCGGGCTCTCCCCATGGGCGCGTCAACAAACTCTTCGAAGTCGTAGACAATTTCTCTCACCAGCAGGGAGCGCACGCTTTGCGGATCGGCGCGAGTGTGCTCTACAACAGCACCAGAATTACTTTTCCCCGGTCCGTTCGCGGCAGCTATGCGTTTGCCTCGCTCAACAGCTTTCTGTTGGGCACGTACAACAACCTGGGGTTCACGCAGACTTTCGGCAATCAAGCTGTTTCGCTGAGCAATCCGAACGCTGGATTCTACGCGCAGGATGAGTGGAAGGTCAGCCGCAGCCTGACGCTGAATGCGGGCTTGCGGTACGAACTGCAGTTTCTGGAAACCATCTCGACCGATCGGAACAACCTTTCGCCGCGCGTGGGCCTAGCCTGGTCCCCTTTCGAGTCGAGGCGCACCGTTGTGCGGAGCAGCTTCGGACTGTTTTACGATCGTGTTCCCCTGCGCGCTCTCGCCAACGCCTTGTTGTCGGCCGGCAACAGCACCGACCTGGCCAAGCTAAGCCAGACCAACGTAGGTCTTTCCCCGTCGCAGGCCGGTGCTCCCACTTTCCCGAGTATTCTCTCAGCGGCCATCCCAACGACGACGCTGGTCAATCTGACCACCGTGGATCGGAAAATGCAGAACGCCTACTCCCAGCAGGCAAGCCTCGAAGTCGAACAACAGTTCGGCCAGCGCGCGACGTTGAGCGCCGGCTATCAGAACCTGCGCGGACTTCATTTGATCGTCGCGGTGAATCAGAACGTGCCGGCGTGTGTGGCGTCAGGCAACAACAATGCTTGCCGCCCCAATCCCAACTATGCCAACAACAACCAGTATTCGTCTCTGGCCGATTCCAACTACAACGCCATGCACGTTGCCTTCGTGCAGCGTCCGGTTCGCTGGGGAGGCTACCGTGTCTCGTATGTCTATTCCAAGTCGCTGAACAACGTCGGCGAGTTCTTCTTCAGTTCTCCGATCAACCCTTACAACATCTGGCAAGACTACGGGCGCTCTGATGACGACCAGCGCCACCGCCTGGTATTCAACGGTTCAGTGCAATTGCCTGCAGGTTCTGCGCGTAATCTCTTCGAACGCATCGGACGTGGATTTCAGTTGAGTGGAATGTTACAGCACTATTCCGCGCTGCCGTTTAACATCACGACGGGAACCGCCACAATCCAAGGCACCAATGCACGACCGACGGCTAATGGCAGCTTCATCGGTCGCAATGCCGGGACGGGCTTCGATTTTTCCAGCCTGAATGTCCGCGTCAGCCGCGCCTTCCGCCTCACCGAAAGCGTCAACCTGGAAGGAATCATCGAAGCCTTCAACCTGCTGAATCGGGTCAACGGTGTTACGCGCAACGGAGTCTTTGGCACCGGGGCCTATCCCACCCATCCATTGCCGTCGTTCGGCCAGACGACATCGGTAAGCGATCCACGCAGCCTGCAACTCGCCTTGCGTTTGACCTTCTGAGTGCGGGTGAACCAGCGTCGTCATTCCCCCGAAAGCGGAAATCCCTCGTCATTCCCGCGCAAGCGGGAATCCAGGTTCTTCCCTCGGTGCACTACCCACTCCCAACAGACCGCGGGCTCCCGCCCCGGCTTGCTATCCGCCGGGGTGACGACCTTTCGCGGGAGCGGCGGGGGTACTAGGCCGTGTAAACACAGGTGCGCTTTCGACATCCCGCACGCAGCAGCTCGGGCGTTCTCGCCGAGAAACCTGCCCCCGCTAGGACGCGGGCTGGGAAGCCAGCCCGAGTCCCAACCCGCTACGCCAGCACTAGCCTTGAAAAAACCGTCATGGCCTCTCAAGGGGTGGATGCGTTTGGAGAGACGATGGAGTCGGCTGGAGAGGCTGTCGAGGACACCGCAGAAACGCTTGCGGAGACAGCGGGCGAGGTGGCCGAAGCCGTGGGTGACGCCGCTGGGGATGCCGGCGAGGCCGCGTCTGACACTGCCGAGGACGTTGCCGAAACCGTAGTGGGCTGGCTTCCATGCTAGGTTCTTGCTGAAAGGTCCTCTTCACCGCAGTCGAACTTGCTGACTTCTCTGCGAAACCAGGAATGGCCCGGCGGCACGGCATGGCTGTTTCGCCGACGAGGTTGCCTCGGAATCCGTCGAAACTGGAGTAAACTTGTCTCGATCTGAGGTAGACCGCAGGGCGTCGGTCATAACCTCGAGCCTTCATCAGCGGCCAGGCTACCGAAAGCTTTATGACGCGAACGCGTAGCCGGCGCTGGAGCAAGGGCTCCAAATGCGCTCAACGCAATGACGAGAGAAATCCCTGCGACAGACCTAACTTTGCTCAGTCACCACTCAGCCAAGAAAACCCTTCCGAGGAGCAAGCCTTCCATGTTGAACCACGTTCGCCTCGTCTTGATTCTGTTGAGTTGCGTTCCATTTTCGGTTGCCCAAGCGCATCGCCACGGGACCATGCCAAAGGAGGATGGCCGCTACAACCCTTTCGTCGCTGCCGATCCTCGAGGTGGTTTCTATCTCGCCTATGTTGAGCAGCGAGACGGCAGCAGCAATGTGATGCTGCAGCGCTCGCGAGATGGAAAGAGCTTTTCTGCTGCCGTCAGGGTAAACACCCGGTCCGGTGACGCCACCGTCCGCAACGAGAATCCCCCAAAGGTTGCCTTGGGCCCGAGCGGCCAAGTCTATGTATCCTGGGCTAGCGAACGGGAACGCTGGAAAGGGAACATCCGTTTCGCCCGCTCCACTGACGGCGGCAAGACGTTCTCGCCCGCTATCGATCTCAATTCCGATGCGGCAAGAGCGCCCGCCGGGCACGCCTTCCAATCGATCAGTGTAGACAAACAGGGCCGGATCTATGCTGCCTGGATCGATGAACGCAACATGCAGCCGGCAGACCGCGGCGCCGAGATCTGGATGAGCACTTCGACGGACGGAGGCCGGACCTTTTCGCCTGACCGCAGGATACTTGGCGACGTGTGCGAATGCTGTCGAACCGATCTGCAGATCGACGCTGCGGGAAGAATGTTCCTGTCCTACCGGACCGTGCCCCCGGCCGGTCCGATGTTTCGCGATATCGTCCTGGCGGTATCTCAAGATGGCGGGAAATCGTTCTCTAAGACGATCGTGAGCCAGGACGGCTGGGAAGTGAATGCCTGCCCGGTGGCAGGACCCGCCCTTTCCGTCAGTGTGAGAGGGCCGGTCGGAATCGTCTGGTTCACCGGAGGCGGAGACAGGCCAGGGCTTTACTATGCGTCTTCCGCCACTCGGGAGGTTTCATTCTCCCCACGCCGTTTGCTCGATCCAAACCAGAAGTTGGGCAAGCACGCCCAAACCGCCGTTGTTTCTCAAGACCAGAGGCTCGTCGCTTGGGACGACCTGGCTGAAGCCACGGTCACTCGCTGGGGGTTGCTGGACTTGAGGGACTTGCGATTTCAGGAAATGGGATCGAAAGAAGGCGTGTCGTTTCCAGTCGTTGCCATCAGCCGCCAGACAGCGCTGATCGCCGCCGCCCGGTTGGGAAGTCGAGAGCTGTTTCTCCAAACAGTCTCTTTGGCTGTCTCCACCCCTTAGAAGGTGTTTAAAAACCCTCTGAATGCTGCGCCAGACGGCGGAGCATCAGGTGAATCATGGCGATCTTGATGAAAGCCTCACTGGTTTCGGGCAAATACTCGTAGTCCTTGCTGAGTCGGCGATAACGGCCTAGCCAGGCAAAGGTCCGTTCCACGATCCAGCGGTGCGGCAGAA
>Ga0194131_10002417_pt1 | contig 30651 bp, 37 predicted proteins | sample TA2KigO120mmetaG_FD_148631 | JGI IMG/M metagenome (GOLD analysis project Ga0194131, IMG submission 148631) | Freshwater microbial communities from Lake Tanganyika, Tanzania - TA2015053 Kigoma Offshore 120m | ecosystem: Environmental > Aquatic > Freshwater > Lake | place: Tanzania: Lake...
GGGGCGATTAGGCTCGAGCTTCTCATGAATGACAATAATGCCGCCTTGTGTGCAGAGAAATTAGGGGTGCAAATAGTAAACAGGGAAGTTCAGAGCGCAGATATGCCATTTGATGTATATCCCGACCCGCGTTATTTGGAGATAGTAAAGAATATTGAGGTCGAGCGTTTGTCTGCTGCTTGCCGCGTTACAGGTACGCATATCCATATTGGTGTTTCAGATATGGGACATGCAATAGCTACTTACAACATACTTCTTCCTTACTTTGAAGAGTTGTGTGAACTTGGAGATCATTCAGGCGGTGAGAGGTTGAGGCTTTATAAGACTATGGCGCCTAATTGGAAGCCGCTACGATATAACAATATTCATAGTTTCTTCAAAGCCGCGCAACTATATGGATTTGTACAAAACCCGAGGGATTGTTGGAACTTGATACGTATTAGTAGACACGGAACGGTTGAGTTAAGGATGTTTGGAGTAACTGACCATGTTGATGAGATACTTATGTGGGTATCACGTATCATAAAGATTTTGAAAGAAGGAGGGTGCTATGCTAGGTAAGGATGAGTGTCAGGAAAACGAAAGAGAGATGCGAGAGTCATTTGCGGAGAAGGCGAAGGAAATTCTTAGGAGTGAAGAACGATTTAGGAAACAAGGTGATAGGCAACTTATGGGATTTGAGTCAGAAGTTGCTCTTGATGCAGAACATGTTGGTGTGGATTCTGTTGAGCGGGTACGGGATGAAATTATTGCGGAGATGGGGAGTAGTGCGGATGTAGAGCTTGGTGTTGCGCAAATTGAGATGAGGACTCCACCCATCGATATTCTTGCTGTAGATGGCGTGCATAGGCTTAGTACTATGTACGAGAGTGAGTTCAAAAAATTGAAAACAATTGCGCACAAGAAACATTGCGGAGTATTGCGTATAGGGGCAAATCCGTTTTTGCCTATCGAGAATACGCCAAGGACAAGTAAACCTAAATATACACAAGTACCCAATTTCTATAACAGGAATCGTAGGAAACACGTCGATACATTAATCGGTCTTGGAAGAACGCAGATTGATATTGGATTTGCGGAAGTGGTTTCTTTGTTTCAATCGTTTCAGGTAAATATTGAGGCAACATGTTTTGCTGATGCAATCGACAGAATGAATAGATCGCTTATGATTGCGCCGTACCTTCTTGGGATAGGTGGGAATGCAAGGTTTTTGAATTGCGTTGATTCTCATTTACAGGACATGCTTATGGCTGCGTGGGAAAAAAGTCATGACACCCGGCTTCAGGATTTGCGAGTTCTTGCGTGGGAGAAAAGTTTTGATATTCGTACGCCAGAGGAGATTGGCACAGGGCGCTTGCTTCGCGTGGGTTTGCCTGAACGGTATTTCGACAACATGGAGGATTATCTTTCTCGCGCGGGACAGTTTCCGTTTATTCTTTATAGTCCAGAAAACGCTCTTCAAATTGCGATTGGGATGACGTGGCTTGATGCTCGTATTAAATTTATTGGTGATTCCTGTGTGGTCGAGTTGCGATTGCTACCCACACAGCCGACAACAAGAGAAGAAATGATTTTTGCACTGCTTTACATGGGAAGACTCGTTGATGCCCAGACTAGGAATGAGGCGCTGCTGCCTATTGAGCTTGTACGTGAAAATCGTCTTTCGGCGATGATGTATGGGGCACATCGTCCCATGTGGTTTGTTTCAAATAGTGGAATTCCTGAGAAATTGCCATTTGCTATTGGTATGAAGCGTGAAATACAAAACGCAAGGTATGGGTTGAGATTATTCGGAATTGAGGATATGTTGGATACGCGGTTTCTTGCGTCGATGATGCGGCAAGGATCTCCCTCAGACAGGTTGGGAAAAATTTTGGAAAAAGATGGCGAGTGTATTTCTAAGGAACGTATGCGCGAAGCTTTGTGGGAAGCCGGTATGCATGTATAATCAAAAAGCGGGGAATCCCGCTTTTTTAAATTCAAAATGCAAAAGTATTGAAATGTAAAAATTGACCTGACGTCTTAATTTTCACACCCTAATTTTACATTTTAAATTTCTATTATGGATATTTCAAAAATTGCAGATTATTTATATTTAGGATCACAGCCAGAGTTTGCGGGGTATAAGTATCTTGAGGAAAATGGTGTGAAGTTGATTATCAATATGCGTATGATGCATCCTCTTTTTCGAGATGTCGTTCCTGTTCCGATTGAGGTGTTGCGTCTTCGTACCTTTGATGCTCCGCTTTTTCCTATTCCCGTGATGGCGCTCGTGCGAGGTGTAGAGACAGCCCTTCCAAAGATCGGGGGCGGGGGGAAAGTTTTTACTCATTGTAAGGCGGGTGTGCATCGTTCGGTTGCTATGGCGTCCTGTATTCTCATTGGGATGGGTCACAAATCTACTGAAGCAACGAAAATGGTTATGAAGGGGCGCTCGGTTGCCGACCCACATATTTGGTATATTAAACAGCAGATCCGACGATTTGAGGTGTATTGGAAAAATTTAAACCCCACATAGGGGTTTTTCTTTTTTATGATATACTATTAAATATGGAAACACTTTATTATTTCATTTGGTTTGGTGTTTTTGGTGGCGTGATTCGCGCACTTGTTGGGATTTCGAAATATTATGAGAAAAATAAAAAAGAGAGGAGGATTCGTTTTGGGTATCTTTCTTTTTCGCTCTTTGTTTCTGCGTTGGTGGGCGGAGTTGCTGGCGCGCTTGTGGGGTCTGATTGGCGGTTTGCCATTATCGCCGGGTATGCTGGCGCCGATTTCTTAGAAGGACTTTATAAGATAAGAATGAAACAGGGTTTCGAAATATAACAAAAAAGAAAATCCGCCTTTGAGCGGATTTGTTATTACTACTCGTTGATTACGTTAAACCATTTCGGAATAACGCAATAAAGGATTGCAAAAAGGACAACGAGGCCTGGTACTAGGAGGTAGAGGGGTAGGCATACAATGAGCCTTAGTGTCGTGATTACGACAATTACCCTTACTATGACCATAACACTTACGTTGCTCCACTGATACAAGACGTTATTTTTCATATTTAGCCCCCTTTCTTGTTATCAAGATAGCTAATAAGAATTTAACCATAGACATCGAAAAAATCAATGGGGCGGTGATTTTGTCCCTGTGTTAAACTATTGCTATGAATAATACGACAGGTGGTATCGCGCCAACTATTTTAATAATTTTCGGGGCGACGGGGGATTTGATAGCAAGAAAAATTGCTCCGGCACTTTTTTATTTGTATAAAGCAGGGAAGTTGCCGAAAATGTTTTGTGTGGTTGGGGTTGCGCGGCGCGAACTTACCGACGAGACATTTAGAGAACATCTCAGAGAATCATTTGCAAAATACATAGGAGGTCAGGATGGTGAGAGTGATCCGACAGAATTTCTTACCTCTTTTGTTTATCATCGGGGATTATTGGAGGCCGACGAGTGTTACGTGTCACTTGCCGAACGCCTTAAAAGCATCGATGAGAAATGGGGGGTGTGCACTAATAAGTTATTTTATCTTGCTGTTCCTCCAGAGTTGTATAAGGGTATTTTTGAACATCTTGCTGTTTCGGGTCTTACGGTGTCGTGCGGCGGTGAAGAGGAGGGGTGGACGAGAGTTCTCGTTGAAAAGCCCTTCGGAAGTGATTTAAAAACGGCAGCAGAACTCGATACATTACTTGGAGAATTATTTAACGAACAACAGATTTATCGTATCGATCATTATCTCGCAAAAGAGATGATTCAAAATATATTGAGTTTTCGTTTTGCAAATAATCTTTTTGAAGACAACTGGAACTCAAAACATATTGAACGTATTGATATTCGTTTTTTTGAGACACTCGGTGTCGAGGAGCGGGGGGCTTTTTATGATGGGGTGGGCGCGCTCGTTGATGTAGGGCAAAACCATGTGTTGCAAATGCTTGCACTCGTTACCATGGAGCGGCCTCGTTCATACAATGCAGAGGCAATACGGGAGGAGCGTGCACGTGTGCTAGAACATCTTGTGTCTATGTCCGAAAAAGATGTTGCGGAAAAAACATTCCGCGCACAATATAAGGGATACACTTCGATCAGAGGAGTGAATGCTCAATCAACCACCGAGACATATTTTAAAGTTAGCGCATCACTTGACGCGTCGCGTTTTAAGGACGTGCCTATTACGTTTGAGGGAGGGAAGCGTATGGGGGAGGTAAAGAAAGAAATTGTGATTACGTTTAAACACCCGGAGCCCTGTTTGTGTCCGATAGGTAGCGAGGTGCACTATAAAAATAAGGTTGTTGTTGGTTTAGAGCCGAATGAGGGAATTACTATTCAGTTTTGGTCAAAGAAGCCCGGGCTTGATTTTGTGATGGAGGAGAGGGTATTTGATTTTGTATTACGAAAAGAAAAACGAGGAGTTCAGTATGTTGAGGAGTATGAAAAACTATTGCTTGATTGTATTCTTGGGGAACAAACACTTTTTGTGAGTACTGATGAGGTGAAAGCCATGTGGCGCTTCATTGATCCAATTGTAAAAACGTGGAAAAAAGGGGTAGATGTTATCCCGCTTCATATCTATGCGCCAGACACCAACACAATCGTCGAAGAGGCAAAAGGTATGGGAATTATGTCTAGTCTTGAATAAGAAATTAAAAACGTGGTAAGAATTGGTACTAGTGAAATGGTCTTATTTTTAACATGCCTCACATTGAGATAGCTGCGGAACATATAGTTGGATTTATAACAAACACCATCCTTTCTACATGGATCGTTCTTTTGATCTGGTTGATTATGGGGCTTATCATTTTTAAGGGAAGAAACTTAGTACCATCGTTTATTCAAAACATTGTGGAGATTGTGCTTGAAGGATTGATTGATATGATGAGGGGGGTATTTGGGTCTCGACACGAGGCGGAGCGCTATCTTCCTATTATCAGCACTATTTTTTTATTTGTTTTGACTTCGAATTGGCTTGGTATCGTCCCTGGGGTGGGATCGATTGGTTTTTTTGAGATAAAAGAAGGAGAAAGGCTGTTCGTCCCTTTTCTTAGGTCGGGGGCGAGTGATATTAATACAACCTTAGCACTTGCGATTATTGCTTTATTTTTTGTACATGTGATAGGGATTAGTGCAATAGGTTTTTGGAAACACGTGGGCAAGTTTTTTACGCTTAAGAGTCCTGTCGATTTTTTTGTGGGAATCCTTGAATTTATTTCTGAAATTGCTAAGATGATATCGTTCTCGTTTAGATTATTTGGGAATGTGTTTGCGGGTGAAGTGCTCCTTATTATTATGGCGTTTTTGGTACCCTATGTGGTGCCTGTTCCATTCTTGGGCTTGGAGCTTTTTGTTGGCTTCATTCAGGCACTCGTGTTTGCGATGCTTACAACGGTGTTTATAGGTCTTGCAACCGCACACCACTAATAAGCTTTCAGCTTATAGCTCCTAGCTTTTAGGATACCATTTTAAGAAACTATGATAGAGTCATACAGAGGATTGATTGTTTGGCAGAAAGCAATGGATTTGGTTGTCGAGCTTTATATCCTCACGGAAAAATTTCCAAAAGAAGAGATATATGGACTGACTTCTCAGATGAGGCGTGCTGCTGTCTCTATCCCATCAAATATAGCAGAAGGAAGATCGAGGGGTTCGCGGAAAGAATTTAGACAGTTCCTCCTCATGGCATATGGGTCAGGAAGTGAACTTGAGACTCAGATTGAGATAGCAAAACGATTATTTAATATGAAAAATTTTAATTTTTATAAAGTCGATCAACTATTAAATGAAGTAATGAAGATATTGAATACAATAATAGCTAAGCTAAAAGCTAATAACTAATAGCTATAAGCTAAAACATATGGAAGTAGAATCAATGAAACTGTTGGCAATAGCGATTGTGATGAGCCTTGGAACAATAGCTCCCGCCATTGCAATTGCTGTGTTGGGGGGGAAGGCGCTTGAGGCGATCGGGAGAAACCCAGAGGCAACCCCAAAAATTCAGACAGCTATGATCCTTGCGATTGCATTCGCAGAGGCTATTGCGATTTATGCGCTTGTAGTCGCTTTGATTATTAAGTTTGTCTAAAAGCTTATAGCTTTTAGCTGCTAGCTTCTAGGGAATAGTTTCTAAGAGCTAACAGCTAGAAGCTGAAAGCTGGATCATGGAAGAATTTATTACACACTTTGGGATTAATTGGAAATTGCTCCTTGCACAGGTGGTGAATTTTTCTATTCTCCTTTTGATACTCAAGATTTTTGTCTATAAACCAGTACTCGAGATTCTCAAGAAGAGAAAACAAAAAATTGAGGAGGGGTTACAGTTTGCAAAAGACGCAGAGGAACAGCTTCGACATACGGAGGAGTTACGCGAGGATGTGCTTCGTGGTGCCAAAAAAGATGCAGTAGGTATCGTAACGGAAGCAGAAAGAATAGCTTTAGAGCGCGGGGAGGAGATTCGAGAACAAACGTCGCGTAAAACAGAGGCGGCTATTTTGGAGGCAAAGAGACTTATTCAGGAAGAAAAGTTAAAGATGAGAGAGGGGCTGCACAAGGAAACAGAAGCGCTTGTGCGCGACGGTATTCTAGCAGTTCTTAGCGAGATCCCTGAGGAGGTGCGCGATCGCAAGCTTATCGAAAAGGCGCTTACTGAATTGCGCGTGGTGAGTGCAGTCGAATCAAAGACGGTTTCCAAGTAACATGTATGAAAAGCACGCCTAAACAGTACGCAACAGCACTTTTTGGTGCCTTAGAAAAGAATGGGGAGGGAGAACAAAAAAAGATCTTAAAAAATTTTCTTACCATAATAAGGAAAAATAGTGATACCGCACACCTTGCTGCAATTATGCGCGAGATTGAGAAGCAGCATCATGTGCGTATGGGTACGCACAAAATAGAGGTTGCGAGCGCATCACCGCTTTCTTCTTCGGCCAGAAAACAGATTCTTGGTGCAGTAAGACACGGTGTGATAGCGCGAGAAAACGTTGACACGTTGCTTGTTGGGGGGGTTACTATTTGTGTTGACGATGAAACCCTCATTGATGCGAGCATTAAAAGCCAATTAGGAAAATTATTTAATCACTAACGAGCTTATAGCCTTTAGCTGCTAGCTTTTAGAGCCCGCAAATTATCAGTACCCTAACAGCTAGAAGCTAAGACCTAAAAGCTTTATAACAATATGAAGGACTCTATTATCGAAAATCTTAGAAAAGAAATCGAAGGATTTAAGCACGAAATCAAGGCTGAAAAGATAGGCCGTGTGCTTGAGGTGGGAGATGGTATTGCAAAAATTTCTGGTATTTCATGGGTGGGGTCACAAGAGATGTTGCTTATTGAAACAAGTGAAGGTGAGGTGGTGGGAATTGCTTTTAATCTTGAAGAAAGCCTTGTAGGTGCAATCGTGTTGGGAGATTCTACGAAGATAAAGGAAGGAGATGTTGTAAAACCTACTGGACGCGTTCTTTCTATGAGGGTTGGCGATGAACTTATTGGACGTGTTGTTGATCCGTTGGGGAATGCACAAGATGAACGTGGACCTATTTTTTCTACAAAATCGAAAGAACTTTATTATCCTGTTGAGCGATTGGCGCCATCGGTATTAGATCGCGAATCGGTAAACACGCCGCTTCATACAGGTATTAAAGCAATTGACAGCATGATTCCTGTAGGGCGCGGACAGCGTGAGCTTATCATTGGTGATCGTCAGATCGGAAAAACATCCATTGCGATTGATACTATTATTAATCAGGGTAAAGATACGCGATATTCAACACCAATCTGTATTTATGTAGCGATTGGACAAAAGGAATCTAAGGTGGCGAAGATTGTTGCAAGACTTAAAGAACAAGGAGCTATGGAATATACAATTGTTGTTTCGGCTCCCGCATCTTCTCCTGCATCGCTTTGGTTTCTTGCCCCCTATAGCGCAACCGCTATTGGAGAGTATTTTATGCATCAAGGAAAAGATGCTCTTATTATTTACGACGATCTTTCGAAGCACGCGTGGGCGTATCGTGAACTTTCCCTTCTCTTGCGCCGCCCACCGGGACGTGAGGCGTATCCGGGCGATATTTTTTATGTACATTCACGTCTCCTGGAGCGCTCAGCAAAATTAAATAAAGAAAAAGGAGGTGGATCTTTGACCGCACTCCCTATCATTGAAACTCAACTCGGAGATGTGTCCGCCTATATTCCAACCAATGTTATTTCTATCACCGATGGTCAGATTTACCTCGAGCCAGAATTGTTTTATCAGGGCATTAGACCTGCGGTAAATGCTGGTCTTTCGGTTTCACGTGTAGGTTCGGCGGCACAAACAAAGGCGATGAAAAAAGTGGCTGGAAAACTTCGTTTGGAGCTTGCACAGTTTAGGGAGTTAGCTGCGTTTACGCAGTTTGCGTCAGAGCTTGACGAGTCAACAAGAAAGCGTATTGAGAGGGGAAGGGTGCTTATCGAGATTTTAAAACAACCTGAAATAAATCCTGTGGCATTCGAAAAACAAGTAGTATTGTTTTATGCAGCAATACATGGATATTTTGATGCGACACCACCAGGTGAGATAGCAAAGAGGGGTAATGCATTTCTTGAATATATGGAGAAAATGCATAACGATACTGTTTTGAGTGCGTTGCAGCAATCAGGGGAATTATCTAAAGAAATTGAAGAAAAACTCAAAACAGCATTAGAGGATTTTTTTAATATCGTTCGTCTCTAATCACTAAAAGCTATAAGCTAACAGCTATTGTATGCCATCAGCTAAGGCCGTAAAACAGAGAATACGTTCAATCAAAAACACCGCGCAGATTACTAAGGCGATGGAGGTTGTTTCTGCAACAAAAATGCGTCGCAGTCAGGAGTTTGCTATTAAAGCGAGGCCCTATGCCATAGCGTCGCTTAGTCTTTTATCTAACTTAGTTCAAAAGACAAAAGAGTTGCCAAGCATCCTAGAAAAACGGGAGAAGATAGAAAAACGTGGGCTTTTGGTAGTTACTTCGGATAAGGGGCTTGCCGGCGCTTTGAATGCAAATGTCATAAGAAGGGCAGAGGCTTGGATAAAAGCGCGGCGCACAAATGGCGAGGAATTTATTCTTATTACCGTAGGAAAAAGGGCAAGGGATTATTTTGAGCACAAGGGTGTTACTATTCATAAAAGTTTTTGGGGATTTGGAGACACAATAGAACTCGAAGACACACTTCCTGTTGCCGAGGTGCTTGTAGAGGGTTTTTTGAATCATACATGGGATGAGCTTTCTGCTGTATATACTCATTTTAGAACGACGCTTCTCCAGGAGGCAGTAGTGCGTGGAATTCTCCCTATTACAGAGGCGGGGGTGCGAGAGATTGTGGAGGGTATTGTTCCAGAAAAGGGAAGGTATTCTGAAAAAAAAGAAGAAGAGGATGTTGTTCGGTTAAAGTATGTATACGAATATAAATATGAACCGTCGCCAGAGGTGTTGCTTGCGGCGCTTGTTCCACAACTTCTTAGAATGCACGTACATCATATGATTCTTGAAAGCAACGCATCAGAACATTCTGCGCGCATGGTAGCGATGAAAAACGCATCAGACAATGCTAAGGAGCTTATCACCGACCTTTCTCTTATGTACAATAAAGCTCGTCAAGCAAATATTACACGCGAACTTAGTGAAATTACGGCGGGTAAAGAAGCATTAGAAAGTAATTAAGAATAAATTTATGAATAAAGGAACTATCGTACAAGTTATTGGTCCTGTTGTTGATGTTGAGTTCAGTGAGGGCGCTTCACCTGCGGTGTACAACGCTCTTTACGCTACTGGTCCAGAAGAGCGACGTGTGGTGCTTGAGGTTTCCCGGCACTTAGGGTCTGGCCGTGTGCGTGCAATCGCCCTATCTTCGACAGATGGTCTTGTCCGTGGTGCAGCGGTTGAAGATACGGGAGCACCTGTTTCTGTCCCTGTCGGTAAGGAGGTGTTGGGAAGACTGTTTAATGTGCTTGGTGAATCAATCGATTCCGGAGAAAAAAAGTTTGGTACACGTTGGTCTATTCATCGCTCTGCACCACCACTCAGCGAACAATCCACAAAAACAGAAATTTTTGAAACAGGTATTAAGGTGATTGATCTTCTCGCTCCATTTGTGCGTGGTGGAAAGGTTGGTCTTTTTGGGGGTGCCGGGGTGGGGAAGACAGTTCTTCTTATGGAACTTATCCGCAATGTGGCGGAAGAGAGTGGTGGCGCTTCTATTTTTGCGGGGGTTGGAGAACGTACTCGTGAGGGAAACGACTTGTATCACGAGATGAAAGATTCCGGAGTTATTAATAAAACGGCGCTTGTGTTTGGTCAGATGAATGAGGTTCCTGGTGCGCGTTTAAGGACACCGCTTGCCGCGCTTACCATGGCAGAATATTTTAGAGATGAAGAGTCGAAAGACGTACTTCTTTTTATTGATAATATTTTTAGATTTTCGCAGGCGGGCGCTGAGGTGTCTGCACTTCTGGGACGCATGCCCTCTGCGGTGGGATATCAACCAACTCTCGCAACAGAGATGGGTTTGCTTCAGGAGCGTATTACCTCAACCAAACGCGGTTCGGTAACATCGGTGCAGGCAATTTATGTTCCCGCTGATGATATTACTGATCCCGCACCTGCTACAACATTCAGCCACTTAGATTCTACTATCGTACTTTCGCGCGCTCTTACAGAGCTTGGAATTTATCCAGCGGTGGATCCTCTTGCTTCGAGTTCTTCTGCGCTTGATCCGAACACGGTGGGAGAGGAGCACTATCGTGTGGCACGTGAAGTGCAGCGTACTCTGCAACGCTATGCGGAGTTGCAGGATATTATCAACATTCTTGGTATGGAGGAGCTTTCGGAGGCAGACAAGACTACGGTATATCGTGCGCGAAAGATCCAACGTTTCTTATCACAACCCTTTTTCGTGGCAGAGGCTTTTACGGGAACTCCCGGAAAATTTGTGAAGCGCGAAGATACAATCAAGGGTTTCAGTGAAATCTTAGAGGGCAAACACGATGCAAAACCAGAAGAGGCGTTTTACATGAAAGGGTGTATTGATGAGGTAGAATAATATGCGCTTAGGAGTTTATACACTACAAGAAACTTTGTTTGAGGGGGATATTAAACAGCTTACTGCGACGACAACGGTAGGTGAGGTTACTATTCTCAATCAACACATACCACTTGTTTCTGCGCTTGTTGGACCAATGGTACGCCTTGTTGACACACTTGATAAAGAATCTATAATAAAAATTACCTCTGGATTTCTAGAGGTTCGAGAACAAGGGGAGGTGATTATCCTTGCCGAGTGATTTTGATGAAACCTTGCGAGAGCTTCTTGCTTACGGAAGCGAAACGTTACAGGGAACAACAACACACCCTTCTACTATGCAGAAAGAATACGTATTTGAGGAAAATAGCTCACTTGAGCACTATACCGCGGATGCGTATGTTGTGCGTTGCACTGATAATCGTTTTTGGGGGGTTTTTAGGCATTTCATAAAGCATCTTGGTTTTAAAGATATTGATGCTGCCTCTCCACCCGGTGGCGCAAAAGTTTTTGCCTCTCCTGCCAAGGAAGAGGATCGCGAAGTTGCCCTTGAAAAGATAAAACTTTTGACCCCTGTTCATCGCATACGGCGCGTGGTCTTGTTTACGCACGTAGATTGTGCCGCCTATGGGGGATCATTGCGTTTTAATAACGACGAAAACCAGGAATTCGAGTTCCACAGTTCTGAGCTGAGAAAGGCGGCAGATGTTGTGAGGGGAAGATTTCCTGATTTGGCGGTCGAGACCTACTTCATTGACCAAAAGGGAATCGTAAAAGTAATGTAACAACTCCGTAGTCACGGGGTTTTTTATTTATTTTTTGTACTATTGCTTTATTTCTTGTTTTATGGTATACTTTCAAAAGTACCATGAGGAGGTGGAAATATGAGCTACGACGTGAGTGTGGGGATCATCCGTACGTCGGATGAGATCCACGTGATGGAGGACGCTGGGGGAGACCCTGCGTCGGTATTTTTATTTCATCCCGTGTGATATAATGTGCTTATGGCAAACAATTAAAAAAATATTTATGGATCAACAAACCACAACCGTTTCTTTGCAAATTAAAACATCACCAAAGGATTTTTTTCTTCATCTTTTGGAGATGGTGGCGCTTTATGCGAGCGCGATTAGTTTTTTAATGATTGTCTTTTCAATGATCAATTTTTATGTACCAGATCCGCTTCGACAGGGAGATTATTATAGGAGCATTGGACTGAGAGAACAGATTCGTGGGTCTCTTTCCGCGCTTATTGTTTTTTTTCCAGTCTTTTTGTTTGTAAATAGTTTTTTGAGAAAGGGCTATGAATTGATGCCAGAAAAAAGAAATCTTTCGGTTCGCAGATGGCTCATTTATTTTACACTTTTTGTGGCAGCTATCGTGATGATCGGATATCTTGTTTCTGCGATTTATAGTTTTCTTGGGGGGGACCTCACGCTACAATTTGGACTTCAGGTGCTTTCTATCTTTTTTGTAGCGGGTTCGATCTTCGGATATTATCTTAACGACGTAAGGAAATATAATACAGAATAATTAATTGCTATGAAGCTTTTTACATACATTATTATTGCTGTTGTGTCGGTTGTCGTGGTAATGGGTTTTTGGGTTGCGGGTTCACCGTTTCAAGAGCGGTTGCGAAAGTTTGATGAGAGACGTGTTCAGCACCTACAACAAATTCAATATGAAATTTTGGAATATTGGAGGAGTAAGGGCGTCGTCCCAAGCGATTTAACCGCCCTTAACGACGATCTTCGTGGGTTCAGGCTTCCTAGCGACCCGCGTGGTGTAAAATATGAGTATAATGTTTTGGGGCCAGAAAAGTTTGCATTATGTGCGACGTTTGAGCTAGGGAGTGAATATTCTAAGCCTAAAAAAGGATTTGTTTCATATGATGGATTTACAGATTCTGAAATCTGGAATCATTCTGCAGGGCGTGTTTGTTTTGAGCGGACGATTGATAGGGATCGATACAAACCATAAGAGAAAGGAATGTAATTATAGAAAAACCGCGATGATACGCGGTTTTTTGTTTTAGAATTTTTTCCATTGTTTTTCAATTTCTTTTGGTGGGAAGGTGGCAAGGCTATAGATGCGAAAATTTTTAAGTTCTGGAAACTTGTTTTTTAGCTCAGGATCAAGTAGTCGGAGAATTTGACCTGCGGCGCATCCACAGAATGGACTACACCCAACTCCTTGTTGAAGGGCAAGACCGATAATAATGGTTTGGTTCTGTTCTTTGAGTTTGTGTGTCCAGGCGATTACATCAAGTGGTTCAACAGAAGTACCTTGTTTAAGTTCGGGGAGTTTAATTCTCAGAAAATCATTAATTTCTTGAATGGTTGTTTGCACGATCACTCACCTCCTTTGGTCTGCCGAAGTTTTACTTTGTCCCCCGTAGCTTTATGCGAAGGGGGAATGCAGGTGAACTTTTTTACCAATGAACATCAAAATCAGGTTCTTCGGGGAGATTTGTTGCTTCAACACGTTTTACCCACGAAAGATGTTCTTTAAGAAGAGCTTCGACCCCATAGCGCATTGTTCCGAGCGCGCTTGGGCAGGTGCTACACGATCCTACAAGGGTAACCACAACAACGCCTTCTTCTTCGCGTATAGAATCTAGTATAATATTTCCGCCATGGCCATATGCATAGGGGCGGATGGCAATATTCATAATTAGTTCCAGTTCCTCTACAGCGTTTGGTAGGAGAGTGATCTCTGCGTCTGCATATTCAAAAGGCAGCGCCTCTTTTATCTCTAATACTATGATACGGGAATCAACTTGTTCGGAATTTTGTTTTGTTCTTATTCCAAAAAGAAGTTTGTCAATCTTCGTCCCGCGTGCATTAAAAAGGGGTGCGATGAAATACAGTGAAGCAAGATTGTGAGTTTCTAATATTTTCGTAAAATCAATGGTGCGAAGTTTTTCTGTCACTGGCGGACCTCCTTTTTTAAGGTTCCGAGAAGGATTATAGCATACAAAAGTTAATTTTTGTATATTTGCTTTTATTTCTTTTTTTAATATAAAGTAATTAGATTTTTAAAAACAAAGACGTGTGGGCTCGAAGAAAGGAGGTGTTACATGTGTTACATGTGAAAAGATTATGCTGGATTCGGATTGGATTATGTATTTGTGTGGCAGTATTTTGGTTTATGTCTTACATGGGTCAAAAAGGCGAAAAAACATCGATGGTAGTAACAGGCCGTCTGGGAGTAGGATATATGTTTGAACATGGTGTTTCAATGACGCATTATGTTGCGGATGCCTTTGTGTTGCGATGTTTTGACCATCGTTTCAGGGAGTCGGTGGATAGGTTTTTAAAAAGTTTGCGGTTTGATTAAATAGACCTCGAATCTCTTGCGGGTGGAGGGAAAATTCTTGCCTTCCCCGAGCGTGAAACAGACAAGGAGTATTGCCTTAGGGAGGTGCAAAAATCCATCTTGTTGCATCGTGTGCGTAAGGTTTTAGTATTTACTCACAGGGACTGTGGCGTGTATGGGGGATCGGAACGATTTGCTGGAGATGCGTTTGTAGAGTTCGGATTTCATAAAAAGGAACACGAAAAAGTGCGAAAAGTTTTACATGAACGTTTTGAGAATATAGAAATTGAGACCTATTACGTTGATGAAAATGGTATCGTTAAGACATCTCCCTAAGATAACAATACGCCCGTGTGGCGTTTTTTAATTTTGACACAAGAATTAATGTGTATATATGTGTCTTGATTGTGGCCAAGAAGAGCGCGGAAAGTTTATTGGGGGTACCAGGGTATTTATAGGAAAATCAAAGCGGTTTATTACTATGGGAGAACTCAGGCAATACAGGAGAAAGAATAAGGCGCTTAGAAAGTCTAATCCAAGTAAATAAAGTAAGGGATTTACATGCCTCTTTTTTGTTGTAAAATAGTCATCATGTCATTTCAATTGATTTCACAGAATAACCCTGCAGGGGATCAACCGAAGGCCATTGCTGGGCTTGTTTCTGGTTTAAACAAGAGAATGAAACATCAGACACTCCTCGGTGTTACGGGGTCTGGAAAGACATTTACAATAGCAAACGTTATTGCAGAGATAAAAAAGCCGACGCTTGTTATTGCTCACAACAAAACACTTGCGGCCCAGCTTTGTAATGAGTTTCGGGAGTTATTTCCCAATAACGCGGTACATTACTTTGTCTCCTATTACGACTACTATCAACCAGAGGCATATATGCCAAGCAGCGATACGTATATTGATAAGGAGGCGATGATTAATGAAGAAATCGACAAGCTCCGCCATGCAGCAACAGTATCGCTTCTTACACGTGATGATGTAATTATCGTTGCGTCCGTTTCGTGTATTTATGGATTAGGCGCCCCAGAGGCATATAGAGAAAATATTTTACATATTAAAGTGGGGGACACTATTCTAAGATCTGCGTTTCTAAAAAAACTTGTCGAGCTTCAATTTACGAGGACGAACGCAGACCTCAGGCGGGCCACCTTTCGCATACGAGGAGACAATTGGGAGATCATGCCACCCGACCGCGAGGTGATTTATATGTTTACATTGCAGACCGATGTTATTGAGGAGCTCTATGAAATAAATCCTGTCACCGGTTTTGAGCCGGGGAGGACTCCACAAATCAATGAGGTGGTATTTGCTCCCGCAAAACATTTTGTTACCGATGTTTCAAATAGGGTGCGCGCGGTAAGGGCTATAAAAGAGGAATTAAAAGAGCAACTTCGCTATTTTGAAAAGGAAAAAAAGTATCTCGAGGCGGAGCGTCTTGAGCGTCGTACAAAAGCTGATATCGCAATGCTTCAAGAGGTTGGGTATTGTCATGGTATTGAAAATTATTCCCGACATCTTTCTGGACGTATGGCAGGAGAACCACCGGAAACGTTACTTGATTATTTTCCGAAGGATTTTCTTATGGTGATAGATGAATCTCATGTAACCGTCCCACAGCTTGGTGGTATGTATGCCGGGGATACATCACGTAAAAGTACGCTTGTGGAATATGGATTTCGTTTACCTTCTGCAAAAGACAACCGCCCACTTACGTTTAAGGAATTTGAGGAACGTATTCCTCAGGTTATTTATACATCAGCAACACCTGCGCAATATGAATATGACAATAGCGCTCAGATTGTGGAACAGATCATTCGGCCTACTGGACTTGTCGATCCGCGGGTAATTATACAACCAGCAAGGGGGCAGGTTGCTGATCTTATTTCACGTATCAAGGAACGAGTGATATTAAAAGAACGAATACTTGTTACGACACTTACCAAAAAGATGGCTGAAGATTTAAGCACCTATCTCGATAAAGAAGGCATCAAGGTTTCTTATCTTCATAGCGACGTGAAGACCATGGAGCGTGTTAAAATACTTACCGGACTACGAAGGGGAGAGTTTGATGTGCTCGTTGGAGTAAATCTTTTGCGTGAAGGATTGGATTTGCCGGAGGTCTCACTTGTTGCCATCCTTGATGCTGATAAGGAGGGTTTTTTGCGAAACGAGACGGCGTTGGTGCAGACCATTGGTCGGGCTGCTCGTAATGTGCGAGGAGAGGTGATCATGTATGCAGATATGATGACGGGATCTATCAAGAGGGCCATAAAAGAAACAGAGAGGAGAAGAAAAATACAGCTCGCGTATAATAAAAAACATGGTATTACGCCACGTACCATTATAAGGGAAATTTCTGACATTATACCAACTGAAAAGATTTTGAAGCTCGAGATGAGGCCTGTCTCAAGTACAAAGCAGGAGCTTGAGAAATTTATCAAGGAAAAGGAGAAAGAAATGCGTGAGGCAGCAGGGCGTTTGGATTTTGAACTAGCCACTCTTTTGCGAGACGAGATAAAGGAATTGAAGAAAAAGCAAAAGCAAAAGCAAAAGGGATAGAAATTAAACTCGCCAAAAAGAAAAACCACCACGTTGTGGCGGTTTTCGTATTTTTATGTACGAGAAGAGAAGAGTGACGACAGCCAAATCTTTGCACTACGAATCATTTCAAGAAATTTTGATTTCAGGGGTGTTTGGTATTCTTTTATGGCGTCATGTGAATCGATATATGCTTCACACAGGCTACAATTTCTTACATGCCGAGTAATCACTACTTTGCCTACATAGAGGTCGCGAAGCGTAAGGCACGAAGGCGTGCGTAGTAATTCGAGAGATTCTCTTCTTTTCTCGAGCCGCACAATCGTCTCGGGGAGGTCTGTTCGATAGTGATCCATGGCTCCCATTGCACCCCTAATGTAGGAGGGGTGGGCGGTAATTTTGTCCTTCAGCTTTTCCATTTTATCACCTCATTTCGATGAACTGTTTAAATTATAACACAGAAATATATTTATTGCAATATCCATGGTTGACTTTTGTAGTCGTTCGGCCTATTCTTTTTTGAATAGGTGCCCCATAGATCTAAAAAGTGGGGCGCCTTATCATTTCGCACGTACATGAAACAAGAAAAGATAATTATCAAAGGAGCGCGTGAGCACAACCTCAAGAACATACATCTTGAGTTGCCGCGCGGGAAGATGATTGTATTTACCGGTCCCTCGGGTTCAGGTAAATCGTCATTGGCGTTTGATACGATTTTTGCTGAAGGCCAGCGTAGGTACATTGAGTCGCTCTCTGCCTATGCGCGTCAGTTTTTGGGTAAGATGGACAAGCCGGATGTTGATGAGATCGAGGGGCTCTCTCCAGCTATTTCGATTGACCAGAAGAGTCATTCGGGTAATCCACGTTCGACGGTTGCCACCATTACCGAGATTTACGATTATTTACGTGTTCTTTTTGCGCGGATCGGAAAGCCCTACTGCCCTCTTTGTGGAAAGGAAATTAGGAAGATGACTAAGGAGGAGATTGTTGACGCGGTTATCGAGTTTAAAAAAAGCGCTTTTTCAAAAAATAAAAATAGTGTTGTTCCGGGGGCATCAAGGGATGAAAACTTGATTACTATTTTTGCGACCGTTGTTCGTGGGCGTAAGGGGGAATATTATCAGGTGTTATATGATTTTCTAAACGCGGGTTTTAGCGAAGTGCGCATTGATGGAACGATGTATTCTTTGCGTGAGCGAATTGTGCTTAGTCGTTATAAGCCACACACCATAGAGCTTGTCATAGATCGTATTCCCGTGACGTTTGATTTTAAGGATAAAGACCATCGTCTTAGATTGGCTGAAGCAGTTGAATCTGGTGTGAAGTACGGGAACGATGTTGTAACAGTTGGTATGGGTGGAAAGGAAATTACATTATCTACGAAATTTTCATGCCCAGAGGATGAATTTGCTTTTCCGGAGATTGAACCAAGACTTTTTTCGTTTAACAGCCCTTATGGTGCGTGTGAGAAGTGTCATGGTCTTGGTACGGAGGATTTGTGGTCAGAAAAATTATGTGACGTTTGTAATGGAAAACGCCTCAGAAAAGAGAGTCTCAATGTGCTCATCAATGGGGTGAATATTGCACACGTCACTACATTGGCCGTTGATGGGGCGTGTCAGTTTTTTGATGGGGTTGAAACGACTCTTCTCGAGAATGAGGTGTTGCTTGGTATTGCCGAGGTCCCTCTCAAAGAAATTAAAAACAGATTAACCTTTTTGAGAAATGTGGGTTTAGAATATTTAACACTTGAACGTAAGGCGGGAACACTCTCGGGGGGTGAGGCGCAACGGATACGGCTCGCGTCTCAGATCGGTTCACGTCTTACGGGGACTCTCTATGTGCTTGACGAACCCACTATTGGTCTTCATCAGAGAGACAATGCAAAGTTGATTAAGACACTTCAAAATTTGCGTGACCTTGGAAACACTATCGTGGTGGTAGAGCATGATGAGGATACCATACGAGCGTCTGATTATCTTGTAGATTTTGGCGTGGGTGCTGGTGTACACGGGGGAAGTGTCATGGCACAAGGGGAGATACCCGATGTCGTAAAGAATAAAAAAATAAATTCGCTTACGCTCGATTACTTGCGAGGAACAAAGAGTATTAAAATTCCAGAGAACCGACGTGTTGTAAAATCAAAACGTGGAATCATAGATGAGGCGATTAAAATTCGTGGAGCCAAAGCACACAACCTTAAAAATATAGATATAGATATTCCGCTTCGAAAACTTACTTGTGTTACGGGAGTTTCTGGTTCGGGTAAGAGTTCTCTCATTTACGATGTGCTTTATAAGTATTTAGCGAATAAGTTTAATGGGGCTGATTATAAGGGTGGGGCGTGTGATGCCATTTTGGGGCTTGAATACATCAATCGTGTTATTACGATTGACCAATCACCGATTGGAAGAACACCACGATCCAACCCCGCAACTTATGTGGGGGCATGGACTCATGTACGGGAGTTATTTACTTCGACCGAGGACGCCAGAGTGCGTGGGTATAGAGTTGGGCGTTTTAGTTTTAACGTGCCTGGGGGACGGTGTGAGCATTGCGAGGGGCACGGTACTATTGCTATCGAAATGCACTTTCTTCCTACGGTTTATGTGCTTTGTGATATCTGTAAAGGAAAACGTTTTGATCGAGAGACACTCGAGGTTGAATATCGTGGTAAAAATATTTACGAGGTTTTACGCATGACGGTTGAAGAGGCGTTGTCTTTTTTTGAAGATATTCCGTGGCTCTATGATAAGTTTAAAATTTTGCATGAAGTGGGTTTAGGATATCTTGAGCTTGGACAGTCTGCGACTACTCTCTCTGGTGGTGAGGCACAACGTATTAAGCTTGCCGCGGAACTTGGGAAACGTGATACACGAAGAACATTATACCTTTTAGACGAGCCAACCACAGGACTTCACTTTTCTGATATTGAAAAATTACTTGATGTGTTACAGCGTCTCGTGGGGCGAGGAAATACTATTGTCGTTATCGAACACAATCTCGATGTTATTAAGACGGCAGATTGGGTAATCGATCTCGGTCCTGAAGGAGGAGAGCGAGGAGGCAAAATTATCGTCATGGGTACGCCAGAAGATATAGCAAAAAATGCGCATAGTGTAACAGGGCAATACCTCAAAAAACACATCTAGACAAATAATTCTGCCCGGAGTAGAACAAATATAGGACCTTGTCTTTTAAAGGAGGTATAAGCGATGAGAAATGGTATGGGGTCTATCGTTCCTGAAGGGTATCATATTGCTCCCAGAAATATCGACACATCGAAGCCATTTATGGGAGCGTTTGATAAACTTGAGAGAGAAGTGTTTGCCAGCGCGCTTGTAGTGCATTGTCAATATGCGGGATATTGGGTGAGTATAGATCGTGCTGAGGTTGAGAATATTTGTAACCAACTTGGCGCAAACATTCGTTTTCTTGATTGGTTCTTGGAGCAGGGCCTCATTGTGCGGGATCGTTACCAAAATTTTTGTCTTACTGAGGCGTTCGTACTATGCTGTTACAAGGTTGCGCCAAAGAAAGTTTAATCACAGGGGAGGCGATTGTAATGGAGGACGGGTGTATTGGTATTGTTTTTTATGATGAGTTGATCTCTCGAAAGGATAGTGTAGCCCTTCAGGATGGGGCCGTGGTTTTTCCGAGAGACATGATTTGTGATGTTGATCTTTTGAACAGAACTCTCTATGTAATCGCTGGCTGTCGTTTTTTTGATAAGAGAGAATTGTGGGTGGTTCAGTGGAGTCCATATTTTGCCGTGCAGATTCCTGCGCCGAAAATAAGAGACTTTGTTGTGAATTAAAGAATGGGGCCTTGTAAAGAGGTCTCTTTTTTATAACAATGATGACAATGAAAAGCGCGGATACAATCAAAGAATTCAAAAAGACGGTTTGGAGTTATTACAAAAGACACAAGCGAGAAATGCTCTGGCGTGATACAAACAATCCATATCATATTTTTGTTTCAGAGATTATGCTTCAACAGACACAAGTGGGACGCGTATTAGAAAAGTACCCACCGTTTATAAAGACCTTTCCTAATTTTAGGAGTTTGGCGGAGGCGACCCTTTTTGATGTATTAAGGGTATGGCAAGGAATGGGGTATAACAGGCGTGCCATTGCGCTTAAAAAAATTGCAGAAAAAGTTATACATGATTATGGCGGTGTGTTGCCTGACAATGAAGAAGTGCTTGTAACATTTTCTGGTATTGGAAAAGCAACTGCTGGGTCAATTATCGCTTTCGCATTTAACAAACCCACAGTTTTTATTGAAACAAATATACGGCGAGTTTTTATACATCATTTTTTTAGAGACGAGAAAAAAATAAAAGACGAAGATATTTTTAGGTATGTAGAAAAGACGCTTGATAGAAAACGTACACGCGAATGGTATTGGGCGCTTATGGATTATGGTACGTATCTTGGTGAAACGATGCGTGCAAAAAATCCAAACATAAAAAGCAAGATATATAAAAAACAAACCAGGTTTGAGGGGTCGAATAGAAAAATTCGCGGAGCGATTTTAAAAATACTTATTAAAGAAGGAAAGATTACGAAAGAAAAAATATTAGAACGACTAAACGAAAAACCTGAGCGTATAGAAAAAATTTTAACAGCTTTGATAAAAGAGAGCTTTTTGCGATACATAAAAAATAATTATACATTAAAATAATTTTATTGTTTTAATGTGGCGCTATGACGCGTCATAGCGCCTGTTATTGTGTTAAAAATTTTAAAATATTGGAAAATAAAAAGCTGCTCTGAGGAGAGCAGCTGGATTTTTTAAAGAAGGCGTATCGTGCGTTAACCGCTTACGTACTTTTTCAGCCCGAGGAGGGCTAGAGCATATACCCACTGTTGAGTGGATCCCGAGAGGGTAGTCCACGCATTAGCAGCGTTACCCTGCACCAAAGCGACCAGCGCTGCAACAAAGGGCGCAACCAGCATGATGAGCGCGACGAACGCGACTGCATCGAGCGTATGGGCTTTCAGTTGCTCAAGCGCGCTAGCAAGCGTATTAAGCATTTTTGTCACCTCCTTTACTTATAAGTTGTCGAGGTTCTATTGATTAGTATAAGGCAATAGGAGTAGTGTGCAATATTGCATGTGGATAACTTTTGTGTCATAAAAAAATCATGAAATATGATGATTTTCCTACCACACCAGGAGTATATCTTATGAAAAATAAGAGAGGCGTACTTTTATATGTTGGGAAGGCTGCGAATTTAAAAAGAAGGGTATCAAGTTATTTTAATCGTTCGCACGAGTCACGAATTGAATCCATGGTGTCGCAGATTTATTCGATTGAATGTAAGCAGACGGGAAGTGTGCTCGAGGCATTAATACTCGAGGCAGAGCTTATTAAAAAATATCAGCCACAATTTAACGTGCGCGAAAAAGACGATCGAAGTTTTTTGTATCTTGAAATTACGAACGAAGTTTTTCCGCGCGTACTATTGGTAAGAGGAAAATCGATTGTACGAGGAAAACGTTTTGGGCCTTTTGTGTCCGCGCACGATACGCGAGAAGCTATGCGTATATTGAGGCGAATTTTTCTTTGGAATACGCACCCGACAGAAAAGATTGGTACATATAAAAAACCATGTTTCGATTATCAAATAGGACTATGCCCAGGTACATGCATTGGTAGAATTACAAAGGAGGAATATAAAAAACAAATTAATCATATCGTTAATTTTTTGAATGGAAAAAAAGAAAGAATTGTTTTGTTGCTTGAAAAACAAATGAAGCGAGCGAGTAGGAATCTTGAATTTGAGAAAGCAGAAAAAATAAAACACCAACTGGGTGCATTGCGTCATGTACGGGATACAGCTTTGATTAAAGAAAATAGTATACAAAATACTAACTACCAAATACAAAATACGCGCATCGAGGGTTACGACATCTCTAACATTGCAGGTACATCGGCGGTTGGCTCTATGGTGGTGTTTGAAAACGGAAAACCTGAGAAAAGTGAATATAAGAAGTTTAAAATAAAAACAGTTGTGGGCCCGAACGACGTGGCGATGCTCGAGGAGGTCTTGCGACGACGATTTGAGCACTCGTGGAAACAGCCACAACTTATACTTATCGATGGTGGGTTACCACAAGTCCATTGCGCGGAAAAAGTACTACGAGATTTAAAGATAAAAATTCCTGTTGCTGGTATTGCAAAGGGATCAGAACGTAAGAAAAATGAATTTATTGGAAACATTGATGGATATGACCCGGGGGTTCTTATTAAGGTTCGTGATGAGGCCCATCGTTTTGCCATTTCCTACCATAGGGTGGTACGTAAAAAAACAAGTTGGTCTTGATAAATAAAAAACTCTCGATGAGAGTTTGTGTGTTGTTTGTTATTCATCTTCCGTTTCTTTTGCTCTTTTCTTTCGTTTTCGTGCGCAATAGTTACAGGGACAGGCCCGTCTTTTTCGTCTTGTATTCGCAATGAGTCCGTGCGCAACACGTAGTATACCGCGTAGGTGTTTTTTCACTCTTCTCATCATGATCGAAATACCTCCTCGAAAAATGGCAAAGCCATCTCGGGGCAAGCAGGAAGCGAATCGCTTCAAAGCCTCACACAAGGCCTGCCCGCCTCGGGCGGGACGTGTGGGGTTTTTGTTTTCATATTTCACAAATTAGAAAAATGTGTTATTTTAATTAGACTTTTTATATTTACACATGTCCAAACTTTCTATCGGAATTGTGGGGCTTCCTAATGTAGGGAAATCCACCTTGTTTAAGGTAATTACAAAGCAATCAGTGACGATTGCGAATTATCCATTTGCAACCATTGATCCTAATGTAGGTGTGGTTCCTGTACCTGACGAACGGCTTGATATGCTCGCGGTATTAAGCAAATCAAAAAAAACTATTCCCGCGGTAGTGGAATTTTATGATATTGCTGGGCTTGTAAAGGGGGCGAATCAGGGCGAGGGACTTGGGAACCAGTTTTTGTCTCATATCCGTGAGGTGCGGGCGGTGGTGCAAGTAGTACGTTGTTTTGTCGACCATGACATTGTTCACGTAGAGGCGGGTGTTGATCCATTGCGTGATATCGAGATCATCAACGCAGAGCTTATCCTCAAAGACTTGGATACCGTTGAAAAAAGAATACAAAAACTAGAGGGCGAGGCACGTACCGGCGATAAGCAAAAAGCAAAAGATTTTGAAACAGCAACGCATGTGCGGGATGGATTACGAAAAAATATTCTCGCACGAAATATTGAAGGGGGTGTTATTGATGAATCTGTTATTTCGGAACTCAACCTTCTCACCGCAAAACCACAAATTTATCTTTTTAATGGAGACGAAGAGGATGTTTCAGATGAACTGAAGGCTTATGTTAGGGGATTAAATGCAGAGTATATTATTGTAAATGTTGCTCTTGCTGATGATATGTACGAACTTATTAAAAAAGCATACGAAGTGCTTGGGCTCATTAGTTTTCTTACAACAGGCGAAGATGAAACACGCGCGTGGACGATTACACGCGGCATGAAGGCGCCACAAGCTGCAGGTGTTATTCATACTGATTTCGAGAACAAGTTCATTAGAGCGGAGACTATTGCGTGGGACAAATTACTTGAAGCAGGTGGTTGGAGTGGGGCAAAACAGAAGGGGTGGTTACGCGTTGAGGGGAAGGAATATGTGATGCAAGATGGGGATGTTGTGGAAATACGACACGGGTAATATAAATGCAATATGATCGAGTTTTCTATATTAAAACGTTCGAAGAAAACCAATGCTCGGGTGGGTGTTCTTAAAACGTCGCATGGGGTCGTTGAGACCCCTGCCTTTGTCCCTGTGGCAACGCAGGCTACTGTTAAAACACTTACCTCGAGTGAGGTAGAAGAGACAAAAAGTCAGCTTCTTATTGCAAATACCTTTCATCTTCATTTAAAACCAGGTGAGGCGATCGTAAAAAAGATGAAGGGGCTCCATAAATTTATGCAGTGGAAGAGGCCGCTGATGACTGATTCGGGGGGGTTTCAGGTTTTTAGTTTAGGCTTTGGAAGAGATATGCAAGTGGGAAAGGTGCTCAAGTTTTTTCCTGGATCGCATACTGAACTAGTGCACGAGAAGGCACAACCCAAGTCCGTAAAAATTATGTGGGATGGGGTGCGATTTCGTTCGCCACTTGATGGGAGAGAATTATTTCTTGGTCCTAAGGAGTCGATGAAGATACAGCAGGATCTTGGCGCGGATGTTATTTTTGCATTTGATGAGTGCACCTCGCCACTCGCGTCATACGAATATATCAAAAGATCTCTGGAGCGTACTCATAGATGGGGAAAAGAGTGTTTGGATATTAAGAAAGGGAAACAGGCGCTTTTTGGTATTGTGCAGGGATCGCGATTTAAAGATCTGCGAGAAGAAAGCGCCCATTATGTGGGCAACCTTCCCTTCGAAGGTTTTGGGATCGGGGGAGATCTGGGATCATCGAAAGAAACAATGAGAGATATCCTTGATTGGACAATGCCACACCTACCGGAAGGAAAACCGAGGCATCTTTTGGGGATAGGATATCTTGAGGATATGGAGATGGTAATTAAGTCTGGTGTAGATACTTTTGATTGCATCGTTCCGACGCACTATGCACGCCATGGGGTGGCGTTCACGAGTGAAGGAAAACTAAGTATCGCGAAATCAGTATTTCTCAAAGACAAAAAGCCGCTCGACAAAAAATGCAAATGCGAAGTATGTGCGACATATTCAAGAAGTTATATTACGCACCTCTATCGCGCTAAAGAGATAACTGCGCTTCGTCTTCTTACTTCTCATAACCTCTTTTATTTCAACACATTCGTTGAGGAAATTCGTACAAAAATAAAAAAAGGGGCGTTATAGTAGGGAAATTATTTCGTCAAAACCATCGAGGACTTGAGTCATGGTTTTTTCGGTCGCGGATTGATATTTGGTAAGCCATAGCTCAAACGGTTTCCACGAGGAAAGTGTTTGTTCGTTGTGGATAATAATAGCGATCGGCGCAGTATGGTATGTTGGTTGTACAATTGCAATGCTAGTGATGAACCCAGTACCTCGTCCTTCGCCTGATGCTTTTGTTCCAGAATACCAAAACGTGTTAACGTCGTGTCCGTTGATTATAAATACTTTTTTGTTTTTGACAGTAATTTTATCGTCGTCGGATTTAAACAGGTCTTGGTGGAAAAAACCCAAACAATTGTTCAACCATTGGTTAAGCTCAGAAATTTCGTTGAAAGCAGGCGGATTTTCCTCAAAAAAAATTGCAATTTTTTTCTTGTGAAGTGGTTCTATGCTTCGAAAATAGACTGACTGTGAGTTCTGTGAACAGCGGCTCTGTTTATGATCAACGGCTATAATTTCGGATGGTGTTATAAAGTCGAAGTTTGTTGCAATTTCTTTCATTCGTTGAGATTGCCATGGACCGGGGTGGTGACGCAAGAAATTGTCTAACGGATGATAAAATAAATAAAGTGGTATTGCAAAAAAAAATAGCCGATGGCAGTGTCAGGATAATTGGTAGTATGATTGTTTTTTTGGTTTCCCATTGTGTTTGTCGTATTTCTTGGAAATCAAGCATTCCGTCGTTTTTTTCTCGTATCGTTTCCGCTTTTTTTATTGCGGAAGAAAGCTTGGTATAAAGAGACAGGCCCGCAATAAGCGATGTTAGGAGAAGAAAACCAAACGTAAACAGATCTTCATATTCTACCAAATCGTAGTATTCTGATAAGTAGAAATAAGAAAAGCCAATAATCAGAACAATGCATAGAAATACCCAGCCATGGTTTTTTTCTTTTGTCTCTGGTTCCATGTGGTTTTATTGTACTCTTTTTGTTTTAATGTTTAAATAGGGATGGAATTTTAATTACAGGAGAACATGAAGCGCATTACAGGGGTGTTTAAAAAAATAAAAAATTTAGTGTCTCGGGGGGGTATAAAGGAATCGGAGCTCGAGAAAATGAGGTTACTCGAGGCACTTTTAAAGCTTGCGGGGAGCCGGAAGAAAAAATTCGGGCTCTTTGTGATATTTGGCTGGAAAAATGTATGGAATGATTGCGCAGTTTTCTCCGATTCCTCTCAGGATTTATTTGGAAAAAAACACATGAATGTTTTTGAAGAGAAGAGCCTAAAAAAGATTGCTGAAACTGTTGATTTTGATGGTGCCATTCTCGTGGATGCGAAGGGGAATATTCTCCATTCCGGTGTAATTTTAGAAGGGTTGCGTCCGAGTAAATTGGCGGCCATTATAGCACCCAAGAAACTTCAGGGAGACCTTTCTACACGTTTGGGGTTTAAGAAGAAAGTACACGCGCGACACATGACGGCGATTGCCTCCTCCTACGAATTTTCCGGAACGGTAGTATACACTGTTTCTGAAGAGACGGGCGACGTGCATATGTTTGAGGGGGGCAAGATTTCATTTTCGACAATGAAAGGAGAAACAAAATAAAAAGTATGCAGGCAGTTATTCTCGCGGCAGGCGAAGGGAAAAGATTGCGGCCCCTTACCGATGCCGTACCAAAACCAATGGTGCGTATTGCGGGAAGGCCTATCCTTGAATATACGATACGCGCACTACCCCGAGAAATTAATGAGGTTATTTTGGTGATAGGGTACAAAGGTGAGGGCGTGAAAGAATATTTTGGTGATTCATTTGATGGGCGTGCCATAACATATGTTTGGCAGGACGCGCCAAGGGGACCAATGCATGCACTTGCCCTTACGAAAGATATTTTAAAAGATGATTTCTTTCTTGTTTTATACGCCGATGATTTGTATGATTCATCTGACATTGCGAATTGTATGCAGACGGTGCCAGTTATACTCGTTAAAGAGACGGCTCACCCTGAACGATTTGGGGTGTGTCTTGTTGGTGAGAAGGGAAGGTTGATTTCTATTTTTGAAAAACAAGAAAACCCTCCAAGCAACCTTGCCTTGATTGGAGTACACCTTCTCGATAAAAGTATTTTTGAACTTCCAAGCGCCCCAATGCCCAATGGGGAACTTAACCTTACAAAGCAGATTGGGATATGGGCAAAGGAACGTCACATACAAGTAATTCGTGCCCATTTCTGGCACCCCATAGGATACCCGGAGGACGTGGGGGCTGCGGAGAAAATTGTTGTGCTTAATAAAACAGCATAGTGCGCACCATGCTGTTTTTTTAATTGTTTGGAAGGTTGAAGTCTAGTTTGAGGAGGTTTCCGGAGTTGAGATAGAAGAGCGTGTTGTTGCCTTCGTGATAAAAATAGTCGGGAACTTCGGTGCTTATAAGGAGCGCTTCAAAGGGGGCTCGATTATCTGTTTCAAAGAAATAAAGTTCTTTTTTATCGGTATAGCCAAAAAGGTGGGCGTTGTCTCTGTACCATGTGAGGTTTGTAATCGGAAGTTCTACGTGGAGCACGTCCTTTTGTCTTTCTTCTTTGCGCAGTTCTTCGTCTTTTACGATCCAATAAAGAACAGGGGTTCCATCTTTGATATAGGCGAGTTTTCGTGAATCGAAGGCGAATGTTGGGGAGGTTGCGTTTGTATCAAGGAGTGAAAATTTTCCTAATTCTTTAGTGCCGACAAAAAGTTCCTCGGTTGTGATGTTGGCTAAGACAAATGTTTTTTCATCGGGGCTTGTAACGATGTTCCACTTGTCTTTGGCGTTCGAAGCAACAGAAGGTAGCGCCTCTAGACCAACCTTATTTATATTTTTTGTAATAAGGTGTTTAGAATAAAGCTGTCCTTCGTTGTCGAGTAAGACAATGCTTGAGCCCTGGACGGTCATCGCAAGGGGATTCATATCCGTTAGGGAGACAGATTGTGTTGAAAGAGGATCAAAGAGATAAATACCATTTCTTTGGGTTTGTACAATGAGCTTTTTTTCAAAAGGATGGGGATATATGCTTGTAATCGTATTTTTGAGAGATGGTGTGGCGCGCGGTAGGGAGCGGGGAAAGGTGGTTGTGACATTAACTGGTTTTTCTCCAGAGACGAAGACAATAGAATTTGTGACAGGAGCAGTATAGAAAAAGGAGGTGTTATCGGAAAGCCACGCAACATGCTTTGCGCCGCTTTCTTTTATTGTTTTTATGACCTCACCTGTATCGAGGTTATAAAGGATAAGCGACTTCTCGCGTGCGTCGGGGAGGAGAATATTGACTGTGTTTTTTGAAATGAAAAAAGATTCTATCCCAGATATTTTTTGAAGTAGAATTTTTGGTGTAAGGGGATTGGGAAGAAGAAGGGTTGATTTAAACGAAGTTACGATACGCGGAAGGACTATAAATTGTTTCTTCCACGCATGGTACCCGTCTTTTTTAACTCCGAAGGTGTATGTTCCCGGCGTGAGGCTGGGAATAAAAAGTTCGTTTTTTGCCGTATACTGTTTTGAAAGGTGTTTTCCTTCCAGCGTTACATTGTAATCCGAGAGATTTGTTTTTATAAAGGCGCCACCAACCTTCTCTATGCTTCTTGTTTCAAGATTTAGGCGATACCCACTTACAAACAGGATAATGCTGGTCCCACCAACAATAAAAAGAAATACAAAAAACCAAAAAATAGTTGCCCGGGTTCGTGTTGTCATACGTACTTACAAGTGTAAAATTTTTGAGGAGAAGAGTCAAAGAGAAACAGCACTCCGTTGCATTACTATTAGAAAAACGATATAACCATAACGTATATGATATCTCGTATTGGTATTGATTTGGGGACAACAAACACGCTTGTGTTTGTTCCAAAGAAGGGCATTGTTATCAATGAGCCCTCTATTGTGGCGCTTAATTTAAAAACGCGCGCGGTGTTGGCTGTTGGTAAGGAGGCGAAGGATATGCTTGGAAGAACACCTGATGATATTGGAGCTTATAAACCCCTCAAAGATGGGGTGATTGCTGACTATTATATTACGAAATCGATGCTGAAATATTTTATTAATAAGGCGACGGGATTTACTTTTTTTAAACCAGAGGTTGTTATTTCTGTTCCTGCCGGAATTACTTCTACGGAAAGAAGGGCGGTGATTAACGCTGCCGAGGAGGCGGGAGCAAAAACAGCGTATGTGGTGAAGGAGCCAATTCTCGCCGCGCTTGGGGCGGGGATACCAATCAATTCTGCTTCTGGAAATATGATTGTGAACATCGGTGGAGGCACTACTGAGGTTGCAGTAATTTCTCTTGGGGGTATTGTTGCATCGTCTTCACTTCGTATAGCGGGCAACAAATTTGATCAAGCAATTGCAGACTATGTAAAGAAAAAATATCTTCTTGCTATCGGAGAGCAGACAGCCGAGAAAATAAAAATGGACGTAGGTTCTGCGATGCCAATAAAAACAAAGCTAGAAATGGAGGTAAGGGGAAGGGATTTGGTTAATGGATTTCCCCAGGTTATCACTATCCATTCCAATGAAGTTGCCTCGGCAATATCCGATCTGCTTCTTGAGATGGTCCATACCATAAAGGAGGTATTTAATGAAACTCCGCCCGAACTCGCTGCCGACGTTATGGATAAGGGAATTATCGTGAGTGGTGGTGGCGCCCTTCTTAGAAATATCGATGAATACATTAAGCGCATGACGGGGGTGTCTGCGTTTTGTGTTGAAAAAAGTCTTTTCTCTGTTGCCAATGGTGCGGGAATCGTTATTAACCACCTCGATACTTATCGCAGGGCATTGGTTACTAAACGTTTCAAGTAATGAAGAAAACTATATAGATAGTTTTCTGGGCATTGTCGGTATAAAAACTTTTTTCTTTATTTCATGGATACTGATTTTGTGGGA
>Ga0194131_10002418_pt1 | contig 30649 bp, 20 predicted proteins | sample TA2KigO120mmetaG_FD_148631 | JGI IMG/M metagenome (GOLD analysis project Ga0194131, IMG submission 148631) | Freshwater microbial communities from Lake Tanganyika, Tanzania - TA2015053 Kigoma Offshore 120m | ecosystem: Environmental > Aquatic > Freshwater > Lake | place: Tanzania: Lake...
ATCCCGGCGCTCACGCGGCGCACCGGCCTCGGCCTCTTCGCGGCCGGCCTGCTCGGCGTGGGCGCCATCGCCGCGCTCGACGGGCTCGTGCACCGCCCCGCGGCGCACTTGCCCGAGGGCTTCGGCACCATCGACGCCCTCGGTCGCGCCCTGTTCACCGGCCCCTACCTGTTGCCCTTCGAGGCCGTCTCGCTCTTGCTCACGGTGGGCATGGTGGGCGCGGTGGTCCTCGCCAAGCGGGAGATCTGATGGACGCTGTCGGTCTCACCCCCGTGCTCGCGCTCAGCGCGGGCCTGTTCACGCTGGGCGTGCTCGGGGTGCTCACGCGCAAGAACGCGCTCATCGTCTTCATGTGCATCGAGCTCATGCTCAACGCGGTGAACCTCTCCTTCGTGGCCTTCGCGCGCCACCACGGCAACCTCGACGGGCACGTGTTCGCCGTGTTCGTGATGGCGGTAGCGGCGGCCGAGGCGGCGGTGGGCCTCGCCCTCGTCATCCTGCTCTTCCGCAACCGGGTGACGGTCCAACTCGACGACCTCGACCGGCTGAGGGGCTGATGATCGCGCTCGTACCCGCCTTCCCGCTCCTTGGAGCGGTCCTCCTCGGCCTCCTAAACCGCCGCGCCTCGCGCGTGGTGGCCGGGGGTATCGCGTCGGCCATGGTCGGCCTCTCGGCCGTCGTGTCCTTCGCCACCTTCTTCCGGCTCCTCGGCGAGCATCCCGCCGAGGGCGCCGTGCCCCACGTGGCGCAGAAGCTGTGGACCTGGTTCGAGGCCGGTCCCGTGGTGGCCGAGATGGCCTTCCGGGTGGATCCCCTGGCCGCCACGATGATGTGCGTCATCACCGGCGTCGGCTTCCTGATCCACGCGTACAGCATCGGCTACATGGACGACAAGGCCGACGCTGACAGCGCCTGGCGCTTCTTCGCCTACCTGAACCTGTTCGTGTTCGCGATGCTGTTGCTCGTGATGGGCGACAACTTCCTCGTGATGTTCGTGGGCTGGGAAGGCGTGGGGCTGTGCTCCTACCTGCTCATCGGCTTCTGGTTCGAGAACGCCGACTACGCCAAGGCAGGGAAGAAGGCGTTCGTGGTGAACCGGGTGGGTGACTTCAGCTTCGTGCTGGGCTTGTTCCTGCTCTTCTGGTCGCTGGGCGACAAGGCCACGCTCAACTTTGCCGAGCTCGAGCAGGTGATCCGCCAGCATCCCGAGCTGGTGGGCGGCGTCGGCGGCGGCATCGTCACCGCCGTTTGCTTGTTGTTCTTCGGTGGCGCCACGGGCAAGAGCGCGCAGATTCCCCTCTACGTGTGGCTGCCCGACGCGATGGCCGGTCCCACGCCGGTGTCGGCGCTCATCCATGCTGCCACCATGGTCACCTCCGGCATCTACATGCTCTGCCGGCTCAACTTCCTCTACGTGCTGGCGCCGGCCGCGCTCGCAGCGGTCGCGACCATCGGCGCGCTCACGGCCTTCCTGGCGGCCACCATCGCCGTCACCCAGAACGACATCAAGAAGGTGCTCGCCTACTCCACGGTCTCGCAGCTCGGCTTCATGTTTCTCGGCGTGGGCGTGGGCAGCTTCGTGGGCGGCTTCTTCCATGTCGTCACCCACGCGTTCTTCAAGGCGCTGATGTTCCTCGGCTCCGGCTCGATCATCCACGCCCTGCACCACGAGCAGGACATGCGGAAGATGGGCGGGCTCGCCAAGTACATGAAGCTCACCTTCTTCACCTTCGCCTGCGGCTACGTGGCGATCATCGGGGTGCCCGGGACCAGCGGCTTCTTCTCGAAAGACGAGATTCTCTGGCTCACGTTCATCACCCCGGCCTTCGAGAGCCTGCCGCTCGGGACGGTGATGCCCAAGGTGCTCTGGGCCATCGCCACCGCCACCGCGCTGTTGACGGCCTTCTACATGAGTCGCCTGATGTTCATGACCTTCGCGGGCACCTACCGCGGCGGCCACCACGATCACGGGCACGGCCACGATGCGCACGGTCACGACGGTCATGGGCACGGGCACAAGCCGCACGAGTCGTCGATGATCATCGTCGCGCCGCTGGCGGTGCTCGCCCTGCTGTCGCTGGTGGGCGGCGCGCTCAACCTGCCGCACTGGGCGGCGGAGCATGGTTTCCTCCACCATTTCCTCGGGCCGGTGTTCCACCACTCCGAGGAGATGATCGCTTTCCCCACCGACAACCCCCTGGAGTTCCCGCTCATGGGGATCACGCTCCTCGGCGTCGTTGCCAGCGTGGCGTTGGCCTATCGCCTCTACGTGCAGCAACCGGAACTGCCCGCGCAGATCGCCGCGAAGATGAAGGCGCTCTACGAGGGCTCGCTCAACAAGTGGTACGTCGACGAGATCTACGAGCGGGCGGTCATCGGCCCCATCCTGCACGCCTCGCGGCAGGTTCTCTGGGCGGTGGTCGACGCGCAGGTCATCGACGGCGCCGTCAACGGCGTGGCCGCCGTCGCCCGCAAGGCTGGCGAGGCTCACGGCAAGCTCGGCAGCGGCAAGCTGCAGGCCTACGCCCTCTCCATCGCGGCTGGCGCGGCTCTGCTCGTCACCGCCTACGCGCTCGGGTGAACCGATGATGCTCTCGCTGGTCACCTTCCTCCCCATCCTCGCCGCCATCGTGGTGGCGGCGGCGCCGCAGGGCGTGTCGAAGTCCCTGTCGCTCGGCGCCTCGCTCGCCATCTTCCTCGCGTCGATCCCCCTCTGGTTTGGCTTCGACCCGCAGGGGGCCGAGTACCAGTTCGTGGAGAACATGGCGTGGATCGAGGCCTGGGGGGTGCGCTACCACCTCGGCCTCGACGGCGTGTCGCTGCTCCTGGTGCTGCTCACCACCGCGCTCACCCCGCTCATCCTGCTCAGCGCATTCTCGGGAGTGTCTCAAAACTACCGCGCCTACGCGGCGCTGATGCTCGCGCTCGAAGGCGCGATGATCGGCACCTTCGTGGCGCTCGACACCTTCCTGTTCTACGTGTTCTGGGAGCTGGTGCTCCTGCCGATGTACTTCCTCATCGGCCTGTGGGGGGGCGAGCGTCGCATCTACGCGGCGGTGAAGCTGTTCATCTACACCGTCACCGGCTCGCTGCTGATGCTGGTGGCGCTCATCGGGCTGTACTGGGCACACCACGACCAGACCGGCGAGTGGTCCACCGACCTGCCCGACCTGCTGCGTCTCTCGCTCACGCCGAGCGCGCAGCTGTGGATGTTCAGTTGCCTCGCGGTGGCCTTCGCCATCAAGGTGCCGATGTTCCCGGCGCACACCTGGTTGCCCGACGCCCACGTCGAGGCGCCCACCGGCGGCTCGGTGGTGCTGGCTGGCGTGATGCTCAAGATGGGCACCTACGGCTTCTACCGCTTCGCGATGCCCCTGTTCCCCGACGCGGTGACGGCCTGCGGCCCGGTGCTGATCGCGCTCTCGGTGATCGGCATCGTCTACGGCGCGCTCGTGGCCATGGTGCAAGACGACGTGAAGAAGCTCGTGGCCTACAGCTCGGTTTCGCACCTCGGCTACGTGATGCTGGGCCTCTTCGCGCTCAACGCGCCGGGCATTTCCGGCGGCGTTTACCAGATGCTCAACCACGGCGTGAGCACCGGCGCGCTCTTCTTCCTCGTGGGGGTGCTCTACGAGCGGAGACACACGCGCAAGATCGCCGACTACGGCGGCTTGACCAAGGTGGTGCCGAAGTTCGCGTTCATCTTCATGGTGATCACGTTCTCGAGCATCGGTCTCCCCGGGCTGAACGGCTTCGTGGGCGAGTTCCTCATCCTCATCGGCGCCTTCCAGTACGCGCCCCTCCCCACCGTGGTGGCGGCGAGCGGTGTCATCTTCGGCGCCGTCTACATGCTCTGGGTGTTCCAGCGCATGATGTTCGGCCCGCTGACCAACGCGGCGAACAAGGAACTCACCGACATCAACGCCCGCGAGACGCTCTACCTCGCGCCGCTCGTGGCGCTGGCGCTCATCATGGGACTCTTCCCGCAGCCCTTCCTCGACCGGATCAACCCGTCGGTCGATCGCGTGCTGGCGCGATTCGACGGTCACTTCGACCGCTCGCCCTACGCCGACTTCGACGGTTGCCTGCCGCCGTGGCTGGTGGAGCGGGAGGTGCCGTCTCATCCTGCGGCCGAGGCCCAGGCCCACGCCCCCGCTGAAGGAGGTCACTAGTGGACACCTCCCTGGTCCTCGACTCGATGCTGATGGCAGCGCCGATGCTGCTCTTGTCGGCGATGGGCATCGTGCTGATGGTGCTCGCCGCGGTGATGAAGCCCTTTTCGCCCACCGTGGGCTGGGGCACCACCCTCGCGACCCTGGCGGCGGCGCTGGCGCTCGTGGCCCTGCAGGCGGGCGAACCGGCGGCCGAGGCCTTCGCGGGCATGCTCCGCGTCGACCTCTACGGTCACTTCTTCGCGGTGGTGATGCTGCTCGCGGCCATCTTCGCGCTGCTGATCGCCGCCGACTACATGGAGCGCATCGGCGTGCGCGTGGGCGAGTTCTACGCGCTGTTGTTGTTCGGCGTGTCGGGCATGCTCGGCATGGCCTACGCCAACGACCTGATGATGGTGTTCATCGCGCTCGAGGTGATGAGCATCGCGATGTACGTGCTCTGCGCCATCAAGCGCGCCGACGACCGCGCCGTCGAGGCCGGCTTCAAGTACTTCATCCTCGGCGCCTTCTCCTCGGCGATCATGCTCTACGGCGTGTCGTTTTTGTATGGGGTGACGGAAACCACCTCGCTGTCGCAGCTGGCGAGTTGGCTGGCCACGCACCCCGAGACGAACAGCGTGCTCGCGGTGGGCGGCGTGATGGTCATCGTCGGCTTCGGCTTCAAGGTGGCCAGCGTGCCCTTCCACATGTGGACGCCCGACGTGTACCAGGGCGCCCCCACGGCGGTCACCTCGCTGATGGCCAGCGGCGTGAAGGCCGCGAGCTTCGCGGCCTTCGGTCGCTTCGTGGTCGGCGCGCTCGGTAACGATGCCGCCACCTGGGAGATGGCGCTCTGGATCATGGCCGCGCTCACGATGCTCGTCGGCAACGTGGCGGCGCTGGTGCAGGACGATCTCAAGAGGATCCTCGCCTATAGTTCCATCGCCCACGCCGGCTACCTGCTGATGGCGCTCTCCTCGGTGGGCGGCATGGGCGCCGACCAGAACCCGGCGCTCGGCTCGCTCGGTTTCTACCTGCTTGCCTACACCTTCATGAACGCGGGCGCCTTCGCGGTGCTCTCGCTCATGACCAAGGACGGCAACGACAACACCGGGATCGAGGCGCTGGCCGGCCTCGGCAAGAGCCACCCCTGGCTGGCGGCGGGGCTCTCGCTGTGCCTCGTGTCGCTCGCGGGCATCCCGCCCACCATGGGCTTCGTGGGCAAGTTCTACCTGTTCAGCAGCGCCGTGGGCGCCGGGCAGGTGGGCCTCGCGATGGTGGGCGCCATCGGCGCCGCTGCCGGCGTGTACTACTACCTGCGGCCGATGATCTACATGTACATGCGCGAGGGCCACCCCGAGGTCGCCACCGACGGGCGCGCCCGCATCGCGCTCGCCGTGTCGTGCGTCGCGATCCTGGTGCTGGGGCTGGTGCCCGGCGCGGTGCTCGCCGCCGCCGACGCGAGCGTGCGGGCGGTGCTGGGATAGCCCTCGCCTGGGCCGGCGCCCCCTCCCACCCTCAGTAGAACGTCAACATGCCATAGACCCCGCCCTCGAGCCCGGCGGCGTGGGTCGACGCGCCGATGAGCAGGTCGAGGTTGCCGTTGTCGTCGAGGTCGCCCATGGCGGTGTTGCTGCCCGCGCCGTCGGCGCTGTCGCCCTCGAAGGTGGCGTCGGCATCGGACCTGTCGTAGGTGCCCGGGGCGGGTGACCAGAACAGGTAGGCCTCGCCGGCGCTTCCCGAGGCGGCGCTGGCGCCGATGAGCAGCTCGGCGGCGCCGTCGTTGTCGAGGTCGCCCGCGGAGGGACCCATGCCGAAGTAGCTGCCCCGGCTCCCGGTGATGACGATGTCGCCGCTGGCCACGTCGGTGCCGCCGGTGCCGGGGCCGTACACCACCGACATGATGCCGGCGCCGCCGCCGTAGCTGTAGCCGCCCACCACGGCGTCGCTGAGCCCGTCGCCGTTGACGTCGCCCTGCGCGAAGGTGCGACCCTCGCCCAGGTAGGAGGCCGCGGAAGACGAGTACACGTAGCCGGCGGCGTCGGTGTTGACGTCGACGGAGCCCTGGGCGGGGCCGCTCACGATGTAGACCGTGCCGCCGCTCGGGGCGCCAGTCGAGGCGTAGGGCGCGGCGATGAGGATGTCGCCAATGCCGTCGCCGTCGTGGTCGCCGCCGGCGCGGACCCAGCGTCCCAGGTAGCTCGACGCGTCGGGACCGATGATCACGCCCTCGGCGTCCTCGGTCAGGCTGTAGCTGCCCGAGACGGGCCCGTACTTGATGTAGCCGGCCCCCGAGCCAAAGCCGCCGCCCTCGTCGGTGTAGTAGGCGCCCACCACGAGGTCGTCCACGCCGTCGCCGGTCACGTCGCCGATGTCGCAGCCGTGGCCGGCGTAGATGGCCTGGTGGCCCACGAACTCGGCGCCGTAGTCGTCTTCGAGGGCGGTGTCCTGGTCGGCGGGGCCGAAGACCACCACGAGTCCCTGCGTGCCGCCGTAGGGCGCGCCGAAGCCCACGTCCTCGAGGCCGTCGCCGTCGACGTCGCCCATGCCGATGCTGCGGCCGGGGCCCGAGTAGGCGGTGCCATCACTGGTGTGCGTGGTGCCCTGGTTGGTGGCGTCGAAGGTGCCACTGTAGGGCCCGAAGACGACCATGCCGCCCTGGGCCGTGTAGTGCGCGCTGAAGATGTCGTCGTAGCCGTCGCCGTTGACGTCGCCCGACTCTAGCATGTAGCCCATGCCGTAGTGCCCGTTCTCGGCGAGGAAGTCGTTGTCGCTGTCGAGCGCGTAGCTGCCGGAGAAGCCGCAGTCGGGGTCTTCGCCGTCGCAGTCCTCGTCGGCGCCCGACTCGAGCATGTAGCCCATGCCGTAGTGCCCGTTCTCGGCGAGGAAGTCGTTGTCGCTGTCGAGCGCGTAGCTGCCGGAGAAGCCGCAGTCGGGGTCTTCGCCGTCGCAGTCCTCGTCGGCGCCCGACTCGCAAAACTCGGGCGCGCCCGGGTACACCTGGTCGTCGCTGTCGTCGCAGTCGTCGCCGCTGGGGCAGGTGGTGTCGAAGTGGCCGTCGCCGTCGGCGTCGAAGCCCTCGTCCACCGTGCCGTCGCAGCTGTCGTCCACCGCGTTGCAGCGCTCCTCGGCGCCCGGGTAGGCCTGGTCGTCGCCGGGGCGACAGTCGGTGCCGTCGAGCACCCAGCCGGCCTGCGGCAGGCAGGTGTCCTCGTAGATGTAGGGGTGCCCGTAGCCGTCGGCGTCCTCGTCCTGGTGCCAGCGGTTCGACACCCCGTGGTCGGCCACGCCGTCGCAGTCGTCGTCGACGGCGTTGCAAGCCTCCTCGGCGCCCGCGTGGATGCTGGCGTCGGCGTCGTTGCAGTCGCCGGCCTGGTTCACCCAGCCGGCCTCGGGCTCGCAGGTCTGGATGCCGGTGGCGTCGTCGCCGTAGCCGTCGGCATCGGCGTCGGCATACCAGACGTCGTCGGCGCTGTCGGTGATCCCGTCGCAGTCGTCGTCGATGCGGTTGCACACCTCCTCCGCGCCGGGGTGGATGGCGGGATCGTCGTCCTCGCAGTCGCCGCTCTGGTTGACGTAGCCGTCCTTGCTGCCGCACACCGAGATGGCGTTGCCGTTGCCGCCGTAGCCGTCGCCGTCGGTATCGAGCCAGGCGTCGGCGTACAGGCCCTCGTCGATCTCGCCGTCGCAGTTGTTGTCGATCTCGTCGCACACCTCGTCGGCGCCGGGGTGGACGTCGGCGTCCTCGTCGTCGCAGTCGTCGGCGAGCACCACGCCGTCGCCGTCGAGATCGATGATGGTTTCCTGGTCGACCGGGCAGGCCAGGAGGGTGAGCCAGGCGATCACAGGACGCTCCGGGGGCGTCGTCACCGTACCGCCACTTCGGCGCTGTCGTCTACCGGCGTCGCAGCGCGGCGCCGCCGCGGGTATACTCGCGGCGCCCCGCCCGGAGGCAGCATGCGTCACGCCCTCGTTCCCCTTCTCGCCGTCGTCCTTGCCGCCTGCGAGGATGGTCCCGCCGACGAGGCGAAGGACCGCGCCGAGTCGAGCGACAACACCCTCGCCTTCTGGCCGCCCGAGGCGGGCCGGGCCACCACCTTCGATGCCCGGATCACCGCGGGCGCCTCGATCTTCGACTTCGACGACGAGGGCCTCGACCTCGGGGCCGGGGTGACGGTCGACGACTTCACCGTGCTCGACGGCTGGACGGCCTCGGCCCGGCTCACCGTGGCCGCCGACGCCGAGCTCGGCCCGCGCAACGTCGAGCTCGACGTGACCGGCGGCGACTTCACCCTCGAAGACGCGCTCACCATCGTCGACGACAGCTTCAGCATCAGCCCCGCCCGCGCCAAGATCGGCGAGTCGGTGCAGGTCGAGTTCATCGGCCAGAACACGGAGTGGGTGGGCGCCACCACCTGGGCCGGCTTCGGCGACGGCATCGAGGTGACGGCGGTCGACGTGCTGAGCGAGAGCTTCATGATCGCCGACGTCACCGTGTCGCCCGACGCCATCCCCGGCGCCCGCGACGTGTACGTGGAGAACGGCCCCGACCTCGTCACCCAGTACGGCGCCTTCACCGTCGACCGCGTGGGCCTCTCCGCCACCTTCGATCCCGCCGAGCTGTCGCAAGGACAGACGGCGAGCTTCACCATCGTCGGCAAGGACACGCACTTCTCCGACGACAGCGAGATCCGCTTCTTCCAGTACGGCGACGAGAAAGACGACATCGTCATCGACAACCTCACGGTGATCGATGCCGAGAATCTCTACGGCACGCTCACCGTGTCCAACGCCGCCGAGCTGGGGACGCGCGACGTGCTGGTGGAGACCGACGGCGAGGGCGTGTTCATCGAGGATGCCACCAACGTGATCGACGCCGAGATCGACATCGGCCAGATCGGCATCTCCCGCTGGTTCTACGTGATCCGCGGCATCGACAACACCACCGGCGACATCACCGAGTACACCCGCGTGGGCGCGATCTTCTACCTCCCGCTCGACCCGCCCTGCCCGCCCGACCCCGAGGCCTACTGCACCAACTGGGCCGACGACGACGAGGACGGCTACACCGACTGCTACGACAGCGACTGCGCCAGCGACCCCGCTTGCGGCGGCGGCCCGCAGCCCTACGACAGCAACGGCGTGTTCGAGACCTTCTCCTCGGGCGGCACCGCCGATTGTCCCAGCAACGAGACCGTCGACGTGGGCGACCACGTGTGGCTCGAGTCGGCCTGCAACATCGTCACCCTCGACCGCTACACTGACGGCTCCTCGGGCAGCATCTACTACACCGCCGACGTCACCCTCGACGACTACTGCTTCGACCAGATGTACGATCTGCACGTGGAGGGCAACGACGACCTCGGCATCCCCGAGGAGATCGTGGAGGACGCGCAGCCCACCGTCCCCGCCGACTTCGAGCTCCTGGAGCCCTGGTGGTGGGGCAACTTCACCCACAGCCGGGCCGAGCCCCTCACCTACTACTGGACCCCGGCGGAGACCTACCCCGACGCCATCTTCTTCACGTCGATCTCGGGACAGCTGGTCGACCCCAACGGGGCCGCTGGCTACGTCGGCTCCCTGCCCTGGGACGACGGCGAGCACACCTACACCGCCGACGAGCTGAGCGAGCTGGTGGCGAGCCCGGCCACCTTCGCGGCCTACTCCTACATCAAGGGCCCCGCCGTCGGCTTCAGCTTCAGCACGGTGCAGACCGAGAGCGACTCCTACGTGTACATCCAGGGCACGGTGGTGCTCGAGTGATTCTTTTCCTTTTCGCTTGCGTCGACCAGGGCTTCACCGAGGTTGCGCTCGACGCCATCGCCGTGGTCCAGGGCGACTTCGACGACGTGCAGGAGGCGCTCACCCGCAACGACGTGGGGAGCCTCGACTACAACGGCTACATCGACCAGGCCACGTGGTGGCCGGAAGAGGATGATCGCCCCCAGCGCGGCGACCCGGGCCGCAGTGTCGAGCAGCTCCTCACCGATGTCGACGAAGACCTCGACTGGCAGATCGAGAACTACAACGCGGTGTTCTTCAACTCGGGCACGCGGGGGCTCAACGCCTACCGCTACAACTTGAGCGTGGAGGCCGACGACAGCTTGCTCGTCGACGAAGACGCCGTCCCCAACGTGTGCAACTGGGTGAAGGGCGGCGGATCCCTCTACGTGGGCGACTGGTCCTACGATCTCGTCGAGGCCTGCTGGCCCGACGCGATCGAGTTCTACGGTGACGACGGCGCCGTCGATGCCGCCCAGGTGGGTCGCGCGGGCGATGTGCAGGCCGACGTGCCCGACGAGCGCCTCCGCGACGACCTGCAGGCCTCCGTGGCCAACCTCGTGTTCAACTACTCGGCCTTCGCGGTGATCGAGTCGGTGGGCAGCGACGTCGAGGTGCTGCTCACCGGCGACGTGCAGTACCAGCCCGAGGGCGCCACGCTCTACGAGGAGATCGACGATGCCCCCCTCGCGGTGCGCTTCGTGGCGGGCAACGGCCAGGTGTTCTTCAGCAGTTTCCACCTCGTGGCGCAGACGCCCGCGGTGACCGACGCGATCCTGTTCCGCGGGCTCGAGGGCCTCGAGTCGGGCGCGGGCAGCCAGAGCGCGGAGGTTGAAAGTGAGTAGGCTCTGGTGGGTCGTGCTGCTCGCGGGCTGCACCGAGAACAGCTTCACGCAGTTGACCAAGATCGACGTGTTCCAGCAGAACCGCAAGAACACCGTCGACGTGCTCCTCGTGGTCGACAACTCCTGCTCGATGGTGGAGGAACAGGGCAAGCTGGCGACGAACTTCGAAAGCTTCATCCAGTATTTCGACAGCGCCGACGTGGACTGGCAGATCGGGGTCATCACCACCGACATGGAGCAGGAGCAGTTCCAGGGCCACCTCATCGGCGGCGACGACGAGATCGTTCTCGTCGACAGCGCCGGCACCGAGGTGGAGCGGGTGAACTACGACCACGACTGGGCGGTGGCTCCCGGCGTGGCCTACGCCCTCGACCCGAGCTGGTTCAACGCGGTGAGCAACGACTCGGCCTCTCACTGGTGCACCGCGGGCGCCGGCACCCCCGGCGCGGCCAACGCCGCCTGCGGCATCGACGAGGGCGACGGCCCCACGGATCGTTACGGCTCGGTGATCGTCACCGAGTTCATGGCCGACCCGGGCGACGTGGCCGACGACCTCGGCGAGTGGTTCGAGCTGAGCAACGTGGGCGCCGACGACGTCGATCTCAGCGGGTGGACGGTGATCGACAACGGCCGCAACGCCTTCACCGTCCCCGACGGCACCACCATCGTCGCTGGCGGCACCCTCGTGCTGGGCCGCAGCGACGACACCGCGCAGAACGGTGGCGTGGCCGTCGACGTGGCCATGGGCGCCGACTTCACGCTCAACAACGACGTGCTCCTGCTCACCGACGAGACCGAGAGTCCCGCCGAGATGTTCAGCGAGATGGTGGCGCAGGGAACGAGCGGGTCGGGCCTGGAGATGGGCCTGGAGTCCGCCTACCAGGCGCTCCACGGCGAGCACGTGGCCGAGCACAACGCCGGGCTGGTGCGCGAGGAGGCCAACCTCAGCATCCTCGTGGTCAGCGACGAGGAAGACAGCTCGCCCGACCCGGTTGACTTCTACCTTCGCGCCTTCGCCGACAAGAAGGGCGAGGCCGCGTACCGCGACCACAGCCTGATGAACGTCTCGGCGGTGGTGGGCGACAGCCCGCCCCCCTTCGACGGCGAGCCGAGCTGCTCCAGCGACAGCGGCGAGGCCTCGTACGGCCATCGTTACGTCGATGCCGTCACCAAGACCGAGGGCCTCGTCGACAGCATCTGCGACGAGGACTTCTCGCCGCTGGTCTCGCAGCTGGGCCTCACGCTGTCGGGCTTGCAGGCCGAGTTCACCCTGTCGGCCTACCCCGACCTCGACACGATGGAGGTGGGGCTCTACGCCACCGACGACGAGGAGAGCAAGATCCGCGATCTCACGCTCGACGTGGACTACACATACGTGGAAGAGCGCAACGCCATCCACTTCGAGTACGAGCAACTGCCCGAGTCGGAGCAGTACCTCCTGGTCGAGTACAAGGTCCGGAGCGGCCAATGATCGCGGCTTTCCTGCTTGTTCTCAGTTGCGCCAAGTCGACGAAGGCCGAGTGCTCGGAAGACACCCCCTGCGCGTTTGGCGAGGAGTGCATCGAGGGACAGTGCGTGGCCAGCACTTGCGCCACCTCGGCCCAGTGTGGCATCGAGCAGTATTGCGGCACCGACAACACCTGCGTGGTCGGTTGCCAGGAAGACAGCGACTGCATGTTCGGTGACTACTGCGACACCGAGGCCGCCAGTTGCGTGTCGGCGGAGTGTACCGACACCCACCTCGACTGTGCGCTCGGCGAGTTCTGCTCGCTCACCGGCGAGTGTTACGAGGCGGGCGGCTACTACTGTCGCGACTGCGAGGAAGACGGCGACTGCGGTGGCGGTGGAAACTATTGCTACGCTGGCTACTGCGGCGTGGAGTGCGACTCGCAGAAGGATTGCCCGGCCGGCTACGATTGTATTGGCCTGCAAGACCTCAGCGGAAACATCGTCACCCACATCTGCTTCACCGCCTGCTGGCTCTTCGAGGACCGGCTGTGATCGCGCTGGTCATCCTCGCCGCGTGCGACAGCGGCAGCGACTCGGTCCCCGAGCCAGTGTACGCGGGCCCGGAGATGGAACACACGCCGCCCGCCTCGCCCAGCGAGGGTGACGACGTGTCGCTCAGCGTGACCGCAACCGATCCCGACGGCGTGGCGAGCGTCCGAGTGTACTACCGCAGCGGCACGGCCACCGCCTTCACGCCGGCTGCGATGAGCGCCGACGGGGACGCGTGGACGGCCACCATCCCTGGCGCCTCGGTCGACGACCCCGCTCTCGAGTACTACTTCGAGGCCGCCGACCTCGGCGACCCCTCCACGGAGTCGCTCCTGCCCGAGGAGGGCGAGCGCGAGCCCTTCTCCGTGCCGGTCGACGTGGTGGGGCGTGACTTTCCCTTCGTGGAGGACTTCGAGCCCGGCGAGGGCGAGAGCGCGCGACTGTCGTCGCTGGGCTGGGCCAACGCCAGCGACGGCTTCAACGGCTACGGCTGGGAGCTCAGCACCGCCCGCGCCAACGGCGGCACCTACAGCGTGGGCCATGGCCGCGGCATCGCCGATATCGATCCCCTCGATGACTGGCTCATCTCCCCGGCCATCGATCTGGGCGCCGCGCGCACGGCCCAGGTCACCTGGTACGAGTACGGGGCGTCGAGCGACGAGGGGAGCCACACGCTGATGGTCAGCACCGGTAGCCGCGACCCCGCCGATGGCGAGTACACCGCTGTCAGCAACCCGCTCCCCAACCCGGCAGACGGCGAGTGGACGCGCAGCGCCGCCTACGACCTCGGCGCCTACGCGGGCGAGGTGATCTACCTCGCCTGGCACTACGTGGGACAGGACGCCGACGACTGGTACATCGACGACGTGGCCGTCACCGAGCTGGGCGCCGATCTCGTGGCCAGCCTGGCCACCAGCCCCGAGGTGGTGCGTCCCGGCGAGTCCGGCGTGCTCAGCGTCACGGTCACCAACACATCGACCGTCGGCGCCACCGATGTCTCGGTGAGCGTGGAACTTCCCGAGGGCGGCGCCTCCTTCGCCAGCTCCAGCCACCTCCTGGGCGAGATCGCGGCCGGCGGCAGCGGCACGGCCGACTTCGACTACAACGTGGGCGCCACCACCGCCGACAACCGGTACCTGCCGCTCACCGTCACCGTGTCGTCGAGCGGCGACCCGGTGGTCCTCGACGACCAGCTCCTCGTCGGCCGCGCCAGCAGCGCGAACTTCACCTTCGACAACCTCGCCACCGGCTCCGTCCGGATCAGCGTGGGCGTGGGCGATCTCGACCTGCCGGACTTCGAACTCGAGGTGTTCGCGGGCGAGGCCGCCGAGGGCGACACGAGCTACTCGGCCGACATCACCGATGCCTACGACTGGCTGCCGCCCGCGGCGGGGGTGGAGCGCTGGTGGCTGCGGGTCGACACCGCCGAGGGCGGGACCGTCACCGACTTCGCCATCAACTACGACGGCCAGGACTACGTGTCCACCGACACCCCGAGCGCGGTGGCGAGCGACAACGAGGGTGTCATTTACCTGCCGGAGCCCCCGGCGCCGACGCTCCTCGACGTCACCACCAGCCCCGAGATCCTCGACCCGGGCAGCACCGGGGTGACGCTGGCGGTGGAGCTCTACAACGCCGGGGCCGAGAGCAGCGGCCCGCTGGTGGCGACCCTGGCCTCCACGCACGCCGACCTCGTGGTGCTCGACGGGGGGCCGGTCACCTTCGATCCCGACACCTTCGAGGCCGGCGAGGTGGTCACCGCCAGCGGCGTGTTCTCGGTCGAGGTGTCCGCGTCGCACACCCACCCCGAGCCGGTCACCGCCGCGCTCACCCTGACCGACGGGGTCGACAGCTGGACCGAGGAGCTGTCGCTGGCCGTGCCCTTCCCCGTGGCGAAGATCACCGGCATCGAGATCGACGACGACGGTCGCGACGGCATCCTCGATCCCGACGAGTCCGCCGAGTTCACGTTCCGGGTCACCAACACCGGCGACGAGTCGATGTCGGGCCAGGTGGTGGGCACGCTCGGCGTCGGCGCGTCGAGCACCGCCACCGCCACCGCGGGCGAGAACTCCGAGTCGGTGGGCTCGCTCGGCGTGGGCGACACCGAGATCGTCGATGACTTCGAGGTGATGGTCAGCGGTGGCGCGGCGGGCGACACCGTGGTGCTGGAGCTCACCCTGGTCGACAACCTGCGCAGCTACGTGGCGGTTTTCCCGCTCACGCTCGGCGAGCGCCCCTTCGTGTCGATGTCCGACCTCGACGACCCGCTCGGCGACGTGGTGAGCGGCGACGGCTTCGACGTGTTGAACGGCACCTGGCGCGTGGACGGCGACAACCTGCAGTTGCGACTGGCGAGCGACAGCGCCTTCGACAGCGGCACGCTCTTCGTCGAGGCCTGGGGCGAGTCGAGCGGGGCCGACTACGACCTGTACATCCTCGTCGCCCAGTCGGGCGTGGGCTCCCTGCGCGGCTACAGCTTCGCCACGTCGAGCTTCACCACCCTCGCCGATCCTGTGGTGAGCTACCCCGACAGTTCCACGGTGCAGATCGACGTGTCGATCACCGCGCTCGGCCTTTCTTTCGACACCTTCACCCTTGGCTTCGGCGTGGGCTGGTGTGGCGAGCCCGACTACTACTGCGACCACTTCCCCGACGGCTGGGGCTACCCCTACGTCGGCTACAACCCCACTGACTGGTTCGAGCTGAACTGGTAGGCCGATGAACGCGGAAGAGGCGGCTCGCCTTCGCGAACTCTTGAAGGCCCGGCTCGACGCCCGGCTGGCGCAGGGTCCGCAGAGCGTGGCCCGGGAAGACGTCGACACCAGCGCCACCGCCCACGATGACGACCTCGGCCCGCACATGCAGATGGACCAGGCCATCGCCTCCGGTCGCAATGCCGCGTGGACGGCGGAGACCATCGCCCTCGCCGCCGCGCTCCGCCGCCTCGACGACGAGCCCGACAGCTTCGGCGACTGCGAGGACTGCGGCGAGCCCATCCCCTTCCGGCGCCTCGAGCTGCTGCCTCACGCCACGCTGTGCGTGCGCTGCCAGGCCGCGCAGGAAACGGGCCCGGCGCGGCGGCGGAAGGTCACCGACTACGTCTAGTGGCTAGCTCTCGGGGGGGACGGCGCGGACCTCGACGAGCGTGACGCTGGCCTCGGCCACCTGGGCGGAGGACAGGATGACTTCCACGCCGTCGAGCCAGCGGGAGGCAACCTTGTCGTCGGTTTCCGCCAGCTTCATCATGTCGCTGGTGAGCATCACCCGCGGCTGCTCGTTCTTGCTGGCGGGGAGCAGCGTCCCCACCATTTCGCTGCGATTCGCCGCCATGACGCCCTCCACCGGCACCTCCTTCTGCTCCAGGACCCCGCCCGTCCCGTCCTTGAGCACCGCCACGATGCGCAGGTCGGTCATGCCGAACTTGCTGTCGTTCTGCAACATGAAGGACATGATGCTGGCGTTCTTCTGCTTGCTCTCGGCCGGCAGCATCCACGAGCTGTTCATCACGTAGACGTACTTGTCGGGGTTGTAGAGTGGGTCGTAGTCGAGCTTGGTGCGCTCGTCGGCGAAGTAGTAGGCGGGGATGACGCTTTCGACGGGGGCGTAGCCCTCCTTGCCGTCGTAACGGAGCTTGTACCAGTTGCCGCGCTTGGCGAGCAGCTCGGCCTTCTTGTTCCTCGGGAGCGACGCCACCACGCCGGAGCTGCCCGTGGCGTCGGCCTGCAACTCGACGCCGGTGCCGGTGACGAGCACCTCGGAGAAGGAAAGACCGTGCTTGCCGATCAGCTCGAGCTGCTCGGCCTGCGGCATGCTGTTCTTGACCGAGAGCGCGTAGCCCCAGAGGCCGATCGACACCAGCGCCATCAGGCCGGCGGCGATGCCCTTGACGATGGGCGAGACGCCAGAGGACTGCTCCTGCGGGAGGTCGAGGCCGTCCATGGGATCTACCCGGATCGACGTCTTCAGCTCGGGGATCTCCACCGCGTAGAGCCACTCCTGCGCTCCCGGCGGCTGGACGATGTCGCCCCCGCCCAGCTCGCCCTTCTTGGCGAGCGCCTTGAGCTCGTCCATCGAGCCGGCGGAGAAGGAGTTTCCTCGGACGTTGACCATCCAGCGCGACATGCAATGCCTCGTGACGCCGCGCGGTGTACATCTCGCGGGGGTCGCGGGTCAAGCAGGTTGACCGCCGTTTGACCCCTGCCGGCGGTTGACCACCCGTTGACCCAGGGCTATTCGTGGGCCCCCTCCGGGACCGCAGTGCCCTTCAAGCCCAAGTCACTCCTCATCGCCTACGACGACGCCCGGGGCGCCTGCGCGCGGGTGGTGCCGCGCATGAAGCAGATGCTCGAAGACCGCGGTTTCGTCGTCACCGCAGAGGCGATGGGCGAGGGCGAGGTGAGCGTCGAGGACTACCACGGCGTGGTGATCGGCACGCCGGTGGGCCTGCGAGGCAGCGGTCCCAGCGAGAAGGTGCTCGACTGGGTGGGCCGGGCGCAGGGGCTCGACGAGAAGCGCGTGGCGGTGTTCGCGGCCTACTGGACCGTTCCCGGGCGCGCCGCCGAGGCGCTGAAGAACCGGGTGATGGAGACGGGCGCCGAGGTGGTGGTCGACTACAGCTACTGGCTGTTGCGTCCCGCCGACGGCGAGCAGGTGTTGCCCTCGGAGTGCATGGTCCGCATCAGGTAGTCAGGCCCTCAGGGGGCGAGAAAAGGCGCCGTGGCGCTCTCGGCGCTGCGCGCCACCTCCTCCGGCGTGCCCGCCGCCACCACGCGACCGCCCGCGACGCCGGCGCCGGGTCCCATGTCGATCACCCAGTCGGCGTGCCGCATCACGTCGACGTGGTGCTCGATCACCACCACCGTGTGACGGTTGTCGACCAGCTTGTCGAGCACCGCCACCAGCCGCTCCACGTCGGCGAGGTGCAGGCCGGTGGTGGGCTCGTCGAGCACATACAAGCGGTCGCTGCCGGGCTTGTCCATCAGGGCCACGGCGAGCTTGATGCGCTGGGCCTCGCCGCCGGAGAGGGTGGTGGCGGCCTGCCCCAGCCGCAGGTAGCCGAGGCCCACGTCGAAGAGGGCCTGGAGGCCGCGGCGGATCTTGCGGTGCGCCGCGAAGAGGTCGAGGGCGGCGTCGACGCGCAGCTCGAGCACGTCGGCGATCGACAGGCCCTTGTAGCGAACGTCGAGCGTGGTGGACTCGAAACGGCGGCCGCCGCAGGGCTCGCAGCGCACCCACACGTCGGACAGGAAGTGCATCTCGATCTGCACCTGCCCGTGGCCGCCGCAGTGGGGACAGGCGCCGGCGGAGCCGTTGAAGGAAAAGCGCGAGTTGGTATACCCACGTTCCCGCGCGAGGGGCGCCCGCGCGAATAGGTCCCGGAACGCGTCCCAGGCGCCCACGTAGGTGGCTGGCGTGGAACGAGGGGAGCGCCCGATCGGCGACTGGTCGACGACGATGGCGTGGCCGAGCCTCGGCACCAGGCCCTCCATCACCAGCGTGCTCTTCCCCGAGCCCGACACGCCGGTGACGACGCTGAGGCAACCGCGGGGAAAGCGGGCCTTGACGGCGCGCAGGTTGTGCCGCGTGAGCGGGCCGACCTCGATCCAGCCGCTCGCCTTGCGACGTCTCTCCGGCACGACGATCGATCGCTCGCCGCGGACGAAGGCCCCGGTGAGCGAGCCGTTGCCGAGATCCGCGGCCTTGCCGGCCGCCACCACCATGCCCCCCTCCTCGCCGGCGCCTGGGCCCATGTCGACCACGTGATCGGCCCGCAGGATGGTGGACGGGTCGTGCTCCACCATCACCACGGTGTTGCCGAGCGAGCGGAGCCGCTCGATGGTGCCGAGCAACATCTGGGTGTCGCGCGGGTGGAGCCCGATGGTGGGCTCGTCGAGCACGTAGAGGCAGCCGGTGAGGCCCGAGCCGATCTGGGAGGCGAGCCGGATGCGCTGCGCCTCGCCGCCGGAGAGGGTGTCGCCGCGGCGCTCCAGCGTGAGGTAGCCGAGGCCGACGTCGACGAGGAAACCCAGCCGGGCCCGGATCTCCCGCAGCGGCGGCTCGGCCACGGTGGCGTCGTTGCCCGGCAAGCCGAGCGTGTCGAAGAAGGCTCGCGCCTCGCCCACGGTCATCCGCCCCACCTCGCCGATGCCCTTGCCGCCCACGGAAACGGCGAGCGACTCGGGGCGGAGCCGCTGCCCCTGGCAGGCGTAGCAGGTGGCGCCGGGCGCGAGGTCGGCGAGTAGCTTCTGGTCGTCTTCCTTGAACCACACGGCACGCTCGCGCTTGCGGCCCAGCCCCTCGCAGGCCGGGCAAGCGCCCATGTGATGGTTGAAGCTGAAGTGCCGCGCGTTGAGCGGGTGGGGCACGGTGGCGCCGTGTCTCGAGCACTGCGGCTTCTCGGCGATGGGGTATTCCCCCGAGGCGTGGACGAAGCGGCAGCGCCCCCCGCCCAGCCGGTAGGCCAGCGCCACCGCTTCCGACACGCGCTGCCGCTCCACCCGGTCGGGGTCGAAGCGGTCGATGACCACCTCGGCCACCGCGCGCGGCGCATCCAGCTCCACCTCCTCCCCATCCACCCACGCCCGGGTGAACCCATCCGCGAGCAACTCCGAGGCCGCCCGCGGCTTCGCCAGCGCCGCCACCAGGCGTCCCCGGCCGAGCCCGGCGAAGCGCTCCGCCGCCTGTCCCGGCGAGCAGGCGCGCACCACCTCGCCGCAGCGCGGGCAGTGCGGCACCCCCACGTTGGCGTACAACAGTCGCAGGTAGTCCTGGATCTCGGTGACGGTGGCCACGGTCGAGCGCGGGGTCTGCGCGCTCACCTTCTGGTCGATGGCGATCGCCGGGGCCAGCCCCTTCACCTCGTCGACCGCCGCGCGGTCGAGGCGCCCGAGAAAACGCCGCGCGTAGGTGGAGAGGCACTCCACGTAGCGCCGCTGTCCCTCGGCGAAGATGGTGTCGAAGGCGAGGGAGGTCTTGCCGCTCCCGGACACGCCGGTGATCACCGTGAGCTGGTGGCGCGGGAAGGTGACATCCACGCCGCGCAGGTTGTGACAGCGCGCGCCTCTGACCACCAGGTCGTCGGCCTCGCCCGGTGGCCGCGTGCGCTTTCGACCGGACGCGAACGTTCGTCGTGGACCGCCGAGCTCCGGCAGCTCGGCCATCACCTTGCCCGTGGGGGTGGGGGCCTTGCAGAGGGCCTCGGGCGTGCCCTGGAACAGGAGCTGTCCCCCGGCGGCGCCGCCCTCCGGTCCCAGCTCGATCACCTGGTCGGCCACCTTGATGAGGTCGGTATTGTGCTCGATCACCAGCACCGTGTTCCCGGCGTGTACGAGGTCGCCGATGGCGCCGATCAGCAACCGGACATCGGAGAAGTGGAGCCCGGTGGTGGGCTCGTCGAGCAGGTATACGGTGTTGCCGGTGGCCACGCGGTGCAGCTCGGTGGCGAGCTTCACGCGCTGCGCCTCGCCCCCGGAGAGCGTGGAGGCCGTCTGTCCCAGCGACACGTAGCCGAGGCCCACGCGCTCCATGGTCCCGAGGATGCGCGAGAGCTTGCGGTGGTGACTGAAGAAGGCGCTGGCTTCGCTCACCGTCATCGCGAGAACGTCGGCGATGGAGCGTTCCCGGTAGGTCACCTCCAGCGTTTCCGGGTTGAAACGCTTGCCCTCGCAGCGCTCGCACACCACCTCGACATCGGCGAGGAAGCTCATCTCCACGGTGCGCACTCCGGCGCCCTCGCAGTCCTCGCAGCGACCGCCCTTCACGTTGAACGTGAACCGCGACTTGCTGTAGCCGCGCGCCCTGGCTTCGGGGAGCTGCGCGAACAGGTCGCGAACGAGGTCGAAGGCGCCGGTGTAGGTGGCCGGATTGGACCGCGGCGTGCGCCCGATGGGCGACTGGTCGATCTCGATCACCTTGTCGACGGCGGCGCCGCGCTCGGTGCTGGCCCGCAAGAGCGCGGGCTCGATCACGTCGAAGAGCAGCGTGGACTTGCCACTGCCCGACACGCCGGTGAGCACGGTGAGCGTGCCGAGGGCGAGGTCGAGGTCGAAGCCCTTGAGGTTGTGGACCCTTGCCTTGCGTACCGGGAAGGTGCGCCCGTTCCCGCGACGGCGCTCGGCCGGGAGTTCGATGCGCTCCTCGTCGCGCAGGAAGCGCGCGGTTTCCGTGTCGAGCTTCGCCAGCTCGCGGGGACTCCCCTGTCCCACGATGTGGCCGCCCAGGCGCCCGGCGCCGGGACCGACGTCGACCACCAGGTCGGCGCGCTCCATCGTCTCCCGGTCGTGCTCCACCACCACCACGGTGTTGCCCGCGTCGCGAAGGCGGTCGAGCGCACCGATCAATCGCGTGTTGTCTCTCGGGTGGAGCCCGATGCTCGGCTCATCGAGCACGTAGGTGACACCCACCAGTCCGCTGCCGACGCACGCGGCCAGCCGGATTCGCTGGGCCTCGCCGCCGGACAGGGTGTTGGCGGCTCGGTCGAGCGACAGGTAGCCGAGACCCACTTCGCCGAGGAACCGCAGGCGGTCGTGCAGCTCGCGCACGATGCCCTGGCCGATCTTCAGCTCGCTCCCCTGGAGCACCACGCCATCGAAGAAGCCCAGGGCCTCCTGGACGGACATCGACACCACCGCGTCGATGGTGCGGTCGCGGAAGGTGACGGCCAGGGCGACAGGGTTGAGGCGCCTCCCCAGGCAGACGGGACAGGGGAGCCTTTTCTCGGGCGCGAGATCGCTCGGCGCGGGAAGGAAGTTGCCGCGGCTGTCGGTGAACACGCGGCCGATGCCCATGCAGGTGGAGCAGGCGCCCTGTGGCGCGTTGAACGAGAACAGGCGAGGCTCCATCTCGGGGATGGAGATGCCGTGGTCGGGACACGCGCGCTCCACCGCGTGGGTGCTCACCACATCGCCCACGATCGTGGCGCAGGTGCCGCCGGCCAGCGCCACGGCGCGCTCCACCGCCTCCACCAGTCGTGCCCGGTCGTCCCTCGCCACGCGCACCCGGTCGATCACCAGCTCCAGCGTGTGTTTCTCGTAGCGTTCGAGCGTGATCTCGTCGTCGAGCGAGCGCAGCTCGCCGTCGACCCGGACGCGGAGCCAGCCATCGCGGCGCCACTCGTCGAGCTCCTTGCGGTACTCGCCCTTGCGGTCGCGGACCATGGGCGCCAGGACGGTGAGCGGCTGGCCCTCGTGCGCGCGAAGCAGGCTGTCGACGATGTCGGTGGGGCTGCGCCGGGCGATGGGCTTGCGACACTGGGGACACCGGGGCGTGCCGAGCCGCGCCCACAACAGGCGGAGGTGGTCGAAGATCTCGGTGACGGTGCCGACGGTGGACCGTGGATTGCGGTTGACCGTTTTCTGGTCGATACACAGGGTGGGCGACAGCCCCGTGACACCATCGACTTTGGGTTTCTCCATCTGCCCGAGGAACTGCCGCGCGTAGGGCGACAGGCTCTCCATGAAGCGCCGCTGCCCCTCCTGGTAGAGCGTGTCGAAGGCGAGCGAGGACTTGCCGCTGCCCGAGACGCCGGTGATCACCGAGAGGAGCCCGTGGGGAATATCCACGTTGACGCCCTGGAGATTGTGCTCCCGCGCGCCTCGGATTCGGATGGCGTCGTTCATGGCCGGTGCGTGCTAACCGGATGGTGAACGGATGTACAGGTAAGCGAGGACACGCGGGGGCGTGCCGAGGGTGCAGCGTGGCGCTACCCAGTCGATCTCGCGGATGGCTTTTCGTGCGCTGGCTGACTGGGCGGGTGCCCACCCGCCGGGGAACTCCACCTCGTGGCCTCGCCCAACGCCGAGTACTCGTGCGACATGGCGGCCTGGGTGGACATGAGGGCGTGGTCGCTCTCGACGCTTCCGTGGCGAGGCGCAGCGCCGCCCCCTCCCGCCTAGGTTAATGGGCCATGGCATGATCGCTGTCGTCCAGTTCAGGCCCCGTCGCGGCGCGCGCAACGCCAACTTGGAGAAGCTCGGCGCGCTCACGCGGCAGGCGCTCGAGGCCGGCGCGAAGATGGTGGTCCTGCCGGAGATGGCGGCCACGGGCTACCGCTTTCCCAACCCCGAGGTGGTGCGGCCGATGTCAGAGATCCCGCGGGGGCCCACCTGGCGGGTCTTCGGGCCCCTGGCCAAGGAATTCGGCGCGTGGGTCGTCATCGGCTTCGTGGAGGACAACGAGGGCAAGCTCTACAACGCGGCGATCGTCATCAACCCAGAAGGGAAGATCGAGGCGACCTATCGCAAGCGCTTGCTCTACATCGACGACCACACCTGGGCCAATCCCGGCGACTTGCCCTACCCGGTGTGGACCACGCCCTGGGGCGTCACCACCCTCGGCATCTGCATGGACATCAACGACCCGCGCTTCCTCACGCACATGCGCAAGACGAAGCCGGACTTGTTGTGTTTCCCCACCAACTGGGTCGACGAGGGCAGCGACGTCCACCGTTACTGGACGCAGCAACTCCGGGGCTGGAACGGCCTGCTCGCGGTGGCCGACCGCTGGGGCGACGAGGACGGCGTGTTCTTCTCGGGGCGATCGGCAGTGTTCAAGGCTGGAAAGATTCTTGCCGAGGCCCCCGCCGAGGGCGACGGCTTCTGGCTGGTGGATGTCCCAGTGAAGCCGCCCCCCGCCCCGGCGCCCGAGCCCGCCTCCGACCAGTAGTTTTAGGTCGCGAGCGGGCATTCCGCGCAGGCGACGGCCATGGCGCGCGGAACAGCTGGTCGAGAAGTTGCTCGTCTCGGGCTGGTCGAGCCCGGGAGGCTGTCTAGCGAGTGGCCCGAAGCGCCAGCGCCGCGCTGAGCACGAGGAGCCCCGCCGAGACGTAAAAGGGCATCGCGTGCGAAACGCTCGAGAACAGCGCACCACCCGCGATGGGGGCGAAGGCGCGCGCCAGCGCGCCCATCGACTGGTTGCAGCCGAGGATGAAGCCCTGCTCGTCGGCCGACACGGAGCGGGAAACGAGGCTCTGCAAGGCGGGCGTGGCGATGCCCTGGCCGATCGCGAGCACCGCGAAGGTGGTGAGCAGCGGGGCGCCGACGGGCGCCGAGGGCAAGAGGAACAGCCCCACCGCCACGAGCAGAATCCCCGCCGGGATGAGCGGCGCCTCGCCGAAACGTTTGACGAGGCGGTGGATCAGGCCGCCCTGCACGATGGCGCCGACCACGCCGATGGCGCCGAAGAGACGCCCCACGTCCTTGGGTTGCAGCCCCCGCTCGTGCTCGGCGAAGAGCGTGAAGGTGGACTCCATCGCCGCGAAGGCGAAGACGTAAGTGAAGGTGAGCAGGATGAGGAGACCCGCGCGCGGGTGGCGCAGCGCCGAGAGGAGGGCGGTGGGCGAGATGGGTCGCGCCGCCGACGCTGCTCCCGGGAGGCGCGTTTCCGGGAGGAAGGCGAGTCCCAGCGCGAAGTTCAGCAGCGAGAGGAAGGCGGCCGCGTAGATGGGGACCGCCAGGCCGAAGTGAGACAGCTCGCCGCCGATGAAGGGACCCACGGTGAAGCCGATGCCGAAGCCGGCGCCGAGCAGGCCCATGCCCTTGGCGCGCGTTTCTGGCGTGGTCAGGTCGGCCACGCACGCCTGCGCGATGGCGATGTTGGCGGTCATCGCGCCGTGCAGCGTGCGGAACAGGAACAACATCCACAGCTCGGTCGCCGAGCCGAAGGCGAACAGCGACAGGGCCGTCATCAGGATGGAGAACAGCAGCAGGGGCCTGCGACCGTACCTGTCGCTCAGTTGTCCCCAGATGGGCGCGGCGAAGAACTGGCCGAGCGAGAAGCAGGTCATCATCGCGGTGACCTGGAGCGGCGTGGCCTGGAAACTCTCCGCGTAGAAAGCGAGCAGGGGGATGACGAGGCCGAAGCCGACCAGGTCGAGCACCACCGTGAAGAAGACGACGAGCAGCGGGCGTTTCATCTACGCGCGCATGAGGCCGAGGATCTCGTCGTGGACGATGCCGTTGGTGGCGCACACGCCGTCGACCAGGGGGTTGGCGCGGTTGAACACGTAGGGCTCGCCCTGGCCGTTGGTGGCGCGCCCCCCGGCAGCCAGCACCAGCGCCACGCCGCCGCAGATGTCCCACTCGTTGCGCGGCTGGGGCGTGAAGGTGGCCTCGGCCTGCCCGGCGGCCACGCGACCGAACTTGTAGGCCACGCTGCCGACGGGAACCAGCGCGATCCGGTCGGTCCACCGCTCGAACATGCCCTTCTTCATCTCGGTGCGACTGCACACCACGCGCGCGCCCTGGAGCCCGGCGTGCGACGAGGCGCGGCAGGGCTGCCCGTTGAAGCTGGCGCCCTCGCCGACAACCCCGGAGAACAGCTCGTCGGCGATGGGGTTGTAGAGCACGCCGAGCACCGGCGCGCCGCGCCGCACCAGGCCGATGCTCACCACGAACTCGGGGATGCCGAGGGTGAACTCCTTGGTGCCGTCGAGCGGATCGACGATCCAGGCGTACTCCTTGTTGAGTCGCGACGGGTCGTCGACCGACTCCTCGGACAGCCAGCCGAAGTCGGGACAAGCCGCCCGCAGGCGCGAGGCGAGGATCTGGTCGCTGGCGAGGTCGGCCTCGGTGAGCGGGTTGTCTTCCCCCTTGTCCTTGAGGATGGTGCGGTCGCGGTAGTAGCTGCGGACGGCGGCGCCGGCCTCGAGCGCGGCGTCGGTGGCGAGTCGGAGCAGGTCGTTCATGCGTCGCCGGGGAGGGGGGCCGCGCATATCCCGCCGGGCGGCTAGGACCGGCGGGATGCGCCGCGTCGCCGTCTTGAGCCTCTGCCTCGCCGCGGCCATCCCGGTGTTGCCTGTGGTGGGCGAGGGGAGCGGCTGGTACCTCGACAACGCGGCGCACGTCCTGGAGGCTCAGGCGCTGGGCAACGCCGAGGGGCTGTTCGCCTTCAGCGAGCGCGCCGAGCTGGGCATTCCCGTGGGGCAGGTGAGCGCCCCGCTGCCCTGGGCGTTGCTCGGCCTCGCGGGACGACTCGGGATCGATCTCGTTGCCGGGAACGCCATGGCCATCGTCCTGGCCAACGTGCTGTTCGCCGTGGCCGTGTCGCGACTAGCCCTGCGCCTCTACGCGCGGGACGACGTCGCGTGGATGGCCGGCGCGCTGGCGGCGAGCGTGGCCACCGACACCTACGGCATCGGGGGTAGCGCCGGCGGGATGTGGCCCTACCGGGTGGCCAACGCGCTGGTGATCTTCGCCTTCGCACGGGGGCCGGGCATCGGGAGCGCGCTATTGCTGGGAGGCGCGTTCTGGTTCCACACGCTCTCGGCCACCGTGGGCGGGGTGGCGCTCGGCGTGCAGGCGGTGGGTGCCGCGGCGCGGAATCGTCGCGTGCCCTGGGCGCACGTCGCGACAGGCATCGGCGCCCTGGCGGTCGGCGCGGGCGTGTGGGTGCCGCTTCTCGACCCGGCGCTCCACGACTTCGGGGGGGCGCACCCCTACCGCTGGGGCGAGGTCGTGCTCGCGCTGGGTTTTCCCGTGTCGCCCTTCGCCTTCCCGCGGGGGAGCGTGCTCCTCGGCGGGGCGCTGTCGGTGACGGTGTGGGCAGTCGCGACCCTGCTCGTGCTCGTCCCCCGGCGGGTGGAGGACCGTTCGCTCGCGCTCGATGGCCTCGCGGTGCTGGCGCTGCTCGAGATCTGCGTCCTGTTCCCGTCGATCGGGGGCCCGTCGCCGCTGGGACCGGTACCCTTCCGTCTCCATGCCTTCTTGCACGTCGCGCTGGCCATCCGGGCAGCGGCGGCGTTGCGCACGCTGTCCGAGCGGGTGAGCGCGCGGGTCCCTCCGGACGGCAACTCGTCGTCGCGACAGGTGATGCTCAGGGGTGCGGGCATCGTGATGCTCACATTCTTCCCCTGGCTGCAGGCCGTCTCGACCGGTCTCGCGGGCCTACGGGAGATCCCGGCGGCCGAGCACCCCGAGTTGGAGGCCGCCTACCGGGCAGCGGTGGCCGAGGCGGGGGCGGGGCGCGTGTACGTGCACGACACCTTCGTCAACGAGGGCGCGCCCGCGGAACTGTACTGGTCACACCCCGGTGGTTTGCTCGCCGCCCGCCACGGGGGCGACATCCTCGGGAGCTGGTACGGCATCAGCCCCTCGCCGGTTACCCGTGTGTCGCGCTCCGAGGATCACTTCTTCGCTGGCCTGTCGCGACGCAAGCCGCGGGAGGACTTCCACGAGGAACTGCTCGACCGGTTCGACGCCTGGGGGGTGACGGCGCTGTTGACCTGGGACCCCCAGGTCGTCGGCTGGCTGGAGGCCGCCCGCGGCTTCTCCATCGTGTCGCGACACGGCCCGTGGACGGTGCTGTCGCGCGCCGTGTCCTTCCCCCCGGTGACAGTGCGCGCCGGGCGGGCCGAGGTCGTGTCGAGCGAGGGCGCCCTCGATGTCGCCGCCCCCGGCCCATATGAACTACTTGCCCGAAAGGCGGCGAATGCCTGGTGGGCCGGCGCCGAGCTTCGCGCCGAGAAGGCCACCGGCTTGCTCGTGGCCAGCGGGGCGGGGCCCGCCGTCTTGCGCGTGGAGGACAGGGCGCGGTCGTGGCGGTGGATCAGCGTGGGGGCGCTGGTTGTACTGGGCCTCTTTGCCCTCTCCCGGCTTCCAGCCACCCTCTCCCGCAAGCGGGAGAGGGGAGCGGGCGATGGCGCGTAGCTGGGGCGCCAGATCGAGCTCGTGGCGGGCCCGCCGCGGGCGTCCTCAGCGGGAGCGCTGCCGCAGGAGCGCGACCACGTCTGAGAGCCCGTCCCCGTCGAGGTCGCCCACCACGAAGCGCTTCCCCGCCTCGAGGAATGCGCGGTCTTCACGGAGCACCGCCCACTCGTCTGCCCCGGCGAACACCTGGGCGTTCCAGGCGGTGATGTCCCCGCGGAAGACGTAGATCGCGCCCACCTGCCGGGTGCCGTCGGCGGCGTTCTCGCCCGGGGCGCCCACGATCAGCTCGTCGAGCCCGTCGCCGTCGAGGTCGCCGCAGCCGAGCGCCGAGCCGAGGCGAGCGCCGCTGCTCGCGCCGCGGACGATGTAGCGAGCGGCAAACGCGGCGCGGCCCCGGAGGTCGCTGCCGAGGAAGACGTAGGCGGCGCCTAGGCCGGCGCTGGTGCCGGGCGCGCCCACCACCAGGTCGGGGAGGCCGTCGCCGTCGAGCTCGCAGGCGGCGAGGGCCGCGCCGAAGTACTCCGGGGTGTCCTGTTCGCCGGGGGTGCGACCGTGGAGCGTCCACGAGGGCTCGTTGGCGTCGATGCCGTCGAGGTTCCAGAGCGTCACCTCGCCCTCGGCCTCCACGTCGCCGTCGCCGGGCGCGAAGGGGGCGCCGACCACCACGGTGGGGCCGTCGCCGGTCAAGTTCGCGCTACACAGGAGCGCGGCGCCGAATCGATGGCCGCCCGCGCGGCCCGCCAGCCGTCGCAAGGAGCTAGTATCGACGGCCGGGGCCGAGTGGGCGCCCACGTACACCGCGCCCGCGATGTCAGCTTCCCAGGGGGCGGTGGCGGCCCACTCGCCCACGCCGTCGCCGTCGAGGTCGCCGCAGGCGGCCACCACCGAGCCGAAGCGCCCCTGTGTCACGGTGCCGGTCACATGCACCGCGCCGCCTCCGAGCCGATCGACGAGCCCGGCGCCGGGCCCGTCGGGGCCGATGTCGTGGTCGGGGGCGCCCACCAGCACGCGCCCTTCCCCGGCGTCGACCGCCGCGCCGTAGCGCTCGCGGGCATCGCCGCTCGCGGCCACCACGCCGCCGTCGAAGGCGCCCTCGACGACCGTGTACCGTCGCGCCTCTCCCGCGGCCGGCACCCCCACGAGCAGCGTGGCCTCGCGGATCGCCAGCGACCAGTCGTGCTCGTCGGCCGTCGCGCCCTCCACCAGCGACTGCCCGTCCTGGGGGCTTCGCTCCCCGTCCGCGAACTCCGCGCCGAGGTGCAGCACCAGGTCGGCGGCGGGGAAGGAGGTGCCGGCCTCCTCGTCGGTACAGCCCGCGAGGCCGACAATCAGCGCGACGGCGTGCATGTTCGTCCCGACCCTAGTACCATCCCCCGCGATGTCGCGCGTCTACACAGTCATCCTCGGCGGCGGCCGGGGCAGCCGCCTCAACCCGCTCACTCGTCACCGCGCGAAGCCGGCCGTGCCGGTGGGGGGCAAGTACCGCCTCATCGACATCACGCTCAGCAACGCGATCAACTCGGGCTTCCGCGACATCGCGGTGCTCACCCAGTTCAACAGCGCCTCGCTCAACGCGCACATCGCGCGCACCTACCGCTTCGACATCTTCGGGCAGGGCCAGGTCGACGTGCTCGCCGCCGAGCAGACCGACGACACGATGGACTGGTTCCAGGGCACCGCCGACGCCGTCCGCAAGCAGTTCCGCCGCCTTGCCGCCGGTCGTGTCGAGCACGTGATGATCCTCAGCGGCGACCACCTCTACCGGATGGACTACCGCGAGATCTTCCAGCGGCACGTCGACACCGGGGCCGACGCCACGGTGTCGGTGATCAAGGTGCCGCGCGCCGACGTGACCGGCCTCGGTGTGCTCTACGCGGACGCCAAGGGACAAATCCGGAAGTTCAAGGAAAAACCCAAGGCCGACGAGGACATCAGCGACGTGCTGCCGCCGTCGCAACTGCGCGCCGACTGGGGCCTCGGCGACAGCGACTACCTCGTCAACATGGGCGTCTACATCTTCCGCCTCGACGCGCTGCGCCAGTCGCTGGCCGACCCCAACAACCTCGACTTCGGCAAGGACATCCTCCCGCGCATGGTGAACGAGCGGAAGGTGATGGCCCACCACTTCAACGGGTACTGGCGGGACATCGGCACCATTGGCAGCTTCTACGAGGCCAACCTCGCGCTCACCGCCGAGGACCCGCCCTTCCGCTTCCACCTGCCCGGCGCGCCCATCTACACCCGGCAGCGTTTCCTTCCCGCCACGAAGTTTCTCGACGCGCGGGTGAGCCAGAGCATCATCTCCGACGGCTGCATCCTGTTCGGCGCCGAGGTCAACCACGCGGTGATCGGCATTCGCAGCCGGGTGCAGCGCGACGCGGTGGTGCGCGACAGCTACCTGATGGGCGCCGACTACTACGAGGACGATGACGTGCGCGCCAACAACGCCGTGCAGGGCATCATCCCCATCGGCATCGGCCGGGGCTCGGTGGTCGAGCGCGCCATCATCGACAAGAACGCGCGCATCGGCGAGGGCTGCGTGATCCGCGGCGCGCTGGGGCGCCCCGACGCCGAGGGGGAGAGCTGGTTCGTCCGCGACGGCATCGTCATTGTCCCCAAGGACGCCACCCTGCCACCGGGCACGGTGATCTAGGGTGAACTTGTGGCCGCGGCTGGCGGCGGTGGTGGACCGGCCTCTCCGCGCGCGGGCCGCCGCGCTGGCGGCCGCGGTCCTCGTGTCGCCCACGCTGGCGATGGGCGTCGCGGCCGACGACTGGATGCAGCGGGCGAAACTGCTGGGGAACGTCGCGGGGATTCGACCCGACCGGCCGCTGTTCCTGGACGTCTTTTCCTTCTTTCCCCGCGACGCCGCGTACTTCCGGGAGCTGCAGGTCAACGGGGTGTTGCCCTGGTGGACCGATCCCGAGGTGCGCGCGGCCTTCCTGCGCCCGGTGACGGTGGCCACCCACTGGCTCGACTACGCTCTCTGGCCCGACGCCTTCTGGATCCAGCACCTGCACTCCATCGCGTGGCTCGTGCTCGCGGTGCTCGCGGCGGGAGCGTTCTTCCGCGCCTGGCTCGGCGACGGGCGCATCGCCGCCCTCGCGGTGCTCGCCTTCGCCCTGGACGACAGCCACGCATGGCCGGCCGGCTGGCTCGCCAATCGCAACGCGCTGGTGGCGGTCACCTTCGGATGCGCGGGGCTGGCGCTGCACCTGCGGGGCCGTCT